>Ga0247844_1000013_pt1 | contig 337708 bp, 334 predicted proteins | sample LaCtaG_FD_192421 | JGI IMG/M metagenome (GOLD analysis project Ga0247844, IMG submission 192421) | Freshwater microbial communities from meromictic Lake La Cruz, Castile-La Mancha, Spain - LaCruzMarch201714.5m_1 | ecosystem: Environmental > Aquatic > Freshwater > Lake | place: Spain... | reverse complement strand
CGTAAGATTCTACAGTATCAAACGCCTACAGAAGCCATCTTAATTCACTTCAATCAAATTCAATTGACTTAATTCTATTCAGATTCCTTTATTTAAAAAGTGGACGGGTTGATATTGCAATTTTCGAATGAAAAACAATTTGATGATCAATGAGAATTTTATAGATGGATGGAACATTTAGTCCATCCATTTCAAACTGTGGAATGGTACAAACAAAACTACCCTTACCTTGAACACTGGTAATTAAATGTTCGTCGCCTAAGGTTTGATAAGCTTGAATGACCACAATGTTACTGATGTTGTAGTGTTCACATACCAGATTAACAGGAGGTAAAGGATCATTATGTTTTAAACGACCATTTTGAATGGCCAATTTAATACTATTCACAATTTGAAGGTAATAAGGCTCTTTACTGAGTTTATTAATGAAGAGATAATCCATGCTTTTAGTATACTCAAATTTGATTGATTTGAGTATGTACGTCAAGCTTTCTATCATTTTCCTTTAAAAAGTAACACTTATATTTACAGATCGTGTTCTTAAGTCGGATTGGTGTAAGATGAAGTTATAAGGAGGGTTGCATATGACTTACCACACGATGATTCCAAAGTATACCGAAGCGGATAATGTGACGGGGTGTTGTCCTGTATTTCATCCAGAGGCTTGGGATAACCAAATCTTTGATTTTAAGGAGTATGTCTTCATCAAAGAATATTCTTCGAGTATCATGCATATTCCTCTAAATCTAGGGGCTGCCATGACCAAAGCTCAAAAAGCTATTGATCTGTCCCACCAAGCTTATTTAGATCAATACTTAATCTTAAGTAAGGATTTGAGCCCTTGGAAGACGGAACACTATTTCTTAGTCAAAGGTGAGGTTGAAGGGTATTCGCTAGAGAAAATAGAAGGGAATTACTTGGCTAAAGTGTATGATGGTCCTTTTAAAGACATGAGTAAATGGATTAAATCTTACATGGATGAAACACATGCACAGGGGCTGAATGTTGAAACAATCTTTATGTTTTATACGACTTGTCCACAGTGTGCCAAAACGTATGGGCATAATTATGTGGTGATTTTAGGTAAGATTCAGTAAATTAAACACATGTTATAATAGGACTATGTTGAAAAAACTGGGCATTTGGTCCACCTATTTTATGATTTGGGAAGTTTCAGCCATAGTGGTGAATAAACCGATTTTTTTCCCAAGTTTTCATGAAGTTATCAAAGCCATGGTTGTTTATCTTGGACTAAGTTCTTTTTGGGTAGCTTTGGGAACAACACTGCTACGCGTGTTCTTAGGAACTGGCATTGCTTTTATCCTAGCTTTAGGTTTAGCTTTAGCCAGTTATCATTCAAAAGTCTTAACCCTGTGGTTAAATCCACTCTTATTAGTCTCAAAAACCATTCCGAATATTACCTATATCTTGGTGATCTTAATTTGGTTCTCACGTGAATCCAGTGTTTTAGTCATTAGTTTATTGGTGGTGTTTCCAGTCCTCTATCAACAAATCTATACAGGTCTTTTGGGTTTACACCCAGATTTGCTTGAAGTTGAAAGACTCTATCCTGAAACATGGTTCAACCATGTCACAAAAGTTCTCTTACCTATGATTAAGTTAGATCTTCGAGAAGGACTTATTTTAGCACTTAGTCTAGGGTTTAAAGTCGGCGTTATGGCAGAAATATTAGGACAAGTCCAACCAGGATTGGGGTATTTACTCTACAGTTCTAAACTCAACTTTGAAACAGCCAACATCTTTGCCTTAACCGCATGGATGATTTGTGGGGTCTATGCGATTGAAAAAGGATTAAGACGATGGATCAAGATCGATTAGCGTTCTTAGTCTTAAAGTATCAAAAGGGTGAAATAAGTTTAAAACGACTTTTATTGGATATTCAAGTTTTTGAAGGTCATTTAAAACAATCACATCTCGTGCGATTAATCCAAGACTTTAAACTCCCTGAAGATGAACTCAAACATTGGATTCAAATTACCCGAAGTCTGCATGTGGTTAAGGATGCTGATCACTATCTTCACCTTTGTAAAGGGAACAATTGTAGTCAAAGGTGGAAACAAGAAGCGTTAGAACCTTTATACGCGTATGCACTTAAACATCCAGACCATCTTCAAATCATCATAGAAGGGTGTATGGGCTTATGTGAACTTGGCCCCAATGCAATCCTTAATGGTCAGATGTATGAGCATGCGAATACCCATGCAAGCTTCCAAAATCAACTTAAAAAAATTCTTTCTAAAGAAGCATCTACAGACTAGATGCTTTTTAAATCATTTTGCTTTACTTTTAAAACAAACAAGACTATATTGATTAAGTGACTTAATGATTAACCCCCTTAAGTTTAAATGAAGGAGGAATTCGATGGACGCTAGAACACAACGCATGCATACCTTTATGGAAAAGTTTATGAATCTTAAATTGGTTATGCGACGCAATCAAAAAAACGAACGTGGCGGACCTAAGCATCTCTTAGTGGTTATACATTCCATCGGGAATGGAGATCCAATTATGGTCTCTGCGCTCAGCCAAAAATTAGAAATTAGCAATGCGGCAGCCACTCAGTTGGTGGATACCTTAGAAAAGCACGGATGGATAAAACGTGTTCAAGATGAACATGATCGACGTGTCACCCTGATTGCTTTGACGGAAGATGGAAATGTGGCTTTAAAAGAACACTTCATTAAAATGTCTAAGTTTGTGGATGGAATGATTGAATACTTAGGTGAAGAAGACGCTACACATATCGAACGTATACTGGATAAATTAATGGCCTATGCCTTAAGTGCCAGTGAGCAGCAGAGTGGGCTCTAGAAAGACAAAACATGTTAAGACTTAAAAAATATGCAAAACCGTTTATATTTTCTTTATTAATCGCCATTGCTTTATTGTATGTCCAAGCTTCAGCTGATTTGAATTTACCTAATTACATGTCCAACATCGTAACCATTGGGATTCAACAAGGCGGGGTTGAACATGCTTCCCCTGACGTGATTTCAAAGGAAGGCTATGACTTTATCACGGTCTTATCCACCGCTGAACAAAAAACGTTATTAGAAGCTTCTTATACCTTGGATACAACGCCTGACTTAGCGGCGTATCCTAAAGCTTCAGCCAATGGAATCTATGTCTTAAACGCAGATTTAAGCGTTGCTCAACGAGATACCTTAGACATTACCATCGGTCAATCGGTTTGGACCTTGATTAACTTTATGAAGAGTCAATCCACCACCACAAGCAGTGGAATGTCCATGTCTGATATTGATGTGACGAAACTGTATGCTTTTACCCCAAAACTTCAAATGATGCCTGCAAGTATGCTAGAACCTGCTCAAAGTGCTGCAACTGAAGTAACCGACATCCTCAAGAAACAAACCGGGGTCGTCTTAGCGAAATCCTTCTACACTGAAGTGGGTGTAGATATGGAAAAAATGCAGATGGATTACATCCTCAATATGGGTGGCTTAATGTTGCTCATTACCTTAATCGGAGCCATTGCGATGATTTTGGTTACCTATATTTCCTCCAGGATTGGGGCTGCTTTAGCTCGTAATATCCGTCAAGATCTCTTCAATAAGGTTGAAAGTTTCTCCAATGAAGAGTTTGACCACTTTGCTTCTAGTTCGCTAATTACGCGGACAACCAATGATATCACCCAAGTCCAAATGTTGGTAACGATGGGGATTCGAATCTTCTTCTATGCGCCCATCATTGCGATTGGGGGGATTTGGATGATTCTTAAAACCAATGTCTCCATGGTATGGATTATTGCCTTATCCGTCAGCTTATTGGTGGTGATGATTGGAATTATCTTCACCGTTGCTGTCCCTAAATTTAAATTAACCCAAAAACTCATCGATCGTTTAAACCTGGTTGCCCGTGAGAACCTAAGTGGACTCATGGTGGTTCGTGCTTTTGGTAACCAAGAATTTGAAGCAGGTCGTTTTGATAAAGCCAATAAGAATTTAGCCGATACTTTACTCTTTGTGAGTCGTGTCATGACGATTCTGATGCCCTTTATGATGTTGATCATGAACTTAACTGTCATTCTCATCGTTTGGGAAGGTGCGCATCAAATCGATGCATCCAATCTACAAATTGGTCAGATGATGGCCTTTATGCAATATGCCATGCAAGTTATTATGGGTTTCCTGATGATTTCAATGGTCTTCATTATTTTCCCAAGAGCGCAAGTCTCTGCGGTTCGTATTGCTGAAGTCTTAGAGATTGAAAATAAGATTGTCGATCCAAAAAATCCAAAATCATTTGATCCAACTAAAATTGGAATGGTTGAATTTGAACATGTATCCTTCCGTTATGCGAAAGCGAATGAAGATGTACTTCACGATGTCAGCTTCATTGCTAAACCAGGTCAAACCACAGCCTTTATTGGTTCTACTGGGTCTGGTAAGAGTACCCTCATCAACATGATTCCTCGTTTCTACGATGTCACCTCAGGGTCCATCAAAGTGAATGGGGTGGATATTCGTGATGTGACTCAACATGATCTTCATGAAACCATCAGTTATGTGCCTCAGAAGGGCATGCTGTTGTCAGGTTCTGTCAACTTTAACCTACGGTATGGAAAAACGGATGCCTCGCAAACTGAAGTCGAAAAAGCTGCGGCGATTGCCCAAGCTACCGATTTCATTACCCAAAAAGAAGAAGGCTTTAAAACGCATATTGCCCAAGCTGGCGCCAATGTCTCCGGTGGACAAAAACAACGTCTATCGATTGCCCGTGCTTTGGTTAAGAATGCCCCCATCATCATCTTTGATGACAGTTTCTCTGCCTTAGACTTTAAAACCGATCAACGCTTACGTGAAGCACTCCATAAAGAATTGGCTCAAACAACGCTCTTAATTGTGGCGCAACGGGTGAGTACGATTCTAAATGCAGATCAGATTGTTGTTTTAGAAGAAGGAAAAGTCGTGGGTCAAGGGACGCATAAAGAACTCTTAAAATCTTGTCCTACATATTATGAAATTGCTTCGTCTCAATTATCCCAGGAGGAACTCGCACGATGACACAAAAAAACACTGTGATTCAACCCCAACGTCCTCAAGGTGGAGGCGGTATGGGCGCCGGCCCGATGGGAGGGGGCATGGGCGGTAGTGTTGTTAAAGCTAAGGATGTCAAAGGTACCCTTAAGAAATTACTTAAACTCTTACGTCCTTATTATGTCGCCATCTTATTTGTGCTGATCTTTGCCATCGCATCGACCGTCTTTACGGTCGTTGGTCCTAAGATTTTAGGGGAAGCAACCACGATCTTGGTCACCGGTATGATGGCTAAGATTACCAATTCAGGCAGCATCGATTTCACTGAAATCGGCCGTATTATCAGCTTACTCATTACCTTGTATATCATCAGTGCACTCTTTGCCTATATTCAAGGTTTCATTATGACCAAAGTGGCCAATAATGTGACCTACAACTTACGTAGAGATATTGCATCTAAAATTGAACGTTTACCCTTTAGTTATTTTGATAAAAACAATTATGGAAGTGTTTTATCCCATATCACCAATGATGTCGATGCGATTAATAATTCCTTGTCTCAAGGGATAACGCAGGTGATTACTTCAACCACCAGTATCATTGGTATCCTCTACATGATGTTTTCCATTAATTGGCAAATGTCGATGGTTGGACTTATGGTCTTACCTTTATCCTTTGGACTCATTGGGGTAATGATGAAGTTCTCTCAGAAATACTTCAAGTCTCAACAAAAATCTTTAGGTTTGGTTAATGGTCAAGTCGAAGAAATGTATTCTAATCACGTGATTGTTAAAGCCTTTAATGGTGAAAAACAAGCGGTGGCTGATTTCTCCACCTACAACAATGAATTGTATGATTCAGCTTGGCGTTCTCAATTCTTCTCAGGCATGATGCAACCCATCATGAGCTTTATTGGAAACTTTGGGTATGTAATTGTGAGTATCTTAGGGGGCTATTATGCTGCCCAAGGCACTTTAACCATTGGCGCCATCCAATCCTTCATTCAATACATGCGCTCCTTTACACAACCGATTGCTCAAGTGGCGGCTCAGTCCAATGCACTACAGTCTACATTAGCAGCCAGTGAAAAAATCTTTGCGCTTTTAGAACAAGCCGAAGAAATGCCTGATCCTGAAAATGCTTTATCAACCTCAGAGATCAAAGGTGAAGTTGGGTTTGCGCATGTTAAGTTTGGCTACAACCCCGAAGAAAAGATTGTTATTAATGACTTTAAAGCTCGGGTAAATGCAGGTCAGAAGATTGCGATTGTTGGACCTACCGGGGCAGGGAAGACCACCATGGTTAAGCTCTTGATGCGCTTCTATGATGTGACGGAAGGGGCTATCCTAGTCGATGACTTAGACATTCGTCAATTTAAACGCAATGATCTAAGACAACTCTTTGGAATGGTTTTACAAGATACCTGGTTATACAATGACACCATTCGTGAAAACATCCGCTATGGACGAAGAGACGCCAGTGATGAAGAAGTCTATCAAGCCGCTAAAATGGCTCAAGTTGACCACTTCGTGCAAACCTTACCAGATGGCTATGATTTAGTGCTCAATGAAGAGTCCAGCAACATCTCCGCTGGTCAAAAACAGTTGTTGACCATTGCGCGTGCCATCTTGGCAAATCCTAAAGTCTTGATTCTAGATGAAGCCACCAGCTCCGTCGATACCCGTACAGAAATCCTCATCCAAAAAGCGATGGATCATCTGATGGAAGGTCGTACAAGCTTTATTATTGCCCATCGTTTATCTACGATTCGCAATGCAGATTTGATCCTTGTTATGAACCTGGGCGATATTGTTGAATCAGGTACACATGAAGAACTCTTAGAAAAGGGTAGCTTCTACGCTAAACTGTATAACTCCCAATTTGATGAAGGGGAAGAAGAACTCGCATAAACGATTAAGCCATTCACTTGAATGGCTTTTTTATTAGGAACGACCCCATTCATAACGTATTAGGTGAGTGAAGGGACTTGATGAAGCGTTATTAATATGGTATAAATACCATATCATCAAGGATTGATAGATGTTTACCATTCGATATTTGCTTTTGAGTAGTGAAGATATTCCAGCAAAGACTTTTATTGAATCCCTTGATGTTCGTTTAAGATGTAAAGTTTTTGTGAAACTAAATTTATTGAGCGAATTTGGTTATGAGTTGAGAGAACCTCATTGTAAGTATCTTGTCGATGGAATCTACGAGTTAAGAATAAGGGATCATATCTTGAGTATTCGATTATTTTATTTTTATCTTGAAAATCAATCGATTATCATAACGCATGGATTCATTAAGAAGACAACCAAGACCCCACAGGATCAAATTAAGAAGGCACAGCATTACAAACAAACGATGTTAAATCAACACAGGAGTTTAAAATCATGAATACAATCTCGTATGAAGCACATTTGAATGAATTATTGAAAGATCCTGAATTCAAGAAAGCATATGAAAATGCTCAACCCTATTATCACTATCATCGTGAACTTATTCGTGCACGTTTGAACAAGGAAATCAGTCAAAAAGATCTCAGTGTACTCAGTGGTATTGATCAGGGAAACCTCAGTAAACTTGAACAGGGTTTGGGCAATCCTTCTATTAAGCTGTTAAGACGATTGGCCCAGGCTTTAGACATGGACTTGGTGATTCAGTTTGTGCCTAAATCAAAATAGCCTATTTATCTACTTGTAAATAATGATAGTATAGATTTATGATGCCAAATACAATTCTTAAAATTCAAAATTTAAGTAAAGCTTATGGAAATATTAAAGCCGTTCAGGATATTTCTTTTGAAGTCTATGAAGGTGAATTATTCGCCTTCTTAGGTCCAAATGGTGCAGGTAAATCTACCACCATTAACATGTTGAGTACACTCCTGAGTAAGGATCAAGGAAGTGTTTTCATTGATGGGAATGAGCTAGGGTTAGCGGATGAATCCATCCGTACCTGTATTGGGATTGTCTTTCAAGGTTCCTTCTTAGATGCCTTACTGACTGTTAAAGAAAATCTATTCACGCGAGGTCGGCTTTACCACATCCCCCCACTTGAACTGAATCGTCGAATCCTTGAATTAAGCACACAACTCTCACTCTCTGAATTTATTGATCGACCCTATGGAAACTTATCAGGTGGGCAGAAAAGAAGAGTCGACATTGCCCGCGCATTAATCAATCATCCAAAGATTTTATTTCTAGATGAACCCACCACAGGTTTGGATCCACAGACACGATTTAATATCTGGTCTTATATCGATGAACTCAGACAAAAACATCACATGACCATCTTTTTAACAACCCATTATATGGAAGAAGCAAATCGTTGTGATCGCGTATGTATCATTGATCATGGTCAAATCTTAGAAATGAAAACACCTTCTGAACTGAAAGTGAAATATGCCCCAACATTACTTAAATTAAAAACATCCAAGCCAATGGAAGATCGACTAAAAGCATTAAATGTACCTTATCAAAAAACACAGGATGGGTATGAATTAGTCCTTAAGCAAAGCCTAGATGCTTTAGATATTTTAAACTCAATTCAGGCCGATATTGATCAATTTGAAGTCTTAGAAGGTTCGATGGACACAGTCTTCTTAGCGTTGACGGGTCAATCCATTCGTGAGGACAGTCTATGAGCAACATTCTAAGTTTAAGTGTACGTAACCTTCGATTATTCTTTAGAGATAAAGCCTTGGTTTTCTTTTCTTTTTTATCCGTCATTATAATATTGGGTTTATATGTTCTATTTCTTGGGGAAATTCAAGTCAATAATATTAAAGCAATGATTGGCATTGAACTACCCCAGATTAATGCTTTGGTGTATGCGTGGATGTTGCCAGGGGTCATTGCAGTCTCAAGTATGACCTTAGCGTTAGGGAATATGGGACGTTTAGTGGATGATGCTCAAGGGGAAGCCTTCAATGACTTCTTAGTCTCACCCATGAAGCGAACCTCTTTGATTTTCTCCTATCTATTCTCAAGTATGTTGATTACTGTGATGATTAGTGTCTTGATGTTTATCTTCAGCATCTTCATCGTGAAACTCAAAGGGGGAGAATGGTTAGATTTCAACCAGATTATTAAATCCTTGGGGATCATGAGTTTACTCATCCTATCATCCACCCTCTTGAGTTTATATCTCGCTTCGTTTGTGAAATCACAAAATACGTATGGCGTTATCAATTCCATGGTGGGTACTTTTATTGGTTTTGTGACGGGCGCTTATATGCCGATGGGGATTATGCCTGTTTTCGTGCAAAACATCTTTAATATTCTGCCCGTATCGATGGGGGCGAGTCTCTTAAGGCAAGTCTACCTAGAACCTATTTTCAGTGAAGTCTTTGCGCAAGCCCCTGCCCAAATGTTGAGTGATTACCGATACTTCCAAGGCGTAGATTTAAAGGTATTTGGATATATCTTAAGTCCACAAATCATGGTCATATCTATCATAGGAAGTATTATCATTCTGTTTAGTTTAAACTTCTTCAGATTCAGGCATTTAAGCAAACGTAGTTAAAAACATCCTTCACGGATGTTTTTTTATGAGCCTTTAGTTCTTTTAAGCTTTTATGAAAGCTAAGACTTCTTGTAGAACATCTTCAATCAACACTAAATGGGCTTCTTTGTCTGTTCTACCCTTAACTTCAACTTGACCTGTCTCAATGGCTTTACCCACAGTAATTCGAAGTGGAATACCGATGAGATCCATATCATTAAACTTAACCCCAGCGCGTTCATCTCGATCATCTAGAATGACTTCGACTTTTGCTTTAAGCAAAGCGGCATAGAGATCTTCCGCAATCTTAACTTGGGTTTCTAACTTGGTGTTAATGATGACGATGGCTACTTGATATGGGGCAATGGCTTTGGGCCAGATGAGTCCAAAATCATCATGGTTTTGTTCAACTAAAGCAGCTAAACATCGTCCAGGACCAATGCCATACGATCCCATAACGACAGGATTGAGTTGGTTGTTTGTATCTAAGTAATTCAGCCCTAAAGCTTTTGAATACTTATCCCCCAATTTAAAGGTATTTCCGATTTCAATGCCTTTAGAGAAATGAATGGTTCCGGTGTCACAGGCAGGACATGCATCGCCTTCTTTGATGTTTCTAAGATCAGCATATTGACTGACCTTAAAGTCACGATCGACATTGGCATTGATAAAGTGAACATCACTTTCATTGGCCCCAATCAGGAAATTTATCATGGTTTTAATGCGATGATCTGCCACGACGTTTAGACTGATTTCATGCGGTCCTGCAAAGCCCACTTTAGCGTTGGTTATGCGAACAACATCTTCATTGGAAGCCAATTCACAGACGGTTGCCTTAAAGAGCTTTTGGAGCTTAACTTCATTGATCTCATCATCACTTCTCACCATGACCAAGACAAATGTTTGATCGATTTTATAAATCATGGACTTGGTCATCTTCTCAACTGGAATGTGGTAGGTGTCGATTAAATCTTTTATCTTACCGACATTAGGGGTCGAAAGTTTTTCTAAAGGAAGGTGGGCTTTAGGGGATGTTTCATCCGATGTCTTACAAGGGGCAACTTCAATGTTTGAGGCAAAATCACAGGTATCACATAAAACCAGGGTATCTTCACCAATATCGGTAACGGCTTGGAATTCTTCTGAGAGTAACCCCCCCATGACGCCAGTATCTGCCGTCACAATCTTATATTGAAGGCTCATCCGGTCAAAGGAGGCTTTATAAGCGTCATACATCTTCTGATAAGACAGATTTAAACCTTCAATATCTGCATCAAAGGAATAGGCATCTTTCATGATGAATTCACGGACACGAATTAAACCAAAACGAGGACGAGGTTCATCTCTGAATTTGGTTTGGAATTGATAAATATTAAAAGGGAGATCTTTATAGGATTTAACTTTACTCTGTGCAGCCATCAGGAAGAGTTCTTCATGGGTAGGGCCTAAAACAAAAGGTTTATCAAAGCGATCCTTTAAGGAAAACATACTTTGGCCAATGAGTGATCGACGTCCTGATTGTTCATAGATTTCTTCAGGAATCAAAGAGGGCATTAACAATTCTTGTGCGCCTGTCGCATCCATTTCTTCACGAATAATCTGTTCAATCTTTTTTAAGACTCGATAACCCATCGGTAAATACATATAAACCCCTGATGAGTTTTTCTTGATCATGCCACTTCTGACCAATAGGTTTCCAGAAGCAGAATCCTCATCTTTAACATTCTCACGTTGGGTAAAGAAAAAGCTGTTTTTAAGTTTCATAGTCGACCTCGATAATTCTTTAGAATTATAGCATGTTTTATTTAGGCTATCATCTGATTCAAGCCGTATAAAAGCAATTAAAGATGTGTTCTAGATTGCCTTGACAGACTTTATTAGACATGTTAAAGTGTGTAAGCAATAAATGTGGAAAGCAGAAGCACCCGCTTCTCACCCGATGGCCTTAGGCGATGGGTAAAAGCCGCGAAGCGTGTTTGACAACACCTACGTAACTTTGATAGCGGGATCTTCATGTAAGATTCCGTTTTTATTTGTTAGGAGGTGTCACGTATAACCAAACGTAACAACAGTAGTGACGAATTAGTCAACGAAAACATCCGCTTTAAAGATGTCTTGGTCATTGGTCCCAATGGAGAACAATTAGGAACGATGATGAGACGTGAAGCCCTAGAAAAGGCCTATGAATATGAATTAGACCTCTTCTGCGTCGCGCCTCAAGCTACGCCGCCTGTCTGCAAGATTCTGGATTATGGCAAATTTAAATTTGAAAACCAGAAAAAAGCGAAGGAAGCTAAAAAGCATCAGCATATCACTGAAATCAAACCGCTTCGTTTATCCCCTGTCATCGACAAACATGACTTTGAAACCAAGTTGAAACATGCGAAAGAGTTCTTAGCAGAAGGCAACAAAGTTAAACTGGACATGCGCTTTAAAGGTCGTATGATGACACGCATTGAAGTCGGTCAAAAGATTTTGGATGAATTCGTAACCGCGGTGAGCGATATCGCAACCGTCGATAAATCCGCTTCCATGGAAGGGCGGACCATGTCATTGGTTCTAACCCCAAAGAAGAAATAAAACCTTAAGGAGAGCATCATGCCAAAAATGAAGACTAAAAAGGCTTTGGCGAAACGTGTCAAAGTCACCGGCAGTGGAAAATTAAAACGTTCCCATGCGTATGTATCCCACTTCGCAGCCAACAAATCGCATAAACAAAAAAGAAACTTAAGAAAGTCGACCTTGGTGTCTGGAAGTGATTTCAAACGCATTAAGTTGATGATCCAACGTTAGGAGACTAGATCATGCCAAGAGTAAAAAATTCAGTCGTAACCCGCGCACGTCGCAAAAAAGTTCTTAAATTAGCCAAAGGTTATTTTGGTTCCAAACATTTACTATATCGTACAGCTCATGAACAAGTTATGAATTCATTGGCGTATGCGTATCGTGATCGTCGTCAAGTCAAACGTGATATGCGTAGACTCTGGATTGCACGTATCAATGCTGCAGCCAGAATGAACGAAATCAATTATTCAAATTTAATGTTTGGTTTGAAATTAGCCAATATTCAAGTCAACCGTAAAATGTTGTCTGAAATGGCCATTCACGATCCTAAAGGATTCACCTCTATTGTTGAATCTGCGAAGAAAGCCATCAAGAAGTCAGAAAAGTAAAAGTAAAACCCGATTATTATTCGGGTTTTCTTTTTTGCAGGGCTTGTTGTTTTTTTTGTGCAATTTCTAAGTAAATCTCATCGTGTCGAGATTCATACATCATGATTGCCCACGTACACCACAGTAAATTATGGAAGTCGCCATACGCACGTAGTTTTTGAGATTCTTCTTTAGTCCAAGGACGTCCAAAGTAACTTAACATGAAGTCTAACTTCTCATCCTCACTTAACTCATTCTCTGTAATAAAGGACATCACATCGAAGAAGGGATCATTGTCGCCAGCGTATTCATAATCAATGAGATAATCTCGATCTTGGGTAAAACAGATGTTTCCAGCTACCCAATCGTTGTGACAAAGGGTAGGGGTATATTCGAGGGCTTGAATGTTATAGATGATCATCTGTGCGGTATCTGGGTCTACCAAAGGCTGTTTAACTTGAGCAGCATAGTGTTGATATCTCTCAATGGGGTTAAAGGCAAAGCAAATGAGTGCGTTTTTTTCATGAAGTTGACGCATGAGTTTGGCCACTCGCTGTAACTTGTCTTTACCTGTGTACTCCGTAAAGGTTAATAGGGTTGGGATATACCGCGTGAGTTTGATGCCTGTAACCGGATTAAAATAACATGTGTCTACATCTAAATCTTTTACTAGTTCCATGGCTTTTGCTTCATGTTCACGATGAACCACATGTTGAGTATCGATGGGGGGAATACGTAGAATATATCTGTCATCTTTGGTCGTGATCCGAATGTTCTTATTGGTTAAGCCTTTGTTAAAATCTTCAACCTTTAGGATTTTCGTTTGTAAGACGTGTTCGATTTGTTTAAGGAGTTGTGCGTCCATAGCCTTATTTTAGCACAGGCGCATGGTAAAATAGGAACACATGAAAACAGCGTTGGTCTCTCTAAATGTCAGCTATATCCATAAAAATCTAGCTTTACGCTGGTTATATGTCTCAAGACCTATGACGCAAGAAGTCAAGATCTTTGAAGGCGTTACTAAACATCCTTTAGGGATCCTTCAAGCATTAATCGATTACCAAGCTGAGGCCATTGGATTCAGTTGTTTTGTGTTTAATGTAGAGGCAACGCTCAAACTCATTTTAGCCATTAAACACGTAAGTCCTCAAACTAGGATCTATGTGGGTGGACCTGAAGCAACCTATCATCCCGATGTCTTCTGGAATGTAGGAGTGGATGGCATCTTACGCGGTGAAGCTGAGTTTTCTTTTTGGAAAGCCATTGAAGGGATAGAGACTGAAGGACTTCAACGAAGTCCTAAGGATCAAGCAGTTGTCTTAAAAACGGACTTACGACTATTAGAAGCCTTGGAAAGTCCATATTTTCTTGACTTTGATCAAAAAGACATGAATACACGCTATCTCTATGTGGAGACCTCAAGAGGGTGTCCTTATGGATGTACCTACTGTATGGCTTCATTAGATCTTCAAGTTAGACAATTTTCGATGGACCATATGAATCGATTTTTTAATGAACTTAAATACTTTGCTGTTCGCCAAGTTAAATTCTTAGATCGTAGTTTTAATGTCCAAGCTGACCGTGCATTGGCGATCGCTCAGGCGTGTCTCGATGTGCCTCAACCGACTAATTTTCATGTTGAATTGGTGGGAGATACATTGGATGATCGACTTATTCATTTCTTTACGCATGAGGGCCAAACTCGATTCAGAATGGAAGTGGGGGTCCAAAGTTTTAATGAGAAGACCTTGCAAGCTGTGGGTAGAGTCAGTCATTTAGACGCACTCATCTCAACCATCAGCAGATTTTCAGAAGCACAGTGTCATCAACATACAGATCTCATTGCGGGTTTACCCTATGAAGATTTAGACGCATTCAAACAATCCCTACAAATCTTGGCGCATTTAAAACCGATGGAAATTCAAGTGGGTATTCTAAAGTTACTCCATGGAACTTCTTTGTATACGCAAAGAGATGCCTATGGGTATGTCCATCAACCCTACGCCCCTTATCAAATCATTTCTAACCACTGGATGACGACTGAAGCTATTTCTAAGGTAGAAGCGTGTGCTTTAGGGATGGAGAAATGTTATAATTCAGGACGACTAAGAGACGCTTTACAAAGTCTTTTTGAAGGCTTAGAGTTTCCCATATTTGAGTGTTTAGCTGCCATTGGATTAGAGCTACAATCCTTAGCGCACCCTTATGATCAACACCGTTTTTATTTAGCGGTTTATCAAGGTTTAAAAGACTATACACCCCATGCACAATCTATGGTTGAACAAGCTTATTACCAAGCGTCTAAGATTAAGCCTAAACGATTATTTGAGAAAGCTGAGATTGAGGCTTTAAAATCAATCATTCTAAGCTTTAATGAAAGAGATTCAAGTCTACAATCACTGAATGGGATTTACCTCAAAGATGAGGAAGGAATCCATGCTTGGTTTTATAAACATCATCTCCATGTCGTGTATCATTTAACCTTAGAAGGAACCTACCTCAGCCATGAAACTTATCCTAGCCACCCATAACCCCCATAAAGTGATAGAACTCAAAGACAAGCTAAAAGTGCATCTTACGCACTATGAAGTACTCTCCTTGGATGATATTCAGATCACCCATGACATTGAAGAAACTGAAGCTACCTTTGAAGGCAATGCCATCCTTAAAGCTCAATGGATTGCTGATCTCACAGGTGAAGTATGTATCGCAGATGACTCTGGATTATGTATTGAAGCGTTAAACCAAGAACCTGGGGTGTATAGTGCTCGCTATTGTGGTGAACATACCCCTTATGCGATTAAGAATCAGATGATTTTAGAACGACTTCAATTTCAAAATAACCGAAAAGCACACTATGTTTCAGTGGTTGCTTTAGCACAAAAAGGGCATTCAGCAAAAACATTTCGAGGTGAAATGTGGGGACACATTGCGGTTGAAGCCAAAGGATCCAATGGCTTTGGATATGACCCCATCTTTATAGCGGATGGCTACACACATACCATCGCAGAAATGCCATTAGAACTTAAGAATTCTATCTCTCATCGTCATAAAGCCATCGAATTATTGATTGAAGTGCTCATTCAGGAGGAACATGTATGAAAAGAATCTTAGCCGGTCTATTTGGCGTAACCTTATGGATCACCTTACTACTCGGGGTAATTAACTATACTGCTTTGGACATCCCTTTTTATACCGAGCGTTACCAAGAATTGGACACCGCGGCATCCATCGGTGTCAGTCAAGAAGATTTGGTTAAGGTGACAAATGTTTTAGTGGATTACCTTCAAGGGGCTCGACAGGATTTAACAGTAGAAGTAAATCTACAGGGTGACATCGTCCAATTCTTTAACCAACGTGAATTGGATCATATGGTAGATGTCCAAAATCTCATGGTTTTAAGTATAAAAGTTCAACAAGGGACAGGTCTAATCAGTCTTGGACTGCTCTTGTTTATGCTTTTCAAGTATCGTAAACAATCTGGTAAAATCCTTAGTCAAGGTTTTTTAGAGGCATCGATGGTGTTGGGTACTCTGTTTGCGGCACTGATTCTCTATGCAGCGGTTGATTTTAATGCCTTTTGGATTAGTTTTCATGAGACGTTATTTACCAATGATTTATGGTATTTAAATCCCAATACGGATAATCTAATTTTATTGGTGCCTACGCCGTTCTTTATGGCGATGGTTGGCATCATTATCTATCGCATTCTGGTTGGATTGGGGCTCTTATATGGTTTGTTTTATGGCTTAAAAAACAATGGGTATAACAGTCGTTTCCTCAAGTGGTTTGCTTTAGCTGTGATGGTGGTTGACCATGTGGGACATTTCTTGTTTCCAGCCTATTTGGAATTACGTGTCCTAGGTCGTTTAGCATTTCCAATTTTCACCTATTTATTTGCCCAGTCTTATCACTTAACCCGCAACCGAAAACAATTCGCAATCCGAGTTTTTGTGGCAGCGGTGTTGGGCCAAGCGCTCATCTATTATTCTGGTGCAACGGAATTGGTCAGTATTTTCTTCCTCTTTAGTCTAAGCATTTTAAGTTTTGAAGCCATGGATCGAAAATGGTATTTAGTCTTAATTCCGATTGCCATTACAGCTGAATACTTTGGGGTAGATTATGGATTCTATGGCATCTTTGTTTTGGCTGCATTCTACCAATGGTCGAGTTCTTATCCAAAGTCAGCCATCGCGTATGGTCTAATAACCATCGTGTATGGACTCTTACCGTTTTTAAATCCAGATTTATGGCCGATGATTCCTGCAATTTTTGAGCAATTCTTCACCTATACTTGGCGTTACTTTATCCAAGTGCTCTCCATCGCTGCACTGATTCCTTTAGCCTTTTATCGCCCTGAAAAGCCCCTTGAATTAAGAGTGCCCTATCACGGCATCGAAAAATATTTCTTCTATGTTTTTTATCCAGTGCATATTGCCATCTTGGCACTCCTTAGAAGTGGTGTTCTATGATCCATGTGGTGTTATTTGAACCAGAAATACCTCAGAATACAGGGAATATTATGCGAACCTGTGTGGCCACTGGCTGCCAACTTCATTTGATTGAACCTTTAGGCTTTTCACTGGATGAACAAAAGGTCAGACGAAGTGGTCTTGATTATCGTTTAGATCTATTTGTCCATACCTATCCCGACTATTCAACCTTTGAATCAAATCATAAGGGCAGTTATTTCTACATCACACGTTATGGTCAAAAAGCACCCAGTGCGATTGATTTTAAATCATTGGATGAAGATATTTATATTGTCTTTGGGAAAGAGAGCACAGGTATTCCTAAAGAGATTTTAAGTAAACATAAAGAGAATTGCTTGCGTTTACCGATGATGGCCCATGCACGTAGTTTGAATTTGTCCAACACAGTTGCGATTGTGGTGTATGAAGTTTTACGTCAGTTGGGTTATCCAAATCTTTCTGGGGTAGAAGTCTTGAAAGGGCAGGATTGGCTAGATGTTGAATAAACTCTTAACGCTCAATCCGAAGGTAAGTCATCGCTTATTTGCCTTGGTGAGTCTTAGTGTAGGGTTATCTTGGTCAATTTTAAGTGCGCAAATTCAATTGGGTACTACATTAATTTCAATTCAACAAATGAATCAACTCTATTTATTAGTTCAAGTGAAGGAGTTGAATTTCTTTACCAAAGCCTTGGCTAATCTTATTGATCTTGTACCCTTGCAATCTCAAGTTTCAACGCTTTTTACTCTAAATGAAGTTCTGTTTATGGGACTGGTGTTTATTTTGAGTTTCAAGACGTATTTCATGCCTTGGCTTCATCGGGTGTATAAAACCGTAATGGTAGGTCAAATTTTGCTTTATATTGGGATGTCTTTAGCCTTATATTTTACCGTAACAGCCACCAATCCAAATACGGCCCTAGCTCTATTAAATGGGGCAGGATGGGCAAGTATTCTTATGGGTTTATTATTTTTAGGACTCCTTTTTATCACTTGGTTGAAACTTATCTTTTCTTTAGAGTAATTCAATTGAGTTTAGTGGATGCATTGTCTATAATGAACATCGAGGGTTAACCATGATTGAAAGTTTTAGTGATCTTATTTCCTTTGCCGTCTTATTGTTGATTGTAACCGTAAGTTTTGTAATGGTTCTGCGCGTCTTCTTTCATCATCGTACACAAAAACTCATCGAAGAAGAAATTGAATATTACCAAGAATGGTAAAGAAGGAGCCCCATGTTTACTAAATCGATTACCTCTGAGCATGCACCTAAAGCTGTAGGACCCTATTCTCCCGCTGTAAAGCTGGGTGATTTTGTCTATGTATCTGGAACCTTACCGATTGATCCTGAAACGAATCAACTCGCAGAAGGGGGTATTCAGGAACAAACTTATCAAGTTCTAAAAAACATGGAAGCGATTTTAGCTGAAATGAATTTAGAAACACGCCACATTGTGAAGACGACGGTCTTTATGACTGATCTATCTCAATTTGATGCGATGAATGAGATCTATGCAACCTATTTTGCAGACCCTTATCCTGCCCGTTCTACTGTTGAAGTGAAAGCCTTACCTAAAGGCGCTAGCATTGAAATTGAAGCCATCGTTATTGATACATTACTGTATGAACAACAAGTTGCTGCTCAACAAGGTTCCGCTTGTGGATGTGGTGAAGAAGGCTGTGGCAGCAATGAAAGTTGCGGCTGTGGCGAAGAAGGTTGTGGAGATAATAGTTGTGGCTGTGGTGAAGAAGGCTGTGGTAGTGAATCTGATGCAGAGAGTTCATGTTCAGATGGAACATGTTGCGGCTAATTTAGCCGCTTTTTTTATGTAATCTTCGCTATAATAGAGGCATGATTAAATTTACTAAAGAAGATTTCAAAACACTCTTTTGGATTAGTGTATCTGCACTCATTTACTCCATCACCTTAAATGTATTCATCAACTCTGGACATTTCTTCCCTGGAGGGTTTTCGGGAATCTCTGTTTTTACCGTTCGTCTTTTTCAACAATACCTTCAAATAGATATTCCATATGGGTTTATTTATGCCAGTCTCAATATTCCAGTTACCATCTTAGTGTTTAAACAGATTGGTAAAAAGTTTACCATTTTCTCTGTTTTGCATTATGCTTTGGTGTCGGTGTTATCTTTCTTGATTCCTAAAGTAAGCTTACAGTATGATCCGATGTTGATTGCCATCTTTGGGGGCTTATTAGGCGGTCTTTCTAGCTCCATTGCTTTGTCACGCAATGCAAGTGCAGGCGGTACTGATTTCATTGCCATATGGGCTTCAAATCGGCTTAAACGCCCGGTATGGAATTATATCTGGTATGCCAATATCTTACTCTTATCCATGGCTGGCTTAATCTTTGGATTTGAGGCTGCACTGTATTCAATCGTTTATCAATTCGTGGTGACTCAGGTCATCAGTGAACGTCATACCCGCTTTAAAACCATGAGTTTATATATGGTGACAGAATTTCCTGAAGAAGTTAGCGCGAATATACTTAAACATACCCGGCATGGGATTACAAAGTTATGGGGTGAAGGGGCATATTCTAAGCAACCTAAATGTTTACTCTACATGGTGGTGAATGCATTCCAAGTGAATGAAGTGGTGATGCATGCTCAAGAAATAGATCCTAAGATCTTCATAACCGTATCGAAGACTGAACGAATTATCGGAAATTATTACCAGAAACCCTTAGATTAAGAGACTTGCAGAGTCTCTTTTCTTTTGGTATAGTGATGAAGTCTTATCAAGAGATGGGGTAGAGAATTAGCTCTACGACCCCACGCCAACCTACACGCATGTGAAAGGTGGTTCCGCTAATGCGATAAGGGACAATCATTCACGTGAACCCCACTTTGCATAAGCGGGGTTTTATATTTGTAAGGAGGAAAAAACACCTATGAAAACCCGCTATTATTTCTCATCTGAAAGTGTGACCGATGGTCATCCAGATAAAATGTGTGATCAGATTGCCGATGCCATCTTAGATGAAGCTTTAAAGATTAATCCCCACGCTAAAATGGCTGTAGAAGCCACGATAAAAGATGGTTTAGTCTTTATTTATGGAGAACAGAATTTAAGAGAATACTCTGATCATGTGATTAATTATCCAGAGATTGCTAAAGCTGTGATTAAGAATATTGGATATAACGAAGATTTTAATGTGATCTCATTGGTAGGCGCTCAATCAGCCGATATCTTTAATAAAGTAGTCTTAGGCAATGAGATTGCTGCAGGGGACCAGGGTATTATGTTTGGCTATGCCACCAATGAAACCCCCAACTATATGCCTTTAGCCATTGATGTAGCCCATAAGTTATCGCAACGCTTATCTGTGATTAAAAAGGAAAATAAAGCCATCAAACCCGATGGTAAAACACAAGTCACCGTCCTCTATGAGAACGATGTGCCCATTGCCATCACCAGTGTGGTGGTCTCCACCATGCATGCATCCGATATCTCTTTAGAAGATTTAAGAGAATTGATTATGAAGGAAGTTATCTTTAAGGTGATTGATCCAAAGTGGTTAACCGCTGAAACAACCTACCATATTAATCCAGGAGGACGATTCGTAATTGGGGGTCCCTTTGGAGATAGTGGTACCACAGGTCGTAAGATTGTGGTCGATACTTATGGGGGCATGGGACGTATTGGGGGCGGTTGCTTTAGTTCTAAGGATCCCTCTAAAGTGGATCGCAGTGCTGCATATTATAGCCGTTATGTGGCCAAGAATATGGTGGCAGCTGGCTTAGCGGATCGCTGTGAAATTCAAGTCGCCTATGCGATTGGACTCAGTAAACCCTTATCCGTGTATGTTCAAACCTTTGGGACTGAAAAAGTAAGTCTTGAGGAAATCGATCGAATCCTAGATTTAAACTTTGATTTCTCTGTGTCTAATATTATTGCTGAATTAGATTTACTCAAACCAATCTATCGCCAAACGTCTAATTTTGGACACTTTGGTCGAGAAGGCTTTAGTTGGGAAGTTATAAAACCCCTCAAACGATAAAAGAAAAGCTCTGGAGATTCCAGAGCTTTCGTTCTTTATTTAGGATTGTAGACAACACCGTCTGCTTCTAACTTAGCAATGGCGGTTTTGAATTGTGGTAAATAGTACTTATTGGCGACCAACATTTCATTGAGCAAGGTTTTCGCAATGGACCCTGTTGGGACTAAAGGATTAACTGTAAAGGCTTGGAGTGCTTTTCCATAATCCCCTGTGGTAGCAGCTTGAATGACCACTTCTTCCATGGCTTTTTGTTGTTGAAGTAGACCACGCGTATGGGCTTCAAATCCACCCCATAAAACAGGTTCTGGTCCATGCGCAGTAATCACGGCAGAGACTTCAACGATGCTATCATAAGGTAAATCAGAGATGGCTCCATGATTCTGAGTACTGACCACCATCCGTGTTTTCTTGTTGTTTTGGATACTGGCAATGAGTTCGCAAGCAGCATCACTGTAATAGGTTCCACCACGTTTGGTGAGTTGTTCAGGTTTATGGTCTAAGTTAGGATCTTTATACAGTTCAAAGAGTTCTTTTTCTGTGCGTTTAACGACTTCAGCACGGGTTTCACCTTTGGCGAATTCTTCCAATTCAGACTTGAGCATATCATGACTGATGTAATAGTAACGATGATATGGGCAAGGTAAGAGGTGAGTATCTAAGATTTGTTCAAAGTTAAATTTAATGTCATTGATGTTTTTAACCCCAGCAAAATCTTTTTTACGATCTGGGCCATAGATACGATGCAAAATTTCATCGGTAACTTCAACGCCTTTGTTGTTCCAAACGCGATGCCAGTGGAAATGATTAAGACCAGCAAACTTCGTATAGAGATCTTTATCTTCCATGGCGGCTTCACACATTTTTTCCATTAAGATAGGAACATTACATAAACCAACGGTACGTTTCCATCCGCCTACTTTAATCGCAGCTTCAGTGATGATACCGGATGGATTGGTAAAGTTAACCAACCAAGCGTTAGGGCAAAGTTCTTCCATATCTTTGATAATGGCTAAGATAACAGGAATGGTTCTAAAAGCTTTCATCATTCCGCCTGCACCATTGGTTTCTTGACCAATGATTCCATGACTTAAAGGAATCCGTTCGTCACGAATACGCGCATCCAATAATCCAACTCTAAATTGAGTGGTCACATAGTCTGCATCTTTTAGGGCATCTCTACGATTTGTGGTTAAGAAGACTTTCCAAGGTAAGCCAGCTGCTTTGACCATGCGTTGTGCCATGGCGCCTACGATATCAAGCTTTTCTTTACCTTCATCAATATCGACTAACCAAATTTCAGTGATCGGCAATTCTTTTTGACGAAGAATAAAACCTTCAATGAGTTCTGGGGTATAACTACTTCCACCGCCAATTGTAACAATTTTCATGTATGTTCCTCCATTGGATTGTTAAGTCTAGTATAACCATAAAAAAAGTCAATAAACAGTTTTGTTTAAAATTGGATGGTTGTTTCAAAAAAACGAAATTTAGTGAATATTTTTTTCAAAGTTTAAACTTCAATCGCAGTCATACTGGAGTCCGCAAACTTCTTTAGCATATAGATGGTGATGAAATCTAATGCTAAGAAGAGAATAGATAGAACAGGAATTCCCCAAAAGGTTGTGATGCTAAGCGGAAGTTTGGCCGCTAAGAAGAACAAACCAGCCCCCAGTCCAAACGCAGGTCCCATGGTGTATAGAGCATTGATGTTTTGTTTAACAGGCACAGCTTCTTGTTCCCAAATGAGTTTAGGGTGAAGCATATCCACCAACATCCCCCAATAATTCATCGCAATGCTTGAAAGTATAATTCCCACTGAAAGTGTGAGGTAGTGAACAAGCGGAACGTTAAAGAAAATCGCAAATGGGAATGCTAAAGCAAAAGCTCCCAGGAGACTGATTAAAAGTCCACCTAAGATTTTAGCCAACGCCTGATCATAATACGACATTGGAATCATCTTCATAAACCATACTTGACTGCCTTCACGTGAGATGGCTGTTGGGGTAATCAGATTAACCGAAGACATAAAGAACCCAACTGCTAAGCCAAACACCAACATCCAAAAGCCAAGATTAGGGGCATCCCATGGAATCATATTGAGTAAGGCATCAATTTCAGGATCACTGCCTAATCCAGTGATAAATGTACCCGCAAGGATCAGCGGCATTAAGAGTACCGTAGAGATGTTATTGAGAAAATAGATGGGGGTACGAACCATCAGTCTTAAATCTTTAAGCGCATAACTTAAGATTGGATTTCTAAGATCTGTGGAGGATGCATAAGCTTTTGTGCTTAAAGTCTTGCGATTGGCCCCCGTTTCGGTGATTCCAATGACCGCCCTAAAATAGAGGGTTTTTGCAGCCACCATGAAGAGGGCAATAAAGGCAAAGGTCAGTAGACCATAAATACCTAAATCAACAACACTCAAACTCACCAAAGCTTTAACCGCAAAGGGAACGGTAGGGATGCTGACTTGGTAGAAATTCATCAAAGAGTTATTGCCTTGTTGTAAGAGTTGAATAAGCGCGTTTTGGTCCATGGTTGAGGCCATTTGCGTCACACTCATATTAAATAACAGGGCAAATCCAACCACTAAGAATCCGCTTAAGTAGTTAAAGAAATCTTTGTTTTTCGCAAAAGGAAGACCAATCATCACCAACATCACGATTAAACTCGCGATCACCAAAGGAACAATGGGAATCAGGGCTAAGCATAGAATCAAAATCACATAGAACCATAGACTTGGTTGAACCAAGCCGATATAGGCACTGAGGATGGGTGCCCCGATAAAGGCAACGGTGATGTATTCGAAGACAAGTGCAACCCCTAATTTAGCCAATACGATTTCTTCTGGCTTTAAAGGTAAACTTAGTAAAGAATCGATATCTTTAGAGAAATAGAAGATGGAAGGAATCAAAAAGATTCCAAAGAAGAAAATAATCATACTCATCACAGCTACCATTAAGCCAAGTACAATCCCTTCTTGTTGAAGCGGGATTAAAAGAACGAGGGCTTCTTTGGTTAAAAAACCAAAACTGACAATGGATGGTAAAACAGCTAAAAAGATGAAGAGCGGACTTAATTTTTTAAGCAAACTCTTTTTGGTCTTACCATCGGTAAAACTGTAGGTATTTTTATAGGTGACTTTAAGTAAAGCGAAGAAATTAGACATGCGAAGTAACCTTTAAGAAAATCGATTCTAAGGATTCACCAGGATGCTTTGATTTCAATTCATCTAATGTACCCTTAAAGAGGATTTCACCATGATTGATTAAGGCTATTTGTGAACAGAGTTTTTCTGCGACTTCTAACACATGGGTTGAGAAAAAGACCGTATTGCCTTTGGAGGTTTGCTCACGCATCAATTCTTTTAAGGCATACGCAGATTGGGGATCTAAGCCCGTAAGAGGTTCATCTAGAATCCAGATCTTAGGTTCATGAATCAATACGCCCATCAAGTTGATTTTCTGACGCATCCCATGAGAGTAAGATAAGATTTTGTCACCTAGGGCTTTTTCCATCTCAAAGACCTTGGCGTATTTTTCAATGCGTTCACGACGAAGACTGACCTCGACATGATAGATATCGGCCATAAAGTTTAAGTATTCAATGCCTTTAAGGCGCAAGAAGATATCCGGGTTATCGGCTACATAGCCAAATTGTTTTTTAGCTTCCAATGGATTGGATACGATGTTGAGGCCATTGAGTAGAATTTCGCCTTCATCAGGGCTTAAAATCCCTGTCATCATTTTAATGGTACTGGTTTTACCGGCGCCATTAGGACCAATAAAGCCAATGATTTCTCCTTCTTGGATGGTCATGCTGAGGTTTTTAACAGCCTTAACTTTTCCAGAATAGGTTTTAGATACATTTTTAATTTCAATCATGAGAATCTCCTTAGTTTACAAGTGGGAAAATAAGCGTAAAAAGAAACAGTCCCATCAAAAGGTAATAGCCCAATGAGTACTTAGGACGAACAGCTTGTGACGTCTCATATTTCCAACCCAAATAGAGTGCATAGATGGCTTGAAATCCTCCGAATAAAAGTAAAGCTTGAAGTTTGGGCATCGTAGAAGATACCGTTCCACTTAGACTATATTTCATCGGCACAAGTTCAGGCAAGATGGCATATAAAAAGACTAAACAGAGTTCAAATAAGACTAAAGTGATGAGGACGAGGATGGTTGACTTATTTTTCATACTTAGTTATTTTAGCACTTTTAATAAGCTTCAAGGTATTCTAAAAGACAGGTTGAACGCCGTCTTTCTTCTTTTTCTTGTGCACTGTGAATAAACAACGAGGCATTGCCGACTAAAATAAGGGCTTTAGATGCACGTGTAATGGCTGTGTAGAGTAAGCGTTTTTGTAGCATACGACTGTGTTCTTTAACGGAAGGGAGGATGACAATGGGGTATTCACTGCCTTGAGCTTTGTGAACTGAGACACAATAAGCTAAGGTGATATTTTGAAAAATTTCAGCGGTATACTCAACAATCCGTCCATCAAAATCAACGATGATGCGATTTTGTTTGTGTTCATCATTTTTCGCATGAATGATTTCGATACAATACCCAATATCCCCATTAAAGACATCTTCATTGGGTTGATTTTTAAGCTGTAGAATTTTATCCCCTTCACGATAGGTGACATAGCCCACTTTGAGCTCAGTTTTAAAATCATCTTCAGGATTGACCAGTTTTTGAATGGCATGATTTAAGGCATCGATTCCAGCTAAGCCAGAATACATGGGGGCTAGTACTTGAATATCTTGAATGGAATAATTGCCTTCGAGGGCGCGTTTAATGGTTTCTAAGACAATGTGTTTAACATCCATAGCTGTGCATTCAAACCATTTTATATCTTTATTGAGCGTAGAGAAATCAATCTCTTTTTGACGGATTTGGTGGGCAAGGGCGATGACATCCGAACCTTCAGCTTGACGATAAATTCGATTGAGCGATAAAACAGGGAAACGCTGAGAATCGATGAGGTCTGCCAAAACATTCCCAGGCGCTACTGAAGGAAGTTGATCACTATCCCCAACAATCAATATTTTCTTGACTTGTTGACAGGCTTTAAGTAAATTCCCCAATAACCAGTTGTCAACCATTGAAAACTCATCAATGATTAAACAATCCGCACTTAGAGGATCCGTTTCATTTTTTCCAAAAGTATTGGATTCTAAATCCCATTTCAGCATGGAATGGATGGTATACGCTTGAACTTGATTGATTTCAGTCAAGCGTTTAGCAGCTCTTCCTGTGGGGGCAATACAGACCAAGGTATGCGCTGGATAGAGTTGTTTCCACAAATGAATCATGGCCCCAACGGTGGTTGTTTTCCCCGTCCCAGGTCCGCCGGTTAGAATACTGAATGGCTCATGGAAAAAGTTTTGGATGGCTTGGATTTGAAGGGGATCATAGAGAATATTAAGTTCAGCTTGAAGATGGTCTAAGGAATTAACCAGATCTGATTCATTCACAGGCGTGATGAGATCATAGGGGAATTGTTGAAGAAAGCGTGCACTATTTTTTTCTTCATTGTATTGGGATGGATGAAAGATTCTTTGCGTAACCTGAATGAGTTTTCTTTCAAGAACACAGCGCTCCAGTAAGTCATCAAAATTGATTTCAGGGAAGTCTTTATAAAAACATTCTTTTAAAGTTTCATCTAAGATATAGGTATCCCCAGATGACATACATTCACGCAGTACCATTGAAACTAAGGCTGCTTTTAAGCGTCGTGGATCATCCAAGTCAAAGCCCATGGATAAGCCCAGTTTATCGGCGGTCTTAAAACCAATCCCATCGACTTCATCACAGAGACGATAGGGATTCTCTTTAACCAATTCATACGCTTTACGTCCATAGACACGTTCAAGTCGCATGATATTACGAATGCCTAACCCATGGGTTGTGAAGAAACGAATGGCTTCTTCATCATCGCCCGCATTCACAAGACCTTCCATTAAAGCATTGAGTTTCTTAACGGTATAACCTTTTATTTCTTGAAGACGTTGGGGTTCTTGTTTTAGGATGTTTAAACAATCGTCCCCAAAATACTCAACCATCTCTTGGGCGAATTTATGACCAATTCCAGGGAAAAGAGGAGACGATAAAAAAGCCATAATCGAGTCTGGTTCTGTGGGTAAAATGCGATGATAAGAATGGATAGAAAATTGCATTCCAAAGCGCGGATGCTCAACATAAATCCCACTTAAGGCAATGAGGGTATCTTTTGGGAACTCAGGTAAATAACCAGTAACTGTGATTAATTTCTCATTAAGTTCATAAAGTTTAAAGCGTGCGACGACGTAACGTGTTTGTTCATCTCGATATAAAACATGTCCGATTTTTCCACGGATCTCCATCAAAGCTTCAGTCATGATAAAAGACCAGAGGCATAAATGGCGTATAAGCCAATTAAGTTATTTAAGAAATGAACCAACATCGAGGTATAGATTGAATGGGTGCGTTCATAAGCCAATGCTAAAAAGAACCCTAAAAGTGCATAGGTGGGTAAAAACCATAAGTCCGTCCATTGAAAGGCCATAAGACTTGCACTTAAGTGCGCTAAACCAAATAAAAGTGAACTTAGGGTTAAGGCTAAAGGCTTACTAATATTTCGTAGTAGTCCATAAAATAAGCCTCTAAACATAAGCTCTTCTAACAGCGGTGCGAAGATTAAGGCTTGAATGAAGATTAACAAAGGCATCGATGACATTACTTTGATGATTTCATTTTGATTGAAACTATTGGTTTGACCCGATAGAGTCACGGCTAAATAATTCATCAACATCGAAGAAACAAGCATCAAGCCTAAACTGGTGAGGGCGACCTTAAGATGAAACCAGGGGCGACGGATTAAAGCTTGATAGGCATTTTGATAAAGCGGGTAGGCCAAAGCAATGGAAACAGTAGCCATCATCAAGGAGAGGAAGAGATCCCCAAATCCTTGTTCAAGATAACTTTGAAGGTTAAATTGTTTTGAGAGGGACAGAATCATCCAAGGATAAAAACCACGATAGCCTAAGGTTACATGAAAGAGTAGTAAAAGTAGACGAACTTTGGAAAGAGGCATATACCACGGTTTTTGGGTCATTTTAAAGCCTCTTCAATGCGTTCTTCGTAGGAAATACCTTGTTGATAAATGGTTTGAATGACGCCTCCACCTAAACATACATCACCCTGATAGAAGACAGCTTCTTGTCCAGGTGTCACAGCTGCAATGCCTTGGAGATACGTGACGTCTAAGTCACCAGAGGGCAACCTTTGAATCAAGACGGCTTGATCGGTTTGTCGATATCTAAATTTCGCAAAACATTGAAGCGGTAAAGAGAGGTCTACGGGGTTAAACCAATTGAGTTGATTGATCCGACAGGCATCCGATTTTAACCATGGATTGGTTTCGCCCGCAACCACATAAAGTTCATTCTTATGGATGTCTTTGCCGACCGTAAACCATGGACCTTTATGGGCACTGATGTCTAAGCCTTTGCGTTGGCCTAAGGTGTAATAGAGCACCCCTGTATGACGACCTAAAATTGTCTTGTCTTCAAGATGAATAATATTGCCTGCTTTGGCAGGTAGATAATTGGCTAAAAACTGCCTGAAGTTACGTTCGCCAATAAAACAGATGCCGGTAGAGTCTTTCTTTTGCGCGACACTTAGACCCAGTTCTAAGGCGATTTGTCTAACTTCATGTTTTTCAAGCTCGCCTAAAGGGAAATAGGTCTTTTGTAGGGCAGTTTGATCAATTTGACACAAGAAATAACTTTGATCTTTAGAAGGGTCTTTTCCTTTTAAGAGTTCACTATAACCTTCATGATGAAGCACTCGGGCATAATGGCCGGTGGCGACTGCTTCAAAACCAAGGGTTTGGGCAAACTTAAAGAAAGCATTAAATTTAATGTATTTATTACACAAGATATCAGGATTGGGTGTACGACCTAAGGCATATTCGCTTAAGAAGACACTGAAGACATCGTCCCAATATTCTTGGATAAAATCAATGCGATGGAGTTTTAAATCTAGTTTTGTTGCAACGTCTAAAGCATCGTTATAATCTTGTTCTTGCGTACATACGGCTTCGTCTAAAGTAGGGTTCCCCAAGATGTCATTATTGGTCAGAGAATCCCAATTACGCATAAAAGCACACTCAACTTCGTGACCTTGTTTTTTAAGTAAATATGCGGCGACTGCAGAGTCTACACCACCGGATAATCCAACGAGAATCTTCATGAACACGCTTATTATACCACATGAAAAAACCGTCTTTATTGGACGGTTTTAAGTCGAGGTTGCGGAATCTTTTCGAGGTTATCTTCGTTTCTGCATTCACCACAGATTGGATAATTTGGACAGTCTTTGGTGCAGGCATTTTTGGCAATATGACGAAGTTCTGAAGGAACAAAGGCGCCAATTTCTTCTTCATCATAACCAACTAAGAAAGATTTTTCATTGATGATGATGGGACGTTTGAGAATAGAAGGGTTGAGTTGAATGAAACGAACGAGTTCTTTAACCGACATTTCTTCCACATCTACTTTTTGTTCTTGGATGATTTTAGACCGCTTTGAAATGATGTCTTCAGTTCCGTTTTCACTTCGCATGAGAAGATGTTTAATCTCATTCTCATTAAGAAGTGTGGAGAAGATATTCTTTTCAACATATTTAAGCTCTCTGTCTTTGAGCCAAGCTTTAACTTTTCGGCAACTTGCGCAACCAGGGGATGTATAGACGACAATCATGAGTGTTATCCTCCGTAGTCCTATTATACACAAAAAGGCGCTAAACGGATAAGATTGACGCATGATTTCGCTTATGGTTAACTTGTAGGGTACTTAGTGTATGGAGGAGCGTAAACATGGAGAATGGTCAAAAAAGAAAGTTTGGTTTAATGACAGCGATTTCAATGATTGTGGGTATTGTCATTGGATCAGGCATCTTCTTTAAAACAGATAATATCTTAGCAGCAGTAGGCGGTTCAGTTACCTTAGGCATTTTAGCCTGGGTATTAGGGGGCATTGGCATTGTATTTGGGACCCTCACCGTTTCTGTCTTGGCAAAAAGAGATGAAAATGTGGGTGGACTGATTACGTATTGTGAAATGACCTGGGGTAAAACGGTCGGTTATTTAGCAGGTTGGTTTCAAACTCTCTTCTATTACCCATCTTTGGTGGCAGTCTTAGCGTGGGTGGCTGCCATGTATATCAGTCTACTTTTTGGATGGACCACAACAGGGACGCTTTTTGGGGTACCTGTTTCAGGTTTACCTGCTTGGGAATTCCCATTCTCCGTCAATGAATGGACCCTGAGTTTAGGCTTAATGGGGATATTCTATGTTTTAAATATCTTTAAGACGTTATGGGCTGGAAAATTTCAAAATATATCGATGGTGATCAAAGTCGCTGCTTTAATCGTTTTAGGTCTAACGGGCTTAACCTTAGGTCATCCAAGCACCGTTGTAGCTGGCGCTGATTTAGGTTTAATTGGGGGCGGATTCTTTGCGGCTCTAGTTCCGATTGCGTTTGCCTACGATGGTTGGCAAGTTGCGCCGTCCATTGCCCATGAGATCAAAAATCCTAAACGGAATTTACCTTTAGCATTGGTTTTTAGTCCCATCTTAATTATGGTGATCTATATTGCCTACTTTGTGGGCATCAATGCGGTTTTAGGACCTCAAAGAATTCTCGAATTAGGGGATGGGGCTGTTTCCGTGTTTGCGTCTCAGTTTTTTGGTGAATTTGGCTATCGAGTGGTCTTAGTAGCCGTATCTATTTCTGTTATGGGTACCTTGAATGGCTTAATTTTAGCGTACATTCGTTTACCGTATGCCTTGGCTTTACGCAATCAATTACCAGGTTCTAAAACATTATCTAAAATAGATCCAAAAACCGACATTCCAACGGTTGCTGCTTTATTGAGTGTTGGGATTAGTGTGTTCTGGTTACTCTTTCATTTTGCTACCACCACTGGGGTCATTTATCTAGGCTGGTCCATCTTCAGTGGTATCTCGATTGATGAAATCTCCATTATGTTGATCTATATCTTTATGGTGGCTATTTTTGCAGGAGTTATGAAAGACTACTTTAAGCACAAAGTAAGTTCTAAATTAGAAGGGCTTGTCTATCCAAGTCTTGCCATTATCGGGGCATTGGCTGCTTTATATGGGGCATTTCAAAGCCCTATGGTTGCGCTCTATCTAAGTCTATCGGTCCTTGTGATTCTTGCAGGTCTATGGGTTAAACCTAAAAAAGTCTAAGCGTGAGTATTCACGCTTTTTTTTATGACTTGAAAAGTCACTGGATTATGCTTAAAATACATCTAAAGACAGCAAGTGATTTAAAGAGTAGAAGTAGAACCGTGACAACAGCGATATTCCACCTTGGTGCAAGGAATACACGTATCTAGCTTCGAAGTGGATAAATCATAGGTCGTAGTTAACTATCGCGACTCAGCGTTATGAGTAAAGTGATCGAGAAGTTCGATAACAGAAGTGGTACCACGTGTGAAGCGTCTTCTGATTTGAGCTTTTTTTTATTTAAAGGAGAAAACATATGAAACGGATGTTAAGTGGAATTAAACCCAGTGGTCAATTGACTTTAGGCAATTATATCGGGGCTCTAAAAGAATTTGTAAAGTATCAAGACACGTATGAAGTTTTTGCGTTTATCGCCAATCTTCATACCTTAACCGTCCAAACCCCCGCTGAAGAATTGCGAAAGAATTTAAGAGATACCGTTGCTTTATATTTGGCCTGTGGTTTAGATCCTCAAAAAACGCGTATTTTTATGCAATCTGACATCATGGAACAAGCCCAACTCGGTTTTATTTTGAGTTGTCAAACGGGGTTAGGGGAACTTAATCGGATGACTCAATTCAAAGATAAGCAACTCAAAGGCGAAGAAGGTTTAAATGCAGGCTTGTATACCTATCCAACGTTAATGGCTGCAGATATCTTAGCGTATCAACCTGATTTTGTTCCTGTGGGTGAAGATCAGAAACAACATGTGGAGTTAACCCGTGACTTAGCCATTCGTTTCAATGCGCGCTTTGGCGAAACATTTAAAGTTCCTCAACCCCTCATTCCAAAACTGGGTGCACGCATTATGTCCCTCAGTGATCCCAGCAAGAAAATGAGTAAATCTGAAGAATCCGATAAAGGCTGTATCTATCTTTTAGATGATCCAGAAGTAGCTCGTAAGAAAGTGATGTCGGCAGTGACGGATTTGATGGGGGTTGTGACGTATGATGTTGATAAACAACCTGGGATATCTAATCTTCTCACCATTCATTCCAGTCTATCTGGGATCAGTATTTCAGAACTTGTGCTTCAATTTGAAGGCCAAGGGTATGGCAACTTTAAAAAGGCTGTAGCTGAAGAAGTGGTTAAACTTCTAAGCACACTTCAATCCCGTTATCAGGTTATCTTAGAAACACAGCAAGTTGAAAAAGCATTGGCGTTGGGCACACAGGTGGCTTTACCCATTGCGCATGCCAGCTTAATCCAAGCTCAAAAGAATTTAGGCATTGAAATCTAATCTTTATTTATTTGTTTAAACTTGGTATACTACAGACGTATAAATCGTAAAAGCAGTTCTATATGGACTTCATAGAGAGGGAAGTTGTGCTGAAAATTCCCAAGTTCCATCGCCCCTGCTTTAGAGATCCTAAAGATCCGCTTACGCCAGCGTTATGGCAATCAAGGTGCACGCAATTGCGTGAATCAGGATGGTACCGCGTTAATAAACGTTCCTGTAGTGTAGGAGCGTTTTTATTTGTTTGAACACAGGAGAACAGGATGAAATATCGAACAGGCAGTGAAGTTAGACAACTCTTCTTAGATTACTTTAAAGCGCATGGACACATGATTGAGCCTGGGGCGCCTTTGGTGCCGGTCAATGACCCTACTTTGTTGTGGATTAATTCTGGGGTAGCTGCTTTAAAGAAATACTTTGACGGCAGTGTTAAACCGATGAATAATCGCATCACCAATGCCCAAAAGTCTATCCGTACCAATGACATTGAAAATGTAGGTAAAACAGCACGACACCATACCTTTTTTGAAATGTTGGGGAATTTTTCCATTGGGGATTACTTCAAACTAGAAGCGCTCCAATTTGCTTGGGAGTTTTTAACTTCAGAAGACTACATTGGCATGGAAGTTGAAAAGATGTATGTAACGGTTCACCCAAGCGATACAGAAGCGTATCGAATTTGGACAGATGTGATTAAACTAGACCCAAGTCATATCCTTAAGTCTGAACAGAACTACTGGCAAATTGGGGAAGGTCCATGTGGTCCTAACAGTGAAATTTATTATGATCGTGGGGTTGAGTTTGATCCAGAGAAGATTGGACCTAAACTTTTCTTTGAAGAACTCGAAAATGATCGCTACATTGAAGTATGGAATGTAGTTTTTAGCCAATATGAAGGAAAAGACGGGGTTGATCGCGCTGACTACAAAGAGCTTCCTCAACGGAATATTGATACCGGAATGGGCTTAGAACGCTTGGTCTGTATTGTCCAAAAAGGGGAAACCAATTTCGACACAGATTTATTCATGCCCGTCATCAAAGAAGTAGAGAAACGCGCGAAACGTCCCTATGCTGGCTCTGATAAAATGGCTTATCGTGTCATCGCAGATCACATTCGTACGGTAAGCTTTGCTCTGGCAGACGGGGCTTTATTCTCCAATGAAGGCCGAGGCTATGTCTTGCGTCGCATTTTAAGACGGGCTGTCCGTTACGGGATTAAGCTTGGAATTGAAGGGGTCTTTATGGACCAATTGGTGACGACGGTTGCCTTCATGATGAGTCCGTTCTATGACACCATTCAAAGTAAAACAGAGCTCATATCGCGTTTGGTAAGAGCTGAAGAACTCCGATTTCATAAGACCCTCAATGCAGGGGAACAACTGCTTAATACACAACTTAAAGAGCTTAAAACAAACGAAGCTTTATCCGGAAAAACCGTCTTTAAACTCTATGATACCTTTGGGTTTCCTTTTGAGCTCACCCGTGAAATCGCCCAAGAACAAGGCTACTTGGTGGATATGGATGGCTTTAAAATTGAAATGGAAGCGCAACGGGATCGTGCTCGTCATGCCATCGATAAGGTTGAATCCATGGGATCTCAATCCATCGATTTAATGAACTTTACCCAACCTTCTGAATTTGTGGGGTATCAAACCTTCAAGACGGTCTCTAAAGTCATTGGGTTGTTTAAACACGGGCATTCCGTTGAGAGTTTAGATGAATCGGGAGAAGTTATCTTTGATGTGACGCCATTCTATGCGGAAAGTGGAGGACAAGTTGCAGACATTGGAACCTTGAGCTTTCATGACGGCGAAGGTTTGGTTAAGGATGTTCAAAAAGCGCCGCATAAACAAGCGCTTCATAGTCTTGAAATTGCTTATGGAACGTTAAAATTAGGAGATACTGTTGAGCTTAGCATTGAACCACACCGTCGTCAGAAAATCACTGCGAATCATTCAGCAGCCCACTTACTTCAAGCTGTTCTTAAGAAAGTGATTGGAGATCATATCCATCAAGCAGGTTCCTATGTGGCCCCTGATTATGTACGATTTGATTTTACCCACTATGAGAAAGTCAGTGATCAAGCATTAAAATCCATTGAAAACTTGGTCAATGAGTACATCAGTGCGCATGCTTTTGTTCAAACCCAAGTCATGGATTTAGATGCAGCCAAGTCCAGTGGGGCAATGGCCCTCTTCACAGAGAAATATGATTCAGAAGTGCGTGTGGTTAGTATGGGGGACCTCTCTAAGGAACTGTGTGGCGGAACTCATGTCTTGAATACTCAAGAGATTGGTCTTTTCAAGATTGTGTCTGAAGAATCCATTGGCTCAGGTATCCGTCGACTCACCGCTAAAACCGGTCAAGCAGCTTATCAAGATTTCATAGGGTATCAAACTCAATTAGAGAAGATTGCTGCCCTCTATAAAGCCAATACCTTCTTCAACATTGAAGATCGTGTTGCTTTATCCTTAAAAGAAAGTCTTGAACAAAAAGCAGAATTGGGTCAAACCAAAGCTAAGTTAGCAGCGGTTGAGGCTAAAGCTTTACTCTTAACAGCGGTGGAAAAAGAGGGGGTTAGTCACCTTGTGGCTCGCTGTGACCAAGATCTTAACAGTGTGCGATTATTGGTTGAACAAATTAAAGTAGAACGGCCAGAAAGTTTTGTCTTGTTGGCCAGTGTGGACCAAGATAAACTAGGCTTTGTGGTGTATTGTGGCCCTAAAGCGCAAGCATCTGGATTAAAAGCAGGGGAAGTGGCTAAACAAGTAGCCAACCTAACGGGTGGCAATGGAGGCGGACGACCAGATTTTGCCCAATCAGGCGGAAAAGACCTCACTAAATTAGCAGAAGCACTCGATCGTTATCGATAAGTGGACTAAAGTCTAGTTTAATAGAGCTTATTTCTGTTAAAATGTCTATAAAGGAGGAAGTGGATATGAGTAAAAACCATACAGAAACCGTCGCTTTTAAGTCAGATAAAGTCCGTCGAGACAACATCAAACAAGTCTTAAAACAGGTCCAATCTGCCTTAGAGGAACGTGGGTATAATGCCGTGAATCAACTCTCGGGTTATCTCATTTCCAATGATCCCGCTTATATTTCCAGCTTTCAAAATGCCCGTTCTATCATTCAAACGGTCGAACGTTATGAAATCATTGAAGAGCTGGTTAGGACTTATTTGGACGAATCTAAATGAAAGCCTTAGCTTTGGATCTTGGATCAAAAACCGTTGGGGTTGCCTTGAGTGACCTCAGCGGTTTTCTCGCTTCACCCTTAGTGACCTTACGGTTTCAAAGTGATGATTACGATGATGCATTAACCCAAGTAGAAGCCCTACTTAAGCAACATCCAGTCGATGCGATTGTCTTAGGCTTTCCTAAAAATATGGATGGAACCGTAGGGCACAGTGGACAGCGTTCAATCTTCTTTAAAGAAGAAATGGAACACTTTACCCAAATACCCGTCATATTATGGGATGAACGCTTAACCACCGTGGCGGCCCATAAGATATTGATTCATAACGATATGAGACGAAAAGATAGAAAAGAAGTGGTCGATCAATTGGCCGCAGTACAAATGTTGCAAGAATACCTTGATCAACAAAAAAATCTAAAGGAGAAACCATGACAGAAAAAGAAAATGCCCTGATTGTCATCGATGACACAGGTAAAGAAATCCCCATGGATATCATCTATATTTTTGAAGATGAAGATACGGGCAAAAAATACGTGTATTATGTCGATTCCAGTCAAGAAGAAGGTGAGGTTTTTGTTTCTGCGTATGACGATGAAGGTAACCTCATGCCGGTAGAAGATCCAGAAGAATGGGAGAAACTTGACGCTGTATTTGAAGCGTATGTCAAAAATGAAGAAGCGCAAGCTTAAGCAGATTTTTTGGATTATACCCCTTGTGCTTGTGCTATTCAGTGCAGGAAGTTTTTTCTATGTTCAAAGTAAACTCAGTGCCGTCGCAATCACAGAAGATTCGGTGAGTTTCACGGTGGTTGCAGGAGATACATTGGACAATGTGACCACACAATTGGTTGAAAAGGGTTTGATTAAAGATGCGTTTATTTTTGAGCTGTATGCGAAATATACCAGACTAACTGATTTTAAGATTGGGGTGTATTATCTAAATACCTATATGGATGCTAAAAGTATTCTTACAGCATTGAATGATCCTACAGCTGCGATTCCTAAAGACGTTATTATTACAATTATTCCAGGTGATTGGGCTAAGAATATTGCGGCTAAATTGGCTGAGCAATGTGTCAATGTCACAGCTGAAGACATGTTAGCTTTATGGAATGATGAAACCTATATTCGATCCTTAATGCCTGAGTATTCCGTGCTCACAGAAGACATCTTTAAAGACGGGGTCAATGTCTTATTGGAAGGGTATTTATTGCCTGAAACATACTATATGAATCCTCAAGCCAGTGCGGATTCACTGACCCGCAGGATCCTCAATCAAACGCAAAAAGTATTCGATGAAAATCAGAGTGCATTTAGTGCGTTGAGTTTAAGTACACATGACATTATTACCTTAGCCTCTGTGGTTCAATTTGAAGCACGCACAGAAGCAGATATGTCGATGGTGTCACAAGTATTCCTTAACCGATTAGCCATCTCTATGCCTTTACAAAGCAGCGTCACGGTCTGTTATGCCTTATATGAGTATGAGAATTGGAAAGACTGTGAGAATTATGATAATCAAAAGATTGATTCTCCCTATAATACCTATCTCTATCGTGGATTACCGATAGGACCCATTACCAATCCTTCTGCTAAAGCCATCATTGCGACGTTAAATCCTACGCCCAATGACTATTACTTCTTCTTAGCAGATATTTATGGAGATGGAACCATCTATTATGCAAAGACGTATACTGAACATCTACAAAATGAAGCGAAATACCTCAAGTAAGGAGACATGATGCAAAAATCAATCATTATCGGCATTGCGGGAGGAAGCGCATCAGGAAAGACATCCTTAGCTAAACGCTTAAAGAAAGCGTTTGAAGAAACCAATTCTGTGATTATTATTCGTCAAGATGACTATTATAAAGACCAATCCAACATGCGTATGGAAGCTCGTCTTCAAGTCAATTATGACCATCCTTTAGCGTTTGATAATGATTTATTGGCACAACATTTACAAAGTTTAAGAGATGGCCAACACGTCAGTAAACCCACCTATGACTTTATCGAATATACCCGTGCTCAGAGTGTAGAACTTATTCAACCCTGTGATGTCATTGTGGTAGAGGGTTTATTTGTCTTAGAAGATGAGGGTATTCGATCTAAATTAGACATTAAGTTATTTGTGGATACACCTGCGGATGTTAGATTTATTCGTCGCTTAACGCGCGATGTCAGAGATCGTGGACGTACATTAGAAAATGTCGTAGCTCAGTACATGAATACCGTTCGAAGTATGCATGATCAATTCATTGAACCTTCTAAACGACATGCGGATGTGATTATCCCTGAAGGGGGTAAAAACGAAGTCGCTGTTGACTTATTGACCACTAAAATCAGTAGCATCATCAAGATGAATATGCTATAATCCATACGCGAATTAAGGAGTCCACATGGCACAAGAAAAAGTAAGAGTCACCAAAGCTGGTTACGAAGAATTAAAAAAAGAACAAGATAATTTAATCCATAATATCCGTAAAGAAGTTATTGAAGATTTGCAAGCAGCACGTGCCCAAGGGGACTTATCTGAAAATGCTGATTATGATGCTGCCAGAGATCGTCAAGCCCGTGTCGAAGCACGTATTCGTGAACTCGAAAATATTTTCAACAATATTGAAATCATTGATGAAAAAGCAGGGGGCTCTAGAGTTGTAAAACTTGGCGCTAAGGTCACCCTTCAAAGTCGTGATGGACTTAAAGAAACTTACACCATTGTTTCTTCAGTCGAAGCAGATCCCCTCAACGGTAAACTATCAAATGTTACACCTTTGGCGGTTGCTTTGATGGATCGTGGCGTATCTGACGAAGAGTTAGAAGTTGAAGTTGATCCACGTGAATATGTTCGTATTGTAAAAATCGATTAGGAAACATCTAAAATCGTACGTATATAAGAAGCATGAACCCTCGTTTGTGCTTTTTTTTAGTCCTGCTCGTAGGTTGTCAATCCCTCCCGATTTCAAGCGATGATGATTCGACTCAAACCATTCAAGTAAGTTATGTTGATTTAGAAGGTCAAGCACATCTTTTAACCTTGCCTTTGTACAGTACCCTCTCAAATATCTTAGAACAGATCGACTGTGACGCCTGTGATCTAAGTCGTCTTAACCCACAGACCCCGCTTCAAGATAAAGACATCCTAGTGCTTTATCCAAAAGCTGACAGTTGTATTTCTCTGAATCAAGCAACAAGTACTGAACTTGAGTCTTTGCCGTATATTGGTCCGCAGTTAGCCCAACGTATTGTGGAGGATCGTTTGGCGCATGGACTTTACCAAAAATTAGAAGATATTATGCGGGTGAAAGGAATTAAGGAAGCTCTATTTAGTAAGATTTTAACTTCAATTTGTTTATGAGTTTAATCGTATTTTATGCGGCTTTAGTTTGTATCTTATCGATGCTGAGTCCTTATCCGCTGATTGGATTAGGGATAGGTTTTGGTGTAATTTTCTTAAGAATTAAACACAATCGTAAATGGGTTCTAATTCTATTGGGTGTATTTTTGTTAAGACTGCAAATCAACCTTCCCAAACCCCAAGTTCAAAGCGCAAGAATTGTCGAATTGAATGCACAAAGCTATATCGCCTATACGCAAGGTGTCAAAGTTTTGGTGAGTGTAAAGGATATCCGTACTTATGGCATCGGAGATGAGATCCAATTGAAGGAAGTCGAGCCGATGCATGCGAGTCTTCATCAATTTGGATTTGATTTAAACGCATGGACACAAGCCAATTCTATTGTTTATATAGCCCAAGAAGAAAATACAATACAATCTCCTTCCTCAGGATTTATGCATTGGTTATCGATGGGCGGCAACTCAGATTCACCTGAGTTTATAGAATGGGTACGTCGTTTGTTTTTTCAGAGTTCTGCTTCTGGCGTGCTAGGTTTACTCATATCTTCTGGTTTCTTATTTCAAAGTCTATTTAATCGTCTTTTGACTGTAGGAAAATACGGGGTCCACACATCCATCGTAATGGTTTTGGAACTAATCCTTTTTCTCTATCTGGGTTATTCCTTAGGCTATCCTTTAGCCCTCATTCGCGTGTTTGTGGGTCGTATTCTCATGCATCTTATCCAGGATTCTCGAGATCGATGGAGTATGAGTGTTCTGATTTTAAGTTTTATTCAACCCTATGGATGGACACAAATTGCTTGGTTGTTGCCGATCAGTTTAAGCTTCTTTAGTTACTATGCCCCAACTAAATACACATCAATTAACCGATCTTTTATGATGATGGTGCTTCTCCATATTTTCCAGATCCGATTTGGAGTCTTAGAACTTCTCCTATATCCGTTTATTCGACGTCTTTTTGGGTGGATCTTAAGTATCAGTTTTATTCTGTCTATTTTCCCGATATTCATAAGGCCATGGGTGGGATGTTTAAAGGGTTTAGATGAATTTTTAATTGCTTTAGGTAAGATAGGGGTTCAAACGGGTCAATTAACTTGGGTGATGGCCTCTGGGCTATTGCTGTATTTTTTATGGAGTGAGCGTCTGAACCCATTCCTTTGGACCCTTGGTTGGGGAATTATCATCTTGGTGGGAATTCCTATGAGTGCTGTCCCTCTTTTTTATCAAATTACCTATCTGAATGTGGGGCAGGGGGATGCCACATTACTTCAAGCCCCGTTTAATGCATCCGTAATATTAATCGATACTGGAAATCAATATGCATCTACAAAGGTTCAAGCCATCTTAGATGCGTATGCGATTCATTCACTGGATGCGCTGATTATTACCCATCCAGATGCGGATCATAGTGCCAACATGGCGTCTTTGTGTACGGATTACAATATTAAACAAATGATTACTCAGCCTCAAAATATCCAGTTGGGTAACTATGTTTTAAAGGCATTACCTTTAAAAGAAAGCAAAGATGAAAATGATGGATCACTGATTTACACACTTTCAATGTTTGATCGAACGTTCTTGTTTACAGGGGATATTTCTGTGACTGCTGAAAAAGACTTAATTCAGCTCTATAATCGTTTAAAAATAGATGTTTTAAAAGTGGCGCATCATGGCTCTAAATCTTCCAGTTCTAAAGATTTTCTGCATCAAATTGAAGCTAAAGTAGCGATCATCAGTGTCGGGGAAAACACCTATGGTCATCCTCATATTTCTGTCCTTGAACGCTTAAGAGCTTATCAAGTTAACCTCTTTACTACCTTATCTTCAGGGGATATTCAAATCCTATTAACACCCTATGTGCATTGGATTATACCCAGTCATTCAAAATCGTATTGGTTTTAAGGTGTAGGCCTAGAAACTTGATATAATGGGATATATGAATGTGCTTATTTACGGGAATGAACGATTCCTACTCAATGAAATGCTTCACGCCATTATTTTGGATCGCGTCAAAGAACAAGATCAAATGAATACCGTTTTTTATGATGCGATGGTTCAACCGTTCTCCATGCGCGCTGTCTTAGAAGATGCAGATACCTTGCCTTTCTTTTCTGACCATAAAGTTGTGGTTGTTCAAAATGCCCATTTTTTAACCAAAGGATCTAACTTAAACCCAGGGGATTTAGAAGCTTTAAAGAACTTTCTAGATCAAGACTTTCAATCAACCACGCTCATCTTTACCCACGATAATGACAATTTAGATACCTCTAAAGAGTTGGTTAAGAAACTCATGAGTTCAGCGGAGGTTCATCGAGTTAAGAAGTTAGAACCTTATGCGTTTAAAGAATATCTAAAAAATGAGATTAAAGCGCGTAAACTTTTGATGACTCCTCAAGCCTTTGAAGAACTCGTCTTAAGATTGGATGATTCAATGATGGCTGCACATCGTGAATGTGATAAATTATCTCTCTATCAAGCCAAGATTGATGTGGCTGAAATTGAAGCTTTGGTCAGTCGACCTTTAGACAATGAGATTTTTCATTTAGTGAATGCGGTTATGGATAAGGATTTAAAAAGAGCCATGTCGATTTGGAATGACATGCTCATCTTAAATATGGAGCCGCTCTCATTTGTGGGTTTAATTGCCAGTCAACTTCGACTGATGTATCAAGTTTCCCTTTTAAATGCGGAAGGGTATCATCGTGAAGATATGATTAATCTTTTGTCAGCGGGGACACCGAGTTTAAATGTAGGTCGAATTAATCGCATGCTGGCACTCTCTAAAAACACACAACCTCAACGCATCTTAGAGATTCTCAATCGTTTGGCAGCGCTTGATCAACGCAGTAAAGTCGGACTATTAGACAAGAAATTTGGATTTGAATTATTTCTAATAGAGGCAACCCACTGATGGAATCCCTACGTGAACTCTATAAATTAGGGCCTGGACCAAGCAGCAGTCATACCGTTGCACCTTGGCGTGCGGCGCAACTATTCCAAGAAAACTTTCCGGATGCGGTAAGTTTTGATGTGGAACTCTATGGGTCTTTATCGCTAACAGGTAAAGGTCATTTTACCGATCAAATCTTAATGCAAACATTTGCGCCTAAGCTCTGCAAAGTTTACTTTAGATTAGGGTGGGAACATGCTTTTGAAAATGGGCTCATCTTCAAAGCCTATAATGAACGCAATACCCCCATCGGACAATGGACCGTGTTCTCTTTAGGTGGGGGCAGTATTAAAGTTCTAGAAGCAGATTTTGATTTCCAAAAACAAGTGTATCCCTATCGCTCGATGACTGAAATCATGGAAGATGCGAAACGCTTTAAATTCACCCTTCCTCAATTGGTTCTAAACTATGAACCAGATTTAGAAACGTATTTAGACCACATCTTAGATGGCATGTTGAAAGCTGTCCAAAGAGGACTTAAGAATACGGGGGTACTCCCTGGCCTACTTGAAGTTCCACGCGTCGCTAAATCGCTTAATTTACAAGCCAGTACGCAAGAAACGCTTGATCAACAACATCGCATGAAACTCTTATCGTATGCCTATGCTAACAGTGAAGAAAATGCATCCAGTGGAATGGTTGTAACAGCGCCAACATTGGGCTCAAGTGGCGTGATGGCTGCGCTTATGTATCATTTGTACTATGACATTGGCATCTCTAAACAGAAATTAGGATATGCCTTGATGGTGGCAGGTTTATTTGGGAATGTGATCAAAGAGAATGCAACCATCTCAGGGGCAGTGGGTGGATGTCAGGCGGAGATTGGTTCTGCTTGCTCAATGGCAGCAGCAGCCTTAGCCTATATTAATGGGTTATCTTTAGAGATGATTGAGTATGCAGCAGAAATCGGTATGGAACATCATTTAGGACTAACCTGTGATCCTGTGGGGGGGTATGTCATCATTCCCTGTATCGAACGGAATGGAGCAGCTGTGTTAAGGGCTGTAGATGCGGTGATGATGGCTGAAAGTATTGGAAGAATTAAGCCCAATCGTGTATCTTTCGATATGGTAGTCCGTACCATGAATTACACAGGTAAGAAAATTGCTTTAGAATTGCGTGAAACCTCATTGGGAGGCTTGGCAACCGAGATTAATCTTCATCCGCTTCAACATGAATAAGGATCCTCAAAAGGATCCTTTTTTTTGGATAAAAAAACAATCCATTCAAGGATTGTTTTAATGATTAGATTGAGCTAACGGCTTTTGATAAACGAGCTTTTTGACGAGCTGCGTAGTTTTTATGGTGTAATCCACCAGAAACAGCTTTGTCCAATTTGGAGTTCGCCAAATCAAACGCTGTTTTAGCTACAGTAGCATCTTTAGCGACTACGGCTTTCAAGACATTCTTGATGGCTGTTTTAAGCGCTGATTTTTCAGATGTGACTGCTGTGCTTCTTTTCAGGTTTGTGAGTGCGCGTTTTTTCTGTGATTTAATTTGTGGCATGCGTGCACCTCCTTTTTATGTTGCTTAAGCATTATAACAAAGAAGTTTTTGCATTGCAAGGTGGAAACTAAAATTGAAAAAAAACTATGTTATAATAAGGCGACAAGGAGGAAAGTCGATGAAAAAACGCATCATTTTCATGGGTACACCTGAATTTTCGGTTCAAATTTTAAACCGTCTTTCAACCTTAAATTGTGACATTGTGGGGGTTGTTTCTCAACCAGATCGTAAGGTTGGACGCAAACAAGTCTTAACCCAAACCCCGATTAAAAAACGAGCTCTAGAATTAAATTACCCTGTCTTTCAACCTGAAAAAATCGGTGACATCTTTGAAACTTTAGCCAATTTAAAACCTGATTTGATGGTGACCTGTGCCTATGGACAGTTTATTCCTGAAAGAATTCTAAATCTTCCAACCTTTGGATCTGTGAATGTGCATGCATCTCTGTTACCAAAATACAGAGGGGGTGCGCCCATCCATAAAGCGATTATCCAAGGTGAAACAGAATCAGGTATTACGCTCATGCGGATGGTTAAAAAGATGGATGCTGGCGATATTTTGTTTCAAGAGAAATGTCCGATTTATAGCACCGATACAGTTCAAGAACTTCATGATCGCTTAGCACAGCTAGGGGCTGACTTATTGGCTAAACACTGGAATGCTTTATTAAGCAGTGAACTCACGAGTCATCCTCAAGATGAGTCGTTGGTGACGTATGCCTATAACATTACATCTGAACAAGAGTTTGTCCGATTTAATCGGGAGTCCTTGAGTGTTTATAATCATATACGTGGTTTAAATCCATGGCCATTGGCCTATGGATTGCTGGCTGATAAGAAAGTTAAGTTGATTCAAGTTTCCTATGAAATCTGTCCTGTGAAGTCACCCGCTGGAACAATCTTGGGTTTAATACAACACAAACTGGCCATTCAAACCTTAGATGGGATCTTGTATGTTGAAAGTCTTCAAGTTGAAGGCAAGACACGCATGAGTGCTCAAGAAGCTTGGTTAGGGTTAGAAAAACAATGGATGGGTCAAGTGTTTAAGGATCGTTTATGAAAATAAAGACCTTAGCGCTGATTTCACTTTTTATGAGTAGCATTGTCTTATTGACAACTTGGCCAATTTTCCCACTTTTTCAAGGGTATTTAAACTTTGGAGATGTCTTTGTAATGGGGATGGGTTTAGTCGTTGGTTGGCCGTATGCGGTATTGGCAGGGGTTGGGGCAGCTTTAGCGGATATCCTCCTAGGGTATGCACAGTATGCCGTCTTTACGTTGGTGATTAAAGGCTTAGAAGCCCTCTTAATTGCATGGGTCATCCATCGAAGAGCATCAGTTCCTTTATGGGTCTATGGGTTAGCGGGACTTTGGATGGCTGTGGGTTATGGCTTAGCGGATGTTTTAATCAGTATGAATCTTCAGATCTTTATGGTTTCATTTGGATATAATCTGCTTCAAGGATTGATTGCCGCAAGTTTAGCTTATAGCGTTCAACCTTTACTCTTACGGCTTAAAAAGAATTTCAACTAGAAAGGTTGTCACATGGATCAACAGCATATTCGTAATTTTTCCATCATCGCCCATATTGACCACGGTAAATCGACCTTAGCGGATCGTATTTTAGAAATGACTGATACGGTTCAACACCGCGATATGGTCGAACAAATCTTGGATAGTCTAGACTTAGAACGTGAGCGTGGGATTACCATTAAGCTCAATGCTGTCCAACTTGAATACAAAGCTTTGGATGGACAAGTCTACACATTTCATTTGATTGATACCCCAGGTCATGTGGATTTTACCTATGAAGTCTCACGCTCTTTAGCCGCCTGTGAAGGGGCTGTTTTGGTGGTGGATGCAGCACAAGGTATTGAAGCTCAAACTTTAGCGAATGTGTATTTAGCTTTGGATAACAATTTAGAGATTTTACCTGTCATCAATAAAATTGATTTACCCGCTGCAGATCCTGAACGTGTTCGTCATGAAATTGAGGATGTGATTGGCTTAGATGCCTCTGAAGCACCGTTAGTTTCAGCAAAGAATGGCATCAATATACAAGCGATTTTAGAACAAATCGTATTGCATGTTCCTGCGCCGACAGGGGATCCTAAAGGACCATTAAAAGCCTTGGTATTTGATTCATTGTATGAATCCTATCGAGGCGTTATCTGTTATGTACGGATTAAGCAGGGTGAAGTCAAAGTTGGGGATGAAATCCAATTTATGGCAACAGGGGCTAAATATCAAGTCACTGAAGTGGGCATAAGAACCCCCAAAGAAATTAAGAAACAAAAGCTTATCTGTGGAGAAGTTGGCTGGGTTGCAGCCAGCATTAAATCTGTTAAGGATGTCCATGTGGGTGATACCATTACCTTTGCCCAAAATCCTGCCAGTGAACCTTTGCCTGGTTATCGTCAACTCAATTCAATGGTTTTCTGTGGGCTCTATCCCATTGATTCCAATCGCTATAATGATTTACGCGATGCGTTAGAAAAACTCCAATTAAATGATGCTTCTTTACGTTTTGAGGCAGAATCTTCGCAAGCTTTAGGGTTTGGATTTAGATGTGGCTTCTTAGGTTTGTTGCATATGGATGTGGTTCAAGAACGTTTAGAACGTGAATATAACTTAACCTTGATTGCGACTGCTCCGTCGGTGGTCTATCATGCGTACCTAACGGATGGCTCATTGATTAAAGTGGATAATCCTGCTTTCTTACCAGAGGTTCAACGTATTGAACATATGGAAGAACCCTATGTAAAAGCCACCATCATGGTACCAAAGGAATATGTGGGTCCTGTCATGGAAATCGCTCAGAAGAAACGTGGCATTTATAAAGAAATGCATTTTATTGATCAGACCAGAAATACCTTGGTGTATGACTTACCATTAGGGGAAATTGTTTATGACTTCTTTGATAAATTAAAATCTGCCACCAAAGGGTATGCTTCTTTTGATTATGAATTTATTGGCTATCAAAGCAGTGATTTGGTAAAAATGGATATCTTGATCAATGCCGATACGGTGGATGCATTATCTTTAATTGTCCACAGAGATTTTGCCTATGCACGGGGTAAAGTTATTACCGAAAAACTACGTACGTTAATACCAAGACAACAATTCGAAATCCCCATTCAAGCGGCCATTAATCATAAGATTATTGCTCGTAGTGACATTAAATCATTACGTAAGAATGTCCTTGCGAAATGTTATGGAGGGGATATCTCTCGTAAAAAGAAACTTTTAGAGAAACAAAAAGAAGGTAAGAAACGCATGAAACAAGTCGGCATGGTTGAAGTGCCTCAAGAAGCATTCATGGCTGTATTATCGATGGATGATTAATGGAAGAACTACTAAAAACAATTCAAGATTTTAGGATTAAAAAAGGCTGGCATCTCAGTGATTCCCTGCATGTTTTGGCTAAATCTACCTTGGTAGAAGCCGCTGAACTTTTAGAGTGTTTCTTAGAAGAAAATCCACAAGATGAGGCCATTCAAAGTGAATTGGCGGATGTCTTGATGTATGCCTTATCCTTAGCTATGGATAAAGGCTGGAATGTCCAAACCATGATTGAGAAGAAACTACTGGATGTGGATACACGTTATCCAGATGTCCCATGATTAAAGCACTGTATGTCCATGTGCCATTCTGTGCACACATCTGTAGCTATTGTGATTTTATGCGGGTGGGCTATCATCCCAGTCTTGTCCAACAGTATTTAAATGGGTTAAAGCAAGAAATCTTGACCTATGATCTCAAGGAGATCGATACTTTATACCTAGGTGGAGGGACGCCAAGTGCTTTAAGTGCTGAAGAACTCAGAGAACTTTTTGAGATTCTAACCCCTTATATAGACCAATGTCTTGAGCGCACCATCGAGATTAATCCTGAAACACTAACTCAAGATAAATTAAAGGTCATGGTTGAGTATGGCATCAATCGAGTTAGTCTTGGGGTACAAAGCTTTGATGAAGAAGAACTCCTCCTTTTAAATAGACTTCATAAGAATGAACATGTCTTGACGTGTATTGAAATGTTAAGAACCGCAGGGATTACGAATATATCCATCGATTTGATGTATGCTTTACCCCATCAAACCTATGTTTCTTTTGAGAAGAATTTGGACATTGCATTGGCTTTACCCATCACCCATCTTTCCATCTATGCTTTAACTATTGAGGAAAACTCAACTTGGGGGCGACAAGACATTCAAGCCGTTGATCCTGAAATTGAAGAAAAGATGTATGAGATTGCTCAACGTAAATGTGTAGATGCTGGGTTTGAGTCGTATGAAATCTCCAATTTTACGAAAGGTTTTCCTTCTGCCCATAACTTACACTATTGGCATTATGATGAGTATGCTGGCTTAGGACCTGGGGCGACCTCAATGGTCAATCATGTCCGAATTGAAAATACGCATAATCTTTTGAACTATGCCCAAGGCCAATGTGTCGAGACGCGGACTGACCTTGATTATGATGATCGTTGTTTCGAGCGGATAATGATGGGTTTAAGAATCAAAGCAGGGATTGATCTAAAGGACTACTTAAATCAGACTAAATTGGATCTCTTAAAACTTTATCCAGAAGCCATTCAAAGCAATGTGGAGAAGGGTTTATTAAAAGTAACGGATACCCATCTTGTCTGTACAGCTCAAGGCTTTGCACTTCTGCATGATGTCCTCGTTGATTTTATGGAATAAGGCTTGCTTGAAGATATTAAATATGATACATTAATAACGCTTTCGTTCTGGGTTTACGGATTTCCTCATCCGTTTACGCGGTTTGAAAGGACTCAAAACAAGGAGGACAAACTTATGTTGTCAAAATCAGAGAAAACAGCGATTATTACGGAACATGCGCGTTTTGTAGGGGATACCGGATCGGTTGAAGTTCAAGTCGCAGTACTTACGGCTCAAATCAATCGTTTAACGGAACACTTAAAAGAACACTCAAAGGATTTCCATTCACTTCGTGGACTCATGAAAATGGTTGGCACACGTCGTTCACTCATGAACTATCTGAAAACAGAAGACGTTAATCGTTACCGTACATTGGTTGCTAAATTAGGCTTAAGAAAATAAACGATCGAAAGATCGTTTTTTTATTGGTGGTTTGAAAGTTGGTAGAGCATGTTATAATACTACAGTCAAAAAAGAGGTAAATAAATGGCAAAACAAGTATTTAATTTAGACTTCTGTGGAAGAAGTCTCACAGTGGAAACTGGAGAAATTGCCAAACAAGCAGGAGGATCAGTTATTGTTCGTTATGAGGATACCGTCGTATTATCGGCGGCTACCGCAAACAAAACACCAAAAGATATTGATTTCTTCCCTTTAACGGTGGCTTACGAAGAGAAACTATACTCTGTCGGTAAAATTCCTGGTGGATTCTTACGTCGTGAAGGACGTCCAAGCGAAAATGCAACTTTAACAGCACGCTTGATTGATCGTCCAATTCGTCCGTTGTTTGCGGATGGATTTAGAAATGAAGTTCAAGTAATTAATACCGTATTATCGGTAGACAATGATCGTTCACCCCAAATGGCAGCGCTTTTTGGTGCTTCTTTGTCTTTGTGTGTAAGTGATGTTCCTTTTAATGGTCCTGTAGCCGGGGTTGTTGTGGGTCGTGTCGACGGTGAATATGTGATCAATCCTACCACCAGTGAACTCGAAAAATCAGATATTAATCTGATTGTAGCTGGAACTAAAGATGCGATTAATATGGTTGAAGCCAGTGCACAAGAAGCGTCTGAAGAAGCCATGTTGGAAGCGATGTTGTTTGGACATAGCTATATTCAAAAACTATGTGCTTTCCAAGAAGAAATTATTAAAGCTTCTGGTAAAGCTAAAACAGAGATTAAACTTTATGAAGTCGATGCTCAACTAAAAGCGGATGTAGAAGCCTTTTGTGATACCCGTTTAAGAGATGCAGTTCGAATTAAAGAAAAATTGGTTCGTTATGGAACCATTGATACGATTGAAGCTGAAACCTATGCGCATTTTGAAACCACATTGGTGGATGAACCTAAGAAACTTAAACAAGTTAAAGAAATTACGCATGGTATTGTAGCGGATGAGGTTCGTCGCTTAGTTTCCATTGATAAAGTACGTCCAGATGGTCGTGCTATTAATGAATTACGTGCCCTCAATTCCCAAATTGATTTATTGCCTAGAGTTCATGGCTCGGCTTTGTTTACACGCGGTGAAACGCAAGTCTTATCCGTCTGTACATTAGGGGCTTTGGGTGACAATCAAATCATTGATGATTTAACTGCCGTTGAAACTAAACGTTTCATGCACCACTATAATTTTCCTCCTTTCTCAGTAGGGGAAACAGGTCGTACGGGTGCGCCTGGTCGTCGTGAAATTGGTCATGGTGCTTTAGGTGAACGTGCTTTGTTACAAGTCTTGCCTACTGAAGCAGAATTCCCTTATGCGATTCGTTTAGTAGCAGAAACCTTAGAATCCAATGGTTCTTCTTCTCAAGCATCGATTTGTGCTGGAACCATGGCTTTAATGGCAGCAGGGGTACCGATTAAGTCTCCTGTGGCTGGGATTGCGATGGGTTTAGTTACCTATGGAGATCATTACACCGTATTGACCGACATCCAAGGGATGGAAGATCATTTTGGTGATATGGACTTTAAGGTAGCAGGAACCAAAAATGGAATTACTGCACTTCAAATGGACATTAAGATTGATGGCTTAAATGCAGAAATTTTAAAAGAAGCGTTGGACCAAGCCAAAATTGGTCGTATTCAAATCATGGAAAACATGTTGGCTTGTATTTCTGAAGCGCGCACTGAAGTTGGAAAATACGCACCTAAAATTGCCATGTTACAAATTCCTTCTGATAAGATTCGTGATGTCATTGGAGCTGGTGGAAAAATCATCAACCAAATCATCGCAGATTGTAATCAAGTTAAGATTGATATTGAAGATGATGGAAGAGTCCTTATTTATCATCAGGATCAAGCTTCCATTAATAAGGCAAGAGCCATTATTGAAAGTCTTGTTCGTTCCGCAAAAGTGGGCGAAGTTTATGAAGCTAAAGTGGTTCGTATTGAAAGCTTTGGCGCCTTTGTTGAACTCTTCCCAGGCACAGATGGCTTACTTCACGTCTCTAAGATTTCCTATGAACGTGTTGAAAAACCAAGTGATGTCTTAAAGATGGGTGAAGTAGTTAAAGTTGTGGTCACTGAAATCGATGATAAAGGACGTGTAAATGTCTCGCATCGTGAATTTACACCTAAACCTGAAGGTTATGTAGAAAAAACCTTTGATCGTAAACCATCGACAGGGGTTAAACCTCGCTTTGATCGTAAGAAATAAATCCGGCCATGCCGGATTTTTCTTTGGTTTAACTTGAGTTGTATTCCTTTGATAAAGCTTAATTATGGTAAAATAAACAACAGGAGTAAATGAACCATGAATTTCTATCAAGAAGCCAACAAATATAAAGATGAGATGATTAAAGACTTACAAGGATTGGTTAGAATTCCATCCTTAAGAGATGATTCGACGAAAGCTATAAATGCGCCATTTGGGAAAGAACTTAGAAATGCCCTAGATTATGTTTTGAATTTAGGGGCAAAAGATGGGTTTAAGACGCGTGATTTAGAAGGCTATGCTGGTGTGGTTGAGTTTGGGGAAGGCACTGAAAAGATGGGTGTTTTAGGACATCTTGATGTGGTTCCTGTGGGCACAGGCTGGAGCGTAGATCCATTTAGTGCAACCCTTAAAGATGGTTGGATGATCAGTCGCGGATCTCAGGATGATAAAGGACCCACCATGGCAGGTTATTACGCGATGAAACTCCTTAAAAACATGGGGTTTAAACCCAGTAAACGTGTGATGTTGATTGTAGGGTGTGATGAAGAGAGTGGCATGGAATGTATGCATTATTATAACGATCATGGTGAAATCCCTGATTTTGGATTTGTACCGGATGCGGATTTTCCGGTCATCTATGGTGAAAAAGGAATTCTAAACCTAAAGATTACTGGGAATGTGCAAACTAAAATTGTGTCAATCCAAGCGGGTGAACGTCCAAATATTTGTATTGGTTTAGCAGACATTACGATGGTTGGACATGCATTGGTTAAAGAGTTTAACTTCTATTGTGCGACCCATGGGATTAAAGGTGAATTCACTGAACAAGATGGTTTAGTCACCTACAAAATATTTGGACAATTTAGTCATGGCGCACGACCAGAAGATGGCAATAATGCTGCTTGGCATTGTTTGAACTTTGTAGGGGCTGCGTATGAAGACGCATTATCCACTGCATTAAGTGGTGTTTTATCTGATTGGCGTGCTAAACCTTTAGGGATTAAGCTGGTGGGTGTCCATATGGGTAATTTAACCCTCAACATTGGGATTGTGCGGATTGTGAATGGATCAGTTGAAATTGTCTTAGATATCAGATACCCAAATGAAGGAAATTTTGAAACCATTGTTTCCAGTGTTCAAGCTGCGGTTCAAAACGCGTTTGCAGGTTTAAGTGTTTCTGTCATTCAACATAAAGGACCGCTCTTTGTGGATCCTAAGAGCACCTTGGTTTCAACCTTAGAGAAAATCTATCGTGATTATTCCAAAGATATGAGTACACCTTTATTGACCATGGGCGGTGGTACCTATGCCCGTTCCTTTAAAAACTTTGTGGCGTTTGGGGCGGAATTTCCAACCAGTAAACGACCAGAGTGGGTTGGACAAGTGCATCAAGCGGATGAAGGGTATGAATTAGAACAAATGGTTTTGGCCACTGCTATTTATGCGCAAGCCATTTATGATTTAGCCCAATAAGATGAGAATGCGCAATAAGCCTTGGGCTCAAGATTACCTTCAAGATTTACCTCAAGTTCACTTTGATCCAAGTGCCTTTAAAGGACGATGGAAAGAAAAAACGGACTATGCATGCATTACCCTAGAAATTGGGAGTGGTAAAGGAGATTATGCCAGATCAATGGCGATCCTTCAACCCGATGTTTTATGGATTGCGATCGAACGGGATAAAAATGTTTCAGCAGTTGCACAAAAGAAAATTCAAGCTCAAAATATCCCAAATCTACATTGGATTGTTGGGGATGCTGAGCATTTAGAGGATTGGTTTGATCATGCTGAAGTGAATACCATTCATTTAAATTTTTCAGATCCTTGGCCTAAAAAAGGACATACCAAACGTCGTTTAACCTCTGAGTTGTTCATTGAAAGAATGTTGCGTATTGGCAATGGTGACTTAGCCATTAAGTTTAAAACCGATAATGTCTCTTTGTTTGAATATACGTTACCCGTTTTGAGTCAGTATCCTTTCCATCTAATTGAATTTTCAGTGGATTATCGTAGAGAAGGTCATCCTGAGGATGCCATTACAGAATATGAACAGCGATTTATGGATCTAAACCAAGTGATCTATCGGGCTGTATGGAGGCGAATACATGTTGAGTCTTGATACCTTAGATTTAATGAAAAAACTAACGCAAGCGATGGGCATTAGCGGTGATGAGAAAGAAGTCAGTCAACTGCTTCAAGTGGCGTATGCGCCCTATGCGGATGAATTGATTTTTGATAATCTCGGTTCGGTTTTTGCGCTAAAGAAGAGTAAAAATCCACAAGCATTAACCGTGATGGTGGCTGGCCATATGGATGAAGTCGGTTTCATTGTGAATTCGATTAATGAGAAAGGTTCCCTAGGAATCTCACCTGTAGGGGGTTGGTGGTCACAAGTACTCTTAAGCCAAAGGGTCATTGTAAAAACCAGAGATAACAAAAAGATCAAAGGAACCATTGGTTCAATTCCACCTCATTTACTCAGTGAAAAAGACCGTAATGCCCCCATTGAAATCAAACATATGTTGGTGGATATTGGGTGTTCATCCAAAGCTGAAGTAGAAGCCCTCAACATAGGGATGGGTTGTTCGATGATTATTGATGGACCTTTTGAAGTCTTACAGAATGGCCAACGGTTGATGTCGAAAGCTTGGGATAATCGTTATGGATGTATCTTAGGGGTTGAACTCTTAAAAGCCTTAAAAGACATTGAATTAGATGTCCATGTGGTGATCGGGGCGACTGTCCAAGAAGAAGTCGGAACTCGTGGTGCACAGACGTCTACATATAAAATAAAGCCTGATATGGCGATTGTTTTAGATTGTTCACCGGCCAATGATGCCAGTGGGGACAAGGATGGTTTTGGTCAATTAGGACAAGGACCCTTGGTTCGCTTTATTGATGCGAATTATCTGCCTCATCGTGGGTTCTTAGAGCATTACATGGATCTTTTAGACCGTGAGAAAATTCCGTATCAATTCTATCAATCCTTAGGCGGAACCGATGCCGGGACCATTCATAAACAATTCGCGGGGATACCAACCTTAACACAATGTATCTGTGCTCGTAATTTACATAGCAATTCAACCATTATCGATGCGCAAGACTATCTTCATGCGCGCACAGCCGTATTGAAAATGCTTGAATCCTTGAATTCTGTTACAATAGAAACGATTAAGAAAGCTAATCAATAAATGAGAATTAAAACATCTAAACTGATTACCCTGGGCCTCCTTCTTGGTATTTTATCGGGTTGTGTCGTGTCATCCACTGACCTTGCACCTCGCTACGCTAATGCCATCGAAGAAGCAATCACACAAGAAATGAATGTCTATAATTCAATGACTCGTGAACTTTTCTCGTACTATTTACCCTTATCTATTGGTCGTAGAATGAGCACAGAGACATCCATGGTTTTAATCAGTCATCAAGAGGAAATTTTGATGAATTTAGATGTGATTAGTATTTTAAACAAAGCCTATTACCAAAGTGATGCGATCAATGTGTTACGTTCATCAGTTTCAATCAATGAAGCGCTCTATCGTCATGAAGGTAGTTTTCACGATATGAAGGGTGATGAAGTTAAGTATCAAGTGAGTGCAAATCCCTTAAGTGATCAGGATGTACTGCTGACCTTAGAAACAGAATACTTTATCTTTTCTTCCATCCATCCCTATTCAATCTCGTCTGATATTTTATACGACATGATTAGAATCGCACGATCTGCTCAAATTGAGAAGGAGATGATTCTATCCACATTCTCCAATCGAGAGATCATTGATTATCAAAAAGAAACTTTAAATATGTTTGCGCAATTAGCGCCTGAAACAGGCACTGTTATTGATATGATAGAAGGTGAAGATAAGAATTTATTTGATGATAATTATTACGATGCGGGTCCGCTTGTTGAAGATGTCCCCATTGAGTAAAGGAGAAACCTTATGCTAAAGAAACTTGCATCTTTGTTGTTTGAAGAAGAAGAGGAAATTATGGAAGAAGGCACTGTGGTGAAATCAGTTGTTAACCCTAAGAAATCAGACCCTATTCAACTTGAACCACCACAAAATAAACCTTTAGAAACTGTGCAAGCACAAGAGGATATTGAATTTGAATCCCTTGAACCCATGCGTTCTAGTTTTGGTATTTCTGCCGATGGACCTCATGATGATGATGAGACTGTTGATGTTCCTAAACAGCGCCATGAAAGCACACGTTTGAAGAAAGATATTTATGATTTTCATCCGGTGATTTCACCGATGTTTGGAGTTAAAGAAGAACTCCATAGGGACAGTAGCCCGCGTGCGATACCAGAAGCCATGCCTATTTTACCTAGGAGTCTCATCAATACGGTGATCAGTCCTATTTATGGAGATATGGAAACCAAAGCGGAAATCAAGTTAGTACATGTTCAAGCACCAGTGTTTAAAGGTGTTAAGTCAAATGTAGATAAGAATACAAAAGAAGTTTTTAATTTTGAAGAGGTCAAAGTAAAAGATGTTCAAGCTTCACCCAAAATCGAGCTAGAAAAGATGGATTTGGAAGCTTTACTTAATACATTGAATGATGAAGTCGAAGAACCCCTTGTCAACTTATCTAAAGCCCCCATAGAGTTCGCAGAAGAGGATGCTCATCAATTTTCTCTTTTTGATGAAACAAAGTAGAGACTCCCATGTACTTCTTTATTGGTATTAAAGGATCAGGGATGGCTGCTTTAGCTTGCATGTTGAAGTCACTTGGACATGAGGTAGAAGGTTCAGACATCGATAAACATTTATTCACAGAAGAACAACTGCACAGTTTACATATTCCCATTCATCCTTTAGGAACCCTTCCTAAAGAGGGAAGTCATGTGATTGTTGGAAATGCATTTACAGAAGCGTATGCAGATGTTATCGCAGTACGAAATAATTCAAGTTATCAAGTTTTACGGTATCACGAATGTTTAGGTCAGTTGATGCAAGGGTATTGCTCCATTGGGATTACAGGATCACACGGTAAGACCACAACGACTAAAATGATGACCAGTATCTTACAAGCCCATAAACCCACCGGGTATTTAATTGGGGATGGGCATGGTCACTTAAGTGCTCAAGATGCCTATTTAGTCATTGAAGCTGATGAGTATCGTCGTTTCTTTTTGTCCTATTTTCCAGATTATGCCCTGATTACCAACGTCGATTATGATCATGTTGATTACTATAAAAGTGAAGCTGATTATAGTTTAGCGTATGAACAATTTTCAAATAATGTTAAGAAAGCACTTTTTATCTTTGGTGATGATCCTTTAGTCAGAGCGCTGAAGATTAAGACCGTGCATTATACCTATGGAATCGAAGATCATAATGATCTTCAAGCTCGTCATTTGATTGAAACCCCCTATGAGACTTCATTTGATTTGTATTTCCTTGGAGAATTCAAGGGTTCATTGGTACTGCCATTTTCTGGTCGCCATTTAGTTTGGAATGCATTGGGCTCCATTGGAATCGCCTTATTAGAAAACATACCCCTAGAAACCATCCAAAAGGGGATTTCTGGGTTTGTAGGTGCAGCTCGTCGTTTTGTGGTCGAGGAAAAAGGTGCAAATGTTTATATCGATGATTATGCCCATCATCCTACTGAAGTGAGTGTCACGATTGATGCTGCTCGTCTACGTTATCCTCATCATCGCTTAGTGGCTATCTTTAAACCACATCGGGTCTCTCGACTCTATCATTTCGCTCAAGCATTTGCAGATGCTCTCGATAAAGCGGATGATGTTTTTGTGTGTGAGTTTAATGCGATCGATGATCAAGAAGTTGGCTATGATATTACCATCGAGTATTTAAAGGAACGCAGTAAAAAGGCACGCATAATCCAAGAGAATGAAGCGGGAGCATTGGTCTTAAAAGCTTTAGAACCAGCTGTGTATCTATTTATGAGTTCTAAAGATATCTATGTTTTGGCAAATCACTTAAAGCGCTACCAAAATTCTTGAAAATTGTTTCATTTCACCCTATAATGTCTCTAGAGGTGAACCTATGGATGCTCTATTCGAATCATTGAGTCAAATATCAGTACTCTTGTTACCAACATTAGGTGCGTTAGTTCTGATTTTTTTATTGGTGTTATTAAAAAGCTTAAATGATCTTGTCAAAAAGACCCATCAAACAGTTAATCATCTTGATCAGACCATGAATATTGTGGATCGTACCCTAGAAGATTTAAGAGTACCTGTTCAAACCATTGCGAATGTCGCCCATGGAATTGATACAGTGACCAGTATTACTCAAAATTCAGCGCTGGCTTTTTCTAAATATTTAGTCGAAAATCTAGACGTTATAAAAGAATGGATTCAAAAACTATTTAAACGGAATAAGCCTACCGAACAAACCTATAACGGGGAAGACACAGAGGAAATCCTCTAAAGGAGCAACCCATGGAAGACAATCAATTCAAGAAGACCTTAGACAAAGCTATCCAACAAACCAAAGAATTTGCTCAAGACATTCATTTGAAAGAAAATGTAGATCTTGCATTCGATAAGGCGAAAGAGGTTGCAGGGGTCGTCGGTAAGAAAATTACTGAACTCAGTCAAGATGAAGATTTGAAGTCTAAACTTAAAGATGTTGCAACACCAGTCGTAGACACTTCTAAAAAAGTGATTGAGAAACTAGAAGAAAGCGAAAATGTTCAAAAGGCTTTTCAGACTGTCAAACAGACAACGATAGAAGCTGTAGATTTTGCCAGTCAAAAAACCAAAGAATTTTTAGAAAAGCCAGACGTTCAAGAAAAAATCGAAAAAGCTAAAGAGAAGACCATTGAATTGGCTGAATCGGGCGTTGAAAATCTTAAGAAGTGGCTTAAGCCAAGTGATGAAGAAACCTCATCAGATGAAGGAAATAAAGAAGAATGAAGCGTGTTACGATCTATGATGTTGCGAAAGAAGCAAAAGTATCTTTAGCGACAGTTTCTAGAGTCATTAATGGACTCGAAATCGTGCGTGAAGATACACGTTCACGGGTAAACGTTGCCATTGATAAATTGGGGTATAAACCCAATGCCATTGCGCAAGGTTTAGCTTTACAAAAGACCACTACCATTGCGTTAGTTGTTCCTGAAGCAAGTTTTTCTTACACAGGTCAAATTATCAATGGGTTGTTGGATGTGGCCAAAATATACAAATATAACATCATGCTTCATACCACCTCTGAAGGAATTGTGGAGATTGGCGATGTTATTGAAAACATCATCAAGTCTCGCGTAGATGGGGTTGTCATTTATAACGATAAAATGATGTCGGATGAATTAGGCGCCTTAACAAAATATCAATTTCCAATTGTGATGATTGGAAATAAGATGTCAACGGCTAATATTAGTTCTGTCTATGTTGATTTAGAGAAAGCAGTCTATGAATTGGTGACGAGTTATTTGAATAAGGGCATTCAAGATATTGCGATTATTCAAGATCGTAAAAATAAATACATGGTGGATCAACTCATTGAAGGGGCTAAGAAAGCTTTTGCGGATAAGGGCTTAAACTTTAAAAATTTCTTAGAAATCCCTGTTGAATATCGTAGTTCTTATACCTATTTAAAAGAATACTTTAAACAAAACAAACATGCATTGGTCATTGCTCATCGTGATTCGCAAGCCTTAGCTGTATCCAATGCAGCTGCAGAATCAGGGATTCGCATTCCTGAAGATATGGAAATTGTCTGTATTATTGATACTAAATACAATTCAATGGTTCGTCCACAATTATCCAGTTTCTCAATCCCTTCCTATGATTTAGGGGCTGTGGCCATGCGTGTTATGACCAAGATGTTAAAACAAGATTCTGTTGATGAGAAGGAAATTGAACTCAGTTATTTATACAGTCCCCGTCAATCGACAAAGTAATTGAATTGAAGGGTTGCTTTGGTATAATAAAGAGGCCAAGATTAGGAAAAGTAGTGTGTCTAAACGTGTAGAGACGTCGTGGTAGGTGAAAACGATGCGTGATGACAAATGAATACACCTAGGAGCTGCTTTATAAAAGTAAAGCCGTTAGCCGCGTTAAAGCTTAAAGTGACGAATGTCGACTAAGGTGGTACCGTGCTTAAGCACCCTTGGATGGGTGCTTTTATATTTTAAGGAGGAACTATGAATTTATTTGAAGAATTAAAATGGCGTGGATTAATTAAGGATGTAACCGATGAGCAAGCGTTTATTGAACGCTTAAAAACACCGATGACTTTATACTGTGGCTTTGATCCTACAGCGGATTCTTTGCACATCGGGAGTTTACAACAACTGTTACTTTTAAAGCGGTATCAAGTACAGGGCCATACCCCCATTGCACTCTTAGGAGGGGCAACGGGAATGATTGGAGATCCACGACCTACCACTGAACGAAAACTCATTACCCTGGATGAAGTTACGTTGAATGGTCAAAAAATACGGGTTCAGTTGGATAAATTCCTATCCAATGAAGGACCCAATGCCTTAATCTCTTTGAATAACTTTGATTGGTTAAGCAAAATTGACATTCTAAGTTTCTTGAGGGATTATGGGAAACATTTTAATATCAATTACATGATTGCCAAAGATACGATCGCGTCAAGACTGGACAGTGGAATTTCTTTTACAGAATTTACCTATACCATTCTGCAAGCGATTGATTTCTTGCATCTATACCAAACGTATCACTGTGAACTCCAAATTGGTGGCTCTGACCAATGGGGAAATTTAACCAGTGGCACTGAACTGATTCGAAAAAGTGTTGAAAACTCAAAAGTATTTGGGGTTACGTCACCTTTAATTACCAATTCAGATGGATCTAAATTTGGGAAATCTGAAGGCAAAAATATATGGTTAGATGAAACGAAAACCAGCCCCTATCATTTCTATCAATATTGGATGAATGTTGCTGATACGGACGTCATCGACTTTATGAAGCGCTTGTCGATGAAGAACCCTGACCAAATACAAGCCTATGAAGCAGGGGTACAAACCGAAGGACATCTGCGTTTAGCTCAAAAAGCCTTGGCCGAAGAATTAACGCTCTTAGTTCATTCTGCCCATGGACTTGAAAGTGCGAAACGAATTACAGAGGTGTTCTTTAGTAATCAGTGGAATCAACTCAATGAAGCTGAGTTAGCCCTTGCTTTAAGTGATGCTCCTCAGGTACTGTGTCTAGAAGATACAAGTTTAATAGATATCTTAGTTGAGGCCAAGATTGCTGTGAGTAAGCGGGAAGCGCGTGATTTGATTACACAAGGTTCAATCTCAGTAAACGGTCAAAAAGTGACCCTGATTGAGGCCTTAGTGAAACAAGAAGAGGCTTACTTTAAGAAGTATTCAGTTTTAAAGAAAGGGAAGAAGAACTACTTTACTGTTCTTCACACTAAAGTATGACCACCGAAACAAGTACGATTAATTGGTTACTCATCGGCGTTACCGCTGCCATGACTTTGTTTATTCTTTTTGTTCGAGGAACTGAGTTTTACAGTCATCGAAAACTCTTGAAGGAATTAACTGAAAAGGGCGAAAAACCAACGGTAAGTTATAAAAACTACAATTCACTTTATGCCTATTCTATTATGGCGGTGGTTGTGTTTGTTGCCTCATTATTTATGGGTGGAGATTTATTTGAACGCATTGTGATGTCCATTATTTTTGTGGTTTTAATTGGATCTGAAGTGCTCAGTGCATATGTCCATGCGCATTTATATACCACATCTAAAGAATACATATATGGCGCAACTCTTGACCGATATAGAAGTATTAAAGGGTATGAAGCTAAAGGCAAGCGTTCAACCTATATTTTGAAATTAAACAAAGAGAAAAGTTTAGTGCCCAACGAGGTAGCTGAAGCATTAAAAACAACCATTGAAGCACATAAAAAGAGTAAGAAAGCTTAAAATAAAGCCTGTGTTATAATATTAAAGAGGTTTTGAATGAAGAAAATAGGATTGAGTTTACTCCTTATCTTGAGTTTAAGTGCGTGTGTATCAAACTCAAATGAAGAACTTACATATCAAATTTATAAAACGACGTATCAAAGCATATTAAATACGACGTCTTTTCAAACGAGTTCTCAAAATTTCAATATAAATGTGACATTAACGGATCAAGGTAATGGGAATGTTCGCTATGACTTATTTGTAGACGAACCCAAAATATCTATGTACGATATTGAGATTTTAGCCATCGTAGATACAGGTTTATTGGTCGTTTCTGAGGCTATGATGCCCAGTATTGGTATCTTTGAAGATGCACAGTATCATATGATTCCATATCAAATTAACGCAGATTATGGGTATCAAAAAGGATTTAATTTGAACGGTGTTATCACATCTCGTCAATTAACCTTAAAAGTGTTAGTGATGTGGAAAGATTACTTTAAAATTAGAACTTATAAAGAAACCTTTAAGTTTGACATAAGTTTAAATGGATAGAGCATGAATGAGCGTCAAAAGAATTCACTGATTTTAGGTGGGATTGCCAGTAGTGCTGGTGTTTTTGTCACGAAAGTCATTGGAATCCTCTATGTGGTTCCTTTTGCGGCATTGGCGACAGAGCCTAATTTGTCTTATTACGCCCGAGCCTACAATGTCTATGAAATGATTTTGAATGTATCCATTTCTGGCTTACCGTTTGCGATTGCGACGTTAGTGGCAAAGTATATGCTGAAAGAACAATATAAGACGGTTTTATTGGTGCGTAAACTCTCCACAGCTGTCTTAGCGGTTTTAGGGTTTGTGATGATGATTGGGTTACTTTTTTTAGCGACCCCAATCGCACAAATTTCAATTGGGGGTGCCATTGATTCGTTAGAAGTAGAACGAACCCGAAATGTCATGATGATTATGGCTTTAGCCATCTTTACGGTTCCACTTTTGAGCAGTTATCGAGGGTTTTACCAAGGACTTAAAGAACTCAATCACTACGCATTTTCTCAGGTACTTGAACAAGTTGCCCGAGTTGTATTTCTATTAAGTTTAGGCTTTATACTGGTTGTCCTATTAGGTTACGATCCAATTTGGGCAGTGTATGGGGCAATTTTCTCCACCAGTATTTCAGCGTTGGTTGCGATTGCTTATTTTATCTTAAAAGATCGAAAAACCTTGGTTGAGATTCAAGAAAAAGCCAAGGTGTCTTTGGAACAAGTCCCTTCGAATAAAGAACTTCTTAAAGAACTCTACTATTTTGCGATTCCATTTCTTTTAAATGTTTTGCTTAACAGTACCTCAAATTTCGTTAATTTACTCTTTTTTAATCAAGCCATGTTGATGCATGGTGAAACGATTGTTCAAGCAGATTTATACTATTCGATGGTGATGTTTACCACCAATAAACTGACCTCTATCCCACAAGTCGTAGCACCTGGGTTTATCACAGCCATCATTCCTTATGTCACCACCTCATTTGAGAAAAAGGATTTTGAACAGCTTAAACACTATATTTTAGATTCAATTATGACAGTGGTTTATCTAACACTACCGTTAGCATTTTATCTTTTAGCCATTAGTTCTGAAGTGTACTATGTCATGTATGGATCAAGTCATGTGGTGTTGGGGGCTGAAGTATTAGCACTCAATAGTTGGACGGGCTTAACGTTCAATGTAGCGTCTGTTACCAATGCTTTAATGATGGCGTTACGTTTAAGAAAGCAAAATTTAATGGTGACGGCACTGACAGTTAGTGTGGCCGCGCTCTTTTATATTCCAATGGTGGCCTATTTTGGGTATGCAGGTTCTATTTATTCGAAGCTGATCACGCAAGTCAGCATGATTATCCTTAATCTATATCTCATTAAGCGAACTTTTAAAGTGCAGTATTCAAAGTCTGCGCTTCAAATTAGTCAAATGTTGATAGGAATTCTAAGTATGCAACTAGTATTTATGGTATTGAGATTTTTAGGATTAGACATTTTAGCCTATAATCGTTGGCTAGCAACCTTGGTCTTAGGGTTGTATGGACTCTTATCTTTAGGAGCTTATATTGCGGTTACAGCAGCCTTTAAATTACCGCAACTGATTCTACATTTTGATTATCAAAAGATAAAGGCTAGGTTTTTTAAATGAGATTAGATAAAGTATTGGCCCATCACGGATTGGGGAGTCGTAAAGAAGTTAAAAACTTAATTCGAAAAGGAATGATTAGTATTAATGGGGAAATTGTGACTCAAGATGATGTTCATATCGATATGGCTTTAGATGAAATATGGATTAATGATGAAAATATCAAGTTGGAAGTAACGCAATTTATTCTATTAAATAAGCCAGCAGGCACTATTTGTGAGCGCGGAGCGGTGATGTATCCATCGGTTCTTGAGCTCATTGAGGAACCTTTACTCCCAAAAACAAATCCAGTGGGTCGATTAGATGTGGATACTGAAGGACTTATTTTATTAACCAATGATGGTCGATTAGCGCATCATTTACTCTCACCAAAGCATCATGTCATGAAAGGATATCGAGTGACCTTAGCACGACCATTGGATCCTAAATGGATTCCATTGATTGAAAAGGTTTAACCCTAGACGATGGGGAGCGCTGTTTACCCGCTAAAATTTCTCAAGTGGAAGATTTAATCTATGAATTATGGATTACAGAAGGGAAATACCATCAAATCAAACGGATGATGGGAACCTGTGGCAATGATGTGAAGTATCTTTATCGCTTTGCTTTTGGACCGCTTGTGGATGATGGATCTTTAAAGGTTGGACAGTATCGAAGATTAAGCTCAGAAGAAATAATAAGTTTAAAAGACAGTTGATAAACTGTTTTTTTAATGCCATAAAAAAAGCATGTCTTTTAGGTGCACTTTTAGGACATGCTTCTGTTTCTTATCGTTTGTAGAATTCGACGACAAGGGCTTCATTAATATCAGTATTCAATTCAGTGCGTTCAGGTAAACGAACATAGGTGCCTTTTTTAGCTTCTTTATCAAAGGTAACATAGTTTACGGTAGAAACACTTCCTTCTAAAGCTTCTTTAACAATCGCTAAGTCACGTGCATTTTCTTTAAGAGAAATGACTTGACCAGGTTTTACACTGTAAGATGGAATATCAACTTTCTTGCCATCAACCAAGATATGACCATGATTGACCAATTGACGTGCAGCACGACGTGTGCGACCTAAGTTCATACGGTAAGCGACATTGTCTAAACGACTTTCAAGTAAGAATAAGAAGTTATGACCTGTGTTGCCTTTCATGTGACTGGCTTTTAAGAATGTGTTATAGAATTGACGTTCATTTACACCATAAGTGAAACGAATACGTTGTTTCTCACGTTGTTGTTGTCCATAGTTAGACAACTTAGCTGGACGAGCATCAGGTGCTTTACCTGGGGCTGTAGTACGAGCTTTAAACTTGGATGTGCCTGCAAATTCAACGCCGGTTTCTAAGGTTGAGAATTGCAATCTGCGGGATACTTTGTAGACGGGACCGGTTATGCGTGCCATTTTAATACCTCCTGTGGTAATAAGCTTTCAAATCACGAGGGATAAATCTTCATGTTGGGTGTTTATCTTTATCTGTTCACCTTGAAGCGAGGTTACTGGGTTCCATACGGGATAAACGCACACAGGCATGACTTTATCTGCTACTGATTGACGCCTGTAAAGTTTAACATGTGACTTAGGGCTTGTCAAATCGGAAACGTCGATGTTTTTAGGCTCAAAAGCAGGCTTCCTATGCTACAATAAAAACGAGGTATTCACCATGGATTTACAGACTTTTCTAAATCTATTTAACCGCTTAGATGTCCAAATTGGACTCTCCGTATTAATCCTTTTCTTATTGCTACTTTTGATTGCGAAGCGGTTAAAAATCAAAGGTCTTAAATCTAAAATGCAAACCTTGGAGACCCGTTATAATGGGGTTAAGAGTATACCTTTACCTTTTAAATTAAATAAAGCGGTTGCTTTAGCCCGTGTAAATGGGGATATCTTGGTGATGGTGAATGATTTTAAAAATAGTTTTGAACAGATTCAAGAAAATTTAAAATCCATCGCAAACGTGCTTGCTGAAACAGAAGATTGCATCATTATTGGTAAAAGCAAACAAGCTAAACTGAATCTTCTAGATCTAGGAGGAATGTTGACACAAATTGAAAAACAAGTTCATACCTTAGATGAACAATTGGATTCTATCTTAGAAGAGGAAAATCAACAAAGAAGTCATATTAACCACTTAAAAGAGTCGTTTAGACAAATCAAAGCGGATATAACAGCACGTAGTGTTCAGGTCGCCCTCAGTATGTCGCACCTTGAAGTGCGTACGTTAGACATTGAAAAAGCGTTTACGACTTTTGAGGAATGGATGTATGCATCTGAATTTGGTAAAGCTAAAGAGAAGATGGATGAGATTCAAAAAGGATTAGAAGAACTTAGAACTTTAGTCGATAAGTTACCTGAACTGACTTCTTTAGCCAAAGGCGTAATTCCTAAACAAATCGAAGAGATTTCTAATCTCTATACCCGATTAAAATCTTCTGGTATTTATTTAGTACATCTGGACGTTGTGAAAAATATTGAAATGGTCAGTGAAACCACTCAAGAAGATGCGAACAATTTATCTCGCTGTATTATCAAAGAAGTGGATGTTCATTTAAAAGAGAATCAAAAACGATTAGACCAACTCTTTGGTCAACTCTTAAAAGAAGAAAATGCCCACACTGAAGTTGAGAATGCTTTAGCGTTAGTAGCCCATGATGTAAAGAGTGCTCAAGATTTATTTGAGCAACTCAAATTAAATTTAGCTGCGGATTCAGGTCGTTTTGGATGGGATGAGCTTAATGCTTTATTAAAAGAACGAGAAAAAGATTTAAAGAAGATATCAGATCTTCAAAAACGTTTAGCGAAGATGCGCTCAGATTTATCTGTACCCGCTACGACGCTAATTCTATCCATCCGTGAAGCTCAACAAGACATTAACAATGCGCGCAATGATTTAAACCATGCATCTGATCGTTTAAAATCGGCTAAAAACGATGAAGAAAGAGCTAAAAAACAACTCTTAAAACTTCATCTCATCATGAATGAGATTCAAGTCAAAATTCGTAAATATCGATTACCGGTCATTTCAGAAACGTATGAAGGTGATTTAAGAAAGTCATATCAATATGTTAATTCTATTCAAAAGTTATTAGATGAAAGTCCCATTGATATTCGCTTATTAAACGCAACTGTTAATGATGGCATCGACTTTATTTATCGTTTATACAACAATGTGAATAATTTGGTTGGGACAGTCGAAATGGTTGAAAATGCGATTGTATATGGAAATAAATTTAGACCCAACAATTCAGAGTTGGATACCCAATTAACCCGTGCAGAACTTCTCTATAAAAATGGCGATTATACCCAAGCCATTAAAGTGGTGATTTCTGCAATCGAAGCGGTAGAGCCCAATAAATATGAGACTTTAATTCGAGAAAATGCTGCGAGTGCCCATGCCTAAAACCATTTACTTCGATCATGCCAGTTCAACACCGGTATGGCCGGAGGTGATTCAAAGTTTAAGTGAATTGTATCCGAAGCATTATGCCAACAGTGAATCCTTACATTCACTCGGTTTAGAAATTCACGCAATGATCGAGAAAAGCCGCGAGAGCATCGCCGCTTTTTTGCGTGTTGAGCCTTCGACGATAACCTTTACATCTGGGGCGACTGAAGCCAATAACCTCCTAATTAAGGGCATTGCTTTTGCCTATCAGAACCGTGGTAAACATCTCATAACATCTCAAGTAGAACACGCATCTGTGTTAGAGTCTTTCCAAGATTTAGAGAAGCATTTTGGGTTTGAAGTGACTTATCTCCCTGTAGATACCGATGGATTTGTGCATGCTGAAGACCTGAAACAAGCGCTTAGGATGGATACAACCTTGGTTTCAATCATGGCCGTGAATAATGAGGTTGGAAACATTATGCCAACTCAAGCATTGGCAGACATTATTCATCGTTTTAGTAAAGCAATTTTCCATGTGGATGCAGTTCAAGCTTTATCAAAGATCGATTTCTCTCTTGATGGGGTAGATGCGGCTAGTTTTTCAGCGCATAAGATGAGAGGGGTAAAGGGGAGTGGGGTCATTTATAAAAAGAATTCCGTCATGTGTCAACCCCTTATCACGGGGGGACAACAGGAATCTGGTTTAAGACCTGGGACGCCCAGTGCACTTCATCATATTTTATTTGCGAAAACCTTACGCTTGGCGATTGCATCTAGAAAAGAGAATCATGCGCATATTCTTCAGCTCAGAGACTTTTTAATACAGGGCATTCAAAAGATTGATGCGATGAAGATTAATTCACCGCTGGAAAATGTCTCACCCTATATCCTAAATGTTTCGTGTTTAAAAGTTCCTTCGCAAGTCATGTTGAATTACCTAGACTCTAAAGGCATCTGTGTCTCTGCGGCTGCGACCTGTTCAAGTCGACAAACGCATCCATCTCATGTTCTAGCAGCGATGGGAATCCAAGGACTTCAACTTGAAGGCGCTCTACGGATTAGTATAGGGGCTACCAATACACTTGAAGAATGTCATGAATTAATTGAAGCACTTAAAGAAGGAATCCACTTGCATGCTAAACACTAACATCGAATATATTCTCATTCGCTTTGGTGAAATGAGTACGAAAAAAAAGAATCGTAAAATTTTTATTAAAATTTTGATTCAAAATATAAAAAAAGCCTGTCATGATGAACCTTCCATCACCTTAAAAGATCAATTTGATCGGATTATGTTGACACTGAATGGCGCAAATCAACAAGTCGTTTTAGATCATCTATCGAAAGTCTTTGGGATTGCATCGTATACACCTGTTATGGTGGTTCCAACCGATATAGAACAGATGGCAGCGATGACCCTGAGTCAAATGATCGATGAACCTAGCAGTACGTTTAAAGTTGAGACACGTCGTAAAGTTAAGAATTTACCTTTTATCTCAGATGATGTAAATCGGGCGGTCGCAGGTCGAATTTTAGCCAATACCAGCCATAAAGTAGATATTCATCATCCGTCCATAAAAATTAGAATAGAGGTTGGTCCCCTTAAAACCTATATTGGCATTAAAACCTATCCTGGACTTCAAGGTATGCCTGTTGGGGTTGGGGGAAAAGCATTGATCTTAATGTCGGGGGGGATTGATTCTCCTGTGGCTGCCTATTTGATGATGAAAAGAGGGGTTGAAATAGAATGTGTACATTTTCAAACGCCCCCTTATACCTCGCCTCAAGCCTTAGAAAAAGTTAGACAACTTATTCAAAAATTAACCCCTTATCAAACTAAGATCCCTTTACATATTATCAATTTTACCCAAGTTCAATTAGAAATATATCGTCCGATTGATAAACGATATGGGGTTACTTTACTCCGTCGTGCGTTTATGAAAATAGCGACCTCCATTGCTCAACAGAGTCATTTATTAGCCTTAGTGACTGGGGATAGTATTGGCCAAGTGGCGTCGCAAACATTAGAGAGTATGGCAACCATTGGGGTTGTAACTCAAATTCCAATTATTCGTCCACTGATTACCTATGATAAAATTGAAATCATCGAGTTAGCGAAAAGAATCGGCACGTATGATATTTCTATTCAGCCTTATGAAGATTGTTGCAGTCTATTTGCGGTCAATGAACCCAAGACTAAACCACGTGTCTATTTTACTGAACTTGAAGAAGCGAAGTGTCATAACCTAGAGGGCTTGATTGTAGAAGCCACAGCCTCAATTGTGACAGAACTGATTCAGACAACCCAAGAAACCTATTTATAAGGAGATCCCATGGCCTTTGAAACTTTAGCCTCAAAATTAAATGAATCCTTTCGTAAACTGACGAAAACGGATAAAATCAATGAAAAACATTTAGATGATTTACTGAAAGAAGTCCGTTTTGCTCTTTTAGATGCGGATGTGAATACACAGGTCGTAAATCAGTTTTTAAAAGACATACAAACTTCTGCCTTAGGTCAGAAAATATTTTCTAACTTAAAACCCAATGAAGCCCTGATGAAGATTGTATATGATGCATTGGTGGATCTTTTAGGACCTGAAAGTCCTGAGTTCGATTATCCTAAAGGAGTTAAGAAAATCATTCTCATGGTGGGTTTACAGGGCACAGGTAAAACCACTTCTTCTGCCAAGCTCGCCCATCACCTAAAAAATAAAATGAATCGTTTACCGTTGCTGGTTGCTGCTGACTGTGCTCGACCTGCAGCGATTGAACAACTTATGGTTTTAGGTCAATCAATCGAGGTCAAAGTGATCGCTGATTTGACGACTAAAGATGCATTAGTGGTCGTAAAACAAGCGTTAGCTACGTTTAAATCGAGTATTGAAGATACATTGATTATCGATACGGCAGGGCGCTTGCATGTGGATACAGAATTAATGCAAGAATTGGTACAAATTGCTGCTTTAGCGAAACCAGATGAAATCTTATTGACGGTTGATGCGATGACGGGTCAAGATGTAATTTCTGTCGCTGAAGTTTTTAATCAATCCCTAAAATTAAGTGGTTTAGTGGTAACTAAATTTGATTCAGATGCTAAAGGAGGCGCTGTCCTTTCAGTAAAAGCACTCACGCATGTCCCTGTTAAGTTTGTGGGGAATGGTGAAAAGATTGAAGATTACGATTTGTTTTATCCAGATCGGATGGCCAATCGTTTAATAGGGATGGGAGATTTACTGTCTTTAGCCGAACAAGCTCAAACCAAATTAGACCAAGATCTCGCTCAGAAGAGTATGCAACGAATGATGGATGGACTCTTTACCTTTGATGATATGTTAGACCAATTTAATCAACTCACAAAAATGGGTTCTTTAAAAGCTGTCATGGGAATGTTGCCGGGTATGGGACAAATGGCTCAACAGGTTAATGATGAGGATTCACTCAAAGCAATTAAACGTTCTAAAGCCATTATTCAAAGTATGACCCAAGAAGAACGTGAAGATGCATCTCTAATGCGGGCCTCTCGTAAAGCACGAATTGCTGCAGGGAGCGGAACGACTTTATCTGAAGTTAATAAACTGATGAGTCAATTTGAGAAGTCTAAGGAACAAATGCGTTTACTCAAACGTTTAGCCAAAAATAATCCTAATATGTTTTAGCTGTCAAGATAAATACCTTGACAGACATATATTCATTGAATATACTAAGTAAGTAATCCACAAGGAGGATAGTTCATGGCAGTTAAATTAAGACTCAAAAGAATGGGTGCAAAGAAAGATCCATTTTATCGTATCGTAGCGGCAGATTCTCGTTTTCCAAGAGATGGTCGTTTCATTGAAGCATTAGGATACTACAATCCTACCGTTACCCCAGCAGACGTCAAGATTGATGCTGAATTGGCTTTGAAATGGTTAAAAGAGGGTGCTCAACCTTCTGATACTGTACGTAATTTATTATCCGCTGCAGGCGTGATGAAACGCTTCCACGAAGAAAAGACTGCGAAATAATTTTATGAATCTCGAACAAGCCTTACTTGATTTAGTCAAACCTTTAGCGGAAGATAAAGCAAGTCTTAGCGTCAAACAGATGTCCAGCTTGGATGAGAATGAGATTCTTTTGTATGTTTATGCCAAAAGTGAAGATGTAGCTCGATTAATTGGCCGTCAAGGTTCAATGGCGACGGCACTTCGTAATATGATGGCGATTGCGGCACGTTTGGAAAACAAACGCTTGTCCATCAAGTTTGAAGCTTACTAGGATGCGCTGTATCCTTTTTTAATCCCTATGAAAGAACATGTACGTATTGGAACCATCGTAAGAGGGTTTGGTATCAAAGGTGAAGTTAAAGTCAGGATTCTGACTGATTTTCCTATGGATCGATTCAAAGTTAAAAAAACATTAATGCATACGTTGAATGATGTACAAATATCCCTTGTTATTGAGTCTGTTCGCTATCACCAAAACCACGTATTACTTAAGTTTAAAGGTTATGAGGATTTAACCTCTGTTGAACCCTTGGTGTTAGGAGATCTCTTCATTCCAACCGACACACTTCAAGAAGATAAAACAGTGTACTTTTATCAATTAGAAGGCTGTACAGTTATCGATGAAGCAGGTGAGTTAAAAGGAACGGTAACAGAAGTGTTTGAAGGGGGAAAACATCCAATTTTAAGAGTAAAATCCTCTTCAAAAGACATCTTAATTCCTTATGTACCACTCTTTATTAAAAACGTGAATAAAGAGACTCATGTGATCACAGTTCAGTGGATGGAGGGACTATGAAAATAAGCATATTAACACTCTTCCCAGAAATGTTTGAAGGATTTTTGAATACTTCGATTATTAAGAAAGCACGTTTAAAAGGACTGGTTGAGATTGAATGTATCGATATGCGTTCTTTTACCACCAATAAGCATCATCGCGTCGATGATTATCCCTTTGGGGGTGGTCAAGGTTTGGTCTTGGCAGTTCAACCTGTACAAGATGCCTTAAAGTCCGTTCAACAAGCCCATTCACATGTTTTAATCAGCGGTGCTGGGGGTTCGACCTTAACCCAAAAGAAAGTTAGAAGTCTTAGTGAAAAGGAACATCTCATTTTTATCTGTGGTCACTATGAAGGTTTTGACGAACGTATCATGCCTTTAGCGGATGAAGAAATCTCCATAGGGGATTATATCCTAACAGGAGGTGAACTCCCCGCTATGGTCGTTACGGACGCTGTGGTGCGCTTATGTGAAGGTGTGATTCGTGAAAGTAGTCATTTAGATGAGAGTTTCGAGAATGATTTATTGGAATATCCACACTATACACGTCCTGCTGTTTTTGAAGATCAAGCTACGCCTGATGTCTTGTTATCTGGAAATCATGAGAACATTCGTACGTATCGACTCAAAGAAAGCTTACGTAAAACTTGGCTTAAGCGACCAGATCTCTTTAAGAATCGTTTGATGTCTAAAGAAGAAACCAGTTTATTGATTGAAGTCTTACAAGAAAGCCTTAAAAATACTTGATTTATAGTTGATTATTATGGTATCTTATTTAAGCCTTATGGCTAGGCAGTTCCGCTGAAAACTCATTTTTAAGAACTGTGAGAAAAAACAAAAAGGAGCGTGAATAACATGAAATTGAACTTAGTGGATCTAATCACCAAGTCCCAACTCCGCACCGATCTGCCTGATTTCCGTTCGGGATATTCTGTACGTGTCGACGTACGTATCCAAGAAGGCGACAAATTCAGAATCCAGGCATTCGAAGGATTGGTCATTGCCAGAAGTGGCAGTGGTATCGCAGAAACGTTTACAGTACGCAAGATGTCTTCTCAAATCGGCGTTGAAAGAACCTTCCCGGTTCACTCACCGATTGTTGAAAAGATTACCATCTTACGTCGTGGTAAAGTACGTAGAAGTAAACTCTTCTATATGCGTGGACGTTCAGGGAAAGCTTCCCGTCTTACCGAAATTCGTTAGTCAACAAAAGCCGGCCATGCCGGCTTTTGACTCTTTATAAACCATGCCAACAAAAAAAGAAAATGTCTGGTTAGAATTTGGTAAATCCATCCTTGGAAGTCTTATCTTTGTGATGGTATTGACGAATTTTATCCTAAAACCGATTCAAATTAATCAATCCAGTATGTATCCTACGTTGAAGGATCAACAACTGGGCTTTTCGAATATCTTAAGTTATCGACTTTTTGGTTTAGAACAATTTGATGTGGTCATTGTCTGGTCGAATCAATTGAATGATTATCTGGTTAAACGTGTGATTGCACGCCCAAGCGACACCATTGAAGTCAAAAATGGACAGCTGTATATCAATCAAGTGCTTATCTCAGAAGATTTCTTAGATAAGACCTATGTCGATTCCTTTGTGAGTCCATTTACGCAGGATTTTGGACCCCTTACGATGGGAGAGGATGAAGTTTTCCTCATGGGAGACAATCGACCTTATTCCAGTGATAGTCGTCAATTCGGGGCCTTTAAGTTAGAGGATATTTTATCTAAAGATGTTTATATTTTCTATCCCTTAAATGAACTCAGATGGGTAGGTCATTAGCTTTATGACCTTACAATGGTTTCCGGGGCACATGACCCGTGCTCGTCGTGAGATGCAGGCTAAACTCACGATGGTGGATATGGTCATTGAATGTCGAGACAGTCGAATTCCTTTATCGAGCCAAAATCCATTGTTGGTTGAATTGGCTCAAGATAAACCAAAGTTGATTATTCTAACCAAAAAAGATATGTCAGATCCTAAAGTTACTGAACAATGGATGAAGAAGCTTTCAAATGAAAATACCCACGTCATCAGTTTAGATTTACTCAAAGAAGATACTCGATCTTTAGTGGTTCAAGCTTGCTTACAGGTAATGAAACCTAAGTTTGATCGTTGGAAAGCACGCGGCATCCTACCGCGAAAGATTAAGGCAATGGTGGTGGGAATTCCAAATGTTGGGAAATCTACCCTCATCAATCAACTAGCGAAGAAAAAAATAATGGTTACGGCAGATCGACCTGGGGTGACCATGTCTTTAAAGTGGGCCAATGTTCATCCGCAACTCGATGTCTTAGATACACCGGGTGTTTTATGGCCAAAGTTTGAAGACCAACAAGTGGCCTTTAACTTAGCAATCTCAGGATCGATTGCTGAAAAGGTCTTACCGATTGATGAATTGGCTTTTAGAGTATTTACTTTTGTTTATCAGCATTATGCGTCATTAATCTTGAAGACCTATGGACACTGTGAAGAAGACAGTACTAAATTCTTTTTAGCTTTAGGCCAACAACGTCATTTGGTTAAAGGTGATGAGATCCGACTTGAAGAAGTATATGCCTTATTTCTAAGGGATGTTAAACAGGGGACGTTAGGACCCATGAGTTTTGAGTATGTCGAAGATTTGGCTTGAAGAGGATACGCCTGATCAAGTGATCCTTGGCATCGATGAAGCAGGTAGAGGTCCTTTGGCAGGTCCTTGTGTGGTAGTGGGTGTTATTTTACCTCTTCACTATACCCATCCGCTTATCAATGACTCTAAACAACTCTCTCAAAAGAATCGTGAACTTGCTTTTAAAGATATCTTAATGGATGCCCTTTGGGTTAATATCATAACCGTAAGTCCTAAGACCATTGATCAACTCAATATTTATCAAGCCACCAAACAGGCCATGATAAAAATCGCTCAATCAGCGCCTTGTAAACTTGTGTTTACAGACGCGATGCCTTTTAAACTTCCCTCTAAAATCATCTTAGATTTTATTAAGGGAGATAGTCGTTCGCTTAACATCGCTGCAGCAAGTATTGTTGCTAAGGTAGTGCGTGATCATATCATGTGTATGTATGGTCTGCAGTATCCAAACTATGGATTTGCTGCCCATAAAGGGTATCCTACGACGGTGCACATTCAAGCGCTGCAAGACCATGGAGTACTTCCCATTCATCGATGTAGTTATGGCCCTGTGCAGGCTGTTTTAAAACCTAATCTTTTCTCACAGGAATAAGTGAGTTTAAGGTCTATATAGGTAGTATGGAACTTCGTAAAAGAATCATTGCCTATAGTTATAAATATCAAGGAGATTATGCGCGTATTACTAATGCAATCAAAGTTTATGAACCCATTGATGAAGTTTTAAATCCATGGCTACTGATGGTACTTGGAGATAGTGTTTATCCACCTGAATTTCTAAGTTTAAAGAATCCTCCCTGGGTTTTGTTTTATAAAGGAAATATAAATCTCTTAAGACTGAGAAAAATAAGCATCATTGGTAGTCGTAATTCAATAGCGTATGCGATCAGGATGACACAACACTGCATTGAAGGGTGGAGTGAACCCTGGGTTGTGGTGAGTGGTTTGGCGAAGGGCATTGATGCATGTGCGCATTTAAGTGCACTCAAGAAATATTCCACCATTGCAATTTTAGGCTGTGGAATCGATGAAATATATCCACGTTCTAATCTTGCTTTATATCAAAGTATTGAAAAGGATGGTTTAATCTTATCTGAGTATCCGCCTCAATCAGGGATTCAAAAAAATCGTTTTATTGCCCGAAATCGTTTGATTGCTGCTTTAGGGACTTCTTTAGTGGTGATGCAAGCAGCGATAAAGAGTGGCACGATGAGTACCGTAGACGTCGCCTTAAGTTTAGGGAAAGACATCTATTGTTTACCTTATCACTGTGATGAAGTTGAAGGTGAAGGGTGTAATGAATTGATAAAACAGGGGGCTTACCCCTTGACAAGTGTCGAAGATTTCAACAGACTATGATAATTGATAAGCAGTGTTTAAACCCTAAAGGAGTTATACATGTCTAAACTCGTAATTGTAGAATCCCCATCAAAATCTAAAACCATCCAGAAATATTTGGGTGAAGGATTTGAAGTTGTTTCCTCTAAAGGTCACATCAACGATTTGGCTACCTCAGGTAAAGGTGGCTTAGGTGTAGATATAGAAAATGATTTTAAACCGACATATAAGGTAGATAAGGATAAATTATCCATTGTCAAAGAACTCAAAGCTAAAGCTAAGAAAGCAGAATCTGTGTATTTGGCAACTGACCCTGACCGCGAAGGAGAGGCGATTTCATGGCATTTAGCCAATGAATTGGATTTAGATTTGAATCAAGCCAATCGCGTTATTTTTAATGAGATTACTCAAACTGCGGTGAATGAAGCGTTTAGTCATCCTCGTTTAGTCGATATGAAATTGGTGAAGTCACAAGAAACACGACGTATTGTTGATCGTATTATTGGGTTTAAACTGTCAACTTTACTCCAAAGAAAAATTAAGGCGAAATCTGCGGGTCGAGTTCAATCGGTAGCCGTGCGCTTGATTGTTGAAAAAGAAAAAGAAATTCAAGCTTTTATTCCAGAAGAAAAATGGACCATCAAAGCAAGTTTTGAAAAAGATGAGATTGCCTTTGAAGCTGAATTAGATAAAGTCAAAGGAAAAACAGCAAAGCTTAAAAACAAACAGGAAAATGATGCGATCTTAAGTCAATTAACCCCTCAGTTTGTGGTGCGATCTGTTGAAGAAAAATCATCCACAAAAGCGGGTAAATTTCCTTTCACAACATCTACCTTGCAACAAGAATCCGCTAATAAACTTTCCTTCCCAGCTAAGAAAACCATGCGCGTTGCCCAAGGTCTTTATGAAGGGATTGCCTTAAAGGATGGATTAGAAGGGGTCATTACGTATATGCGTACCGATAGTACACGATTAGCGGATGTGTTCGTAAAAGAAGCTCAAGAACATATTAAATCTACGTATGGTTCTGCCTATGTCGGTCACTATAAAGTTAAACAAGATGCGAATGCTCAAGATGCGCATGAAGCCATTCGCCCTACCCACATCAGCTATACCCCTGAGCTCATTAAAGAATTCTTAAATGCGGATGAATATAAGCTTTATAGTTTAATCTATGCACGGACGTTAGCTTCTCTAATGAATGGACCTAAAACTAAGAATATGACAGTTGTCTTAGGTCAATCTGAGTTCGATTTTGTCGCTAAAGGTTCAAAGATTGAATTTGATGGTTATTTAAAAGTCTATGGAAAATATGAAGGTAATGCAGATAAAATTCTCCCACACTTAAGCCAAGATGAATCGTTGCTGAGTCAAAAAATTGAAGGAACCCAAAGTTTTTCAAATCCACCTCTACGTTACTCTGAAGCACGATTGATTGATGCGATGGAACAAAATGGGATTGGTAGACCCAGTACTTATGCTTCTACACTCGATACCATCGTTACCCGTGGTTATGTCACTTTAGATCGAGTTGATCAAGCTAAAACGAAAACCTTTGTTCCAACTGAAATGGGTTTTTTAACCACTCAAAAACTTTTGGATTATTTCGAAAGCATTATTAATGTCGATTACACCAAGCGAATGGAAGATGAATTAGACCGGATTGCTGAAGGTCTACGTTTATCCGTCGATGAACTTAGAGCTTTCTATAATGTTTTTTCACCGATGTATGATAAAGCCATGGAAGAAATGGAAAAGATTGCCCCAGTAAAAACTGGACGTGTGTGTCCAGAATGTGGGGGTGAATTGGTTGAACGTAAAGGCCGTTTTGGGACCTTTGTTGCATGTGGAAATTATCCGACTTGTAAATTTGTAGAAAAAAATGAAAATGAAGCTAAAAAAGAAAGTGAGTTAACGGGAGAAATTTGCCCAGATTGCGGTAAACCTTTAGTTAAACGCACCAGTAAATATGGCAAACCCTTTGTGGGATGTAGTGGGTATCCAAAATGTCGATTCATCCAGGGGGCTGATAAACCTCAAGCTAAAGTGGAAGAAGCCACAGGCGAACTCTGTCCGAAATGCAATTCTCCTTTAGTCAAGAAAATGGGACGTTTTGGACCATTTATTGCGTGTAGTAATTATCCAAGTTGTAAGTATATCGTTCCTAAAGCGAAGAAGAATGATGACGCTTAAACCGGTCCGTGTTATTGGTGCAGGTTTAGCTGGATGTGAAGCGACTTGGCAACTGGTTCAACGTGGAATACAAGTAGAGCTGGTGGAGATGCGTCCTAAAAAAAGTAGTGCTGCGCATAAAACACCAGATTTTGCAGAACTTGTTTGTTCTAATTCACTACGAAGTGATCAATTAACCAATGCTGTAGGGGTTTTAAAAGCTGAACTTAGACTGCTACATAGTTTAGTTATTCAAGTAGCCGATGAGCATCGAGTTCCAGCTGGTAGTGCTTTAGCGGTTGATCGCGACTTGTTTTCGAGAACGATGACTGAACGGATAAAGAATCATCCTTTGGTCAAAGTTATCTACGATGAAATCGTTGATTTAGATCCAAATCAACCCACCATCATCGCCTCAGGTCCATTAACATCAGATGCTTTAGCATCATTTATTCAAAAGACGTATCAACAGGATTCCTTGTATTTTTATGATGCGGCAGCGCCCATTGTAGAAAAAGAGAGCATTGATTTCTCAAAAGCATATTTTAAATCTCGTTACGATAAAGGAAATTCCAGTGATTACATTAATTGTCCGATGACAAAAGATGAGTTTGATCATTTTTACCATGAATTAATCGCTGCAGAAACAGTTCATCTACATGAATTTGAGAAAGAAATATTCTTTGAAGGGTGTATGCCATTTGAAGAAATGGCTCGACGTGGTCAACAAACCTTATTATTTGGTCCAATGAAGCCAGTGGGTTTACATCATGAAGGCAATAGACCTTATGCAGTGGTTCAACTTCGTCAAGATAATGCCGCTGCAAGTTTATATAATATTGTTGGTTTTCAAACTCATTTGACCTGGCCAGAACAACGTCGAATACTACGCATGATTCCGGGTCTAGAACAAGCAGAGTTTGTCCGTTATGGGGTTATGCATCGCAATACCTATTTAAAATCTCCCTTAATTCTGAATGAAATTTATCAATCTAAAACACAAGCTAATTGGTATTTTGCAGGACAGATGACAGGGGTTGAGGGGTATGTCGAATCTGCAGCAAGTGGGTGTGTCGCTGGAATAAATATGGCACGTCAACTTTTAAATCAAGCACCCCTCATTTTTCCTGACACATGTGTGATTGGGTCTATGGCGCATTATATTTCAAAAGCGAATGCAGAATCATTTCAACCGATGAATGCGAATTTTGGTCTATTAAACTTCCCACTCTTAGGTAAAAAACATGATCGCAAAGAACGAATGGCTCAACAAGCTTTAACGGTCTTGAAGGATACTTTAACCCTCTATGAATAGAAAATGGATTGATGATTATTTGATTCAATTAACGTTGAGTACGACGGGTTCTGTTCATACCTATGATGCCTATAAAAAAGACATTGAACAGTTTGCCGATTTTTGTGAGGAGAATCAACATGAAGACACTCTTAAAGATTGGGATTCTATTCTCTATACAGATGTAAATCTTTTTATTGAGGATTTAAATAAATCTGCGCAACATCCATTGAAATCAACGACAATCAATCGTAAACTTTCGAGTTTAAGATCCTTTTATGCCTATCTTGCCCATCACCATAAAGTAGACCACAATCCTTTATTGCAGGTAAGAGCCCCTAAAGCTAAACGTCATTTACCCGATTTTTTAATGTTTGAAGAACTTTTGAATCTCTTAGAATGTTTTGATTTAAATGAGGCAGAAGGCTATCGTAATCGAGTATTATTTGAGTTGATGTATGCCTGTGGACTACGTGTTTCTGAAGCGACTAACCTATCATTAGAAGATGTTGATTTATATCAAAGAACGCTTCGATTTATCGGTAAAGGTAATAAGGAACGAATGGTTCCATTCTATGAAGATATCCGCGATAAATTAGAAATCTATCTCAAGAATATTCGACCTCAACTCATCAAAGATAAACGTCATCACCGTGTATTTGTCTCTAGAACTGGAGCTGCTCTCTCTGCACGTTCTATTCAATTTATCCTCGATCAAAGTGCTTTGAAAGCAGGAATCAAACGAACGATTCATCCGCATATGTTACGTCATTCCTTCGCAACGCATTTATTGGATAATGGAGCAGATTTAAGGGTCGTTCAAGAACTTCTAGGTCATGAAAACTTATCGACCACACAAATCTATACGCATGTGACTTTAGACCGCTTAAAAGAAAGCTATCTAAAAGCACATCCAAGGGCAAAATAAGCTTGATTTTACCTTGTGTTTTTAAGGTTTAAATGCTATATTGTTTTATGGCATCTAAGGATGCACTTCACACATCAGGGATTCACGGTTCCGTGCCCAATTGGGTCATCCGTGTCAGAACTGGTGGAGGACTAACGGAAAGAGAGGCTTTTAAATGTCAGTCGTATCAATGAAGAAGTTATTAGAACATGGATCTCATTACGGTCATCAGACCAAGAAATGGAATCCAAAAATGAAGCCAAGTATTTTCACGGCTAAAAATGGTGTTTACATCATTAACCTTGAAAAAACGATGGAAAAATTGGATGTGGCCTATGCTGCATTACGTGCAATCGCCGAGAAAAATGGAAAAATTCTATTTGTCGGAACGAAGAAACAAGCACAACAAATTGTTTTTGATGAAGCTTTAAGAAGTGGTTCATTCTACATCAACCAAAGATGGTTGGGTGGAACCTTAACCAACTTCAGAACCATTCAAAAACGTATTAAACGTCTATTGGATATCCAAGAAATGGAAGCCAGTGGAACTTTGAATGTTTATCCTAAAAAAGAAATTGCCATGATTAAGAAGGAAGAAGCACGTCTTGAAAACTTCTTAGGTGGTATTAAAGAAATGAAGAAAGTTCCAGATGCAATTTTTGTGGTTGATCCAACGGAAGACTACAATGCTGTCACTGAAGCACGTAAATTAAATATTCCTGTATTTGCGATTACGGATACGAACTGTGATCCAGAACTCATTGATTTCGGAATTCCAGCCAATGATGATGCGATTCGTTCTATTAAACTGATTACCAGTTTGATGGCAGATGCCATTGTTGAAAGCAAAGGCGGTTTACTCAGCTATGCATTCCAAGAACAAGATTTAGAAAAAGACATTACGATGAAAGAAGTTATCGTTAGTGTTGATCAACAAAACGAAGAAAATGAACGTCGTAGAAGAGCTCGTATGGAAGAACGTCGTCAACGTGAAGAACGTTTCGGTCGTAAACCATTCGAACGTCGTAGTCGCGATTTCAAACCTTATACACCTAATACTGATAAAGCGCCTGAAGCCAGTGCACCTGTTGCAGAGGCTAAAGTTGAAGCTGTTGTAGAAGCCCCTAAAGCGGCTGCAACCAAAGGAGAAAGTGCAGAATGATTACTGCTGCTCAAGTCAAAGAACTCCGCGATAAAACTGGCGCGGGTATGATGGATTGCAAGAAGGCTCTTGAAGAGTCTGAAGGTGATCTTAATCGTGCCGTTGATTGGCTACGCGAAAAAGGGATTTCAAAAGCTGCTAAAAAAGCTGATCGTATTGCTGCAGAAGGCTTAACCCGGGCAGTGGTAGGAACGGATAAAGCGGTTGTTTATGAAATCAATTCTGAAACTGATTTTGTTGCCAAGAATGAACAATTCTTAGCATTGCTTGATTTAGTTGGAAAAGTATTGTTAAAAGATGCGCCTAAATCCGTTGAAGAAGCCTTAGCTTTATCTTTTGAAGGTAAGACTTTGGAACAATGGGTGGTTGACGCAACCGCAACCATTGGTGAAAAAATTTCTTTACGTCGTTTTGAAGTCTTAACCAAGACAGCGGATGAAGCCTTTGGGGCTTACGTTCATATGGGCGGTAAAATATCGGTCATCGCTAAAGTTAAAACCACTGAAAATGCTGATTTTGCGAAAGACATGGCAATGCAAGTTGCTTCCATGAACCCAAGTTTTATTTCTCGTAAAAATATGCCGGATGAATTCATTGAACACGAACGTAAAATTCAAAGTGAAATCATCAAAAATGATTCAGCAATGGCCGCTAAACCTGAAAAAGTACTTCAAGGGATCTTAGAAGGTCGTTTAAGTAAATCTTTACAAGATACTTGTTTAGTTGATCAATTGTATTTCAAAGATCAAGACAAGAAAGTATCTGAAGTGGTAGCTTCTAGTAAGTCTGAAGTGGTTCATTTTGTTCGCTATGCTGTTGGTGAAGGCATTGAGAAAAAAGAAGATAATTTTGTTGAAGAAGTTATGAATCAATCTTTCGGAAAATAATGTTTTAAGGACACGTTTGTGTCCTTTTATCAAGGAGGCGGTATGTACAAAAGAATCTTATTAAAACTCAGTGGTGAGGCCTTAGCAGGTGCTAACAATGGGTTTGATCCCAATGTTATAGCCCGGATCGCTGAAGAAGTTAAAACCATTACTTCAAAAGGGATACAAGTGGCCATTGTTGTGGGAGGCGGAAACTTCATTCGAGGTAAATTCGCTGAACAAATGGGGATTGATCGTGTTCAAGCGGACTATATGGGCATGCTTGGAACCGTCATCAATGCCATTGCCATTCAAGGCGTCTTTGAGAAACATGGTTTAGAAACACGGATTCAGTCTGCCATCGAAATGAGTAAAATAGCTGAACCCTTTATTGTACGTAAAGCCATTCGTCATTTAGAAAAAGGACGGGTTGTCATCTTTGCAGCCGGGACAGGATCCCCTTATTTCTCAACCGATACAACAGCTGCTTTAAGAGCTTCTGAAATTGGGGCGGATGTCATCTTGATGGCTAAGAATGGTGTAGATGGTGTCTATAGTGCAGATCCTAAAAAGGATCCAAATGCGACTAAGTATGATCATCTCACGTATATGGAAGTCATCCAAAAACAACTTCAAGTGATGGATACGACTGCCATTTCCATGTGTATGGATAATAACGTCGATTTAATTGTATTTAATATGAATCAAGAAGGAAATATCCTTCAAGCTGTATCCAATAAAGGATATGGAACCCTCATTAGTAAGGAGAACTAAGATGAAAATCCATTTAGATCATGCCAATGAAAAGATGAATAAACGTATCGAGAAGTTAGAACAACATTTTGTGACCATTCGTACCGGTCGTGCCAATCCTAATCAGCTCTCTGAAATCACAGTTGATTATTACGGAACTGCAACTCCCTTGAATCAAATTGCTTCAATTCAGGTTGTAGAAGGGCGTACTTTGGTGATTAAACCTTATGATAGCAGCATCTTAAAAGCCATGGAACACGCGATTAATGCGGCTAATTTAGGGATGAACCCTAGCAATGATGGGGCACTCATTCGTATTTCGGTTCCACCTCTCACTGAACAAACCCGTAAAGAGTTAACCAAAGAAGTGGCTAAGTTCGCTGAAGAATCCAAAATAGATTTGCGTAACATTCGTCGCGATATCAATGATGCGATAAAGAAAGATGATACATTAACTGAAGATCTTGAAAAAGAAGCTTTGGATAAAGTTCAAAAACTCACCGATGAACACATCAAGAAAATTGATGCGATTGTTGCTGCAAAAGACAAAGAAATCATGACCGTATAAGCTCACGCAAGTGAGCTTCTTTATTCAGGAGTTACCCATGGGATTTAAACATGTAGCGATTATTATGGATGGGAATGGGCGTTGGGCAAAAGCACAAAACATGGCACGTACGTTTGGTCATCTTCAAGGATCTGAGAAAGTACGTGAAATTGCAATTGCCGCCAATGACCTAGGGATAGAGGTATTAACCCTCTATGCTTTTTCTACGGAAAACTGGAAGCGACCTGCAGAAGAAGTCGATTATCTAATGAAGTTACCAGATGTTTTTTTCTCTAAATTCTTAAAAGAATTGATGGAGAAAAATATTCGTATTCAAACCATTGGTGAATTAGAGGCTTTTCCTGAAGGGACCCGTACTGTTTTACTCAGAGCGATTCAAACAACCTCTAAAAATACAGGCATGATTTTATGTTTTGCGATGAATTATGGGGCTCGACGTGAAATCATTCTAGCCGCACAAGCTTATGCGGATGCAAAGCAGAATGGTATAATGAATGAAACTTTAAATGAAGTTAATTTTGAACAGTTTTTAATGACGCATGCATATCCATCCGTTGATTTATGCATCCGTACGTCTGGGGAAACACGTTTATCCAATTTTCTTCTATGGCAGTTAGCGTATGCAGAATTAATGTTTGATCCCATTGCATGGCCGGATTATACGGCAGCTCATTTTAAAGAAGTTGTCTTAGACGCACAACAGCGTGATCGTCGATTTGGAGGGTTATAGTTTGAAACAGCGCATTATTACAGGTTTACTCATCACCAGTGTTGTTTTACCCACATTCTTATATGGTGGATGGCCTTTTAACATCGTTGTGTTCTTATTTATCGCGTCAGGTCTGTATGAAGCATATGCGATTCGCAAAGACCAATGGCCATTGTGGATTTATCTTGGGATGATTCTTTTGGTTATCTTCTATTCTCAAGCGAATTTAGAGACCTTATTTGTTGCCTTTATATTATTGTTGATGGGCTTATATTTGATGACAGTCCTCTTTGAATGGTTTACACCTCAAGATGTGAACTATATCTTTACAATGAGTGTCCTTTTAACCACAGCCATGCGTGCTGTGTTACTCACCGTCTCGTATGGAAGAATCGAATTGGTTTATCTCTTGGTTGTAACCTATTTGACGGATTCTGGGGCTTATTTTGCAGGTTACTTCTTTGGTAAACACAAACTTAATGAACGGATATCGCCTAAGAAAACGGTAGAAGGTGCCATCGGTGGATGGTTAGTTGCCTTTGTTTTAGGTTCTGTTTATGCCTACTTCCTAATTGATAAATTACCTTTAAACTTTATGATTCTTAGCTCTGCACTATTACCCCTGGTGAGTCAATTGGGAGATTTAGCTTTTAGTGCCATTAAACGGTCCATTGGAATCAAGGATTTTGGAACGATATTTCCAGCCCATGGAGGGGTGTTAGATCGGATTGATAGTCTATTGTTTTCACTGATGACCTTTTACGTGATGATCACGTTGTTGATTCAATGAAGAAAATCGTTATTTTAGGGGCGAGTGGATCCATTGGGACTCAAACTTTAGAGGTGGTGTCCAAACATCCCCAAGAACTTGCGTGTTTAGGGATTTCGATTGGTAAAAATATTGAATGGCTTATCGAACATCTTAAACATCAAAGGTATCAATGGGTATGTGTTCAAGAAGAAACATCTCTCATCAGACTCAAAGCACTCTATCCACATCAATCCTTTACATATGGACCTCAAGGTTTAATTGACTTAGCCACCTTAAAAGACGCTGACTGTGTGGTCACTGCTTTGGTTGGGTTTTCAGGTTTAGTCCCTACTTTAAGGGCCATAGAAGCTGGAAAAGACATTGCTTTAGCGAATAAAGAAACACTTGTTGTCGCGGGACAAATTGTGATGGAAAAAGTTAAGGAATATGGGGTTAGACTTACACCCATTGATTCAGAACACTCTGCTATTTTTCAAGCTTTACAAGGCAATCGAATTGAAGATGTTTCTCGACTCATTATCACGGCTTCTGGGGGAAGCTTCAGAGATAAAACACGTGAAGAATTAAAAGATGTTCAAGTAGAAGATGCTTTAAATCATCCCAATTGGAAAATGGGTTCTAAAATAACCATTGATAGTGCAACCCTTGTAAATAAAGCATTTGAAGTGATTGAAGCCCATTGGTTATTTAATCTTCCCTTTGAAAAGATTGAAACCATCCTACATCCTGAAAGCATTATCCATTCGATGGTTGAATATAAAGATGGCAGTATCATTGCACAATTAGGGTCCCCTGATATGCGTGTGCCGATTCAGGTTGCTTTATGTTCACCCCAACGTCTAGATTTAGATTCACAACGTTTAAATTTTGCACAGTTAAAACAACTCAGCTTTAAAGCAGTTGATCAGGATAAATACCCACTCTTTGATGTTATGATTCAAGCCGCAATAGAGGGTGGAGATCGAATGGTGGTTGCAAATGCAGCCAATGAAGTGGCTGTTGAAGCATTTCTAACGAAACGTTTACCTTATTTAGAAATAGAAACGCATATTATAAAAGCATTAGAACAGTTTCAAAAGCGAGATGATTTGAGTCTAAACCATATTTTACAATTAGATCAAGCGGTTCGTCAGTTTGTTGAATCTTGCATCAAAGGAGTCATATGACCACAGGAATATTTGCGTTTATTTTTGTATTAGGACTGATTGTCCTGATCCATGAATTAGGACATTTGGTAAGTGCTAAAGCATTTAAGGTGTATTGCAAAGAATTTGCGATTGGGATGGGACCTAAGCTTTTCTCATGGCAAGGGAAAGAAACCCTTTATAGTCTTCGACTTTTACCTTTTGGCGGTTTTGTGGCCATGGCAGGTGAAGAAGGGGTCATTGCAGATATTCCATTAGAGAGAACCATTAAAGGTATTGCACCCCTAAAAAGAATTGTGGTGATGTTATCAGGCATCATGATGAATTTATTCCTAGCGCTATTCATCATCATTGGAATCTACATGGTTCAAGGTGAAGTTGCACTGCCTCCAGCAGCCATCATTGAAGAAGTATTACCAGATACGCCTGCTCAAGCAGCAGGATTTATGGCGGGAGATCAAATCCTTCAAATCGATTTTGCGGATGGAACGACTTTAATTCCTGACAATTTCTATGATGTGGTTGAAGCCCTACAAACCCATACGGATACGGCTACCTACACCATGCTAAGAGCAGGGAGTGAGGTAAAACTTAGTGTAACGCCACTCTTTCTTGAATCAGAGAATCGCTATATTTTAGGAATCAACATTCCTAAAGCTGACATGAAGAAAATTACACCTTTTGAAGCGATTGGATATGGGGTCGTTGAAGCTAAAGATATTTTGGTATCCATGGTCTTTGCGATTGGGAATTTACTAAGAGGGATCGGATTAGAATCTTTAAGTGGTCCCATCGGTATTTTCCAAGTTACCCAAGAACAAGCTTCACTGGGGTTTGATAATTTAATCTTTTTAACAGGTATCTTGTCACTTAATGTTGCGGTATTTAACTTACTTCCTTTACCCATTATGGATGGAGGACGTGTGGTATTGATTATTTATGAAATGATCTTTAAGAAACCCATCAATCAAAAAGTGGAACAAACATTAATGTTGGTGAGTGCTTCAATTTTAATTCTTTTGATGGTCTTGGTAACTTTCAATGATATCTTACGTTTGTTTTAAAAGCGTTTGATTTTCTCTTTATGTTAAAATAGGTATGTATGAACACGATGTTTCAAAGTAAATTTACGCGTTTTGTTTTAAGTCTCAGTATTGCCTTAATGGTTTTACTGGGTTTTTCATTGTATGCAAATTTTACGATTGAGCGTCCCATCAAAATTGTGGATCTAAATACGTTAAGCCAAGAAGCTGTTTTAGCTTGGGCACAAGAAAATGAATTAAAGATAGAAATAACGGAAGCGTATGATGAAACGATTCCAGTTGGAACTGTCTTAAGTCAAAGTATTAATGTGGGTGAACGGGTATTTGCAGGTTCAACGCTATCCGTTACTTTATCCAAAGGACCTAGTCCAGATGTGGTTGTAGATTTAGTGGATTTTACTGGTAAAGATATTGGGGATGTTCAAACGTTCATCGATGCCAATAAACTTATGAATGCATCCATTCTATTCGAAAAGAGTGACAAGATATCCTCTGCTTACTTTATTCGTCAAAGCATTGCTTCAGGTCAAATCAAACGTTCAGATAAGATAGATTTCGTAATATCTACCGGAACTAAGGATACCTTAACAACCGTTATCGTACCTGACTTTACAACCTACACCAAGCAACAAATTTCGAGTTGGGGATCTTCTTCCAATATTAAGATTAATTTTATTGAAGAATTCAATAATACCATTGAAGCTGGACAAGTATTTGAACAGTCTTTAGCGGCCAATCAAAGTGTTTACGATGGAAGCAGCATCACCATTAAGTTATCTTTAGGGACAGGGGTTATGCTTGAAACGCTGGTTGGTAAGTCAAAAACCACCATTGATGATTTTATCAACACGAATGGATTAAAAGTAAATTACACTTATAGCTATTCTTCTGCGCAGAATAAGGATTTTGGCATGGCAATGACCCCGTCAGCTGCAACACGTGTTGGTAATGGATCTACCGTCAATGTGACCTTATCCTTAGGCAAGATTAGTGTTTCTGATTTCACCAATAGAACATTAAAAGAATTAGAAGCTTGGGTAGCAGACGTTAATAAGAAGGGGGCTAATCTTAAAATTAGTTCTAGTACTGTTTATAGCGACACTGTGACCTCTGGTAATCTTATTAAACAAACACCATCTTCAGGTGATATCAATCCTGGAACCTCGATTACAGCCTCTGTATCTAAAGGTGGAGGAATCACGGTTAAAGACTTTAACACTAGAACCGATACTCAAGAAGGGCTATCCATCATATTGGCTGAGAAGTACAGTACGTCATCAACGGGTACTGTGATTAGCCAATCAATTTCTGCAGGTACGGTGGTTGATAAGGGAACCAGTATCACCTTAACGGTATCGATTGGTCAAGTATCCATATCAAACTACACTGGAAGTAGTCTATCGTCGCTACAAGGTTGGATCAATGATGTGAATGGTAAAGGGGCTAATCTATCTCTAAGCAGCTCTGAATCTTATAGTGGTAGTGTTTCTAGGGGGAATATTATTTCACAATCACCCTCTAGTGGAAGTGTTAATCCTGGAACTTCAATCACAGCTTCAGTTTCTAAAGGAGCAGGGGTTACTGTGAATAATTTTGTTGGAAGTAGTTCAACATCTCAAACAGGCTTGTCAGTTTCAACATCTTCTACCTATAGTGCTTCAATAGCGTCTGGCGTTGTCATTAGTCAATCTATTGCCAGTGGATCTGTAGTGGATTCAGGTACTTCTATCTCATTGGTTGTCTCGGCAGGTGTAGATCCGGCGACAACACCTGTGAACTTACCACCTCTGGCACCAATGGTATCTACTTCTACCACAGGTTATACTTATACAGTTAATTATCTATCGAGTTATCTCAACGGACTAGGTTTTACCAATTATCAATTTGTCTCTGGTAACTATAGTATTTCTCCAGGACAAGTTAATAGTCAGTCACCTGCGCCTGGTTCATACGCTCGTAACTATAATATTGTCATAGAAGTACAGCAGTAATGAAATAAAAGCACGTTTGAGAAATTTCTCAAGCGTGCTTTTATTATTGAATAGTCAATTCCATACGTTTCTTTAAGGCTAAGTTTCCATTGATTGTAAATATCTTAGAATTTTCACTTAATGTATAGGTAGCAGCATTTGTATAATTTCTAATCTCTATGACATCAGTTAAGCCATTAGATGTTGTTAGGATATACATTTTATAAACATCAGGATTAAGCGTACTAAGATTTACCGTGCCATTAAACCAAGCATAGGTATAGTCATTCCCTCCATTAGAGTAATCATATAATCCTGTTGAAGTAGTCAGAGTGTAGCTTGTTTGTGTACCTGCATTACTGACTAGAATTAAACTATGTGTAACGGTATTTGATGATCCTGTAGGGTTATTAATGATATAAGCAATCCCATTAAGTGTTAGTTGCTGATTTAAGATTGAAATTTCATTAAAAAAAGCAACAGGGTAAAAGCGAGTAGGATAAACATATGAATTGGATGTGAAATTTAAGCCACTCTCAATATAGAGTTCATATCGCATCTTCTCCCCATTATTGAATAAAAAGCGATAATTTGAGGTAGTGATATTTTTGGGCTCAGGTTTAGGTGCACTCGAATCTGAATTAACTAAAGAAATAGTTCCAGTCGTATCACCAACAGTTGTGATTATTTCAAAACGATAGTTGCCAGAACCTAGTAAAGTAGCGTCAATAGTCCCTTCAAACCAAGCATTAGTATAATCTAATCCATTTAACAAGTTGATTGCAAATTCAGGTGTTACTAGTGTTAAATCATAAACTCGCGTAATCGTTGGATCTGTTAAACTAATGGCTTTTAATTTATGTGTTAATTGACCAGAAGCCATATTGGTATTTCTAAAGGCTGAAAATCCTTTGATGTATAAGTTATCTCCACTCCATTCAAAACGACTGGTATATACGATTAGTTCATCCGTATCTGTTACGATTGTTAACGCAGAAGTTGGTGTGTTGATGAGATTTACTTGGTTCTGATTTAAATAAGCCATGGAATTAGTCCAGTCATAAGCAATTAGTCCTGTGGTTGCATTTGTGACCAAAGAACCTGAAGCAATTGGGCTTGTAGATTGAGCATAATACACACTATTGTAACTAGCGGTTAAAGTGACAGGATAGTTTAGGGCACGAGTTGGAATTGAATATAAACTTGTGGTGAGATTTCTCGTCGTATATAGCGTACTTGACACCTCTGGCTTTAGAAGGGCCAAAGAATATTTGTTATAATCTACTAAACTGTAGGTTTTATCGATTAAATAAGCATATTTTGCGATCTTTGTACTCCAAAATGGATCTGAGGCATAACGTGTATTAAACCCGGAACCTTTATTACCGATGTTTGATCCATAAAAGTTAATACTATTAGTATCCATATAATACCGCAAGTAGATGCCCATTTGACGCGACACCGCATCTTCAATACTGGCGAAGGTATACGCTAAGCCAGTATTTGAGTCAACTGCATTAACACTAAAAATATTGAGTTTCGTTAAGGCAATGTTACTTGTCCCTTTAGCACTTTCTTGAAGTGCCATGGCATATAAAAGTAAAGCATTCATCCCATAGGTTTCTTGAGATGTGATAAAGGATGCAGCTTGATTCAACATGACACTGTCATTTGCACCCCCATCTTTATAGGTGATATCCAGTGTGTTGTATAAATATGTGTTGAATTGATCAGTGGTTAAGGTCGTCTTCGTCCTTAATGATAAGTAGTTATAATAATTATAGAAATAACCCTGTGTAGAGCCATTTAAAACAGGACTTGTTAAGGTATAGTCTGTATAAAAACGGATTCCATCAGGGCTATAATAGGTGCCAGTGGATAACCAAGTAGGTGCTTTTGTATAGGTTAAAATAGAATCGAGCGTGGTTGCTCTGTCAACGGCTAAGCTTATTTCACCATTAGCAACCGTATATTTTGGCGGTGCAGGATACACACCCGTTGTGACTCCATCCGATCTAACGTAAAGTTGTTTCGTCGCATTAGCTGATAATTTAACATAGAAGGGTACTAAAACATGATTATCAACATAAATATAGGGAATGATATCAATGCCTGTTAGTTTAATATATCCTTTAGCCCCATTCACTTCTGCATATGCCACCATATTGCTAGGTACCGCAGACCCACTCGAATTTTTCAAATCAGTGGTGTAATAAAAGAGCGGTTCTTTATTATCAAGATAGGTATAGCGAGACGTTAAGGCAGCATCATTATAGATCCCGATTGTCGATGCATAGGTGGATCCATCCGCTGTGGTTAAATCACCCACGGTATAGGTAAAGTTTTGTGTATAAGCCATAGCACGGTCTGCGCGGATGATTTTAAGTGGGCTTTGGAATTCAGTATCGGATGTGCTTAAAAAGCGGATAACAACGTTCTGTGTGCCTGCTGAAACCAACTCATTGAATTTAGTTAAAGCATTGCCATACTCATTACTTAAGTAACAGGCTTGACTAGCATAATTAATTACTTTATTTGTTTCATCATAAGAAAGGGTATCCACAGAAAAAGTATGGATGGATGCGTCACAATTCACCACAGTACTGGCAGTGACTTCAATCAAACCCTGGGGATAGATTCCAATTAGTAGCGTAATAATCAGCGTGATATTGATGAGAAATTTTTTCATTTCTTCAAAATCTCTCTAATTATAATTTCTTCCCCTGAAACGAAGCTAAGGGCTAAATGAACTTTGGTTGAATCATACGATAAAAGTTTAATTTGATCGCTGGGTAATGCAAAAAACACGAACCCGTGGTTTTCTTTAAGAAGGGTTAATTTAGTTAGGTTGGTTGTTTGAGATAGTAGGATATCTGGGTTTAAGAGCCCATATTCTCCCACACCGTCTATGATGAGTTTGGCATCCGAGACTTTATAGGCATTTAAAGAAGCATTGTTTGTTAAAATAGAAATGCCATAAATCTGATCTTGGGATGAAAATTCGATGGTTAAGGATTGACCATTAGCATCTAAAGTATAGAAGTTACTCGGGTCAAATAAATCGACATATTCAATTTGAATGCTTAAGTCATTTTCTAATGTACTGACGGTATTTGCTTGTTTAATTAAGTCTAGATTTCCAAATTTCGTTGTATCTTTCAAGTTAAGCGTTAACTGATTAAAAGGCACCATCGAACTAACTAAGGTCAAAGTATCTTGTTGAGTAGCTTTGAGAAAAGGGATGAAGATATAAGCTCTTAAGTCTTTTTCATTACTACTCAATGTAAAGGATAAATTATGGGTTCCAGGTTTTAAATTCGCACTTTGAAGTTGTGTTAAGTAAGCATCTGTTTTGGATAAAAGAAGCCCATCCGAGGTTGACAATACATCTAGCCCTAAGTTAATGGGTACATTAGAACTCACATTGATTTCAGCTATCACAAAACCAAAATCGACTTCTTCAGGTAAATAGACTTCATAATCAATCAGGGTAAACGCATAAGTGTTTTGTTCTTCCTGGATAACAGGTGGATTTTCAGTTTTATTGAGAAGATTGTAGATGAAAATGCTTAAGGTGACAATTAAGACCGAAAGAAAGAGGACCAAAATCATTTTTACAACATTCAAAAAAGGCCGACGTACTCTTCTTTTCATATGCTTCATTTTAACATAATACGTAGTATTAAGCCAAATCACGCCTAAAACAGACGGGCTTGAATGGATTGATTCTCCCAGGTGAGTGGGATTTGTTTAAGGGCTTTAAAATCCTGAAGAAAGAGGTCACCTTGGTCGATGTATTTCTTCGCATAAGCGTGTGGAATCATCAGTGGAATTCGATTGTGTAATGTTGCGAATTCACCCACGGATGCGGTGGTTAAAATGCAGAAACGAGGGTGAGGTTCATCGGTATAAAGACCAGCCATATAGAAGGGTTCTTTTTGAACGGGTTTAACTAAATACTTCTCTTTATGGCTGTCCCATTCATAGAAGCCTTCAGCTTGAATTAAACAGCGTCTCAGTTTGAAGTGTTCTTTAAAGAAAGAAGACTCAGTGAGTGTTTCAGTTCTTGCGTTGATGATCAATCCTTTGTCATCCCATTTAACCAAGCCCCACTGCATGATTTCTAGCTTTAAATCTTCACCCATGACCAAGGTTTTATTCGAAGGATAGACATCTTGAAGGGCTAAATCTTGACGAACGGAGTCCTCTAATGAATTCAAAAAATCTTCTGTTTTTGAATCGATTTCTTGTTTAAACAAGTAACGTCCACACATCGTTTAAGCCTCCTTTTTTTCAATAAACCAGCGATCTTCTTCCAAAAATAGATAGCGACTTTTACCTTGAATATGACAGGTATAGCGCATCCCTGTGCCACCCGCAATGGTTGAGGCAGCACGCGTGATTTGACTGACTTTATCTATCGCATAGTTTACACCATTGGCCCAGACGATGGCTAAAGGTTTAATCTTTCCGTCTTTGGTGTTTAAGAGGATAACATCTACATAGATTTTCATCGTTCTTTATCCTTTAAAGTAAGTTTCAGGGAAAATAACATGTTCCTGTTTGGGGTTAAACCCGCTTAAAACAGGATCTTTAAGCATTAAACACCGTTGAATGGATTGAAAGCCATAACGGGTTCGTATCTGCTCAATGGTGGTTTCCAAACTTAAAAGTTTAGTGGTTTGATCTTGATCATTGAAGATGGAGAGCTGAAGGGGATTTTCTTCGATGATCAGGTCAGTCGCTTTAATTCCAATACTGCGTAAAGGAAGGCTAAAGTCGACATGGTCTGCATATAATTGAATCGCGGTGTGGGCAATGATGTCGCTGAGGTTGGTGGCTTGATGAAGTTTGACTTGACGTGTAAAGCCATGGAGTTGGGTATCTCTAACCCCAACAGCCACGGTCATACACATCAAATGGGCTTCTTTAAGACGAGCTGCCACACTTTCTGCTAAGACATAGGCGACAATTTTAACATCCTCTAAATTATTCAAGTCCTTTGGACAGGTGGTGCTGTTACCAATGGATTTAACGGTGGGTTCATGTTGTTTGGTTGAAACCACACTGTTGTCTAAACCATTGGCAAATCGCCATATATAGTCACCCCACTTACCTAAACGACGTTTAAGAATAGTGACATCATATTTTGCACAATCTCCAATGGTATAGATGCCCAGTTCATGCAGTTTATGGGTGGTTGATCGCCCAACATAAAGTAAATCCTCAATCGGTAAAGGAAAGACAAGACTTTCCATATTTTCATGGGTAATCAGAGTTGTAGCATCGGGTTTTTTTAAATCAGAGCCTAATTTAGCGAAGACTTTATTAAAGCTGACGCCCACCGAAGCTGTAATGCCGAGTTCGGTTTTAATGCGTCGACGAAGGGTATCGGCTAATTGCCCTGGTGACATTGAAAATAGATGAAGGGTATGGGTCACATCCAACCAAACCTCGTCGATCCCAAAGGATTCAATTTGATCGGTGTAATCGGCATAAATCATTTTCACAAGCTTTGAAAAACGGAGATATTGTGTAAAGTTGGGTCGCACAATATGCAAGTCTGGACATTTCTGTAAGGCTTGCCACAAAGCTTCGCCGGTGGTGACGCCTGCTTTTTTGGCCAATTGGTTTTTAGCCAAGATGATGCCATGACGTTTTTCAATATCACCGCCTACGGCTAAAGGAATATTTTGATATTCAGGGTGATGAAGAACCTCTACAGAAGCATAGAAGTTGTTTAAATCACAGTGTAGAATAATGCGTTCCATAGGGTTCCTCCAGTTACTCTTATTTTACTTGAAAATAATTCAAGTATCAAGGTAGACTTGAAAAATATTCAAGTTGGGGTATAATGTGGACAGATGCCTATGAACTTTAAAGAAAACTTAAGGAAATTAAGAAAGGACAACAATGTCTCGCAACAGCTGTTAGCGGATACGTTTGGCTATAAATCCTTTACCACCATTCAAAAATGGGAAGATGGAACAGCCATGCCACCAAGCCGTGTTTTAACACGTCTAGCTGAGTATTTTAATGTTTCTATTGAACATTTATTGGGAACCCAAAGTTCAGTCTTGATTCCGATTCTTGGGAATGTGAGAGGGGGACCTTTACGTTTTGCACAACAAGAATATCTAGGTCAAGAATTGGTTTCCGCTCAAGAAGCCAGCGGGGGTGAATACTTCTACTTAGAAGTTATCGGAGATTCCATGATGGGTGCACGCATCTATCCTGGGGATTTAGTGTATGTTAAACGTCAAGCAGTGGTTGAAAATGGCGATATCGCAGTTGTCCTGGTGGGTGAAGAAGCAACCTTAAAAAGAGTCTATGCGAGCAATGAACAATTAATACTACAAGCCGAAAATCCGGCCTATCCACCCATGATTTTTGATCAACAAGCGATGGATGAGAAGAATATTCAAATCATAGGTAAAGTCATTCACAATAAAATCAAATTTAAATAAGCAAGCTCCTATACTATTTAGGGGCTTGTTCCGTTATAATTAACAAAGTGAATGGAGGTTCATTGATGTTTTTAAAACGGATTGAAATGCAGGGGTTTAAATCCTTCGCAGATAAAGTAACCATCAGTTTCGACCATCCTGTCACCGGAGTCGTAGGTCCAAATGGTTGTGGGAAAAGTAATATCGTCGATGCCATTCGCTGGGTTTTAGGTGAACAATCCATTAAATCTTTGCGTGGATCTTCGATGATAGATGTCATTTTTACTGGGAGCGAAGCTCGTCGTAAAGTTAATTTTGCAGAGGTAACCTTAGTTTTCGATAACAGTAATCGATCTTTTGACATTGCCTATGATGAAGTTGAAATTACGCGCAGAATTCACCGTGAAAATGCGGAAGGTGAATACCTTATTAATAAAACAGTCTGTCGTTTAAAGGATATCCAAAACTTAACCTTAGACAGTGGGATTGGAAGAGACTCTTTAAGCCTAATTTCGCAAGGGACCATTGCCAATTTTGCGGAAGCTAAGCCCATTGATCGGCGGGGTATTTTTGAAGAAGCGGCTGGGGTTGCGAAATATCGTAAACGTAAAGATGATGCGATTCATAAACTTGAAAAGACACAAGTTAATTTAGAGCGGATCAATGATATTTATTTAGAATTACAGAAACAAGTATTGCCGCTTAAAAGAGCGGCTCAAAAAGCTAAAATTTATGCGGAGAAAAAGCAAAGACTTCAAGAAATTGAAATTGCTGTTTTAACCGATCAAATTTCACACTTAAAGAAATCCAGTGACGAAGCTGTTCATCAATTAACTGAACTCAATGCGCAAGAAGCGCTCTTAGAAGCATCGATTCAAGTGCATGAGAACACCAATCTTTTAGCACGTTCTGAAATGCATGATTTAGATCAACAATTGAATATCCATCAAGAGGTTTTAGTCAAAGTTGTCCATGAAATTCAAACCTTAGAAACACGTAAAATTGAAATTGATGAGAAACGTAAATACACCCTAGAAGTTGGAAATACTGAAGAAAAAACACATGAATTAAAATCGTTATACCAAGAAGCAAAATCTGAGTATGAAGATCGTGAAGCACGTTTGCAACAACTTCAAAGAGAACTGACTGACTTAAGTCAACGTAGTATTGAACTGAATCGATCAATGATTGATCAAGGAGTTTTGACTGAAGATGCGACGCAACGTCTTCAAAGAGTAAAGAATCGACTTGAAGTCTCTAAAAATATTCAAGCACGTCCCTTTATGAACCAAATGGGCGTTCAAGCCATTATGAATGCAGCCCAATCTTTAGTGGGTGTATATGGGGTTATTACGCATTTAATGAAGCCTCAAGCGGGCTATGAAGATGCGGTCAGTGTTGCTTTAGGGGGTGCGCTCTATAACATTGTCACCAAAGATGAAGAAGCTGCACGTAAGGCCATCACGTTCCTAAAAAAGAATGAGTCTGGTCGAGCGACATTCCTACCCATGACGGTACTTTTTAACCGAACCATTAATCGTGAACATGAAGTTATTGCCCAAGGATCATCTGGCTATTTAGGCCTAGCGCATCAATTTGTAGCTTGTGATGCAAAGTTTGAAGTGGTTAAATCTTCACTATTGGGAAATGTCTTAGTCGTCGATACCTTAGAACATGGCAATAGCATTGCGAATCTCTTGAGCTATCAATATAAAATTGTAACCTTAGAAGGGGATGTCATCCATAAAGGCGGTTCGATGACGGGAGGCCGTCAGAAAGACAATAATTCTCCGATGTCTTTAAATAAAGAAATCAATGAACTTGAAACGCAAGAGATTGTACTTACCCAAGAACTTAATCAGCGTCAAGATGAACTCTTTGATTTAACTTCTCAAAAGAGTGAATTAGAAACAACCTTACTTGAAAAACGGATCGCTCAGGCACAACTTGAACCTGTAGTCGAAGCAAAACGTGCAAAATATGAACGTTTAAAATCTGATTTAGAGCAAATTGCCCCGCATCAAGATCATGAGGCGAGTTTTACAGAAGATCTCATTGATTTATTGAATCAAGCCTATTCACGTCGTGATGAGGCTAATCTTCAACTTAAATCTAAACGTGAACAACGCAATAAACTCAGTCAAGAGAGTGAGCGACGGGATGGGCAAATGCGTCAACAGCGGCGTGAATTGAGTAGCCTACAAATCGTTCATCGAGACGTTGAATTAGATCAAACACGTCACTTAACCAACATTGAGAATCTCATGAATCGTTTGAGTGCTGATTATCAAATGACCTATGAATATGCCGTGGAGCATCCCATTGCTTCTGTGGGTGAGAATGCGTTTGAAGAAGTCGCTCAACTAAGACAAGACATTGAAGCCCTAGGCAACATCAATATGAATGCCCCTCAAGATTTTGATGAGGTGAATACACGTTATGAACTGCTTAAAGCACAATTCGAAGAAATTACCGATAGCCGCGACAAGATTCTTGGCTTAATTGCTGAGCTAGATGGCTTGATGGTAACGCAGTTTACCGACATGTTAGATAAGATTAATCAAGTTTTACCTGCCGTTATTCAAGCGATGTTTGGGGGCGGTCAAGGGTATCTTGCTTTAGAGAATCCCGAAGATATCTTGAACTCAGGGATTGAAATTCATGTTCAACCCCCAGGAAAATCTATTAAAAATATGCGCTTGTTCTCAGGCGGAGAAAAGAGCTTAATTGCCATCTCTGTCCTCTTTGCCATCTTAAAAGTTAGACACGTCCCGATGTGTGTGTTCGATGAAGTTGAAGCTGCTTTAGATCAAGCCAATGTCGAACGCTTTGCGCATTATCTCAAGCGCTTTAGTGATACGACTCAGTTTATTGTATTGACACATCGTCCTGGAACCATGGCGCTTTGCGATATCCTATATGGTGTGACCATGCAACAAGGAGGCGTTTCTCAAATGTTAAAAGTACGCTTATCCGATGCCATGATGTTAGCGGATGTTCAGGAGATTACAGAATGAGTTTCTTTACGAAACTTAAAGAAAAGTTAATCGGTAAAAGTTCGGATGCTTATTATGAAGGATTTAAAGAAACCGATAAAAAGTTTGGAGCGGGTCTTAAAAAGCTTCTGGGTTTAAACTCAAACTTGGATGAAAGCTTTTATCAAGCCTTGATGCAAGTTTTACTTGAAAGTGATGTTGGGCAAAAGACTTCCATTGAGCTCTTAAACCAACTCAAGAAGGATGTTAAATCACAACGCATTGAATCCACATCTGTGGCTATTGAAGTGTTGGGCGAGAATATCTTAATGGCCTTTAAACCCTATGAGATGTCGCTTAAGCCAGGCTTGAACATTATCTTGATGGTAGGGGTGAATGGCTCAGGTAAGACCACCAGTTGTGCAAAGCTAGCGCATGCTTACACACGGAGCGGGTCTAAAGTGATGTTGGTGGCTGCAGATACCTTTAGAGCGGCTGCAGTGACTCAGCTTGAAGTTTGGGCAAAGCGCATCCATGTCCCTTGCATCAGTGGTAAAGCACAGGCAGATCCCGCCAGTGTAGTGGTAGATGCCTGTAAGACAGCTTTAGAACAAAAAACAGATGTCTTAATCATCGATACCGCTGGCCGCTTACAAAATAAAATTAATTTAATGGCTGAACTTGAGAAAATCAATCGTGTTATTGAAAAGACAACACACATTAAGCCTCAACATACCTTCTTAGTCTTGGATGCGAGTACAGGTCAAAATGCTTTAAGCCAAGCTGAAGCTTTTGTTCAAAGTGTTCAAGTAAGCGGCATTATTTGTACTAAAATGGAGGGGACAGCTAAAGGAGGCATCCTCATTGCTTTGGCCCAACAATTAAAATTACCCGTGGCTTATGTAGGTCTGGGTGAAAAATTAGAAGATTTAAAAAGTTTTGATCCAGTTGCTTATTTAGATGCTATCACCTCGGAACTATCTCATGTTGGATAAAACGAAGCACTACAATGATTTGTTAGATTGGTATGCACCTTTACTCACAGAACATCAAAAAGCCATTGCTTTTATGCATTTTAGAGAGGATTATTCCTTATCTGAAATAGCAGAACATACTTTAAGCAGTCGTTCAGCTGTCCACGAGACACTTAAACGCGTAGAATTGTTATTGGAGGAATATGAAGAGAAGTTGCATTTATATCAGAAGTTTACACTGAGATTAGAAGCCTATCAATCACTTGAAGCTTTGAATCTAAATAGTGTTAATGACATACTAAAGATCTTAAATGATCTTGAATAAAGGAGCAAAAGTATGAATAAAATTATTGCAGTTAACGCAGGTAGTTCTTCCTTAAAATTTCAATTGTTTGAAATGCCCAGTGAACAAGTCTTATGTAATGGAATCATTGAAAGAATAGGCTTAGAAGATGGGATTTTTACCGTCAAATTTAATGATCAAAAAGTGGTCGTCAAACAAGCCATTATGGATCATAAAGTGGCTGTTCAATTGGTTCTAGATGCTTTACTAAAACACAAGATTGTATCGAGCCTCAGCGAAATTACCGGGGTAGGTCATCGGGTTGTCCATGGTGGAGAACTCTATAATGCCTCTGTAGAACTCACGTCTAAAGTTGAGAAAGATATTGAAGATTTGTCTGATTTAGCACCTTTACACAACCCTGCAAATCTGGTTGGTTATCGTGCATTCGCAAAAGAACTCCCTAATGCACGGCATGTCGCTGTGTTTGATACAGCCTTTCACCAAACCATGCCTAAGGATATTTATACCTATCCAATTCCGTATGAATATTATACGAAGTTTAAAATTCGTCGTTATGGATTCCATGGAACATCTCACTCCTATGTTTCCCGTCGTACAGCAATTTTGATGAATCAAAACATCAACCATACCAACATGATCACCTGTCATTTAGGGAATGGGGCTTCATTGGCAGCCATTAAAGATGGTAAATCCGTTAATACATCGATGGGATTTACACCTTTAGCAGGGATTATGATGGGTACACGTTCTGGTGATATTGATCCGGCTATTATCACTTTCCTCATGCATAAAACAGACAAGACTGCTGAACAAGTGATTGATGTCTTAAATAAGAAATCAGGGATGTTGGGGGTATCTGGAATATCTTCGGATGCACGTGACATTGAAGAAGCCATTGAAAAAGGCAATGAAATGGCGATTTTAACGCATCAACTTTATGGTAATCGTGTTGCCTCTCGAATTGGCAGTTATTTTGTACAATTAGGTCATGTGGATGCGATTGTCTTTACGGGGGGTTTAGGTGAAAATGATAGCTTAACCCGTGAGAGTATTCTACGTAAAGTTGAAGAAGCCATGGGCTTAAAGATTGATTACGTACTTAATTCTAAGAGTAGAGGTAAAGAAGTGCTCTTATCTTTACCAGAGTCCAAGGTTCAGGTTTGGGTTGTTCCTACCAATGAAGAACTCGTGATTGCCAGAGACACTGTACAAGTTCTAGGCTTATAAGATGCATACAATTTTAAAGCACATCGAAGAAGCGTCTACCATTTGTGTCTTTAGGCACCAAAACCCAGATGCAGATGCGCTTGGTAGCCAATGGGGCTTAGTCTCATGGATTAAGGACAAGTATCCAGATAAACCTGTTTTTGCGATGGGACATCATGTGGGTTCTAGTCCTGAATTGTTTGGTCAGTATCAAAGTGTATCCGATGAATTTGTAGCCTCGAGTTTAGCTTTTGTTTTGGATACTGCAAATGCTGAACGGATTGATGATCAGCGATATAAAACAGCTCAGTTTATCATTAAGATTGATCATCATCCATTTCATGAAGTCTATGGTCACTATGAATTCATTCAAGACGAAGCGGCCAGTACCAGCGAAATTGTCGCAGAATTGCTGTATACCTTTGATTCTAATCCACTACAACCGGATACGGCGACGTATTTGTACATGGGGATTCTGGCGGATAGCTTGCGGTTCTCGACACGTAGCACTTCATACAAAACCTTAAAATCTGCAGCTTATTTAGTCCTAAGTCCCATTAATCTAGGTCAAATCAACGAAGACTTATTTGGTATGGATGAGCATGAGTTTGCCTTCACCAATTACATCCGATCTAATGCAGTGTATGAAAAAGGTGGGTTGGTGTATATAAAAATACTCCAAGAAGACTTAAAATCATTAAAAATATCTCAGGCTAAAGCTAAAGAAAAAGTAAATGAATTAGGGCTTGTACGAAGCTTTAAAATATGGGCTTTATTTATTCAACAGACGCAAGCTGAAGGAGGACTCTATAACGGGAGTCTTCGTTCTAGAAGCTTAGTGGTTAACGATATTGCACATCACTATCATGGGGGCGGGCATAAACTCGCAGCCGCTGTTAAGAATTTAGATGATCAAAGCATTGAATCACTTTTGGCGGATTTACGTCAAAGGATAAAGGAGCATGTATGAAAACACAATTTAATTTTAATATTCCGCAGACGTCCTTTTCGGTAAAGTCTAGTAAAGCCTTCATGATTGCGTTGGTGGTGACGGGCGTATTAGCTGCAGTCAATGATTATGTTAGTTTGCCTGCTTATAATCTTCATGACATGTCATTTATCTTTTTATTGGCTTTCTACCTCGTTGTTTTTGCGTTTGTTTATGTGCTTTTAAGCCAAAAAACGAATGCGATTTTTACTTTTCCAATCATTGCGGCGATCATTCTAGTCGTTTCGTCCATTGGCTTGAGTTTTTTAGGCAGTGAATTCTTAAATTCATCTAAATACCGTGAACAGATTAGTATTACAGAACAGAATGAATTTAATGGGGATTTTACACTGGTTAACTTGGATCAAGTACCTTTGGTTGATAAAGCAACAGCTCAACAATTAGGGGATAAACAAATTGGTAAAGTACAAGGTTTAGGCTCACAATTTAACATCAATCAAGACTATACTTTGATCTCTAGTAATGCACAGATCTATCGGATTTCACCTTTGGAACACCAGGATTTCTTCAAATGGTTTCAAAATAGAGTATCAGGGATTCCTGGCTATATTCAAGTGAATGTGACCGATCCCAATGATGTCAGTTTGGTTGATTTAGCGCAAGGTATCATTTATTCTCCTAGTGCTTATTTTGATCAAGATTTGTTAAGACATGTTCGCTTTAGTTATCGAACAGAAATCCTCCGCGATTTCTCTTTTGAAATCGATGACCAAGGCCGTCCATTCTACGTTATTTCTGTGGTAGAACCTGAAATTGGTTGGTTTACAGGTTTGGATACCCAAGCTGTAATCATCGTTGATGCCATCAGCGGAGACATGAATAAATTTAGTTTAGAAGAACTTCCTTTATGGGTAGATCGGGCTCAACCTACAGAATTAGCATGGAGTCAGATCGATAATTGGGGCTATTATGTCCACGGTTATTGGAACACTATTTTTGGCCAGAAGGATATGCTTCAAACCACAGAAGGCTATAATTATGTTTCTATCGAAGGACAAACCTATATTTTCTCAGGTTTAACATCAGTCGGCTCAGATCGTTCAATTGTAGGCTTTGCCCTAATTAATCTACGTACGAAAGAAGCTCGTTTTATTAAAGTTGGCGGTGCTGATGAGTATTCAGCGATGAGCTCAGCCCAAGGCCAAGTTCAAGATTTAAACTATGAGGCAACTTTTCCAGTACTCCTCAATATTGAATCCAAAGCCACATATTTCATGTCTTTAAAAGACAATGAAGGTTTGGTCAAGCTCTATGCGATGGTCAATGTCCAAGACTATTCGGTTGTAGGGGTGGGTGAAAGTTTAGAAGAAGCTAAAACGGCGTACATTGCGAAACTTAGAAACAGTGGATTGGTCGAGATTCCTGTCATTGAAAGTACGCAACTCACGGGGACAATTCAAACGATTAAATCAGCCATCATCAATGGAACGACTCAGTTCTATCTCATCTTAGAAGGGAGTCCACAACTCTATGTGGCTTCTGCAGATTTGTCGGTTGAACTTATGTTGAGTGAAGTTGGCGATGTGGTCACCCTTGAAATTGCGACTGAAGATCTACAAACACTTAATCTTAAGTCATTTGATAATCTAAACTATACATACTAAGAACGGTTCAACCCGTTCTTTTTAAATCTTTGTTATAATACAGGCAATGAGATTATTCATAATCCAAACACGTAGTATAGAAAGACAGAATTAAGATGGCTACCCATCTTTTTGTCAGAAGTGCCTATTCTTTATTGAAGGGGTCTTTATCCATCGATAAACTTGTCCATGAGGCCTATAATCATGGTTTTAAACACGTCGCTTTAACTGATCGAAAAGTCATGCATGGGGTTCCAGAATTCCTAAAAGTAGCACAACAGGTCGGGATTCATCCCATTATCGGGGTTGAACTAGATGTGCGGATTGAGGAAGAAGTGTGGCCATTTTTATTTCTTGCACGAACCTATCTAGGTTATCAAAAACTTTTAGAATATTCTTCGTTAGAGAATACGGCTGCTCAAATCCTGAGCCTTGAACAACTCAGTGAGCTGAATCAAGAGGTTATTGTCCTTGTGTATACAGAAGGGGGTCCATTTGAGCCACTGTTTCTGAAGGAAAATAATCCTGCTATTCTAGCTTTAGCGAAACAATTGAAACAATCCATTCCTTCTTTATATTTAGGGATATCTCATCAGGAAAATGCCTATTGGAGACAACAAAATCAAGTTTTAAAAGAACTCTTAAAGCCTTTAGACTATGAAGCTGTCGCCTGTCATAAGGTTTATTATGGTCAAAGTCATGAGGATGAACTGTTTCGTGTTTTAATGGCGATGGATAAAGGCACCACTTTAAGTGATCCTAATCTACCAACTTTATCGCATCGATATTTATTAGATCCACAAGAGATGGAAGCATTATATACGAAAGAAGAATGTGAATTGAGTGATCAGTTGGCACAATCCTGTCAAATTGAATTTATTAAGCATCCAACTTTACTCCCTCAATTTGAAACCCCTCAAGGAATAAGTTCTCAACACTATTTAACACAGTTGTGTTTACAAGGTCTTTTGAAGAGATTAGACACAAACAAAGCAAATGAGACCTATCGAAATCGACTCAAACACGAACTTGATGTCATTTTTTCAATGCATTACGAAGATTATTTCTTAATTGTTTGGGACTTTATTCGATTTGCGAAGAAACAGGGGATTTATGTTGGACCAGGTCGCGGATCTGCGGCTGGTTCTTTAGTGGCATATGTCTTAGGTATAACGCATGTTGATCCCTTAAAATATGGCTTACTTTTTGAACGATTCTTAAATCCTGATCGAATATCTTTGCCAGATATTGATACAGATTTCCCAGATCAAAGAAGAGATGAAGTTTTGGCGTACGTCTTAAATAAATATGGTTCAGATCATGTTGCGCATATTGCAACGTTTGGTACATTAGCCGCTAAACAAGTTTTAAGAGATGTCGGCAAGGTTTTAGAGTTATTGCCAAGAGAACTAGACAGTTTATCAAAAACCATTCCCAACGTGCCTAAGATGACCTTGAGTCTAGCGTATCACCAAAGTAAATTGTTTAAACAACTCATTGATTCAGATGAACGCTATCGAAAACTTTATGCGATTGCGATTCAACTTGAAGGTCTACCACGTCATATTTCAACCCATGCTGCAGGGATTGTCATGAGTAGCGTTCCTTTAACTCAAATCGTTCCTTTAATCCAAATTGAAGCGGATATGGCATCAACGCAATATACCATGGAACATTTAGAATCATTAGGCCTCATTAAAATGGATTTTTTAGGGTTAAGAAATCTAACCATCATTGATGATGTTGTCCAAATGATTAAAAAAGAAACTCAAGTTGAGTTAAATATACTCAAGATTCCCATGGATGATCAAGCAACCTTAGAACTGATCCGTCGTGTAGATACGGTCGGTATCTTTCAATTAGAATCAGAAGGCATGAAGAATCTTTTAAGACAAATGAAAGCGAGTTGTTTTGAAGATATTGTGGCCACCATCGCATTATTTAGACCCGGACCAATGGAGAATATTCCAGCGGTCATTGCAGCACGTCAAAATCCTAAAACAATTCAATATGTACATGCAGATTTAAAACCGCTATTAGAGTCTACATATGGCATCATGATCTACCAAGAACAAATCATGCAAGTTGCCCAAAAGATGGCAGGTTTTAGCTTAGCAAAAGCAGATATTTTAAGAAAAGCCATGAGTAAAAAGAATGCTAAAGAACTGTCTGATTTACAAAGAGATTTTATACAAGGGTGTATTCAACTCAAGTACAGCGAAAAATTAGCGACCGATTTATTTGCCTTGATTCAAAAATTTGCGAATTATGGATTTAATAAATCACACAGTGTTGCTTATGCGATGATTTCGTACCAGATGGCTTATTTAAAGGCAAACTATGCACAATTTTTCTACATTGCCTTACTCAACAGTGTCATTGGTTCAGAGAGTAAAACATTCGAATATCTTCAGGAAGCTAAAGCCCATCGTATTCAATTGTTAAGTCCAAGTGTTAATGCACATCCAAGTCAATATACCTTAGAGAACAACGCCATACGTTTTCCACTCCTCATCATTAAAGGGGTAGGCGCAGTTGTAGGTAAAGCCATTCTTATCGAACAGCTTAAAGGTTTGTTTACCTCATACCATGACTTTGTGGTACGGATGAGTACACATCGCATCAGTAAGACCAATTTTGAGTCCTTAATTGATGCCGGTGCACTTGATGAGTTCAAGTTGAGTCGTGCCAGTATGCGTGCTTCTTTAGAAGATGCGATCGATTATGCATCGATGGTTAAAGTAGAGTCCAACCAACAAATAACCATTGATTTCAACTTGGTTAAACCCTTGCCTTTGATTGAAGTTCAAGATATCCCATTAGATAAAGCTGAAAGAGAGCGTCTTGTTTTGGGTTTCTATTTAAGTGACCATCCCTTAACGCATTTAAAAGAAAGCATGAATATCCATCAAAGTTTATCAATGATTCAAAATTCAACACAACCGCAAACATTTATTTGTATGGTTAAAAAAGTCAAACAACATCGCACTAAGACAGGTTCTATGATGGCTTTTGTGCAAGTGTATGATGAAACGCTCGAAATTGACTTAGTGCTCATGCCGCATTTATTTCAAAGTTTAGGAGAGCAACTCAAAGTGAATACCATTTTAAAGGTCGAAGGTGTATTTGAGAAAGAATCTTCGTGTTTAGCTAAGCGAGTAGAAGTGATCGATGTTTAAACGTCATACTTTTGACATAATTATGAGGTACACTAAAGTTAAGGAGAAACCTTATGGCAAAACTCTTAATTGTTGATGATGAAATTAAAATTAGAGAAGTGGTAAAAGAATATGCACTCCTCAATGGATATGAAGCGGATGAAGCCAGTGATGGCGCTGAAGCCTTAAAAAAAATCGAGCTTGAGCATTATGATTTGATTGTACTCGATATCATGATGCCTTTAATGGATGGGTATAGTGCTTGTCGTGAAATACGAAAGATTAAGAAGGTTCCGATTATTATGTTGTCGGCTCGACATGAAGAATATGATAAATTATTAGGATTTGAATTGGGTGTGGATGATTTTGTGGTTAAACCTTTTAGTCCTAAGGAGTTGATGGCACGGATCAAAGTCGTCATCGATCGCAATACACAAAAAATACAAGATTTATATGTATTTGAAGGACTCAGCATTAATGTGGATGCTAGAGTGGTGAGTATTGATCAACAAAAGGTGATGTTAACACCCAAGGAATTTGATTTACTGCTCTATCTGGTTAGCAATAAAAATACAGCCATTAATCGTGAAGCACTCTTAGAGAAAGTTTGGAATTACAATTATTTTGGAGATGATCGTACGGTAGATACACATGTTAAAATGTTACGTCATAATTTAGGCATATACCGTAAGTTTATTGTTACAGTTCGTGGGACAGGCTACAAATTTGAAATTTGATTTTAGAAATATTAGGTTTAGAACTTGGATCTATTTTACAACCCTAACTTTAGGTGTTTTAGTCATGTTATGGTTGTTCCAAATTGTCTTATTAGGATCTTCTTTTAGAAATATGAAAATTAGCCAAGTAAAATTGGTGGCGGATACCCTAGAAGAAGGACTAAGTAATAATGTGTTTGGCCGTAAAATTCAAATCAGCGCTGTTCAGAATCAAGTCTGCGGACTTGTCTACAACAATCGCGAAAAATTATTGTATCAAGTGGATGCGTTAGGTATGGGCTGTTTATTTAATGAAACCGCCATCGGTTTAACCCAACGCGTTAATGATTACATCGTCGATTTAGATGAATCTGTATCTCAAGATTTTGCTTTAACCGTCACCAATAATGTGATTCAACAAGATATGTTGGTGTATGGTCGAAAAGTCAGTATTCCTTTTGGTGATTACTATATCTTTTTAAATGCTCCCTTATTGCCCCTTGATTCCACCATCGACATTCTTAAAGAACAATTTATCTATGTCACACTCTTGGTGTTTATTCTTTTTAGTATCGTTTCACTTTTGATTTCACAGCGGATTTCTCGACCCATTGAACAAATGAAAAAATCTGCTTTAAAACTGGCTGAAGGGGATTATGAGGTCCAATTTGAACAAGGTGAATTTACTGAAATAACGGATTTAGCCAATACCCTAAATCGAAGTACGGCAGAACTAAAGAAAATGGATGAATTACGCAAAGATTTGATTGCGAATGTAACCCACGATATTAAGACGCCTTTAACCATGATTAAAGCTTATGCAGAGATGATTAAAGATATTTCAGGGGATAACAAAATTAAGCGTGAAGAGCATCTGAACGTAATTTTAGATGAAGTGGATCATTTAGATCATTTAGCTCAAGATTTAACGCAATTAACCCAATTACAGTCGAATGTGCTGGGTTTAAAGATTGAAAGTTTTAATATTACCGAATTCATTTATCAAGCTTTAAGGTTAGTAGATGCGATGATTATTGAACAGGGGATTGAAGTTGAAGTCTTAGCACCTGAACATGTCTTTACCTTAGGGGACGCCCAACGAATTCTTCAAGTACTTCTGAATTTCATTACCAATGCGATTAAGTATATTGGAGCAGATAAGAAGCTTATTCTACAAGTATTGACTGAAAAACAATATGTTCGGGTTGAAGTGATTGATCATGGGGTAGGTATCAGCGAAGAAGACCAACCTTATATCTGGGATCGCTACTACAAAATTGATAAACACCATCATCGTAATCTGAGCGGCACGGGTTTAGGTTTATCGATTGCATCCGCCATTTTAAAAAATCACCATGCACGTTATGGTGTGGTTTCAGTGCTAAAACAGGGAAGTACCTTCTGGTTTGATTTGCCTTATGCTGTAAAGCCTGACCATATCCTATGAGAACACTAGACTTCATTCCAAATACATCCTTGAAACTTATTCAATCAAAAAATCATTTTAGAATGACTTCTGACAGTGTAATTTTGAGTGAATTTATGCAGATACGATCTCGAGATAAAGTTTTGGATATCGGTACCAACAATGGCGTTCTACTTTTGGTTGTAGGTTTAAAATCCAAAGAACGCTGTGTTGGGATTGATATTCATGAAGAAGCCATTGAAATCGCTAAAGAAAATGCTGAACTCAATCATTTACCCCATCTAAGTTTCGAGCATTCAAGTGTCCAAAACTTTATGTCGGATACTTTTGATGTATGTATCTGTAATCCACCCTATCATGCATATGCGCAGTCCCATAAAGACGATCCTGCCAATCATGATGTTTATTTAAGTCTAGAGGATTTAGCGATTCATAGTTATCGGCTCTTGAAAGATAAGGGTAGATTGGTTATGATTCTCAAAACACCCCGTGTTTATGAATGTATAGACGTGATGAATCAACATGCCTTGAAGCTTAAACGGCTTCAAAGTATTCATCACAGTCTCAAACATTCAGCCAGTAGTGTTTGTTTAGAGTTTGTAAAGAACGGGAAAGATGAATTGAAGATAGAAGCACCTATCTTTCATCACATAGAAAAATGATCAACGGAACGCTTGTAAATACATTTGCCATTATGGCTGGATCCATCTTAGGTATTGCCCTGAAAACGAGTTTTTTTAAAACGCGCAGTGAAGCCATTATAAATGCTTTAGGGCTTATTGTATTGCTCATCGGCATTCAGGGCGCCTTAGATCAACCCGATATCTTAATCTTAATTGTTTCATTAGCACTGGGTATCGTATTAGGAGAGTTGTGGGATATTGACGCTAAGTTAAATCAATTCGGTCAAATGATAGAAACTAAATTTACAAAGCATCAAGATGGTCGATTCGCCCAAGGTTTGGTGACTGCTACGTTGTTGTTTGGGGTAGGTGCCATGGCCATTGTGGGTTCATTAGAAAGCGGTTTAAATCATAATGAGACGATTCTCTATACGAAATCGACCTTAGACTTTGTATCCTCTATTGTGTTTGCATCTACTTTAGGGTGGGGTGTGTTCTTTTCTTCTTTTGCCATCTTAATATATCAAGGGGTTTTAACTCTTTTTAGTGTTGCGATTGCGCCTTATCTAACTACGATATTGATTCATGACTTAAGTGTTGTAGGTTCAGTTCTTATCATCGCATTGGGTTTAAATATGGTCGGTGCTACGCGTTTTAAAGTGGCTAATCTACTTCCTTCTTTAATCGTTGTGATGGTGATTAGAGGGCTCTTGTTCTTCATTTGACAAGCCCTTTTTATATGCTATACTTACTACGTTGTATTTCCTATTTGAAATGCAACCGCACGATCAAGGTTTTTAAGTGTCTAAACAACCACCTGATTCGGCGAGTCTCAAACAAAATGAAGGAGGTGCACACATGTACGCAATTATCGAAACCGGTGGCAAACAACTTAAAGTTGAAGTTGGCCAGAGCATTTTCGTAGAAAAGCTCGAAGTCGAAGCTGGCGAAACAGTTGTCTTTGACAAAGTTCTCGTCGTCAACAATAAGACCACTAAAGTCGGAACGCCTTATGTTGAAGGTGCGAAGGTCAGTGCGAAGGTTGAAAAACAAGGCAAAGAAAAGAAGGTTATTATCTTCAAGTACAAAGCTAAAAAAGGTTCAACACGTCGTAAACAAGGCCATCGTCAACCGTATACAAAATTGATCATCGAAGCTATTGAGGCTTAATATGATTCAAGTTTTGGTTGAAAGTAAAACCAATCTTATCCAAAGTATTACCATTACAGGACACGCAAACAGTGGTCCGGATGGTCAAGATTTGGTCTGTGCAGCGGTAAGTAGCATTGCTACTGGCGCCTTAAATGCATTGGATCAAATGACAGCTCATCAAGCTTCCCTTGTTTATCAAGAAAAGCCTGAAGCTAAAATACAAATAACAGTTTCAAAGAATACATCAGAACTTCAATTCTTATTGAAGATGCTGATGATTCAACTTAAAACATTAGAGCATACTCAGAAGAAATACATCCAGATACAGGAGGTGTAACCATGAAATTTCTATTGAACATCCAATTATTCGCTTCTAAAAAAGGGGTAGGATCTACCCGTAACGGCCGTGATAGTGCTTCTAAGCGCTTAGGGGCTAAAAAAGCGGATGGCCAGTTTGCAAGTGCCGGATCCATTATCTACCGTCAACGCGGTACGAAGATCCATCCAGGTACAAATGTCGGACGCGGCGGCGATGACACCTTGTTTGCAAGAGTAGACGGTGTTGTCAAGTTCGAACGTCTTGGCAAAGACAGAACTAAAGTTTCAGTCTATCCACAACAAGCCTAAAAATCCCGCAAGGGATTTTTTTATCGAAGGAGCCCAACATGTTTATTGATCGCGTAAAAATAGTTGTTAGAGCAGGAAAAGGAGGCAATGGAATGGTCTCTTTTCGACGTGAAAAATACGTTCCATTGGGCGGTCCTTATGGAGGGGATGGTGGGGATGGTGGAAGTGTAATCTTCGAAGTAGACACCAATAAATCTACCCTTTTAGATTTAAGATTTAATAAACTTATCAGTGCTGATGATGGTGGAAATGGTAATAATAAGAAATTCCATGGGGCCCAAGGCAATGATATTGTGGTTAAAGTTCCTGTCGGTACCATCATCAAAGACATAAAGAATGATTTGATTCTTGCGGATTTGATAGAAGTGGGCCAACAGGCCATCATTGCAGCAGGTGGACGCGGTGGACGTGGAAATTTCCATTTTAAAACCAGTCGAAATCCAGCCCCTAATTATGCTGAAAAAGGTGAAAAAGGGGTAGAATTAGAAATCTTAGTAGAACTTAAACTCCTTGCGGATGTTGGTTTAGTAGGATTTCCATCGGTGGGCAAGTCTACTTTTTTATCGGTTGTTTCAAAAGCTACCCCTGAAATCGCAGCCTATCCGTTTACGACCATCATTCCTAACTTAGGGGTTGTGCAAGTATCAGATGGTCGCTCTTTTGTCTTAGCGGATCTTCCTGGTTTAATTGAAGGGGCATCTCAAGGCAAAGGTTTAGGGACCCAATTCTTAAAACACATCGAAAGATGTCGTGTTTTAATTCATATCATTGATATGGGTGCAGAAGATGTAAGAGATCCCATCAAAGATTATGATGTCATTCAAGCGGAGTTAAAAACGTATCAATATCGATTGATCGAGCGACCTCAGGTGATCGTCGCCAATAAGATGGATTTACCTCATGCTCAAGCAAACTTAGATAAGTTTAGAAAAGCGCATCCAGAGTTGACTGTATATCCTGTAACCACGCTCATTACGGAAGGATTAGATCCTGTATTATTTACCGTGGCTGACTTGTTAATGCATACCCATAGTTTCATTCAAGATGAAATTCAACAAGAAGAAGTTCATTACAAATTTGTTGAACAAGTTCCTTTCATCATTACCAAACCTAAAGATCATACATATCTGCTTGAAGGTGATGCGATTGCACGCATGTTTAATAAAGCTGATATCACCACAGATATGGGTGCACAACGTTTTGCCCGATCCCTTAAAAACTTAGGGGTTGATAAGGCATTACGCCATGAAGGTGCAGTGGATGGAGATGTTATTATGATTGAAGATTACCAATTCATATTCGTTGAATAAGCATGTTATAATTTGAAGTATGATTGCATATATCAAAGGTACAGTACATAGTTATGGCTTAGATTGGGTGATTTTAGATACCCCAACCCTAGGCTATCGTGTTTACTTTGCTCATCCTGAAAAGATAAGATTGAATCAAGAGATTCTTTTATATACGTATCACTATATCCGTGAAGATGAACAAAGTCTTTACGGATTTTTGACTTCTGAAGACTACGATCTTTTTGTTAGAATCATCAGTGTTAAAGGTGTGGGTTGTAAAACTGCTAATAATATCTTATCTGCTTCTACAACAGATAAACTCATCCAAGCGATTGAAAGCAGTGATGTGAATTATTTAAAACAAATGCCAGGCATTGGCGCAAAAACTGCTCAACAAATTATCTTAGATCTTAAGGGAAAATTGGTTTCAGCATCTATAAGTAAGCAAGGGGTTTCGCATAATATTCAAGATACCCTAGAAGCGTTAAAGAGCTTGGGCTATAAAGCCTCTGAATTAAGCTTCTTAGATAAGGAACTAGAAGAAATTCAAGATCAATCAGCAGATGTACTTTTAAAAACAGCGCTTAAACTCTTAAATCAAAGAAAGGGAAGTCACCGTGGATAACATCCTTTCGACATCGATTCAAAAAGAAGATGAAGAACTCAGTTTACGTCCTCAAGTACTCAGTGAGTATGTTGGACAAACCGCATTAAAAGAGAATCTTAAAGTCTTCATACAAGCGGCTAAATCTAGACAAGAAACCTTAGACCATGTCTTGTTATATGGACCTCCAGGCTTAGGTAAAACCACCTTAGCCTATATCCTTTCACATGAAATGGGCAGTCACATCCGTATCACCAGTGGACCTTCGATTGAAAGATCAGGAGATTTAGCGGCTATTTTAAGTACCCTAGAAGCCGGAGATGTTTTATTTATCGATGAGATTCATCGTTTACCAAAAGTGGTTGAAGAAGTGTTATACCCAGCCATGGAAGACTATGTTATAGATATTGTGGTGGGTAAAGATGCAGGGGTTCGATCCATTCGCTTAGATTTGCCTCCCTTTACTTTAGTTGGAGCTACCACACGTGCCGGGGATTTAACCGCACCTCTAAGAGATCGCTTTGGAATTGTATCCAAACTCGAATATTATTCGATTGATGATCTATCTAAAATTTTAGAACGTACATCTAGAGTTTTGGATACACCCATCGATGCCTTAGCGGTTCATGAAATCGCAAAAAGAAGTCGTGGAACTCCACGTATTGCGAATCGATTATTCAGACGGGTTCGTGATTTTGCGCAAGTTATGAATGAGGGTTTAATTACACAATCGGTCGCTGATCATGCCTTAAACCGGCTGAAAGTAGATCATTTAGGCTTGGATGATGTGGATATACGCTATTTGAAAGGCATCATAGAACGCTTTAAAGGCGGACCTGTAGGTTTAGAAGCCATTGCATCTAGCATTCAAGAAGAACCGATGACCCTTGAAGATGTTTATGAACCCTATCTATTACAAATTGGGTTCATTAATCGAACGGCTAGAGGCCGTATCGTTACGAGTCTTGCCTATCAACATCTTGGCATTTTAAACCAAGAAGATTTATTTAATGCAAAATGATTGCAAGTTCTGTCCCCTGTGATACTATATTGTTGTTAAATCAAGGAGAGAACTATGTTTAATTTTCTAAAGGGGAATAGTTTAAGTCAAGATAAAGCGTATGAACAATTAACCAATGATGCATCTATCAAATTGGTTGATGTACGTACCAAAGAAGAATACAGAGATGGGCACATCAAAGGAAGTATTAATGTACCTTTAGATACCATTCCCAGTAAATTTCTAAATTTATATCCAAATAAAGATCAGAAGATCTTCATCGTATGCTACAGTGGTGCCCGAGCATCCGATGCCACGAGTTATTTAACAAAAATAGGGTATACCCAAGTCAGTAACATTGGTGGCGTCGCTTCGTGGCGTTATGGTCTAGTTCGCTAATATTCCAAATAATCTCTTAATCCGTCGATGCTTTCAAAATAAAGTATGGACGGATTTTCTTTTTCTACGATTATTCCATTCTTTAGATGTGACCACGCAGCCCAGGCAAAATTGACATCTAATTTTTGTGCCATCTGTAAGCCTAATTGCATATCATCGATAACTAGACATTCATGAGTGCTAAGATGTAATTTTATGAAAGCATCTTCAAGTGGGTAGGTTTCTGGTTTGCGAAACGCTTCACCAAGCTCCCATCCATAAATCAAATGAGGTTCAAATTGAAAGTGAGTGAGATAATCGCGCTTTATTTCTGAGGATTCTGAGTGTGAAATAACCACCACATAACCGCCTTGTTTAAGGTGTTCATTTAAGATGTATTTCCATCCTTCAAAAGGCAATGGTAAACGGGACTGCGTATAAGATTTCCAAATCTTATATTCTATCTTCATTTCTTCATTGGTAAAGGCATAAATACGATCGCATAAATCTTGAAAACCATAGGTATGACAATGGTGCGTAAAAGCTTCATAGCTGATAGGTTTTTGACCGGATCTGAGTTGACTTAAGGTTTCTAAAAAAGCAGGGTAGTGGATGCTTTTTGTGGAGTCAAACACTGTATCATCATGATCAAGGATTAAACATTTGTATTTCATACTCTCCATTTTAGCATAGCTTAAAAAGACCTATGGTATAATATCTTGCGCAAGGAGACTTGAATGAAAGTATGTTTAGTCACAGGTGGTACAGGGGGTCATATTTATCCTGCCATTGCATATGCACAAGCGTTAAGAGCCCAAGATCCACTGGTGGAGCTTCTTTTTATTGGAAATAAAGATCGTATGGAAAGCACTGAAATTCCTGCGTTAGGGTATAACTTTATAGGTCTTCCTACCCAAGCGGTGACTGGAAGTATCCTTAAAAAAGTCTTAGCAGTCCTTTCTATTCTAAAAGCTCGACACTTAGCAAAAGAAATCTTGTTAAAATTTAATCCTGATTACGTATTGGGTTTTGGAGGGTATGTGTGTGTACCTGTTATTCAAGCTGCCCATGCATTAAAAATTAAAACATTTATCCATGAACAAAATGCCATTGCGGGTAAAGCTAATTTATATCTAGCACGATTTGTCGATGGAGTGATCGCGAGTTATCCCCAAAATCTCAAACAATTCCCACGATATAAGACTCAACTTTTTGGGAATCCTAGAACCTATCGATTAAAAATGATAGATCCAGCCATTAATCCATTAGTCGAAATAGGAATTGATCCTCTTCAACCCACGGTGCTCTTTGTAATGGGATCACTGGGAGCTGAGTCCATCAATCAAAAAATCCCTCAATTACTCGAAAAACTTGAAAAAGATCATGTGCAGGTTATTTATGTGACCGGTAGAAAACATTATGCAGACTTTATCCAAATGAATGATGAAACTCAGTACATTAAAATAGTACCTTATGTAGATCAATTGGCTTTAATGCCTCATATCGATGTATTTGTAAGCCGTGGAGGTGCTACAACCGCTGCAGAAATTATGGTTACAGGTTGTCCATCCATTATTATTCCAAGTCCTTTTGTGCCAAATAATCATCAGTACTACAATGCTAAAGCATTATTTGATGCACAAGGATGCTTGCTTATTGAAGAAAAAGATCTTACAGAATTTACACTTTATGAAGAGATTACTGCTTTGTTAGCCCAGGTTGACCGGCAAGATTTATATCATTCCCAATCCTTAAAACTTGGACATCCTAATGCTGCAGAAGACATGATCGCATGGATTCATGGGAATTTAAGCGTATGAGTTATCAACAAGAATTAAGCGTGTATGGTCAAGTAGAAACGCAGGTAAGTTTATCAAAGCTCACCAGTTTTCGAATTGGTGGGGATGCTGACTATGTTGTACAACCCCGTTCGATTGAGAATTTAGAACGATTGATAAACTACTTAAATCAGAAGAAGATAGTCTACAAAATTTTAGGTAATGGTTCAAATATCTTAGCCAGTGATGAACCTTATCATGGGGTTATTATAAAACTCAATGACTGTTGTGCGTTACTTGAGTTTAGTTCATCAACTTGTACGGTAGGTTCAGCAGTGAGTTTAATTGCTTTAGCGCATAAAGCAGCCCATTTAGGGTTGAGTGGTTTAGAATTTGCCTCTGGGATTCCTGGTACCGTCGGTGGTGCGCTTTATATGAATGCTGGAGCTTATAAAAGTAATATTTATGCGTTGGTTGAAGAAATCTATATTTATCGCAATCACACGTTTGAGTGGGTACATCACAGTGAAATCAGTTTTAAGTATCGTTATTCTAGTTTTATGGATCACCCTGATTGGATAATCCTCCAAACTAAGTTAAATCTTAAACGTGATTCTGAAGATTCAATCGTAAAAGTGATGCAAGAAAGACAATCACGTCGCTTAGCAACGCAACCCCTTAATTTTCCAAGTGCTGGAAGTATTTTTAGAAATCCTGAAGGGCATTTCGCTTGGGAATTGATCCAAAACTCTGATTTAAGAGGGGTATCCATTGGAGACGCTCAAGTCTCTGAGATGCATGCCAATTACATTATTAATAAAGGAAAAGCTAAAGCCACGGATGTCAGAGCTTTAATCGAATATGTTCAACAAAGGGTTTTTGAACGTACAGATATTTTACTTAAACCTGAAGTGGAGTTCTTTAATTTTTAATATGAGTCAAAATGTCGAATCAGTTGAATCTATGATTCAACAAAGAAATGAGATTAAAAAAAATCATCGTAAGAAAAAAGTGATTAAAATCTTACTTTTAGTCATCATCCATCTCAGTGCTGCTTTTAGTCTTTATTTTTATGTCACTAATTCCTTTTCAGAAATCAATGCCTTTGAACTGAGTGGAAATCAATATTTAAGTAGAACGGATATAGAAAGTTTGATCCCTCAAAAGAAAATGTTTGGTTTTCTCAATTATGGATTCACTTTAACTCAAGCCTTAGAAAATGAGCCTATGATTAAATCCATAAACTTGGATTTCTCAAAAATAAATACCCTAGAACTTGTAATAGAAGAGTTTAAACCCATCGCTCAGATGGAAGAACCCCATATATATTTATTAGAAAATGGCCAGACAGTTAGAATTGAGACTCATCAATTATTTGATTTACCCATCATAATAGGCTATTCAAATTCTGAACTTGTAACCGTTGCGTCTGCTTTGAACAGTTTAAAACCACAAACCTTGATTATGATAAGTAGTATTCTTAAAAAGCCCCTGAGTTACGATCCTTTATATGCGCATATTAGAATGCAAGATGGAATTCAAGTTGAGACAGGCTTTAGTCGCATCACTGTCTTGGATGATTACTTAGAAATAAAACAAGCGCTCAATCCAGCGCATCAGTGTATCGCTATTGACGAAACGCAAGGAGTTCCGTATAGTTTCCCTTGTGACTAATCACAGCCTGATTGTGATAAAATGAGTGTAACAATTCACTAAAGGAGTTAAGGTATGTCTGTAGAACGTTTAAATACTTTAGGTAGCATCAACATTAGTCATGAAGCCATTGCTAGTTTAGCAGGTGGTGTCGTGACTGAATCGTATGGAGTTGTCGGTATGGCTTCACAAAAAGTACTCAAAGATGGGTTAGCCGAATTGCTTAAGAAAGAAAATTATTCTAAAGGGATTTTAGTTCGTGAATCTGAACTCGGACTTGAATTAGATTTATACATTATTATTAGTTTTGGTGTAAAAATTTCAGAAGTAGTTTATGAAATCCAAAAGAACGTTAAATATGTTGTAGAAAAATCTTTAGATATTAAATTCGCTTCCATTAATGTCTTTGTTCAAGGCGTTAGGATGATGGCTTAACATGAACATGTTGAGTATCAATGCATCACAATTTAAGATGATGTTGGCCAGTGGCGCCAATAATCTTACCAATCATCATCACGAAATCGATGCTTTAAATGTATTTCCAGTGCCGGATGGGGATACTGGAACCAATATGAATTTAACCTTTACAGCGGGTGTTAAGGATGCGAATGCAAACTTGAGCACACATGTAGGTGATATTGCTAAAACGTTGTCTAAAGGTCTTTTAATGGGGGCTCGTGGTAATTCTGGGGTCATCTTGTCTCAGATTTTTAGGGGCTATTACCAAAGTGTAGAGAAAAAAGCTGAAATCACGACGTTGGATGTGGCTGAAGCGTATATGAAAGGCACCGAAATTGCCTATAAAGCTGTTATGAGACCTGTTGAAGGTACCATCTTAACGGTGTTAAGAGAAAGTGCTCAACAAGCCTATGATTATGTTCTCTCTTATCCAGACAAAGATATCTTAGAATACCATGAATTTTTGATTGCTTCTGCGCATGAATCTTTACAGCGTACCCCTGATTTACTTCCTGTTTTAAAGGAAGTTGGTGTGGTAGATAGTGGTGCTGCAGGATATATTAAGATCCTTGAAGGGTTTAGATTAGGATTAAAAGGAACCCCTGTAGAACTCTTAGAAAATATTGAAATGATTGAAGGGGTCCAAGCCAATTTAGAAAATGATGAATTTGGTTATTGCACTGAATTTATCATCCGACTCAATCCAGATACCATTAATCAATTCTCTGAAGAAGGTTTAAGAGATAAATTAGCACGTTTAGGTGAATCCATTGTGGTGGTTCAAGATGAGGATATTGTTAAAGTACATATCCATACCTTAATGCCTGGAGATGCCTTAAATTTAGGGCAACGTTATGGTGAATTTGTTAAATTAAAAATTGAAAACATGCAAGAGCAGCATGAACATTTACAGAGTTTTAAACCTGAACCCACTGCAAAGAAAAAGTATGCATTAGTTGCGGTCGCGGCAGGGGAAGGTGTTAAAGATCTTTTTGAAAGTTATCGTGTGGATGTGGTTATTTCCGGTGGACAAACCATGAACCCTTCAACTGAGGATTTTGTAGCAGCGATTCGTTCCTTAAATGCAGAACATATTTTAGTACTTCCAAACAATTCAAATATTATTTTAGCTGCTCAACAAGCCGAGTCTTTATTGGATGAATTAGATGTCCATGTTTTACCAACCAAGAGTATTCCACAAGGATTAAGTGCATGTATTATGTTTAATCCAGAAGTGTCTGTCGATGAAAATATCAATGAAATGTCTGCAGCCTTTGCGAATGTTAAAACAGGGTTAGTCACCTATGCGATAAAAGATACCAGTTTTGAAGGGGTAGATATTGCTGCAGGGGATTATATGGGCATTCTAGAAAAGAAAATTGTAGTTTCTACACAAGATAAGATTGAAGCAACTAAGATGCTTTTAAATGAAGCTGTGACGGAGACGGATGGACTCATCACCTTAATCATCGGTGAAGATGTAAGTGCTGAAGAACAAAGTGCCATTGAAACTTATTTAGCAGAACGCTTTGATCACTGTGAAGTTGAGATCACCCAAGGTTTGCAACCTGTGTATTCATTTATTTTAGGGATTGAATAAAGGGCGTTTAGCCCTTTTAATTTAAGTATGGAAGTTGTTCCTTTAAAGCTATCCCCCATCCTAAAGAAGAAACTTGAAGCTGCAGGTCTTTTTAATCTTGAATCCATACTGCGGTATTATCCATCGCGTTATGATGACATTCAAGTGAAGCCATTTAACAGTTGGCTTAAAGGCGACAAAATCTGGATTGAAGGAGAAATATTAGAACCACTTAAAGTTAACAGAATTCGAAAGAATTTAAATGTGACTAAATTCTTACTACAAAGTGAACAAGGACTTTTCCAAGTTAGTCTTTTCAATCGACCATGGCTAAAAGCACTCATGAAAATTAGTTTATATGCACGCTATGATGGTCAAAATCAACTGTTAGGACTCAATTACAATACCCGTGCATTGAGTGAACAAATCGGCTTACATCCGGTCTATCGCTTAAGTCATGATCTCAGTCAAGCTGATATTCAAAAATCAGTAAAATTTGCATTAACTCAATATTCTACACTTCATCTTACAGACGTCCCGGAATATTTAAAAGAAAAATATCGGCTCCTCAATTTAAGGGTAGCTTTATTTCAACTGCATCAACCACAATCCTTAGAAGCGCTTAAGCAAGCCTCACGTACTTTAAAGTATGAGGAATTTTTAAGGTTTCAAACTAAACTTCAAATCAATCGACAAGATAACTTTGGACAATCTTTTGGCATCACAAAAGTATTTGATCGCCGTCTTATTCAAACATGGCAGAAATCACTCCCCTTTGAATTAACGTCCCAACAAAACAGTGTTCTAGATGATATTCTGAATGATTTACAGTCAAATCATCGAATGTATCGATTATTACAGGGGGATGTTGGGAGTGGGAAAACAGTTATTGCTGCTTTAGCCATGGTGGCCTGTGTTAGTGCCCATTATCAAGCTGCTTTACTTGTGCCCACAGAAATATTAGCGTTGCAACATTATAGAACACTTAAAACATATGTTCCGCAAAGCATGCGTATTGAAGTTTTAACCTCGAGCACCTCGATTCAAGATCGAAAAGCACTTCTTGAAGATTTAAAATTGGGGAACATCGATATTCTTATTGGTACCCATAGCATCATTCAAGACTCAGTCATCTTTAAGAATGTAGGGCTGGTGGTTGCGGATGAACAACATCGCTTTGGGGTGCAACAACGACAAGCTTTAAGTGAAAAGGGGGAGAAGGTTGATTTTCTCTTGATGAGTGCAACCCCAATTCCTAGAACGTTAGCATCGGTTCTTTTCGGAGATCTGGATGTTTCAAGTATCACTGCGTATCACAGTTCAAAAGCACACATATCAACATCATTAATTCGTGAAAACAGCATTAAATCTATTTTAACGTTCATTCTAAAACAGATTGAAAAACATCAACAAATCTATGTTGTGTGTCCAGCCATCGAAGATACCCAAGAACGTGAAGTAATGACGGTCGAACGCGTCTATAAAGCTTTAAGTAAAGTTTTACCAACTTCTATTCGAATCGGTCAATTACATGGCAAGTTAAGTTCTAATGAGAAAGAATCCACTTTAGATTTGTTTAATCAGAATGCTCTGGATATTTTGGTAACCACCACGGTAATCGAAGTAGGGGTTAATGTATTAAACGCGAATACCATGGTGATCTATGATAGTGATCGTTTTGGATTATCGCAACTTCATCAACTCCGAGGGCGTGTTGGACGGGGTGAACATGAAGGTTTCTGTTTTCTGTTAACAGACTCAGAGGATGACTTAAGTTTACAAAGACTGGATGTCATGGTGGAGAGTACAGATGGATTTGAAATCGCAAATAAAGATTTGGAATTAAGAGGACCTGGGGAAATATTTGGGTTAAAACAAAGTGGTATTCCAGGATTCTTAATTGCCAATGTCATTTTAGATCAAGCAATTTTATTAACTGCCCAACAGGATGCTATTGAGCTCTTAAAGAGCGCTAAGGATCAAAATAGCAAAGCATTTATTGAATCTTGCAAAGAAGAACTCACTGAACAAACCTTGGATTAAGGAAGTTCTCATGTATAATAATTCTATGACCTTAGTACAATGGCTAGAAAAGAATTCACTCCAAATTACGAATATGAAAAGCTTAGAGTTGGCTTTTATTCATCGTTCTTTTAAACATGAAAATGCTGCTTTACATTTAGAAGATAATCAAAGATTAGAATTCATGGGGGATGCAGTTCTTCAACTATGGACTGCTCGTTTTCTTTATCAAATGAACCCGCGTTTAGATGAAGGTCAAATGACCAAATTAAGATCACAAATGGTGTGTGAACAATCCTTAGCATATTGTGCCAGGCAATTAGACTGTGCTCAATTTTTAAAACTTGGGAAAGGTGAAATCTTAGATAAAGGGGATCAACGTGATTCAACCCTGGCAGATATGTTTGAAGCCGTTATTGGGGCGCTCTATCTTGAGCTTGGTCTAGAAGCACTGGAACCTTTATTAATGAGTCTCTTTGAACATCCTGAGGTTTTTAAATCCTTGAATAAGATTGTAGACTATAAAACACAACTTCAAGAATATGTACAAGCGGAAGATCGTCGCACAATAGATTATTTATTATTGAGCACTGAGGGACCAGCAAATTTACGAATCTTTGAAGTAGCTGTACGTGTAGATGGGATTATCTATGGTAAAGGCAAAGGAAGTTCTAAGAAAAGAGCTGAACAAGCAGCAGCTGAAGAAGCGATTACCAAAATGGTGAAATAATGGGAAATCAAGTCTATCAAGAAACAATCGGACTAACTTACCAAGAAGCCATCGAAGAAGCTAAACGTTGTTTTAATTGTGTTCTTAAGCCCTGTGTGGTTGGGTGTGTAGCCCATAATGAAATTCCTTCAATGATTAAAGCTTTTCTAGCTGGTGAGGGTGAAGAAGCAAAAAGAATCAGTGAATCAAAAACGAGTTTTCCAGAGATTTGTGGAAGGGTATGTTACCAAGATGTTCAATGTGAAGCCGTTTGTGTTCGCATGAAACAAAATGTACCTGTTAAAATCGGATTGATTGAACGTTATATTGGTGATCATTATACTGTCCCTCACACAATCCCTAAACCAAGTCAAAAGAAAGTAGCCATTATTGGTAGTGGTCCATCTGGTTTAGCCTGTGCTTTAGAATTAATGCATCAAGGAATAGAAGTTAACATCTATGAACGTAAGGATATTTTTGGGGGTGTTTTAAAATATGGGATTCCGCCCTATCGATTACCGAATCGTATTGTGGATGAACGAATCGAAGAACTTAAATACAAAGGTGTTCAGTTTATTAATCATTCTACCATTCAAAGTTCGGATGATTTAAGAAAGTTATTAGATCAAGGTTTTGACGCTGTATTTATTGGGATTGGGGCTTCTCAACAAAACTTCTCAAAGATAAAAGGTTCTGATTTAAGCATGGTTATTGGATGGAAAACATTTCTAGGCATCATTAATATTGGCGAATCTTCCTTCAAAGAACATTTCGGACATATCCGACGTATTTGTGTGGTTGGAGGGGGAAATGTTGCCATGGATGTGTGTATCAGTGCGCGTAAATTTGGAATTGAAACACATCTACTTTATCGAAGAACTCAAGCATTAATGCCTGCGCGGCCGATGGAAATAGCTGAAGCCTTACATTTAGGCGTCATTCTTCATGAATTAAGTGATCCTACTGAAATCATTCAAAAGGAACATTCACTTGAGATTATCTCTAAGAAAACGCACATTATATATCCTGATTCAAGTGATCGAGGTGTAATTGTGGATGGAGAAGGTGAACTTAGACTTGAGTGCGATATGTTTGTTATGGCCATTGGTTCTACAGTGCGTAAGCTCAATTTCGAAGGTCTAGACTTAGATCCAACAAATCGGATCCTTATTAATGAAGACTATGAAACGTCTATTTCCAATGTTTATGCAGCTGGAGATGCTGTTACGGGGACTAAAACCGTTATTCATGCCTTGTCTTCTGGGAAGTTAGCAGCCCAAAAAATAGCTTCTAGATTGTTAGGTAACCTATGACCAGAATCCTGTTTGAACCCATCTTACAAAAACTTGACTTTGATGTTTTAGATCAAGTTTATTTTAATCATGCGACTTTAGATTCTTTACACTATGCAAGAAATACAAAGGAAATCAAACTTCACTTATATCTTAAGAGTTCTCTGCCATTTACGATTTATTCTAAACTTAAAGATAAATTACACCGTCAATTAAACGTTAATGTTGACTTAAAAATAGACGCTGAAGAATCCAATCTGTCTCAAAAAGACATTCAGTTATATGTTGCTGAAGCCATTGTACAGCTTAAATTAAAAAGATTTGCAGCTCAAGAATTATGTATTTTAGAGGATTCTACTCTATTTTTCTTACGAAATAAATCAACGGAATCAAAAGCAGATAAAGATGAACTTCTAAGCATTCAAAACTATCTACTGGAGTTAAGCATACCGTTACAATGTGAGATTCGCGTCAAGGTTGATGAAGAAGTGGTTATTGAATCAAGAGAGGCAATTGTACAAATAGCTGATTCGAATTTTAACCAAAGTACGGTTAAATTTAAGAAACTTAAGCTTGAAGAGTATGAAATTGTTCCTTTAAAAGCATGTGTTGCGGGGATGCGTCAGGTAAAAATAAGAGGCAAGATTTTTAACATTGATACACAATGGGTTAGAAACAATACAGTGTTAAGACAAAGTGTGTATGTGTATGACGAAGAAGATGCCATCTCTTTTAGCCACTTTCTTGATCAAGATGATCAAATTAAAAAGTATAGTTTATTGAAAGAAGGGGATTGTTTAGAAGTCTTTGGTGATATCGTTTATGACAATTATGCTAAAGACATACAAATTTCTTATAAGGACATGCGTATTATTCCAGATTGGATGGTGCGTAAGGATGATGCGGACTTAAAACGTATTGAATTGCATCTACATACAAATATGTCTGAGATGGATGGCATTAGTCCGATTGAGGCTTATGTTAAACAAGCCTTTGAATGGGGGCATGAGGCCATAGCCATCACGGATCATTTTAGTGTTCAAGCCTATCCTAAGGCCCAAAAAGCTGTAGAAGCTTTAGTTAAACAATATCCAGAACGTCCTTTTAAGATGATTTATGGCTGTGAATTTAACATGGCAGACTCGAAATTATTGATTGTTCGTAATCCACATCAACAAGTTTTACATGCTTCGACGTATGTCATTTTTGATTTAGAAACGACGGGATTAAGCAATCGTTATGATGAAATCATAGAGATAGGCGCAATTAAAGTTAAACAAGGAATGGTGGTTGATCGTTTACAAATGTTTGTGAATCCTCAACAATCCTTAAGTCCTTTTATTCTAGAAAAAACAAACATCAAGCAAAGTGATGTTGATCATGCTTTAACTCTAGATAAAGTCATTCAAACCTGGATTGATTTCTTTGGGGATTCAATTCTAGTTGCACACAATGCCAGTTTTGATGTTGGATTCATTCAATCTAAACTTCATAATTTAGGCTATAAGGCTTTAGATAACACCGTCATTGATACGTTAGATTTAGCTAAAGCTATTTTAAAAGAAAAACGATATTATCGTTTGGGGGCCTTAGCGAAGCATTATAAGGTAAATTATGATGATAACACAGCCCATCGAGCTGATTATGATGCTGAGATTTTGAATAATATCTTTTTAAAGATGTTGAATTCTGAAGAACTCTCAAAACTTGTGACCGTGGATGATTTGGATACTTTAAATGCTCAGGATTCATTCAAAAAACAGAATCGAAAACACATCAATGTATTGGCCAAAAATGCCCAAGGTTTGAAATCTATTTTTGAATTGGTTACTTTAACCCATACCCAACGTTTAGTTACACTGGGTAAAGATGAAGGCTCCTCTGAACCAAGATTACTCAGAGAAGACATTCAAAATGCACGGGAGCATTTACTGATTGGTAGTTCCTGTTTAAATGGAGAAATTTTTGATTATGCAGCCACTCGATCTCAAGTAGAACTTGAACAAGCCATGCATTTTTATGATTACATCGAAGTTCAAGCGCCTGAAAATTATCGTCATCTTATTGAGAATTCATCGATCAAGGATCATGCTCGATTGATCAGTATTCTTAAAAACATAATCGATACCGCCATAAAACTTAAAATAACTGTGATTGCCACGGGGGATGCGCATTACGTAAACCCTCAAGAGAAAAAATTTAGAGATGTGTATATTCAATCTAAAGGTGTGGGTGCAGGTCGACATCCCCTATATCTCTATAATGAGGATAAACGTCGTTTAGCCAGTGCACCAGATCAACATTTCAGAACAACTCAAGAGATGTTGGAGGCTTTTAATTTCTGTGATGAACAACTTGCCCATCATTTGGTTGTTTTAAATCCTAAATTTATTGCGAATCAAATTGAAGTCGTAAAACCAATCAAGAAAGAGTTATTTACCCCCAGTATTGAAGGGGCAGATGACCGATTAAAGGAACAAGTTTATAAGAATGCTCAAGCTAAATACGGCCATCCTTTACCTCAACTTGTAGAAAACAGATTACAAAAAGAACTCAATTCAATCACAACCCATGGATTTGGTGTCATTTATTACATTGCGCATCTATTGGTCGAGAAATCATTAAACGATGGCTATATGGTGGGTTCTCGTGGTTCTGTGGGTTCATCCTTGGTCGCAACCATGGCAAATATTACAGAAGTAAATCCATTACCTCCTCATTATGTCTGCCCAAAGTGTCAACACAGTGAATTTATTGTCGATGCAAGTGTTGACAGTGGGTTTGACTTGGTCGATAAGAATTGTCCTCACTGCAATAGCCTAATGGATGTCGATGGACATGACATTCCATTTGAAACTTTCTTAGGGTTTGAAGGCGATAAAGTACCTGATATTGATTTAAATTTCTCCGGAGATTATCAAGAAAAAGCGCATGCTTATACAAAAGTACTCTTTGGAGATAAACATGTGTTTCGTGCCGGAACCATTTCGACCGTTGCTCAACGCACGGCCTATGGATACATCAAAGGTTTCTTAGAAGAAATGGGATTAGAACAAAGCTATCGTCCTGCGTATATGTTATATCTTGCGAAAGGTTGCGAAGGGGTTAAACGCACCACGGGACAACATCCAGGGGGCATTATTGTTATACCTCAAGATAACGATGTTCATGATTTTACACCTGTTCAATATCCCGCCAATAAGACCAATTCTGAATGGTTAACCACCCATTTTGAGTTTGCTGATATTCATGATAATGTCTTAAAACTTGATATTTTAGGTCATGTAGATCCAACAGCCATGAAGATGTTAGAACGTTTATCAGGCCTAAATGTTCGAAAAATTCGAATGAATGATAAAACAGCCATCGATGTGTTCTCATCCATTAAAGATTTAAAGCTCCTCAATCCTTTTTATACTGAAAAGACAGGAGCTGTAGGTTTACCAGAATTTGGAACTGGGTTTGTACGTCAAATCTTAGAATCAACGAAACCTCAAAATTTCTCAGATTTAGTGCGTGTTTCTGGTTTATCCCATGGAACAGATGTTTGGTTAAACAATGCGAAAGACTTAATTAGTCAGGGTTATCCATTTGTGGAAGTGATTGGATGTCGCGATGACATCATGATTTATTTGATTCATAAAGGACTTCCAGCCAAAGCATCCTTTGACATTATGGAATCTGTTCGTAAAGGCAAAGGCCTAAAAGATGAATGGAAGAAACTGATGGCAGAACATCAAGTTCCAGAGTGGTACATTCAATCATGTTTAAAGATTAAATACATGTTTCCCAAGGCACATGCAGTCGCATATGTCTTAATGGCAGTTCGTGTAGCGTGGTTTAAAGTCCATTTGCCAGCGATCTACTATGCGACTTACTTTACCTTAAGATCAACGGCCAATGAATATGAAACACTCATCCTTGGACAAGCTAAAATCTTAGAGCGTCTTAAGAATATTCAATCTCGTTTAAGTGATCAGAAGCTGAAATCAACAGTTAGTTCAAAAGAAGAAGAATACATTGGATCACTTGAAGTGGCCTATGAAATGACCAGTCGTGGATTAGGATTTAGCGCATTGAGCTTGAATGAAAGTATGGCGACAGAATTCAAAGTGGATCCACTTCATCCGAATCAACTTATTCCACCTTTTACCATTGTGGATGGCTTAGGTGAGAACGTCGCTAATTCAGTACTTGAAGCTCGAAAAAATGGTCCATTTATGTCTAAAGAAGACTTGCAGACCCGAACCCTCTTAAATACAACCCATTTAAAGAAATTTGAACAGTATGGATTGTTGCAACATCTCGATGATCAAAATCAAATGAGTCTATTCTAGGCTTGATATTTAGTTTAAATAATAGTATTATGGTCGTGCATAACAAACAAGGAGTGGTTCGCCACTCCTTCGTGTTTGTTTAAGGAGATTATGGAAAAACAAGCCATTGAACACTTAATTATCCCAATACTAGAAGCTCATCAATTAATTCTAAGTGAATTAAAATGGGATCAAGAAGGTAGTATGCGAATTTTACAAGTTTCAATCATGCGCGAAGATGGAAGTATGGACTTAGATACGTGTGCGAATATCTCACAGGTATTGAATCCACTTCTAGATGAAAGTCCTTTAAGTCAAGAAACGTATGTACTTGAAGTAAGTTCACCTGGTGCTGAACGTGAACTTAAAACTGTAAAAGAAAGACTTCATGCTGTGGGGGCTTATGTCAAAATCAGATTCCATCATCCCATCGATAAATCGCTGGAATATACTGGGACCTTAATGACCTATGATGGTGTTGAAGGTGTGTTGATGGTTAGTATAAAATCTGCTCGTAAAAAAATAGTATTCGAAGAAAACAACATCGCCAAAATGAATTTGGCTGTAAAAATCTAGGGAGGCAACATGAACTTTAAAGAATTCTTAACTGCTATGCAGGCGATTGAAGGCAATCGCAATATTACCAAAGAGATTGTTTTAGACGCATTACAAGAAGCGCTCAGCAAAGCTTATCGCAAACACATTGAAATTCCTGATGCTTTGGTCCGTGTTGATATTGATCAAACAACAGGTGAAGTCAGTGTTTTTCAAGAATATAAAGTTGTTGAAAATGTTGAAGATGACGAATTAGAAATCGGTCTTGATGACGAAAAAGTTATTGCGGCGGGTTTAAAAGTCGAAGAAATCTATGCGGTTAAAATCAACATTGATGATTTAGGTCGTGCGGCAGCTTTGCTTGCGAAGAATGTTATGAAACAGAAGATTCGTGAAGCTGAGAAACAAGCTGTTTATGACGAATACATCGATAAACTGGATGAAATGGTCATTGGGATTGTTGAGTCTGTAGAAGAAAAATTTGTGGTTGTTAATCTAGGAAAAACGTTGGCGATGATGCCTAAAGCGGCTCAAATTCCTAATGAAATCTATAAAGAAGGTAATAAAGTTCGTTTAGTGATTACCGAGGTTACCAAAGATACCAAAGGCGCACAGGTTTTAGTGAGTCGTGCAGATGCTAAACTGGTTAAACGACTCTTTGAAAAAGAAGTTCCAGAAATTTTCCAAGGGATTGTTGAAATTAAAGCCATTGCCCGTGAAGCAGGTGAACGAACCAAAATAGCTGTTCACTCAAAACGGGATGATGTGGATCCAATTGGTGCTTGTATTGGCCCACGTGGATCACGTGTGCAGATTGTCATCGAAGAACTCAAAGGTGAAAAGATTGATATATTTGAATGGAGCGAAAACATTATTGAGTTGATTAAAAACTCCTTAAGCCCAGCTCAAATATTAGCGGTTTTACCAACAGAAGAAAAACGTGGACTTTTGGTTATCGTAGATGAAAACCAACTCTCTTTAGCCATTGGCAAAAAAGGTAAGAATGCGCGCTTAGCTGTCCGCCTTACTGGTTTAAAAATTGATATTAAGTCTCGTGAAGACATTGAAGCTGAAGGCCGTGATTGGAAAGCTGAAAGTGCTAATTTTGCCTTTGAACAAGAAGCTAAGATTCTTGAACGTAAAGCTAAGAAACTCCAAGAAGAACGTCTCAAACAAGCCGAAGTAGATGCGGCTAGACAAGCGCAATACAATACTTTAGTAGAGGATTTAAGTGATAAGGATGAAGTTGAAGAACTTCAAGATGATAAAGACTTCTTACCAAGTCCTGCTAAAGAAATCGAAAAGGTTGTTGAAGTACAAGTTGTTGTGGAAAAACCTGTTAAGGTTAAAAAAGAACGGAAACCCGTTGAAGTTCATCACGACTATGTTTCTAAACTTGAAAAAGTGGCAGAAAATAAACCTGTCATTAAGAAAGAAGAAATTAAGAAGAAACCTCGTAAAGGCGAAGAAGATGAACGTCGCTTACGTCCATCTGAAATCAAGAAGGATAAAGATTACGATATCAAGATTGAATATACCCCTGAAGAATTGGCTGAGATTGAAAAACAACAAGCTTTGGATGCTGCTAATGCAACTTGGGAACAAGAAGTTGATTATGATGAATATGAAGCATTTTATGAGAAAGAAGAGTAATATCTTTGGTTGCTCCTATCAAAAAAGTACCTTTACGTCGTTGTATCGCTACGCAAACACAAGCACCTAAGAAGGACTTGATTCGGATCGTTAGAACACCCGAAGGGGAAGTTAAAATTGATTTAACAGGGAAAGCAAATGGTCGTGGAGCTTATTTACTAAAAAGCTTGGAAGCGATTGATTTGGCTCAAAAAAGACTTTCACTTAAAAGAGCTTTAGAGTGTGAAATTCCAGAAACACTGTTTGAACAACTTAAAGAGGTTATCCTTGGTCGTAAGTAAACTTTCGTTTTTAGGACTTGTTAAACGTGCCAATGCTTTGGTAACAGGTGCTCGTCTGATGGAGGGCATTCGAAACCAAAGTGTCTATTGTGTCTTAATTACTTCAATTGCATCCAGTCGAACCCAAAAACAACTCCTAGATAAATGTACATTTTATAAGATCCCAGTTATAGAGGGTATAGATCAAAATGAATTAGCGAGTTACATCGCTGATAACCCTGTCGCCATTGGCATTACCAATGCTCAAATGGCATCAAAAATCTTACAAGAAATGAGGTGAATTTATGGCAAAACCAGCCAAAAAGAATAATAATAATCGTCGTCCTACGCATACAGCCCCTGTACGTGAATTCAAACCACGTGCGGAAGTGGTGACGTCGATTACGTATACAGAAGGGATTAACGTTTCTCAACTTGCTGAAAAGCTTAATAAGAATTCAAGCGATATCATTAAATTATTGTTTATGTTAGGGAAAATGGTCACCATCAACTCTAATCTGGATGATGAAACAGTTCAGTTAATCTCTATGGAATATAATGTAGAAACTACCAAGGAAGAAGTCATAGATGTGGATAGTTTGGAAGATAATGATATTGATGATCAAAAATCATTGGTTGAACGTCCGCCCATTGTTACCATCATGGGACATGTTGACCATGGTAAAACCACATTATTAGATGCCATCCGTAAAACAAAAGTAGCCGAAGGCGAACAAGGTGGGATTACACAACACATTGGTGCATATCAAGTGAGTGTGAATGGCAAGAAAGTAACCTTTTTAGATACACCAGGACATGAAGCCTTTACAGCTATGCGTGCGCGTGGTGCTAAAGTTACCGATATTGTTATTATTGTCGTTGCAGCGGATGATGGCGTTATGCCTCAAACCAGAGAAGCCATTGATCATGCCAAAGCAGCAGGCGTACCCATTATCATTGCCGTTAATAAAATGGATAAACCTGGGGCAAACCCAGAGAAAATTATGAATGCGATGGCAGACTTGAATCTCGTGGCAGAAGAATGGGGTGGCGATGTTATGTTCTGCAAATTGTCAGCTAAAACGGGCGAGGGGATTCAAAATCTATTAGAATCTATTTTAGTCATTTCAGAAGTAAAAGACTTTAAAGCTAATCCCAGTCGTTTAGCTTCAGGTTCTGTAATAGAAGCTCGATTAGATAAAGGACGTGGTCCTGTAAGTACCATCCTTGTTCAAAATGGAACTTTAAAAACGGGTGATATTTTAGTAGTTGGAGCATGTTTTGGTAAAGTTCGTCGTATGACGGATGATCGTGGACGTGAAATTAAAGAAGCTAAGCCTTCTACCCCTGTTGAAATTATCGGCTTAAATGATGTTCCAGTTGCAGGCGATTACTTAAAAGCCTTTGCGAATGAACGCCAAGCGCGTGCAATTGCGGATCGTCGTTTACAAGTTAAGACAGACTCCGAACGTAAAGCTTCATCGTCCGTTTCCTTAGATGAATTATCTTCTGCGATTGCAGAAGGTCTACTCCAAGAAGTAAAAGTTATCGTTAAAACGGATGTTCAAGGTTCTGCTGAGGCGATTAAACAAGCCTTAGAAAAAATTGCTGTTGAAACCGTTCGTGTGAATGTCATTCGTTCAACTGTAGGCGCTATTTCTGAATCTGATGTTATGTTAGCCAGTGCTTCTAAAGCATTGATTATTGGCTTTAATGTACGTCCTGATGCAGTTGTACGTAAGAAAGCTGAAGAAGAAGGAATTGATATTCGTTTATATGGGGTTATTTATGATGCAGTCGATGAAATAGAGAAAGCCATGAAGGGTTTACTCGCCCCTGTCTTTAAAGAAGTGATCTTAGGCCAAGCTGTTGTTCGTCAAACGTTCAAAGTATCTAAAGTTGGAACCATTGCAGGTTGTATGGTTACGGATGGTAAGATTGTACGTGATGCGAAGGTTCGCATTATGAGAGATGGTAAAGTTATCTATGTGAGTAAGATTGGAACCCTTAAACGTTTCCAAAATGATGCTAAAGATGTGGCTGCTGGATATGAATGTGGGATTACCATTGATGGGTTTAATGATCTAAAAGATAATGATATTTTTGAGGCGTATGAAGATCAGGAAGTTGCTCAGGTTTAAACGCTATGGCAATCCGTCAACAACGTATCGCACAACTCATTCTTAAAGATGTCTCTGAGATGATTCAATTTCAGATCAAAGATCCAGAAATTGGTTTTGTAACTTTAAGTGATGTTGATTTAAGCAATGATTACTCTTATGTAAGACTATATGTGAGCTTTATGGATCCAAGTAAAGATCAAGAAGTTCAACTTAAAGTACTCAATAGTTATGCCAGACAAATTAGAGGTGCTTTAGGTAAAAAGTTGATGATTCGTAAGATCCCAGAAGTGAGCTTTCATCTTGATCCAAGTTTTGCTCAAGGGCAAAGGATTGATGATCTACTTAGGAATATTAATCAATAAGAGAAGAGCTTCGGCTCTTTTTTTATTTTGAGAATCTTAATCGATATGTACAATGTTGACATAAGACTTCTGTACAGCGATGATGCTTGAAATTCTGAATAAGTGAGATATGACGTTCATGATTTAAGAGGTCTTTAAAGCTTGTTTCGAAGATGTTTCCATAATTTAATAATCCTTGAGGATCAAGACAACAAGGCGTTACATCGCCATTAGATAGAATAGCCATCATCTTGGAACCAGCATGACATGTTCCTTCATTTCCTACAAAAGGATCGTTAATGTTGGGCCATTTAAACTCTTCATCGAGATCAAGGGTTATTTTAGGGGTTATTCTGATTCGATGTTTACCACTTTGTTTCCAATTCGAAATAACTTCATGACAAAATAATCGCGCTAGAAGTGCTTCCATTTGTAAAGATTTCTGATTCCATATACGAATAAAAAGGGAAGCTTTATTATCTTCAGTTTGTTGAATCAGGTGAGCTAAACTTAGTGATAATTGTTCAAAAGTAGTTTCATCTAAAGACTCCCATGCATGTAATGATAGTGTGAGTTGTGCAAGTGCAGGATGACTGAGTAATTGATGCTCATAAAGAGGGATGAGCGTACCATTGGTTACAAGATGTACCTTTAACCCATGTTGAAAAGATAAATCAAGAAAGAGCATAAGATCTGGATGCAACAATGGTTCCCCTTGAACATGTAAGTAGATATGTTGTGTATACTCTTTTATCTCACGCAAGATGTATTCGAATTGTTGAGGAGTTAAAGCTTGTTTCATTCGTTGTGAGGGTGGACAAAAATGACATGAAAGGTTGCATTGATTATGGATTTCAATATACACTCTGTTGATCAACATAGATTAATTCTACCATTAAAAAGAGAGAACTTAATTCTCTCTAAATCGGGATAAGAATTCTTGTGTACGCGCTTTAGATGGATGATTAAAGAGGGCATCAGGAGTTCCTTCTTCTAAGATAACACCTTGATCCATAAAGAGAACTCGATCAGATACATCTTTCGCAAAACTCATTTCATGGGTCACAATAATCATGGTTCGATGTTCTTTAGCCAAGGCTTTAATAACACTTAAAACTTCTCCAACCATTTCAGGATCTAAGGCACTGGTAGGCTCATCGAAGAGTAAAACTTCTGGTTCCATACACAATGTACGTGCGATGGCGACTCTTTGTTTCTGCCCACCAGATAAAGTCATCACTGAACGTTCTGCAAAGTCTCTTAGTCCTACTTTTTCAAGGGTAGTCAAAGCTAAAGCAATGGCTTCTTTCTTATTTTTACCCAATACTTTGGTTTGACCAATTACACAATTATCTAAGACGGACATATGGGAGAATAGATTAAAAGATTGAAAAATCATTCCTACACGGGCTCGATAAGCATTTATACCTTGAATAGAGTCCAGAATGTCTTTTCCATGAAAGTGAATAGATCCTCCTTCATAGGATTCTAGTAAATTAATACATCTCAATAAGGTGCTTTTTCCACTTCCTGAAGAACCAATAATACTGATAACTTCACCCGAATTAACGGAGAGACTAACCCCTTTTAAAACCTCATTTTGGTGGAAACGTTTAATAAGTTGATTAATTTGAATGATCATTGTGTCTCCTTACTGGCTTTATAATGGCCAATATTTAGGGGAGTTGTAGTACTCGAAGGACCATCAAACCCACTTAGATTCATTTTCTTTTCAATGGCTTTAAGGATAAGTGTGGTTGAGTAAGTAAGTGTAAGATAAATCATAGCAGTGACAAAGAATGTATCCGTATATCGATAATTAATTCCAGCAACCGAAACGGATTGGAAATAGAGTTCTGTAACGCCAATAACATTCAACACAGAAGTATCTTTAATGTTGACGACGAATTCATTCCCAATCGCAGGAAATGCATTTTTAATGGCTTGAGGAAGAATAATATACACCATGGTTTGAAAATTATTCATACCAATCGACCGAGCAGCTTCATTTTGACCTTTATCTAAAGACTGAATGCCTGCTCGAACGATTTCAGCCATATAAGCCCCAGTATTAATTGAGACAATGACGATTCCAGCAAATAACTTTGATTCTTTAAATAAAGGTAAAAAAGCATAATAGATAAAGATGGCTTGGACCATCATCGGTGTTCCTCTGAACACTTCAACATAAATGGATGTTAAGAAGCGGATAGTTCTTGTCGTCCATCGTTTAAGGGAGGAATCATACACAGATTCTGGTAATGATCTAAGGATGCCTACACCTAACCCAATTAATAGTCCAAAGACTGTAGCAGTTAGTGCAATGGTTAAGGTGTTTTTAGCACCATAAAGGAAAAGAGGGGCATATCTCTTTGCAATATAATATGCCGCTCCTAATAAGTCATTTGGGATGGTGGATAAAACGGATAACATTATTCAGCTGGCTGACGATCAATTGCATCAGCCATCCATTGATTGCGTGTAGCAGCATCAACACCAGCTAGAATTTCATTGATGGATGCGACTAAGTCAGTGGCATCTAGAGCGACCGCAACCGAAACGGTTGTATCTTCAAAAGATAGTTCGAAACCAGAGCCAGCGGCAAACTGTACGATGGATAATCCAGGGTTACTCGCAACAATACTTAAAGCAACGGGGTATTCGGAAACCATCGCATCTGCTTCAGCATTTACGACAGAATTGGTTAAGAGGGCAAATGAACCTAAAGGTGTTAAGTGATTAACACTTGGAATCTGATCAACAACGGTATCATGGAAGGTATTTTGTTGCGCAATAACTGCAGCACCATTAAAGTCTTGTAGACTTGTAGCGGTGGCATATACAGAATCATTTCTTACGATTAAAACCATATCTGATTGATAATAAGGCTCAGAGAAGGAAATACTTTGACGACGTTCTTCAGTGTCAGTCATTCCTGCAACAATCATATCAATTTCACCATTGGTAAGCGCTGGAATAAGTCCATCCCAACCAATTTTTTTAACAACTAAAGTACGTCCTAAACCACTTGCGATGGTTTGAGCGACTTGGATGTCATATCCATCGCAATAACCTGCCCCATCTTCATCAATCGCGACAGCTGTATCAGATGCTTCAACTTGAGTCCAATTAAAGGGAGCATACGCACATTCCAACCCAACTGTAATGGTTTCAACAGCTGCTTCTTGTGTGCTTTGAGCACAGCCTGATAAAATTAAACCTAATAATACTGTCATACTAAATAATCTATTCATGGACGAATCCTCGTTCTTTCTAAACAAAAGGCCGTGACTATTACACGGCCTTTGATAGAAATCATCGGTGAGTATAATAGCGCCACTTCAGTGATGAAGGAGTGTTATAGATCTTATCTATAGCCCCACACGTTGAATTTGCCAACTCAATGTGTTCGGCGACGATTGCCTTTGGGATGGGTTATGGCCTGCCGGCTCACCATCTTACTCATCTGCGTCGCTACCTCTATTGCTTTTGTTTGTCTTGAGTATAATGAAGTAAAATTTCTTTGTCAACACTTTTTTTCCATAAATCTAATTGATCTTGATTGTGCAACATCGTGATGAAGTTATCATGCGCGGGTGGGAAACTTGTGTAGAGTGCATTTAACATTTCTTTGATGGCTTGTCTTTTAGTGCTTCCATCAACCGGACAAGCAGAGGGTTTAATTGGTAGATTTAAAGTTTTAACATTACTGATAATATCTTTCTCTTTGACATAAACAAAGGGTCGAATAAAGGTTACTTCAGTCTTAGTCATATACATCGAAGGTTCAAAAGTAGCAAGCTTTCCCCCATAGATCATATTTAAGAAAAGGGTTTCAATGGCGTCGTCTGCATGATGGGCAAAAGCAACCTTATTACAACCTAATGATTTTGCGGCTTTAATAACAGCCCCTTTTTTTAATTTAGAACAGAGTGAGCATTGAATAACATCTTTTTTCTTGTTCAAATTTAATATTTCAGCAATATGAGAAGGGAAAACATGGCATTCAATGTCTTCTTGATTAAAGTAGTTTTTAACGGGTTCAAAGGGAAGACCCCCAAATCCTAAGTCAATATGGATTCCTGTAAGCTTAAAAGGTTTACGACTTTGTTTACGATAGGCTTCTAAAGCTGTTAATAAAAGTGTAGAGTCTTTGCCTCCGCTTAAGCCCACGGCGATGACATCATCCGCTTGAATTAAGGAGAAATCGGTGTCTGCTTGTGCTATTTTTTGAATCAGAGCTTTCATGGTTTGTTTATTCATTCCTGAGTTATTGTATAATACCATAGGAAAACAAAAAATATGAACGGTATCTTTCTGATTGATAAACCTGCAGGCATGACATCATTTGATGTGATTGCTGTCCTCAGGAAAAAACTGGGTATTAAGAAGATTGGGCATACAGGAACTTTAGATCCTAATGCAACGGGTCTTATGATGATCTTAGTTGGTAAATCGACTAAGCTTTTACCGTATATTGATAATCAAACGAAAACATACCAAGCAACCATGAAATTAGGGATAAAAACACATACCGGAGATATCTGGGGAAATGTTAAAGAAACCAAAGTTGTTATTCCAATCACGGAATCTCAAGTTCAAGAAACTTTTAAAAAATTCACGGGTCCTCAGCAACAAATTCCCCCGATGGTCTCTGCAATCTCAGTGAATGGTAAAAGATTATATGAATATGCTCGTCAAGACATTGAAATTGAACGATTGCCTAGAAACATCGAAGTTTATACCCTACAAGGTAAATTGGGAATGGAAGAAATTGAATTTATTGCGCATTGTTCTAGTGGAACCTATATCCGCACTTTATGCGAAGATATGGCATTAGATCTTACTAATATTGCCTGTATGAGTAGCTTGAGAAGGATTGAAATTGGGAAGTTTAAACTCAATCAAGCGATAACTTTAGCTGAACTAGATCCAATACATATCCCGTGGCTCAGTGAAGAAGAGGTTGTTGGTTTACCTGTGATTGAAGTTTATGATCAAACAGAATTTAAAGATGGAAAAATCATGAGTTTAGACAGCCCTTATGATACAGTTATCTTAAAATATGAGGGTGAACTTGTGGCTGTGTATACACGTCAGAATGGTTCAAACTATAGAAGTCTGAGAGGATTATGGTAATGCAAGAATATACAATCAGTTCAACCATCACAGTACAAACCCATGAAAACATTGTTGCGTGTATTGGCTATTTTGATGGGTTTCATCTGGGTCATCAAAGTTTATTTAACAAGACATTAAGTGAAGCGGCTTCTACCAGTCAATTAAGTGCCCTTATATCATTTGAACCAGATCCTTGGACTGTGCTAAAAAAACAAACGCACATTCAGCATTTAACGACTTTAAAAGATCGTAAACAATTAGCTGAAGCCATGGGATTCGATATTTATATTACACTTCAATTTAATGAAGAGATGGCGACTATGGATCCTTTGCGCTTTATCGATAAATTAAAATATTCTGGTATAAGAACTTTAATTTGTGGTTTTGACTTTAAATTTGGTCATCAGGGGCTTGGAACGATTGATACATTAAAAGCAGCAGAAAGCGATGAATTTAAAGTAATCGTTATTGAAGAGAAGGATTATCTTCATGAAAAAATTAGTACAACGCGGATTAAAATTGCCTTAGAACAGGGACAAATGGAATTGGCTCAACACCTCTTAGGTCGTACTTATGGGCTTAAAGGAATCGTGGTTCATGGACAACAAATAGGTCGTAAGATTGGTTATCCAACAGCCAATTTAAAAGTGGATGATGAATACATTTTACCCAAAGTAGGGGTCTATGCAGGGTATGTTAGGCTTCATGGCTTAACGTACACTGCCATGATTGGCTTAGGCTATAACCCAACCGTTAAAGATGATCGCATTGTTTCCATCGAAGCGCATCTATTTGATTTCGATCAAGACATCTATGATGAAGAAGTAGATTTCTTATTTGTACACTATTTAAGAAATGAATTGAAATTTGATGGTTTAGAAGGCTTAATAGAACAGTTAAAGATAGATGAACTTCAGTGTCGTGAACTGGCTAAAAACCCAATCCATTTTTCAGGATTGTAAGAAAATGTAAATATTTTTGAAAATTACTTGCAATGATGAAAAACTTATGTATAATAAAACCAATAAGCGTTGAACAAAAGTAGTAATCGTGTGATTTAAGGGTAGCGACTTGCGGTTGGTGAAAGGCAAGACTTAAAAACGATGAACGTGTTTGGGAGCTGATCATTCGACCCAGTGAAGGGTGATTCCGTACGTCGCGTTAAGACGATTGAGTTGTCAGAATTCAAAGTGAGTTCTGGAATTAAGGTGGTACCGCGTTAAAACGTCCTTTGTTATGAAGGGCGTTTTTTATTTAAGGAGGCAACATGAAAATAGATTTTACAAAAATTGCTGAGTATATCCCTTATATGATGGGTGGAATTTGGATCACATTACAAGTAGCCTTTGCGACTGCTTTGATCGGCTCTATCATTGGCTTGCTCTTAAGTTTTGCTTACCGACGAAAAGGTTGGATGCAAAATTTAACGATGTTCTGGGTAGATTTCTTTCGAGGAACTCCGCTCTTATTTCAACTTATGTTGTTTCATTATGGACTACCTCAAATCACAGGATGGGTTCCAACCCCGTATGTAAGTGCTATTGTCGTCTTCTCGCTCAATTCAAGTGCGTATCTCTCGGAAATTTTAAGAGCTGGGATTGAATCCATCGATAAAGGACAAATCGAAGCAGCTCATGCCTTAGGGGTTAGTAATCTTGATATCTCGTTTAGCATTATTATTCCTCAAGCTTTACATAATGTTTTACCCGCTATTATGAATGAGTTTATAACCCTGGTTAAAGAAACATCTGTTGTTTCAATCATTTCTTTGCAAGATATCATGCGTCGTCAAGCCATTGTATCTGCTGCAACCTATCGATTCTTCGAGCCTATCTTAGTGGTAGGGCTCATGTATTATGTTTTGAATAAAATATTGAGTTACTTAGGTAAAATTCTTGAAAGGAAAATTAGTTATGATAAAGCTTGAAAACATTAGTAAAAAGTTTGGTCAAACAACCGTCCTTAAAGACATTAATATTGAATTCCTACCTGAGAAAACATACGCCATTATCGGGTCCAGTGGCGCAGGTAAGAGTACATTACTCAGATGTATTAATTTGTTGGAGAAACCAACTGAAGGTAAGGTTCTGATTGACCATGTTGATCTCATTAAAGAGAAGACACAGTTAACCAAAATTCGAGAACAGATTGGGATGGTCTTTCAAAACTTTAATCTATTTGCCCATATGAGTGCGATTGATAACGTTGCTTTTGCACTCATTAAGGTAAAGAAAATGAGTAAGGTAGAAGCTTTAAAAGATGCAACTCTTCAATTAGATAACGTGGGTTTGAGTCATCGACTCAATAACTTTCCTCATCAGTTAAGTGGTGGTGAGAAGCAAAGAGTTGCGATAGCCAGAGCCTTGGCAATGCATCCTCAATCCATTCTATTTGATGAACCCACCAGTGCGCTTGATCCCGAAATGACGCAAGAAGTCTTAAAGGTTATTAAACAACTGAATCATATTGGTATGACCAATATTATCGTAACGCATGAGATTAAGTTTGCCCAAGAAGTAGCCGATTACATTGTTTATATGAACAATGCGGAAATATTAGAAGTTACGCCTACCCAAGAATTCTTTAAAAAGCCAAAAACACAACGGGCTCAAGAATTCTTATCAAACATGATCTAAAAGAAAGGAACTTAACATCATGAAAAAACTATTACTCGCCTTACTACTAACATCACTCCTAGCAGCCTGTGCAGCTACACCAACAACAGAGACGCTTGTTGTCTTAACTTCTCCAGATTATCCACCTTATGAATCGATTAAACCTGATGGCACGTATGAAGGTTATGATATTGAACTCATGGAAGCGATTGGAGAAAAAATGGGGGTCACGATCGAATGGAAAGAACAATCCTTTGATGGTATTATCGCAGCTTTGCAATCTAACCAAGGAGATGCTGCCATCTCTGGGATGAATGTGTCTGAAGAACGTTTATTATCGGTTGATTTCTCTGATATCTATAAAGCAGATGGTGATTTATATACAGCCGTTGTTAAAGTCGAAGATGGATTTGCAACCATTGAAGATTTAACAGGTAAAACCATTGCTGTCCAAACAGGTACCGTTCAAGAAGGGGCGATGAATGCAATTGCAGAAAAGTATGGATTTACGGTAGTATCTCAAAAATCATATGCCACCATCATTGAAGACATCAAGCTTGACCGTGTCGATGCCTTGGTTATTGATAGCACCAATGCGGCTACCTATGCTCAAGAAGATGCGACCCTGATGAACTTCAATCTTGTGGATGAAGCATTGGATGGAAAAGCAGGGACAGCGATTGCGTTCCCTAAAGGATCTGAATGGGTAGCAAAAGTTAATACTGCGCTTGCAGAGCTTGTGTCAGATGGGACGATTGCAGCCTTAGATGCTAAATGGTTTCCAGCTCAATAATGTAAATTAATTTATCCTGTGCTATACTTTTCTTAGATGAAAAATATAGCACAGGATTTTATTACGATTAGTAAAACACATGATTTAGGCGACATACATTTAAAGAAGGATGTCTTTAATTCAATTGCTGTTTATGCATGCCAAGAGGAAACTAGAGCACTATTGGATGGTCGTGCACGTCAACGCGTTGAAAGTAAGATTATTGACAATCAATTAACCCTAAGTTTAGAAGTAAAATTGCAATATGGCCAGAATGTGAATGAGGTTTCAGAAAGCTTACAAAATAAGATTGTACAGATGATTGAGCATATGACGGGCTTTCGTTGCTTAGCCGTGGAAGTTCGTGTCGTAGGATTTTATTTCAACGCCCAATAGGGCGTTTTTCTTTGAAATATGTTAGGATAGTAAAGGTACTTATGAAACGACATTTATTGCGTCAACGCACAATGAAATATCTTTATCAACATTGTTTATTAAACAAACCTATTTTTCAAATTCTTGTGGAAGAAGGGCATTTAATGAAACCCGATGGGGATCTTTATGTTATTAGACACTTAGAGAATATTGAAGCTCATGAAGACCATTATATTGAACAAATTAATCAACATTTGAGTGAATGGGAATTTACACGTCTTTCATATGTTGAACAAGCTATTCTACTCTTAGGATGGTCTGAACTTAGTCTTAAGGAAGATGAACGTGCCATTGTGATTGATGAAGCGATAAAGCTTGCAAAAACGTATGCAGACGAATCCTCTTATCAATTTATTAATGCTGTCCTAGATCATTATGTCTGAGTCTGTTTGGACTGTTTCAACACTGCTTCAATCTATTAAATCGACTTTAGAGCAAAATAGCCTTTTAAAGTCTTTTTATTTGAAAGGTGAATTGAGTAATTTTACGGCTCACCACAGTGGACATTGGTATTTTTCTTTAAAAGATGAAGGGGCAAGAATTGCTTGTGTGATGTTTCAAGGATATACCAAAGACGTCCAATTCAAACCCAAAGAAGGGGATAAAGTTTTGATACGTGCATCAGTATCCGTCTATAACCTGCAAGGCTCCCTACAAATTACTGTATTTTCGATGCAAAATGCTGGGTTAGGGGACTTGTATCAACAATTTGAGTTGTTAAAAAAGAAGTTATTTACTTTAGGTTACTTTAATGATGAACATAAAAAACCTATTCCAAAATATCCAAGTCGAATCGCGGTGATTACTGGCCAGAATACTGCAGCCTTACAAGACATTTTAAAAACATTCCATCTTCGTTGGCCGATGATTGAATTGAGTATCTATCCATCCTTAGTTCAGGGTACGGGTGCAGCACTGCAATTAATTGAACGACTTAAAGAAGCACAAACTAAAGACTACGATTTAATTATTATAGCCCGTGGGGGTGGCTCTATTGAAGATTTGTGGGCCTTCAATGACGAAAGATTAGCCGATACTATTTATCAAAGTACAATTCCAATCATTACAGGAATTGGACACGAAACGGATATTACCATTGCAGATTTGGTAGCTGATTTAAGAGCCGCTACACCGACTGCGGCTGTACAATTGTCTGTCCGAAATTATCTCGAAGTTCAGCAAGAACTCAATCAGATTACGACCTATTTTCTTTCGATAATGAAGCATAAACTGAGTGTAAAGAGGACACAAATTGAACACATCAAGACACATCCAGATATGCTTCAACCAGAACTACTCACGCAGACCCATCGTTTACAACTCAGCATAACCAGTCATACCTTATTAAGACAATCTAATTTCATTCATACCTATCAATCAAGACTTAAAGAAATTCATCAAAAGATTCAACGCATCAAAGAACAGAAATATATGTTTCACTCCAATAGATTAAATATACTTAGGGTGAATATGTTTAATAGTTTAATCAATTATCAACGATATAAAACTCAAAGTTTCAGCCAACAATTAAGTTTACTCAATGCTTACTCACCCCTTAATAGTTTAGAAAGAGGGTATACTCTAAGTTATCAAAATGACAAAATGATTCGATCCATCCATGAGGTTGATCACCATCATAAATTATCTGTACGATTTAAAGATGGCATCCTTGAAACGATGCCAATCCCAACAGGAGAAAAATATGACCCAAAAGATAAGTTTTGAAGCTTCTATGCTACGTTTAACTGAAATTATTTCAGCTCTAGAAAAAAATGAAATAGATCTAGAAACCTCAATTACCCTTTTTGAAGAAGGGCTTCATTTAGTTAAAGCCTGTGATGGGCAACTCAAGAATTTTGAAGATAAAGTTCAAACCCTCATGACGCAATATGACAACAACAATAAAGCTGAATAATTTTTTATTAAACTTTGAACATAGACTAAAAGATTGTTTAAATGATCTTGAAGATTCTAGAGTCAAAGATGCCATGAAATATGCATTAGAAGGACAAGGCAAACGGTTTAGACCTGCTTTATTATTTTTGAGTTCAAATGTCTTGCCTGATCATTCAGATGTCATAGAAGTTGCATGTGCTTTAGAGATGATTCATACCTATTCTTTGGTTCATGATGATTTACCTTCAATGGATAATGATGATTATCGACGTGGACGTTTAACAACACACAAAAAATTCGATGAAGCGACGGCTGTTTTAGCAGGGGATGCATTACTAACAGAAGCTTTTAATATGATTGCAAATACTCAAATAGATGACCTTAAGAAAATTAAGATTATCTCTATTCTTTCGAAGGCAGCAGGGGCTAATGGGATGATTTTAGGTCAAGACTTAGACATGTTGAATGACGCACACATTAATTTTGATGAAACCAATATTTCTAGAATGTATGCTTTGAAAACAGGAGCACTCTTTGGGGCTTCACTTGCCATCGGAGCCCTCTTTCAAGATAGAGAAGAAGATATTGTTGCTTTGCAGAAGATTGGATTTGACATGGGGATTGTTTTTCAAATTCAAGATGATTATTTAGAAGCAACATCTACTTTTGAAACATTGGGCAAATCAACACAATCAGATGCTTATAATCATAAACAAACTTTAGTATCATTGTGGGGATTAGACCATAGTTCACACATAATTGCCCAAAGTTTTCAGCAACTCGTTCATGCTATAATTAAACTACATGAAAATTATGGTCCACTTGTAGAACTGATTGAGACCATGCAACAACGAAAAAAATAAGATGATAAAAATTAATGATATTCAAAACCCAAGTTTCTTAAAAGAGATGACATATCCTGAGTTGGAAAAACTATCCAAGGATATCCGTTCTTTTTTAATTGAAAATGTATCGAAAACGGGTGGACATTTATCCAGTAACTTAGGGATTGTAGAACTTACCGTTGCGATGCATATGGTATTTAATTCGCCGATCGATCGAATCATTTTTGATGTGGGTCATCAAAGTTATGTTCATAAAATATTAACGGGACGCGCAGCTAGATTTGATCGTTTAAGACAATATGAAGGACTCAGTGGATTTCAAAATAGACAAGAATCAGAACATGACTCTTGGGAAGCTGGACATGCAGGAACTGCTTTATCTGCCGCTTTAGGATCAGCCATTGCACGTGATTTAAATCAAGAAACATACGCTGTGATCGCAGTTGTTGGGGATGGAGCGATGCCCAATGGGGAGTCTTTTGAAGCTTTAAATCATATTGGTGCTACGCATCATAAACTCATCATTATTTTAAATGATAATAATATGTCAATTTCAGCCAACGTTGGGGCTTTATCGCATGCCATCGCAAGACTTAGAACCAGTGCACCTTATAATAGTCTAAAACATGAAATGAAAGTTCTCTTAACCCGTAATGCTGTTGGCACAACGGTATTAAAAGGGATGAGGGGTATTAAAAACACCATTAAGAAAAATGTGGTTAAGCCCTCGATTTTTACAGATCTTAATTTAGAATACTTAGGTCCAGTGAATGGACATAACTATGCAGAATTGGTTGATGCCTTAACCAGTGCTAAAGACCATGATGGTCCAGTTCTGGTTCACGTCATGACGACCAAAGGCAAAGGATTTACTTTATCTGAAAATGATAAAAGTGGGCGTTGGCATGGGGTCAATCAGTTTGATCCAGATACAGGTAATAATTTGGGAGTAATACCTACCAATCATATGTCTTGGTCTCAAATTATCTCAGAAACTTTAGTCAGATTTGCGAAAGATATGTCTGATTTGGTTGTCTTAACACCAGCAATGATTCAAGGCAGTAAATTGGATAAATTCTTTGCATTATATCCCCAAAGAAGTATCGATTGTGGAATTGCTGAAGAACATGCAACCACGTTAGCTGCAAGTTTAGCCCTCAATGGAAAGAAACCATTTTTATCCATTTATTCAACTTTCCTTCAAAGAGCTTATGATCAGATAAACCATGACATTGCTCGTATGAAATGTCCTGTGGTGATTGGGATTGATCGCAGTGGATTGGTCGGAGAAGATGGGCCAACCCATCATGGTGTTTTCGATATTGGTTTATTAAGACCGATTCCAAACTTAATCATCGCCCAACCTAAAGATGCCTTTGAAGCTCAACATCTCTTGTATACTGCATTTAACACTAATCTGCCTTTTGCCCTACGCTATCCTCGTGGGAGTGTGATTTATGAAGAAGTAGAACGTTTTGAAACTATAAAAATTGGGTCATGGACCAGCCTTGGTGATGTTGATTTGGCACTTGGATTTGTGATTAGCTATGGTCCGGATGTTGATAAAATTTATGAAAAAGTACTTGCAAATCAACTTAACATTACTGTGATTAATGCACGTTTTATTAAACCATTGGATACACAATTTTTAGACTTCTTAGCAAACAGTGGTAAATTTATCCTGTGTTATGAGACAGATATGTTGGCAGGGGGATTAGGTTCTGCAATTTTAGAATACTATGAACAACAAAACATGCATCCAAATTTAAGTCGTATGGGCATCCAGGATCATTTTGTTCCTCATGGCTCAATGCCAGAATTAAGGAAACATGAAGCCATAGATTTAAATCATTTATTTGAAGAATTAAAACATTTAACATCAAATATTAAGGAAACTTAAGATTTGATGCATACTAAGTAGGAAACCGATGCTGAATCATCTCTATATTAAAAACTATATCTTAATCGATGAAATTAACTTATCTTTTGATAAGGGTTTTAGTGCATTTACGGGCGAAACAGGCGCTGGTAAATCAATTCTAATTGATGCCATCGGCATTATTGGTGGAGATCGATTCACGACAGATCTGATTCGAATCCATCAAGAGAAGTGTATTGTTGAAGCAACTTTCACAACTCAACATCCTGATGTTTTAAATTTACTCAGTGAACAAGGTTTTGAGGCAGAATCCAACGAGTTGATTATTTCTCGAGAACTTCATAGTGATGGTCGTTCATTGAACCGTTTAAATGGTCGCAGTGTGACGGTAGGATATCTTAAATCCATTGCTTTATGTCTCTTTGATATTCATTCACAACATGATAATCAGTATTTGCTCAACAGTAAAACACATTTAGGTCTTTTGGATGCATATGAAGGATCTGATTCATTAGAGATCGTCCGTGAACTGTATAAAGACTATAAACGTATATCAGATGACTTAAAGGATAAACAAGAACATAGTTTAAATCCTGATGATTTAGAATTTTTAGAATATCAACGTAAAGAAATAGAAGATGCAAATTTAGTCGTTGGTGAAGATGAACTTTTAGAACAAAGACAAAAATCTATGATGGCTTTTGAGAAAAACTCACTTAAGTTACAAACGGCTTTAGATTTACTTGAAGAGACCGATGGTATTTCTATTAAGATGCATGAAGTCATTAAACAACTCAAAAGTGTGGATGAACTTCCAGAGATTCAAAATAGAACTGAACGTTTGGATGAACTCTATTTTGAAGTTCTAGATCATATCTCTGAAATTAAGATTACTCAATCACAACTAAACTATGATGAATTTGAATTAAATACAATTCAGGAAAGAATGTTTAATCTTAATAAACTGAAAAAGAAGTATGGAAGAACGATCGAAGCTGTTTTAAAGACTTTAGAAGAGATTAACACAAAGATTGAGCTCATTGAGAATCGTTTTGTTGTTTTAGAACGCTTGCAACGTGAAAAAGAAGATTCCTATGCACGTTTTAAAGAAAAAGCACTCTTATTATCAAAAACTAGAAAAATTAAAGCAGTGCGCTTAGAAACAGCTATTTTAAGTCAAATTAAAGATCTTTATCTCGATAAAGCTCAATTTAAGATTGAATTCAAAGAAAACGAGGGAAGCCTTACAGGGATTGACTCAGTAGAGTACTTAATTTCTATGAATCCAGGTGAATCTCTAAAACCTCTGAACAAGGTTGCGAGCGGGGGAGAACTCTCCCGTTTAATGTTGGGATTAAAAGTTGTGTTTAATCAACTTCAATCCATTGAAACGATTATTTTTGATGAGATTGATTCAGGTGTATCAGGCCGTATCGCAAGTTCAATTGGCCAAAAAATGGTTCAACTTGGGAAGAGTGCGCAAGTCTTCTCTGTTACACATTTGGGTCAAGTTGCTGCGTGTGCAGCACAACATTATTTTGTTTCTAAAGCACAAGAAAAAGAAACGACACATTCTAAGATTGAAAAACTAGATTACGAGGGTAGAATCCGTGAATTATCGTTAATCTCAAGTGGAAGTATTTCTAATGTATCTATTTTAGCTGCGAAAGAAATGCTTGAATCAGCTCAAAATAAAGTTTAACACTATGGAAGAATGTTCATGGAAACTTGCCCAAGAAGCATTTAAGAATCAACTTCACTTTGTTGAACTAAAAGCAAACCATACCATTAGTAGTTATCTACTCGATATCCAAGCGTATGCGAATTATTTTGAGAAACTCGGTCTTCAACCCCAAGAATTAAGTGCAGACCATGTCCAATCTTACCTTGAAGATATTTCAATGCATAAGGCAAATGCATCTATTTTAAGAACCGTATCAACCCTAAATCATTTCCATCTCTTTATAGATATTCATTTTAAACTACAACATAATCCAACCTTAACCTTAACTAAAGTAAAAAAGATAAAACGCCTACCCGTGGTATTGAAAGATTCGGATATCGCATCTTTACTTGAAACCCACGATCAAGTGTTAGATTCTTTTAATCTTGCCATGATCGATGTGTTGTATTCTTGTGGTTTAAGAGTAACAGAACTGGTTGAACTAAGTTTTAATCAAGTGTTCTTGGAGGAAGGTTATTTGCGTATCTTGGGAAAAGGGGATAAAGAAAGAATTATTCCTATTGCACCCATTACCAAAGATAATCTACAAAGATATATCGAAGGTTCTCGTCTAACATGGTTAAAAGGGAAGTCAAATTTCATCTTTCTAAAACCTAATAGTAAGCAAATCACCCGACAGTATGTGTACAATATGTTAAAATCAAAGGGGATAGAAGCGGGTATTAAAGGACCTATTTCTCCTCATAAATTACGTCATTCATTTGCGACAGCTCTATTAAATGGAGGCGCAGATCTTAGAACTGTACAGGAACTTTTAGGCCATAGTGACATCTCTACGACGCAAATTTATACGCATCTTGATCATAAACGACTTCATGACGCGTATGATCAATTTCATCCCTTAAAAAAGAAATAAAAGGAGTAATATGAAAAATTATAAACGAGTATTTACCATTGTTTTAGATTCATTGGGTGTAGGCGCTATGATAGATGCAGCTACCTATAACGATGAAGGAGCCGATACTTTAGGCCATATTGTTGAGCAGTATCCTACCATCCAAATTCCTCATCTTATTGACTTAGGTTTAGCAAATTTACATCCACTTAAAGGTATTAAACCAAGTCAGAACCCAATGGCCTACTATACTAAATTAAGTGAAATGAGTAATGGCAAAGACACCATGACAGGGCATTGGGAGCTCATGGGTTTACTCATTGATAAACCATTTCAGACTTTTACGGACACTGGTTTTCCTGATGATTTAATTCAAGCACTTAAAGATAAAACGGGTTATGACATTATCGGTAATAAATCTGCGAGTGGAACTGATATTTTGGACGAATTAGGCGAAGAGCATATGCGGTCTAAAGCGATGATTGTCTATACCTCTGCAGATTCTGTATTACAGATTGCAGCCCATGAAGAAGCTTTTGGATTAGAAGAACTTTATCGTTGTTGTAAAATTGCGCGTGAGCTCACCATGAAAGATGAATGGAAGGTGGGTAGAGTCATTGCTAGACCATTTTTAGGACCTAGAAAAGGGGAATTTAAGCGTACTTCTAACCGACATGATTATGCCCTTAAACCCTTTGATAAAACGGTTCTTGATGCGTTAAAAGACCGACACTTTGATGTCATTAGTATCGGGAAAATAAATGATATATTTGACAGTGAAGGGGTTACTGAAGCCATAAAATCGAAATCAAATGAAGATGGCATGAATAAAACCATCGAAGTTGCACAAAAAGATTTTGAAGGATTATGTTTTGTTAATCTAGTGGATTTTGATGCTTTATGGGGACATCGGCGCAATCCTGTAGGATATGGACAGGAATTAGAACTTTTTGATCGACAACTCGGCCAATTCCTAAACGTATTACGAGAAGATGATCTTTTGATTCTAACAGCAGATCATGGGAATGATCCAACTTACAGAGGTACAGACCACACCCGTGAAATGATCCCTTTTATACTTTATAGTAAAATGAATAGGGGAGCAGGTCTACTAAGATCAGATTGTACGTTTGCATCATTGGGCGCAACCATTGCAGACAATTTCAAAGTTGCGATGCCTCAATATGGGAATTCCTATTTAGAATATATTAAATAATTTATAAATTAATCAAATTTTAAAGAAGAGAAGCGAACTGCTTCTCTTTTAATAATACTTTATCTATACACATAAACTGTACATAATATACATTATGCGCAGTATTCAATTATCTGTTTTTAGTACTTGATAGACGGTCGGATTTAGGTTGTTTTTTACCCCCCTAATTTAGGGGTAAAAAGTGCCTTGACCACTGATAAGGTGGGTATTATTGCTATTAGCCTTGTGCGTAAGGGTTTTAGAGCATTCCTGTGTTAATTGCACCCCCCTGTTAGTAACGGGGGTACATACATTTTCAATCGAGGTTTTGACTTCTCATTTAACCTTCATTAACGAGCTGTATTTTCCGACCTGTTTAGGCATGGATCTTCCCGACTTCGCATAACAGAAGATTATGTAAGCAGAAACGGTCTTGACGCAGGGCCCCTATGGCCGATGTTGATTCGGCCTTCACCTCCTTTCGCGCTCCCAGACGTCCAAGGACGTCTCTGTTCGCCGAATGGAAGACAGATAGCCTACATCAGCCACCCCCAGCATAAAGACTTCCAGATGCGTTTCCTTGCTAACATAATCTTCGACCACATTATGCGCAGTTATTGAATAACGATCGATTTAGTGATTTCATTAGATTCTATGATTGAATTTAAGATAAATATTAGTGCTTTCCAGTTATTTGGGATCTCTTCTAAATAAAATGGTTTATGAATGGATAAGAATCTGAATCTTCCTACATAATCTCCATATGATAAAACATTTATATTAATACATTTCTGTGTCTTTAGATCTTTAAGATCACTAACCTCATAACATTGAATTTGATTATTAGTTATAGATGTGTCTATTTGATTAACGACGATGATTAAGTTACTAATATCTCCATCTTCGAAATCATAAGCTGTAATGTCATTATAGGGATCAAAAATTGAATATTGCAGGATTGTCTTATCATAAGCGTAGATTATGGGAGCAAAATTTGGTTTTGTGAGTACATTCACGTTTAAAGTTCCGTAGGCACTCAAACCCATTTGATCGGTTACCATAAATTCCATTTGATAATAGCCTGGTTTATTCGTAAAATTACTGCTGACTTGAGCGATATAGGCGGTTAAATCTCCATCTTCTGGATCATAAGCACTAATATAGTCATATATATTAAATGAATCCCCTTCAGTGATTTCTATATCTCTTAATATTAGATTTGGCGCTTGATTTAATTGCCTAACTTGAATATTTAAGGGTGAACCGCTGTATAAGACATAAGGACTTGCTATCCATACTGGACTAATCGATAATCCTTCTATGATTCTACGACGATATGTATTACATAAGTATAAATTAGCACTGACACGATAAAAGGATGTATCGTCAATAATGCGTTTCTCATAGATATTTTTATAAACAGAATCTTTAATAAAAAATAGCTGATTTAAATAACTTGTTGAACAATTGGTTCCATAGTACCAGGTTAATCCTGTTTTACTAGGTTCTTTACGTGCAATAACGGTTGTAGCAGCTATTTTAAGCTCTGTATCGTCTAATTTGCTGACAAAACGATATTCCATCCCTTCTACTAAAAAAACTTGATCTTGAGGCATTGGATAGTATAAAGGTGTTTTATAGGAGAGTTGAGCAGTTTTTGCGTGTACTAATATCTGTGTCTGATAAGTTTCTCCACTATGAAAACTATTTAAAGGGATTGTGACCGTAAATCCAACATTTTCATAGTTAAAATTACATACTTCAGGGATTTGATTGATTGTAGTTAATGAACACGTAGGAGATCCAAAGTAGGTCATCATTGCGGTTTGAGAGATCGAAGTGTAATTGGTTAGGACTCTAAAATTATGATTAACACTTATAAATTCTAATTCTACTTGATGATCATATCCATCTATAAAATGTTGTTTATAACTTATAAATGCCCACCCTGTAATCTGAATACCTTGTTTTGTTACATCAATTGACATAATCTCATACGGTAATGAACTTTTTAATACGGTTGTTTCTGTCCATGCTTGTACATTAAGATGAAAAAACTGTGTTAAAGAGATCAGAACTAATCCTTTAAACAAGAATTTAATGGCTTTTACGAACATAGAATACTCCTATTCCTAAACCAACTAGGATGAGTGGATATAACCACATCAAGGTTAATGTGTTAGATTCGTTTGAAATTTGTCTTTGAGTTGTTTGAATTTCAGCAGAACAATCATCATTCCAGACCAATTCTTGAATCGTTAGAAGATTTTTATTCTGATCGAGATAATAAAATTGTTTAAATGACTCGTTGAGTCCAACGACTAATCCATTGGTATTGATAATCATATAGGGTTGATAAGATACAAGCATCTCCCCTTCTTTTAATGAATCAACATAAATATCCTCCATTTCACATGGAAAATAAGTGAAATTTAAAATGGGTACTTGTTTTGAAGTTACGAAGCTCATATCCCTTTATATGCTCACTCTGAGAATAGTCCTAAAAAAAAGTCCCCTCAGGGACTTAATCTCTACGTCGATTTGATAAAATCAATATTCGCAATATTTGCATTAAGGTGGCTAACAATGCTGCAACATAAGTGAATGCAGCTGCAGAAAGCATGGCTTTTGCATCAGCAATTTCATCTGTATTGATATACTGTCCATCACCTAAAATACTAAGTGCTCGTTTTGAAGCATCAAATTCTATTGGCAAGGTTACAAGTTGAAAGCTAGCAATCACTAACAACATACCTAAACCTAAATAAAACAAGGATGTAATACTGGTCATTAAACCGACGATAACGACAAACCATCCAAGATGACCCGATACAATTGCAAAGGGTAAAATCGCATTACGAATGCCGATGATCGAGTAATTCTCAGCGTATTGGATAGCATGGCCTACTTCGTGTGCAGCCACAGCAACAGAAGCAATACTCGCCTCTTTATACACTTTAGGTGATAAATTAACGGTATTTGTTTTAGGATCAAAATGATCCGTTAAAATACCATTTTGACTCATTTGTACTTGAACATGACTTAAACCTTTGTTATCTAATATTGATTTGGCAATTTGAGCACCCGTCAAATGATTTTCAGTTTCTACCTTAGCATAATGCTGATAGGCACCTTTAACTTTAGTTTGAGCCCATAACACAAGAACAATGGCTACGACATAAAGTATAATATCCATATTTCTTTCTTAAATTACTTTACGAGTTCTTTAAGTGTCTTAGAAGCTTTAAATCCAGGAACTTTAGAAGCAGGTACATTAATCTTTTCTTTTGTAGCAGGATTAATGCCTACACGGGCGTTACGTTGCTTAACTTCAAATTTTCCAAAACCAGCAATATCTACTTTGCCACCTTTTTGTAATTCAGCTTTTACCGAATCAAATAACAGTTCAACAATTTCACTGGCTTCCTTCTTCGTAAGATTATGTTTCTCAGCAACTACTTCAGCTAAACATTTTTTATTCATTACATCACTCATTTTTGGTTTTCCTCCATTGACTTCATGTTATCACTACATGTTGTAAAATACAATAAATACGCTATTTTATGCTTCTTCTTCAGATCTTAAGGCTTTTTTCATTAAAGCTTCAAGAGACTTCGAAGGTTGAGCAGATTCATACAAGACCTGATAAACAGCTTCAGTAATCGGCATATAGATATGATACTTTTTTGCATCTTCATAAACAATTTTGGCAGCTTTTATCCCTTCAACAGTTTTAGTGTTATTGGATAAGAACCCAAGAGCTGAATCTTGCTTACCAATCATTAAACCAGCTTGAAAATTTCTAGAATGGAGACTGGTGCAGGTAACAATTAAGTCCCCTACGCCTGTTAAACCCAAAAAGGTCTCTGGTTTAGCCCCGAAATAAACCCCATAGCGCGTCATTTCAGCTAATCCACGTGTCATAAGGGCTGCACGAGCATTATCCCCTAATCCAAGCCCAGAAATGATGCCACTGGCCAACGCGATGATATTCTTTACAGCGACCCCAATCTCAGCACCGATCACATCTGTATTCCGATAGACCCTAAAATAGCTGTTTGAAAAGATTTCTTGAATTCTTTGGGCTGAAGTATCATCTTCACTTACCGCATTAACTAAGGTTAATTGTCTTAACACAACCTCTTCAGCATGTGAAGGACCAATTAAAGAAACAATATCTTCTAAGTACTCAGGTTTGATTTTCTCTTTAATATAAACAGATAATCGTTGATGTGTATAAGGGTGAAAGCCTTTAGAAACATTGATTAAGGTAACTTTATGGTTCAATTTTTGATTAAGTACATTACAGACATCTTCGATGGCTTCAGATGGAATCGCGAGTACAAAAATATGAGCTTCTAATAATTCATCAAACTCATTGACAGCTTGAATGGATTCATTGAGTTTTAATCCTGGAAAATACTTCTCATTTTGATGATAAACCGATATATCAACAAGCTCATCTAGATTTCTTCCCCAAATGGTTACTTCATGTTGATTATCTGCTAAAACCTGAGCTAAAGCTGTTCCCCAACTTCCGCTTCCTATAATGGATATTTTCATTTTAAGCCTCCTTGATGCGTGCCAAAATACGTATCGGAGTTCCTTCAAAAATAAAGGCCTCTCTTAAACGATTTTCAAGGTATCTACGATAAGAGAAATGGAGTAGTTTTGGATCATTGACAAAAAGCACAAAAGTTGGAGGTGCAACTGCGACTTGTGAAGCATATAAAATGTTGAGTCGATGACCTTGATGGGTGGGTGGAGGCGTAATGATTTGTGCATCCATAATCACTTCATTTAGAACACTGGTTTGTATGCGCATATGACTGTATTCATTCAAACGATTGATTAAAGGTATCACAAGATTTAAACGTTGTTTGGTGAGAGCAGAAACAAAAAGAATAGGTGCAAATGCTAAATAAACAAACTGTTTACGTATTTCTTCCGTAATCCGTATCATGGTACTTTCATCTTTATCGATGGCATCCCATTTATTGTAGACAACGATGATGGGTTTACCAGCTTCGTAGGCATAGCCAGCCACATGTTTATCTTGTTCACGAATTCCAGCAATTCCATCAATGACAAATAAAATGACATCTGCGCGTTCAATGGCTTGCATGGCTCTTAAAACAGCATATTTTTCAATGTTTTCAAATACTTTGCCACGTTTTCTAATACCAGCTGTATCAATAACCACATAATCTTGACCATCATGTTTAAAGACAGTATCGATGGCATCTCGCGTTGTCCCTTCAATATCAGAAACAATTACTCTTTCTTGATTCAATAGGGCATTGACCAACGAAGATTTGCCGACATTAGGGCGTCCAATGATTGCAAATTTAATCATCCCCTCTTGGTCTTTAATGGATCGTTTTGGGAATAAACCAATGACTTTATCTAATAGATCACCAATCCCAATCCCATGAACACTACTAATAGCCACAACTTCTTCAAATCCTAAGGCATAGAACTCATAACTATTCGCCATTTGTTCTAAATTATCTGTTTTATTCACCGCTAATAGAATAGGTTTATTTGTCTTATGGAGCATTTTAGCGATAAAACGATCATCTTCCGTTAACCCTTCACGTCCGTTAACTGTAAATATAATGACATCTGCTTCTTCGATGGCTATTTCTACTTGAATTCTGATCTCATTCTGAAAAGTTTGTTCGATAATTTGAATGCCACCGGTATCAATGACTCTAAAATCTTTGGTTAACCAATTGGCTTTAGAATAAATACGATCCCGAGTTACCCCAGGCGTATCTTCCACAATGGAAAGTCTTTCACCTACGATACGATTAAAAAGTGTAGATTTCCCTACGTTTGGTCTACCAACGATTGCTACGACGCCATCAATCATTTTTGCTCCTTTGTTACAATTAAATTTACAAGTACTAAAATTCTATCGACAGTTTCTTCGATGCTTAAATGGGAGGTATCAATCTCAATTGAATCTTTTACTTTGATTAACGGAGAATGTAACCGCGTCGAATCTTGTAAATCTCTTAGTTTAATTTCTTCGTATATGGTTTGGTAATTTACTTGAATGCCTTTGTTTTGATATTCTAAACATCTACGTTTTGCACGAGACTCAATACTAGCTGTTTGAAATATCTTTATTTCAGCATCAGGTAAAACCACAGACCCAATATCACGACCATCTAAAATATAACCTTTGTCAGAAGCGATTTTACGTTGTTGTTCAACAAGATTAGCTCTAATCTTTTCAAGTTTAGATATTTTACTGGTCAGTAAATCAATTTCCTTGGTGCGTATTTTTGAATCTAAATCTTCACCATTAGATAAAATATGGCCTTCAGTATTAAAAGATAAAACCATATGGCTAAGCATTTCAAGCACGCTTGACTCATCTTCTAGATCAATATGCTGAATGTACGCATTATAAGCACAGGCTCGATACATTGCACCTGTATCAAGATGGCGATAGCCTAATCTTTGAGCTAGTTTTTTAGCCAAGGTACTTTTACCTGAAGCACTGGGTCCATCGATAGCGATGTTAATTCGCATCAATAGAATCCCTTCGCATATAATACCCAATAGATCGCAACCCCTAACATAATCATTAAAACCAAAACGAGTACAAATACAACACTATTTAAGAGACGACTTGATGATAGAACAGATTCGTTCATATCCACCAAACCTTTCTCATACTCACTCAGTTGTACACGTAGTTTTTGGGTTTCTTCTACGACCGCTTGTAATTCTGTGGTGGATAATAGATTATCTGGTTCAACACTTTCTTGAGGAAATTCTAGGGTTTCATCGAACTCTAAAGCGCGTTTAATTTCTTGATTAATGGGATCTTCTTCAAGTGGAATTTGAACGATAGTTTCAGGTTCTTCTTGGGTTGATTGGAGGATGTTCTTTTGAGTATCCTCATTTTTACGATATCCATTATCTAAATTGTATGCCTTTACTTCTTCAAGAAAGTCTTGCATATAATGACTTTGAAAACCATCATCATGGGTTTGTTTAGGCATTTCATTGAACGCTTCATTACGTTTAGTATGAAGGGGTCGATACGGGTCTTCGGCTTGTTGTGTGGTTACAGAAGAAAGGACCGGATTGATTTTATTCAAGCGGTCCGCATAAGAAGATAATGCTGGAGAAACAAAAGTTTCTTCTTTTGTATGTTCAATTTCACTGCGGAGTGATTGATTTTTTTTAACACGTGATAATGATTCCATAGGTCAACCTCGGTGTCATTATACCATACCACCCACTTGTTTAAATCGGCCTATTCACTTAGAAATTTAGAGAGTCTTGGATACAACATCAAGGTAACGATAGATAACAATACACCCTTAAATAGATTGAATGGTGTGATTGCATTAATGAATGACCATCGTTGTTCAGCTGGTATACCATATAACGGCAAAGTAATCGTATAGTTTATCAACATCATGACCAATGTTAAAGCTAGGGTACCTAATACTAAATAGAATAGACTCATTTTAGGGTTAAGTTTAAAATTAGACTTTTTGCGGCTAACCCAAAGATAAATGGATAAGGGTAGAAAATAAGCAGATCCTGCAAAAAAGTTAGCAATTTCACCCGATGCAGCAGGTGTTTCAGACTTAAACATTACATGTAAAATATTTTTAAAAAGCTCGATCAGAATTCCACTGATGGGTCCATAGGCCATACTCATTAAGATTGCAGGCATATCGCTAAAATCAATCTTTAAAAATGGAGCACTTGGAAATAAAAAACCAACGGGGATTTCAATCAAATATAAGACAAATGCTAAAGATGTCATAATTCCAATAAGAGTCATCAGTTTCGTGTTTTTCATATTTACCTCCTAAAGAAAAAACCCGAGACTTCGGGTCTTACATTGAAAAAAGAGTTTCCTTCTTTCATCCAGACTTTACTGTCGCCACTGGAATATCACCAGTTCTGCCGTTAGGCTCGCGGGGTTTACCGCCGGTAGGGAATTTCACCCTGCCCTGAAGTACAGCTACATTATAAAATCTTGTGAAAGAAATGTCAAGCGTTAAGCACGACCTGCATATTTGCCATCGATTGTATTGACGATGACAATTTCGTCTTGTTCAATAAACATGGGTACTTTAATGTTTAAACCTGTCTCTAAAGTTGCATTTTTTAGTGCACTGGTTGCGGTATCCCCTTTTATTGCGGGCTCCGTTTCAGTTATTTGCAACGTTACTTTATCAGGTAGAATCAAACCTAAGATTTCACCTTCGAATGAAGTAATATTCACAAGATCATTTGGTTTTAAGAAATTTAATTCCCATTCCAATGTGCTCTTTTGAATTTCAATTTGATCATAGGTAGAAGTATCCATGAACGCTAAAGCATCTCCAGTATCATACAAATACTGCATTTCTTTCTTATCAATATGAGCAGCTTCAATCTTATCACCGCCCGTAAAACTCAATTCAACAATGCTTCCTGAACGTAAATTACGTACTTTAACTTTAATAATCATTTGACGCATCGCAGTTTTATTGTGTTGGGTCTCGATGACGCTATAGATGTTATTTTCGTACTCTAAGGTAGTTCCTGGTCTTAAATCATTAACGATAATCATATGGTCTCCTTTGTGTGCCATATTCATTTTATGCTAAACCTTAATTTTGTCAATCTGGAGTGCTTCAGAAGCCGAAATATAGTTGTAATCCATTGCGGAATCAAATACTAAGTCATAGTCTAATTTTGCGTAAATTGGCGTTTCATAAAGATAAGTGATGTAAACAGATTCATCGATAAAAATGCATCTAATTTCAACTTCATTGATGATATAGTTAATATTTTCGAGTTGATAGGTATGCAACAAATAAATTAGATTTGTTAAAACATAGGATTCAACAATAGAGAAATTTTCTAATTTAGCATAATTATTTGTTTCGAATGTAGTATGCATTAGCATCATTTCATGCTCATATAGAAGTGACATAAATTTCATATTGAGTAATAACATTAATAGTATCATTTAGTTTCGAATCACAATTAACTGCTTGTTATACTCCTTTCCTAAACTGAAATAGGAAATACTTAGGATATTTTGAGTATTCGAAAATTCAAGATCACTAATTTCTATTAGAAAAATTTGAGGACCTGGCACTTGAATTAAATGGTTATTCGTTTCATAAAAACAGGTTTGAGTGGTTTGATATTCCATGCAAATTTCATCCACCAATAATTCAAAGTCTTGCCCTAAACTTAAAACTTGCCTAAGCTGTAGTATTCCAAGTGCATTTTGTCGTTCAATCAAAGTGTCATTAAACCCTTCAAGCGTTTCAAATAAACGAAGAAAGCCAAAAATAACAAGTATGCTAATCATTAGGCTGATAAGAGTTTCAATTAGGGTGAAACCTGATTTAGGATACATTTTTCATCACAACTTTCATTCATGGATATGGTATTTGATACCATTGGTATTTCAATTTCTAAAGAAACATCTACAAATCTAGTAAATGACATTAGGCATAATGAGAATAACAAAAGAAAAAGCAAACTTTCGATTAATGTATTACCTTTTCTCATAAAGACGACCTGCCCCTAAACTAAATGTAAAGTACCGATTAAATATCATAAATGTTTGAGCTTGTATGATATTCCCATTGGGTTTAAACACTATTTCATAACTGGATTTTAAGTTTTGATTTTCATAATGATTTTCAGTCTTAGTTAACATGGACTTGAATTGAGTATTCACCAGTTCACTTAAAATCAATCGAGGTGAATTATTATCTAATAACTTAGTACTCATACCTAAACTTAAAACACTGACACTTCCAATAAATAATACAATCATCATTTCAATCAATGTAAAACCTTTACGATGCATAAGCTTGACCATCGACGATATCTATTTCTTGTTGATTTTGACAGGTTCTTTGCGCTTCTGTTAATAATCCACTTGTTACGAGCTCATCCACACTGTAGGCATCTTCTCCTTCTTGTAATCGATACTCAATAATAGCTGCATCTACAATTTTAACTTGTGCTTCACATCCTTTTGTATAAGCGATATCCAATACCTTCTTGATATTAGGGATGGTCAGTAAAAAAACAATACTAATCACAGTCAGTACAAAGATCATTTCAAGTAAAGTAAAACCTTTTTTCATGTTAGTTTCTCCAAGTAATTTAAAGGATAATATAGAGCTTGATAGGTTGCTAATACAATAAAGCCAAGTTGAAAGTAAGCAAGTGTTAGTAGTAGTAACTTAAAATATTTAAATTGATGATATAGCTTTAGTTTTAAATAGTTCTGATATTTGATAAGTCTTAAAATTAACTTTGATTCTTCATCTTCAATCGTAAATAAGCTAATTAAACCTAAATCTACTGTAGGAAATATTGACTGAATCCCCCTTCCTTGTTTAAGATTCAAAACGGAGTTGTGGGCAATGTATTTAATGATTGGATGTGAACTTAAACTCAACATATGTAAAATTAGATTCAGATTTAGATTCAATTTTGACAATTCAATAAACACTTCATTGATTAAATAAGAGATATATAGAGTCCATAAATTTTGTGATGAATGTTCATTTAAAGTGAGATAGTATTTAGTATCTACATGTTTGAATCTTGTTTTCATAAAAATGATGATAATACATATTAATGTGAGTGATAAACCTGAGTAAAATTGCATGACATGGACCATAATCGGGCTCGTTTGTTGTGTCATATGAGCAATTCGTGTATAAATGCTTGGCAGTAAAATTGAACTTACAAAGATCATCATCAATAAACTGGAAAGAAATAGAAAGAGTGGATACGCTAGAATTTTAAGGATATCTTGTGTACGCTGAAGTTGATTTAATTTCAGCCTCAATGTCACAAGCAATGCATCACGAAATGATGTCTCTTTTAATAGATTTTTAAACATGATTTGAAATCTATGTAGATTAACGCGAATAAAATTCTCATCTGTAATATCGATTTTTAAGAAATTAGTGATGTGATGATGATCCATTTCTAATTCCAACAATTCAATCAATATTTCAATTTGTGTAAGCGTTAAACTTTTATATTTCAAATTTTTAAGTAGGGCAGTAAAATTCGAATACAGCTTTACGGGATGTGTGATTTTCATTTGCTTCAAGTTTTTGGTAGATAACTCCAATCAGTAGTTCATTCAATATTTCCATATCTAGATTAAAATCTTTAAGTCTACTCAACGTTTTTAATGCACTATTTGCGTGAATTGTAGATAAAACTAAATGACCACTCAATGCACAGCGCATGGCAGCTTGGGCTTCTTCAGGAGATCTAATTTCTGCAATCACAATGATATTAGGATCATGTCTTAAGACTTGTTTAATGGCTTCTTGAAAGCCAAAATGTGTTTGATTGTTAACTTCAAATTGAACCAAATGATCTCGAATTGTCTCGATTGGATCTTCAATGGTATAAATTTTCTCATCTTTCAAATCATCTAATACACTGTATAACGTTGTTGTTTTGCCTGATCCTGTAGAACCTGAAAATAAGATAAGTCCAGATACATGCTTCAGTAACGCTTTAATCTGTCTATTCTGTTCGACTTGATCAAATAAAGTATCCAGTGTTAAGACTTGAGGTGGGTTTAATATACGAATAACCAAGGTTTCAAGTTGATTGTTCTTAACATAAGCGAGTCTTAAGAAGTATTTGGTGTCAGCTATATTCATTTCAAAACGCATGGTTTGAGGTTTAAATGCATTCAACATATTGATTTGTGTACGAAACTTTAGATATTCAATAAAAGCAGGTGTTATTTTAAAGTCATTTATAGATTTTAAGCCATTTAAACTTCTAAGTTCTAAACTAATCAATGACTTACGATGCGTGATATGGATATCCGTCGCAAAGTTCTTAAGTGTTAAAAGAATAAGTTGTGAAAGTTTACGTTCATAGTCCATACTCTCTTATAAGTCATAGATCTTGAAAATCCTAAAAAAAAGATGCATTTAGCATCTTATTGTAGAGAAGGATTATTTTTAAGTTCATCAGAAAGTGTAGTTTCTTCTTCATGACCTGGATGAATTACGAGTTGTGGGGGTAAAGTTCGAATCATTTTTAACGTTCTTTTCATGTCTTGTGGTGAACCACTAAATAAATCAGTTCTTCCACTATCCATTTTAAATAAGACATCTCCAGTGAATAAATGATCTTCTATTTTAATCAGGACTGATCCAGCTGTATGGCCAGGTGCGTGAATGATTTCAATGGTATATGCCCCAAGTTTTTGGAGGGGTTTATACTGTGTGAGTTTTGATTTTAAAGAGACTTTCTTTGTTAGAGAATAATTATATTCGGGAGTTCTAACAATTTCGATCTCATTTTCTTCAATGTATACAGGACATTTGAAGATGATAGAACACTCATCAACTGCACCAATATGATCAAAATGACCATGTGTGAGTAAAATACCAAGAACTTGGTCATCTAATCTTATATGTGCTTGTATCTTGTCAAGTCGGGCACCTGGATCAACAATTAAAACTTGATGTTCATGTTTAATCACATAAGCATTGGCTTGATAAAGCCCCACAGGAATTCGGATGATTTCCATACTAAATAACAAAAAAGCCAAGCGGCTTTTTTATTTTTTCTCCTTGTGAACGGTTTTCTTGTTGCAGCGAGGGCAATATTTATTGACCTGCATACGTTCAGGATTCTTCTTTTTGTTGCGTGTATTGATGTAGTTTTCTTCGTGACACTCAGTACATGCCAGAGTTAGATTTTCTCTCATTTTCTCGTCCTCACTATGCAAAAAATATTATAGCATACCCGATGGGCCTGTACACATCAATTTTGAAAATAATATGCATAGAGTTCATGGGTTATTCTTAAACACAGATTGGCTTGAGAGTTTGTATTCCAAGCATGTGGGATTGCACAAGATATAGCGATTTCTGGTTCTTCATAAGGTGCATAGGATACGACAACAGAATTAGGTGCATCAAAACTATTACCATTTGAATCTAATAAGAAAGATTCTGCCGTTCCTGTTTTAGCAGCAACACTTACGGGTAAATCGCTTAATGATTTACATAGACCCTCCGTTACACATAATCTAAATCCACTTTGAACACGACCTAAGGCAAATGAATCATCTAAAGTTGAAAGTACGGTCACAGGGTTTTGATACGTCATAACTTGAGTATCACTTTCCGATGAACTCAACAGCATTCTGGGTTGAACTCTAATGCCATCATTGGCGATGGTAGAAACATACTGCGCCAATTGAATGGCTGTATAGGTATCATATTGTCCAATCGCAAAATCTAATAAATGGCCACCAAGTGTAGAAAAACCACGATAACCTAAAGTTTCGTTGGGGACATCAATCCCAGTTAAAGTACCTAAGCCAAATTCGCTAAATGTACTTCTAATGGTATCAAACGCTGAAACATCGATATTTAAGGGACCATTAAAAGTATAATCTGCTCCACCTAATCTCATGGCAACGTGAAACATATACACATTACTAGACATTGAGAGTGCTGTTTGATCATTCACCAACCCAAGATTTTTCCAACTTTTCTTCAAGGGCGTACTGGCAATCTTTATCGGGGTATCTAGAATAAGCTCATCTACTTCAAATAATCCATCTTTAAGTCCTAAATAGACCACTGCGCCTTTGATAGAAGAACCTGCTGCAAAAGAATCAGTGTAGGTTGAAACGGGATCATTATAAACGGACTTGTCTTCAGCTGTTTTCATGCCTGCCAAACTTAAAACATCACCGGATTTCGGATTCATTGCAACCACATAAATCGTATCCATGAATTGTCGATATGAATTCCCTTGAACTTCGACAAGAACACGACCTAAAATTTCTTCCAATTTTCTTTGTAAATTTAGATCAATCGCTAGCGTTAAATCTTGACCCTTACTGCCTAAATCGGCTTCTTCAAAGAGTGCTAAACCATCGTTATTGAATGAAATCGAATACGCTGTATCCGAACCTTTTAATAAACTTTCATACTGTAATTCTAGCCCAGATCGACCCACTGAACTATTTCTAGAATACCCAAGTGCTAAATAGAATAATAAGTTTTCGGAAGCTAATCCTTGTTTAGAACTGGTAACACTTCCAACCAATCCTTTCAATAATGATCCTTGTGGATAAGAACGATCAAAGAAGATATTGACATCAAATCCTTTAAATTGATTGATGTGTTCTATTAAATACGCTACTTCAGTGGGACTAGCATCATCTTTAATGGTTTTTAAACTCATATACGGTGACGTACGCATCGCAGTTCTTACCACAAAAGCTTCAATGGTTCTATCATCAAATTCACTGAGTTCTAGAGATGTAATCCGATCAATTTTTAGATTATAGATTTGGATATCAGATAAGGATCCTGCGTTATAGGCATCCCATTCGGAGGCTTTTATTTTAGCTTTTGCTTGAGCGGGATAAAGTAAGATATATAAATCTTTAAGATCTCTTGCTTTGATATAACTGATATCAATTTCAAATGTGTCCGCAACTTTATAGGCCAGTTTCCATTCTTCTTCACTATCGATATCAAGGGGTGGAAAATAAACAATGGCTAACCGTTCAGTATTCGTCACTAAGATTTCCCCATTACGATCATACATTTGACCTCTAGGAGAAGCCATCATTTGATAACTTTGAGTAAATGATTTAAGTTTCTCTTGATATTCGGCATGATGAATAACTTGAATGTTAAAAAGTCTTATCCATAGAATCGCAAAAAGGATCAATATAATACTTGAGAAGATGATTAACCTTTTTGATAATATTTTTGAATAATCCGTTTCTTTATGCCCACGTAAAACTTGAGGACGATCAATTTGAGGTAATTTAATTCTTTTCATAACCATCCCTATTATAAAGCATTACAATGCTTAAAATACACTATGCTATACTTTTAATGAGGTAAAAATGAAACGTACAGATACACGCAGTGTGAAAATAAAGAATCTCGTTATCGGGGGTCAAAATAAAGTTTTGATTCAATCTATGACAAATACAAAGACTAAAGATGTTGAAGCAACGGTTCAACAGATCAAAGCCTTGCAGGCGAATGGATGTGAGATTGTTCGAATGGCCGTTTTAGATGAAGAAGATGCGATGGCCATTAGGGAAATTGTTGCGCAAACCAATATTCCATTGGTCGCAGATATTCACTTTAATTATAAATTAGCCCTGATCGCCATCGAAAATGGCATTCATAAAATTCGTTTAAATCCTGGTAATATTGGCGATTCTGATAAGGTTAGAAAAGTTGTGGAAGCCTGTAAAGCGAAACACATCCCCATTCGAATTGGAATTAACTCAGGTTCAATTGAGAAAGAAATTCTCAAAAAGTATGGTAACCCTTGTGTGGAAGCGATGATTGAGAGTGCTCAATTTCATGTAGATCTCTTAAAAAGTATGGATTTTGAGGATATTGTTTTATCCTTTAAATCATCTGAAGTCCCCTTAACCATTGATGTTTATCGCAAAGCATCCGAAGTCTTCCCCTACCCGCTCCATTTAGGTGTTACAGAAGCAGGTACATTGTTAAGCGCAGCGATAAAATCATCCGCCGCTTTAGGCCCATTGCTCCATGAAGGAATTGGAGATACCCTTAGAATCTCTGTGAGCGATGATCCGGTTGAAGAACTTAAAATCGCAAAACAGCTTTTGAAGAACTTCAATCTCTATTCTAAAGTATCTAATTTAATCGCGTGCCCTACCTGCGGTCGAATTCAATACGATATGTTGCCGATTGTCAAAGAGATGGAAGCTTATTTAGAAAACATACAAGAAGATATCTCTGTTGCTATTATGGGCTGTCCAGTCAACGGACCTCAAGAAGCTTCACGAGCGGATATTGGGATCGCCGGTAGTTTTAATGAAGGCATGCTCTTTAAAAAAGGTCAGTTTGTACGTAGCATCCCTCAAGCGGATTTAGTAAAAGAGTTAAAGAAAGAAGTAGAAATACTCATAAAAGACAGGCGTTAATGTTCGCCTGTCTTTTTTTCCATCTGTTTAAGTTTTGACTTAAGGATATGTTGAGACTTAATGCTATCTTGAATAATCTTACGTCTACGTTTTCTTTTAAGTTTCTCTATTTCAGCCGTTAATTTCTTCTTGTATCCAGGTTTAACAACCTTTGAGCGACCTTGTACCATTTGACTGATTTCTCGATCGAGTTCAGTTTTCTTATGACTATGAACATAGTTATAAGGTTTAAGTTCACGTAAGCCATTACTGTTTATGTTAAAATGCTTAAATTTAATGCCATCATCAATCAACTTTAGAATGGTACGATCATCAGCCTCACTATACAGAGTAAAGATGCGACCTGACTTACCAGCACGTCCAGTACGACCTGCACGATGTGTATAGAAACTTAAGTCTTTAGGAAAGCCTAATGAAATAATATCAGAGGCACTTGGGAAATCTAACCCACGTGCTGCAACATCTGTAGATAAGACATAGACAATTTGTTGATCTTGAATTTGTTTAAGTGTTTGGAGACGTTGACGGGCAGATAATTTACCATGGAGTGAAACAAATCGTATGCCTGCTTGAGTAAATGCTTCTCCTAGACTTTCTAATTGTTGTCCTTCTTTAACAAAGATTAAACATAAGGAAGGATTGATATTGGGGATGAGTTGGAAGAGTTTCTTTTGAAGTTCATCTTTAACAGGAATGATGACATGTTCAATACGAGGATCAAATTCAAGATCAGAATCAATACGTATGATTTTTGGTTGATGCATGTAACTTCTCATAAATGAATTCATATTATCAGGGATCGTTGCACTAAACACCATGATTTGAAGCTGTTTACGCATGCGACCTGCTAAGAGATCTAATTCCACGATATTATCTTTCTCAAGCATCATATCAGCTTCATCGATCACCAATGCTTTGGCTTGATCCAATCTAAAAATACCTTCATCAATAAAAAGGGATTTAAGTTTACCTAAAGTACCTATCAAGATATGTGGATGTCTAACTTCGTTCTTAATTAAGCGCGACTTATCTTGCCCTTTGATGGCTTTTTGAAGTCGTACGCCTTCAAAGAAAGGCAACATTTCACTAGCGAATTGATAGATTTGTTGAGTTAGTTCTTGAGTGGGCGATACGATAACAACTTGTGTTTCATTCGTACTAACATCAATTTGACTAAAAATCGGGAGTAAATAGGCATGTGTTTTACCTGTCCCCGTTTTAGATATTGCGATAATATCTCGTCCTTTGATGGCCGTAGAAAAAACTTGGCTTTGAACTTTAGTTAAAGTAGTGAATGATTTGCTTTGTAGAAACGCTTGAATGCGTGGATTGTTAATTTGCGTCATTTGAGACCTCACGACTATTATAGGGGTAAACGATGGCTTTTGAAAGTATGATATGCTTAACGTATGGAAATTATCACTGTAACGCCCCGAGGTTTCTGTAAAGGGGTTGTAAAAGCTATACAAATGGCAAAAGATGCAGCTAAATCGTATCCAAACCAACGGATAACCATCTTAGGCGAATTGGTCCACAATCGATATGTTGTAACAGCCTTGCAAGAAATAGGCATTGAAACACTAGAATCTAAAGATAAATCACGTCAACAACTACTCGACGAAGTCCATCAAGGGGTCGTGATTTTTTCTGCGCATGGCGTCAATCCGAAATTAATTGCAGAGGCAAAAGCTAAAGGGTTAACAACCCTAGATGCCAGCTGTGAAGATGTCATCGCGACTCAAAACTTAGTCTTAGCCTATCTCGAAAACAACTTCTCTGTTTTATATGTAGGTCAGAAAAAACATCCTGAAGCTGAAGCCATTTTAAGTTTGAATCAAAACGATATTCACTTCATTACGCACCAAGAAGATCTTGATCATTTACCGCTTCTTAAAGAAAAGATTTTTATTACCAATCAAACTACGATGAGTATTTTAGATATTAAAGAAATATTAGAAAAAGCACAAGCGTTATTTCCACAAGCCATCATCAGTGATGAAATCTGTTCAGCAACACGATTACGACAAGAGGCCATTCTAAAACTTGAACAAATTGACTTCTTAATCGTTGTGGGTGATCAACAATCCAACAACTCTAAAATGTTGGCTAAGATAGGCTTGGGAAAAGGCATTCCTCAGGTTAAACTGGTTCAAAGTGCATATGACTTAATCGATATCGATCTAAAAAAATTCCAACGAATTGCCATTACTGCGGGAGCTTCAACTCCTACCTATTTGGTTAATCAAGTGACAGCCTATTGTAAAGCGATGGATCAAGGAACGGATGCACTTGAAGCCATCCAATCCATAAAACCCTTTATTTAGAGTGTAAGATATCTATCAAGATATCTTTTTTTATGAGTATTTCCGGATTATTGGTATGGAGTAAGTCATGGTGTCTTTTGAGTTCTTTTTCTAAGTACGTACGATAGGTTTGCTGAAGCGGGTTGACTAGGTAATATCCGAAGTAGATGTGTTCAAGTTTTAAAGGTTGAAGCTTCTGAGCGGGTTTATACTTCAAAACAACATAACCATGCCCTCTTTCAGAAACAAAGGATTCATTTACCAATTCAAAGTTGTGTTCCTGCATAAATCGACGTACATGATAAACTTTAGTATTCGATTGAAGGATGATCTGATCCATGTGCTGAAACGCATCTAATGATTGATGTATGATATGAAGTATCGTTTCGAAACCCATGCCAGAAATAATCACATTCTTAATATCAGCATCCACATCTAATAACCCATCTGACACAAAAAACTGTGCTCGATGAGTCATATTTGCCGCTTCAAAATGTTGTTGAGCATGACTTAAAGGTTTTGCACCAATATCACACAAAACGGCAAAATTAATCTTGCCGTTCATAAGCATATCTAATGGAAGTAAACCATGATCACTTCCAATATCTGCAACGGTGTCACAAATATCTAGCATTCTAGAAATTTCTTGTAGTCGACGGCTTAACATTAAAGTTTATCGTTAAAATCTTTCAGTCGTTTTGAACGTGTAGGATGTTTAAGTTTACGTAATGCTTTAGCTTCAATTTGACGAATTCGTTCGCGAGTTACGTCAAATTTTTTACCCACTTCTTCTAAAGTACGTGTACGGCCATCATACAGCCCAAAACGTAATCTAAGTACCTTTTCTTCTCGTTCTGTTAAACCTTGAAGGATATTATTAATTTCATCTTTTAATAGTTGGTTATTCGCATATTCATCCGGTGACATTGCATCTTTATCTTCAATAAAATCACCTAAATGCGAGTCATCTTCTTCTCCAATGGGTGTCTCTAAAGAAACAGGTTCAAGGGCAATTTTCTGAATCTCACGAACTTTTTCAGGGGTAATCCCTTCCATTTTTGCTGCTATCTCTTCTGCCGTTGGATCACGACCTAAATCTTGAACCAATTGACGTTGAATACGGGTTAGTTTGTTAATGGTTTCAACCATATGAACAGGAATACGAATGGTGCGTGCTTGGTCAGCAATGGCACGAGTAATGGCTTGACGAATCCACCAAGTAGCGTATGTAGAAAATTTAAACCCTTTTGTATGGTCAAATTTCTCAACCGCTTTTACAAGCCCCATATTCCCCTCTTGTATTAAGTCTAAGAAAAGCATCCCTCTTCCCACATACTTTTTCGCAATTGAAACCACTAAACGTAAGTTTGCAGAAATAAGTTCTTGCTTGGCAAAATCACCGATGTCTATCTTTTTAAGATCTGCACTGGTTTTAACTTGATCTAAGAATAGATAATCAGCTAAATTAATCAATAAATTTTTAAAGGCATAGGCACGATATTCTAAAGTGTCTAGTTTAAAATCACTAAAGAATGCTGCACATAAAGGGAAATCAACACAAAGTTTATTGATGTCTCTTTGTGAAGTCGCATGATCAATTTCAGCAAAATTACTAAATGATTTAATGGCTTCAAATTCTTTTGTAACTATCTCCATACGATTAATCAAAGTTTTTAAACGATTGGTAATCGCCAATAAGGTGGTATCAAATATGCTTCTATCTAATTCTACAAATTTTTCTTGCATCTCAAAATCTAAAGAAACAAGACTGGAGAGTCGTGCATAGCGTTCAACATCACTTTGATCTAAAGTAAACCATTTATAAAGAATGACGATATTTCTACGATATACTTCGACACCCTCTCTAATCTGAATGGCATATTCAGTTTCTAAGGCGGAAGTTAACAAATCAACACGACCAATTTCTTTTAGATATTGTTTAACCGGGTCATTCACACGCGCTTGAGCAGAAGAACCATAATTTACACTAAGATGTGTATCATCGGGTAAATCATCTAATTCATCACTGAAATCTTCTTTCATTTCAATGTCTTCTACCACTAAAGGATTATCGTTAAGTTCAACATCTTCTTCGATGAGTACTTCTTCACTCAAGGTTACCCCTGCACTTAGAAGTCCATCTAAGAATTCACTGCTTTCTTCATCGGATAAATCATAAATAGATAATTCTTTAGAGACATCTTCTTGGGTTATTAAACCCTTTTTCTTAAATGATTGGATTAGGCTGGCTTTAAGTTCATCTAAAGATTTAACGCTGTTTGCCATCGGAGTCCTCTTTTCTTTTTTTCAAATCACGTCGCACATTAAGCAACGACTGTAAGCTCTTCAACGCTTCAGGGTCTTGTTGATATTCAAGTTGATCTTTATGTTCTTGTTTGAACTGGGCGATCTGTGTATCGATCGCAACTATTTTTACTTGATTCAACGCATCCATAAGTGCGTTTTGGCTGTAGTTATTATAGTATATATCACTTTCAACGATTTGCGTTATCAATTCTTGTACACTTTTATCATCAATTTCATTTAAAAAATCTGCAATCACAATCGAATCATGACTACGATAATAGTTCATGATAGACAAAGCTAATTTTTGAAAAAGTGGATCAACGAAATAGCCCAATTCTTTTCTAAACTCATGCATTGCTTGCTGACTTACCATCATCTGACCACAAATTTCTTTTTCTGCCCATCCTTGTAATTCATTTTTTTGATGACGTTTTTCAACGAATCGAGGTGCAGATACAGAAACTTCATGGGGAACCAGTAAGGTAAGTTGTTCTTGTGAAAAATGGGTAACTTGAATCAGTCGTTCTAACAAATGATTGCGATCAAATGCATCGGTTAGACTTTGTATCTCGGTCATCATGAGTTTTGCGAACTCCTTTTTCTGAGAGTAGTTTTCAACATCTAATCGTTTCAGACCATACTCAAAGAAAAACTCAGGGAAACTGATGCGACGTTTTACCATGTCTAGTAAAGCCTCTTTAGACAGTTGTTGAATGATTTCATCAGGATCTAAACCACTTGTATTTTGAATGACTTCAACCTTTAAACGATGTTGAATTAACAAATGTCCTACTTTTATCGTAGCTGCTTGTCCTGCTTCATCGCCATCATAACTTAGAATAACAACAGGTGCAGCATTTTGCAGTAGACGAATCTGATCTTTGGTACAAGCCGTCCCTAATGAAGCAACGACATGATCCAATCCAACTTTCGCATAAGCGATGGCATCCATCACACCTTCAACTAAGAGTACAGCTTTTTGTTGCTTGATTGATTTTATGGCTCGATGATAATTGTAAAGTACTTTACCTTTGACATAAATTGGAGTCTCAGTGGTGTTGATATATTTACTGGGCTCTTTAGGATTTAAGGTTCGTGCTGTAAACCCAACAGGATGACCTTCTGAATCATGTATCGGAAATACAATTCTTTGTTCAAAGACATCTTTCATTCCATATTCATTTAAACGTGTAATATTTGTCTTAGTACAAACTTCAGCAGTATACCCTTTAGCCTGTAGAAACTTTGATGCTTTATCATCCATCGGATTAAACCCGATCTCGAAGCGATCAATTAGCTCATTCTCAAGTCCTCGTTGTTTTAGATAAGAAAGCGCTTGAGTCCCCTCTTCACCTGCTAAAACATAATGCGTATATCGAATATATTCGTTTAACACATCATAATAGCTTTGTATTTTAGGATCAATGATTACCTTTTTTGGTAAAAATGAATCATCAATGGAGTAATTAATACTATGGGCTACCCGTATCACTGCTTCAGAAAAGCTAATTTTTTCAAAATCTTTAACGAAATTAAAGACATTCCCGCCCGCACCACAAACAAAACATTTGTAGATTTGTTTATCGACAGAAATGCTCATTGAAGGGTCATGATCATCATGAAAAGGACAAACTGCTGCGTAGTTCTTGCCCTTCTTTGTTAAAGGTAGATATCTTTGAATCACTTCAACAATATCTGCTTTACTTCTTATCTCTTGAATGATTTCTTCGTTCATGAAACCTCTAGAATTTCAATGACTTCTTAATATAAGCTTCTAATTCGACACAACTAATTCGTTCTTGTAACATACTGTCACGATGACGAATGGTTACTTTTCCGTCAAGCTCTGTTTCAAAATCGACTGTAATGCAATAAGGGGTTCCAATCGCATCTTGTCGACGATAACGCTTTCCAATACTTCCCGCTTCATCATATTCAACCATAAAGCTTTGTGCTAAATCGGAATAGATGCTGAGCGCTTTTTGACTGAGTTGTTTGCTTAAAGGCATGATACATGCTTTAAAAGGAGCTAAAACTGGATGTAGATGCAAAACAACTCTGGTATCATTCTCTAAAGCTTGCTCTTCATACGCATCACTTAAGAAGGTTAAAAACAAACGTTCAACACCCACGGCTGGTTCTACTGTATAGGGGATATATTTTTCATTGGTTATTGGATCTAAATACTCTAAGCTATTACCCGAATGGAGTTGATGTTGACTTAAATCAAAATCTGAACGATCAGCAATACCCCATATTTCGTCAAATCCCCAAGGGAATTGGTATTCTATATCACTGGTTCCTTTTGAATAATGAGACAACTCTTTCGCATCATGTTCACGTAAACGTAAATGTTCAGATTGAACACCTAGGTTTAATAACCAATCCATACAGAATTTCTTCCAATAATCATACCAAGCTAAATCTTCACCCGGCTTACAAAAGAATTCAAGTTCCATCTGTTCAAATTCGCGTGTTCGAAAGATAAAGTTACCAGGTGTAATTTCATTTCTAAAGGACTTTCCTACTTGCCCGATTCCAAACGGAACTTTACGACGCGTTGTTCGTTGAACATTCTTAAAATTAACAAACATTCCTTGAGCCGTTTCGGGACGCAAAAATATTGTGTTCTTTGAATCTTCTACGACCCCTTGAAAAGTTTTGAACATGAGATTAAATTGTCTAATCTCTGTAAAATCATGGGCACCACAGTTAGGACAACCAATGTTATTCTCAAGAATATAAGCTTCCATCTCTTCTTTTTTCATGGTAGCAGCATTAACTTGACCACCACTTTGAGCATCGATGAGTTTATCTGCACGATGACGTGTTTTGCACTTCTTACAATCCATTAATGGATCACTAAATGTTTTGAGATGACCACTGGCTTCCCAGACTTTTGGATTCATTAAAATAGCAGACTGAATTTCTACATTGTAAGGATTCGTCTGGATAAATTTTAATCTCCATGCATTCTTAATGTTTTCTTTAAGCTGAACGCCTAATGGACCAAAATCCCATGTATTCGCAAGACCGCCATAAAGCTCTGAGCCTTGGTAGACAAACCCTGAACTTTTGGCATGATTAACAATCGTTTCAAATGTATGTGACATGTGTAAATCTCCTAATTTTATAACTATTTAATTATAGAACATTTCTCTATGAATTCCCAAGATTTTAAAGGATGTCCAGTATGGAATTTTAAGAAGTCAACTAAGATTCGAATAAGTGTACTCGGTGGTTCTTGATAACTCAAATAGCGCGTAATATTTTCAGAGTTGAGTTTTCCAACCACTCTAAAATCTTTTAATATTTCTAATGAATAGATCGGAGATTGAAGTTCTTTTTGACAGTTTTGACATATAAACCCACCTTCTTCTGTAGAGATACTGTTGATTTGCGTTGATCCACAGATAACACATTCATCTACTTGAGGTGCAATCCCATAGTAATTTAAAAAACTAATTAAAATATAGGCTAATAAATGATGATGTTGATCAGTAGATGATAGTAAATCAAAGGTTTGTTTAAGGTATGAATAATAGGTTTCAATGATTAAAGAATCTGTTTCATTCTTTAGTAAAAGTTCACTCAGTTCTACAATCAATGAAGCAATGCTTGATTTCTCAAGATCATCATGAATTTTTAGATTGGGAAACAAGCTTTGAGCTGTATGCAAAACTTGAAGATTTGATAATTCATTCAAATCATACATGAATAAGCTTTCGCCATAAGGTAAACATCCCATTCTATTTTTACTGTTGATTTTACTTAAGCCTTTTGCTATAAACGTTACCAAACCTAGTTCTTTAGACAAGACTTTAACTAAAGCATCTGATTCTTTATATTCGGTTTGTGATAAGACCATGACAGTCGACTGATCATTCATGCTTATTGTTCCAAATCACGATGCATATAAACATCTAAACTACGTCTTAAGTTACGCCAATCTTTATCTACTTTAACAAAAAGATCTAAATAGATGGGTTTATCTAGACGTTTGACCAATTCTTGTCGAGCATTCTGACCTATTTGTTTGAGCATGGACCCTTGTTTGCCAATTAAAATTGCTTTTTGCGAATCTCGCTCAGTAACAATACTTGCTTGAATGAGTATCCCCTTCTTATCTTCTTTCATATTGTCTAATACAACCGCAACAGAATGAGGAATCTCTTGTTGAGTAAGATGCAAAATATGTTCTCGGATGATTTCGGTAATCATGAATTGTTCTGGATAATCGAGTGCCCAATCTTCATGGTAAAATTTTTCACCTTCAGGCATATAGGCTTCGCTGGCTTGTATTAAATGATTAATATTGTCGTTGTTAAGTGCACTAATAGGCACAATTTCCGCAAAGACTTCCATTGATTGTAACTCTAAGAGTTTTTCAATCAAAGTCTTACGAGGGACCAAATCAATCTTATTAACGATTAAAAAAATTGGAATGGATTGTTTCTTAATAAGTTCTAAAACAAACTCATCTCCTTTTCCAAAAGGTTTCGTGATATCCAATAAATAGTAGATGAGGTCAACTCCCTCTAAGGCAGCAAAAGCAAGTCGGTTAAGCTGACGTCCCATTTCATGTTGTGCTTTATGAATCCCTGGTGTATCAATAAACACCATCTGTGCCTGTTCTGTGGTTTTAATGGCTTTTATGGTATTGCGTGTAGTCTGAGCTTTATCTGAAACAATCGCAACTTTATGAGCAACGATTTGATTAATTAATGTACTTTTACCCGCATTTGGTCTACCTATTAAAGCTATAAATCCAGCTTTATAGGTCATTTTAAATCCTCTTGAGTAAACCGCATAGGTAAGAGTTCATCGATGGTTAAGACTTTAGTATCTTTACCATTTGATAAAATAATAGGTGTAGTGTCTTCGAGCAGTTCAGAGAGAACTTGACGACAAATCCCGCATGGACCAGCAAGTATTTTCCCATCGGTTACAATTGCCAAGGTTTCAATATCTTCTTTACGGTAACCATTTGAATACGCCGCAAAAATCGCACTTCGTTCTCCACAATTGGTTGCCCCATAAGAAGCATTTTCAATATTAGCCCCTAAGAAGGTATGTCCATCCTTGGTTAAAACACAGGCTCCCACATGATAATTCGAATACGGTGCATAAGCATTGTCCATGGCTTTAAAAGCTTCTTTAATAAGTTCATCTTGTTTCATACTTTTCTCCTATAGATGTTTGACTACAAACATAATTCCAATCACCAAACTAATCAATGCACTTACGAGAACACTGGCAGCCCCTAAATCTTTAGCTCTTTTCGTCAATACGTGATAACTAGGATCGAATCGATCTAGCATCTGCTCAAACGCAGAGTTCAAAAATTCTAAAGTGATGACCAACCCAATACATATTAACCAGATGGCCCATTCAATCTCATTAAATCCAAAAATAAACGCAATCATGAGAGCTAGGATTCCAAATCCGACTTGTATTTGAATGCTAATGTCTGTAGTTATTCCTTCATAGAGCCCAATAAAAGCGACTTTGAATTTTAAAACCATTTTTCTAGTAAATTTAACGAGGGGCGATGTCACGTAGAATAACCTCCTGTAAATTAAACATTATTTTCTCTTCTTTTGGAACCAGATGATCATACCCTAATAGGTGAAGCAAACCATGAGTTACCAGAAAACTGAACTCTCTTTTTAAGCTATGTTGATAAGTTAAAGCCTGTTGACGAATGGCCTGTACATTAATAAAAATATCGCCCAACTCTAAAGTACTTTCCTTAACTTGAATGGATAAGGAATCTAAAGAAGCAAAACTAATCACATCGGTGGGTATATCTTTGTGCCGATAGGTCTTGTTTAGCATCTGAATATAGCTTTCTTCAACTAAAATAATAGAAAATTGCAAATTTTGTTTAATTTTTAATTCTTTTTTGGTCTCATTCATTATAGAAACAATTAACTTTCTATAATTTTTCCATGATTTTTCAGATGTCATATTGAGATAGGTGAATTGCATATTTTACCGCTTTTATTATAACATACACACTTTTTCAATTTTATCTTTGTGTCAATACAACCCCTAAAATTACTTCTGAGTTGAACTACTGTCTTCAATACTATAAGACTCAATGATTTTTTGTACTAAAGGGTGTCTTACAATATCACTTCGATCCAATTCCACAAATTTAATTTCAGTGATGTTGCTTAATATTTTACGGGCATGAGCTAAGCCTGAGCTTTGTTTTAAGTCAACTTGTGTTTCATCACCTGTTACCACTAAGCGTGTATGAAATCCCATTCGGGTAAGAAACATCAACATTTGTGTTTTGGTGGTATTTTGAGCTTCATCTAAAATCACATAAGCATCATCAAAGGTACGACCCCGCATATACGCAAGTGGCGCAATTTCTATAATTCCCTTTTCAATCATTTTATCGACTTGTTCTAAACCTAATAAATCATTTAAAGCATCATATAAAGGTCGTAAGTAAGGATCAATTTTTTCTTTTAGATCTCCAGGTAAAAAACCTAGATTTTCACCTGCTTCTACCACAGGACGTGTTAAAATAATTTTCTTAACATCTCCTTTTTTAAGACATGCGACAGCATAAACAACGGATAAATAAGTTTTACCTGTCCCTGCAGGCCCAATACTAAAAACCAACTCATAGTTCTTTAATGCTTCAATAAATCTATTTTGTCCAGTGGTCTTCGCATAAATGGGTTTTCCAGTAAAACTACGACCAATGAGTGTATTTTTAAGCTTAGATAGATGATCAGAACGATCTTCTAGAATGGATTTAGCGATATAGATGATGTCTCTTTCATCGATTTGTGAAGTTGATTTTAGTTGTGTGATGATCTGCAAGAATGCTGCATATACTTTTTGAGCAATCTCTAAAGATGTATTTAAGACAATGAGTTGTTGATCACGGACCACTATTGAAACCTCAAAAACTTGTTTTAATAACTTGAGATGGATATCATTTTGGCCTAAAAGCGTTTGGGCTTGGTCTAGACTCAATTCAGGTAATTCAAATGTTTGTTCAGTGTTCAAAGGTTAACCTCACTCTCAATTTTAAACGCGAACTGTATTTTGTAAACAAAAAGAAGCCTAAGGCTTCTTATTTGGTTCTACGTGCTTTACGAGCTGCTTCGGACTTAAGTTTGCGTTTCACACCTGGTTTAACATAATATTCTCTTTTACGCGTTTCAGCAAGGGTGCCATTGCGTGATACACTACGTTTGAAACGTCTTAGTGCATCATCTAAGTTCTCGTTATCCTTAATTACAATTCTTGGCATAATCTACCCTCCTTCCTGAAGTTACCGTTGTTATTATATCAAACATCCATGAATATGCAAGTTAATAAGCAGACTTTGAATCTAAGCCTTGAAGAAGTGCGACCCCACTGGAAGTTCCAATACGATCTGCCCCCGCTGCAATAAATGCTTTTAGGTCGTCGGTATTACGTACGCCTCCAGCTGCTTTAATTTTGCAGCGTCCATTCACGACTTTCTTCATTAATGCGACATCCTCAAGGGTAGCCCCTGCACTGGAGAACCCAGTACTAGTTTTAACAAAATGTGCTTTCGCTTGTGCCACTAATTCACAGGCTCTTATTTTTTCTTCTTCAGTCAATAAACATGTCTCAATAATAACTTTAACTGTTTTCCCTGAAGCAGCATCCACAACGGCTTTAATATCTTGAAGGACCACAGCATCTTGATGGTCTTTCAAAGCTCCGATATTAATCACCATGTCAAACTCATCAGCGCCTTGAGCAAACGCAATCTTTGTTTCTTCAGCTTTACTTCTTGTACTAGTAGCACCTAAAGGAAATCCGATGACTGTACAGACCATGACATCTGAATCTTTAAGTTGTTCCTTACAAAAAGGAACCCAATAGGGATTAATACACACGGAAGCAAAATTATATAATTTAGCTTCATGACACAACGTTTCAAATTGATTCTGGGTAGCATTGGCCTTGAGTAAAGTATGGTCAATATAGGTATTATAGGTCATTTCCTTCTCCTTAATGATCTCTCATTTGTTTTAAGACTTCACGAACGGCACGTTCATCCCCCATCCAATATTCCTTACCAAACTGGCGCGCAAGGTATTGTTCATTGCCTTTAGCTAAGATGAGCACCGTATCATTCTCATTGGCAAGTTCTAACGCTTGGCGAATGGCATCATATCGATCTAATACAACCACAAAATTAGAATGATGGATTCCAAGTGCGATTTGATGAGCGATATCTAATGCAGATTCATTGCGTGGATCTTCTTCAGTTAACACAATCATCTTACAATATCGATCACTAATCTCACCTAAAAGTGAACGTTTCTTTGTATCACGTTTCCCCGCTGCACCAAAGACACTAATAATCTTATTTCCGGCGGCGGTAATGGTTTTAGCGAACTCATATATTTTCTCAAATCCATCCGGTGTATGGGCATAATCAACAATACAATTAAAATTCTGCCCTTCTTGGATGACCAACATCCTCCCATCTACTTGAGGAATATGATCAATTGATTTTAAAATGTCCAAGAGTTCCATCCCACCTTGATGACAGGTCGCAATCACCGCTAATAAGTTCGATAAGTTAAACTGTGATACAAAATTGGTTTGTGTAGGATAACGATTATTTTGATGAACAAGTGTAAATTTAGTGAGGGTAGAACTATACTCAATCTCTACGGCCTGATAATCAGCAGATTGAAGGATACTATAACTATATTTTCTGGTCTTTGTATCCTTGTAAAGTCTAGCTCCATACGGATCATCAATATTAATGATGGAACATCCATTTTCTTTAAGTAAATCAAATAAATGTTTCTTAGCTAAATAATAGTTTTCTAAATTCCCATGATAATCTAAATGATCATGCGTTAAATTTGTAAAGATAGCGACATCAAATTCAAGCGCATCTACTCGACTCTGATCGAGTCCTTGGCTTGAAATTTCAAGTGCGACAGCTTCCATCTTTTCTGTTCTCATTCGATTTAAGAGTTGAAGTAAGGCCACAGTTTCTGGTGTGGTGTAATCTGGTTTTTCTTTCTTTTGACCATATTCTATTGAAATTGTTCCTGTATATCCAGTAGGTTTATAGGCAGAGTAAATTTCTTTAATGGTTTTAGCAATCGTGCTTTTACCATTGGTTCCAGTGACACCAAATAGAGTTAAGTGATGACTTGGATAATCAAAGAATATATTTGATACATCATTTAAACACTCTAAAACATCCTCGACTTGAATATATTCAATGTTTTCCATAAATTCTGGTAATGAATCACTGTATACAACCGCTACAGCGCCGTTTTCAATGGCTTGTTGAACAAATAAGTGACCATCATGAATCAAACCCTTAAGACAAAAAAACAACGATTGTGAGTTGTTTAAACGCGAATCTGTCATTAAATTTAAGATTTCTATAGATGAAGTGTTTGGGAAGAGTTGATTAAGTTTCATACGTCACAGGCTCAACGATGAGTTGATCCCCTTTAACAGCCTTAACTTTACACGCTATAAGCGTATTAATCAAGGTTGATTCTCCTATCAACATCGCAGGTAGATACTCACTGGTATACCCCCATAAATAGATCCCTTGTTGTTGCTCAACTAAGACGATAACTTCTTTACCGACATAACTGTTTAACACTGAGAGATTGATTTGATCTGATATTTTTTGAACGCGATGAACGCGCTCCTTTTTAATAGACTCTGACCATTGATTTGGTAAGTTTTCTGCTTGTGTAAAAGCGCGTTTAGAATAAGGGAAAACATTGATAAAACTAAATTCAAAATATTCAAGTTGAACTAATGAAGCTTCGAATTGTTCTTGCGTTTCGCCCGGAAACCCAACAATAATATCCGTACTGATTAATAAATCTGGTAGCTCACTTCTTAATGCTTCTAATTTAGTTCTAAATTGTTGTAAATCATAGGGTCTATTCATTGCTTTAAGAGTTACATCATTTGCAGCTTGAAGCGGAATATGAAGATGCCTAGCTATCCTTTTTTGTTGCTTAATCAGTTGAATTAAATTCTGATCTATTTCAGTAATTTCGATGGAAGAAATGCGAATGCGTTGAATTGAAGTTTCTAGACAAATACGATTTAATAAATGACTTAAACTCGTTTGAATATCTTTTCCATAGCGTCCGGTATGAATTCCAGTTAAAACGATTTCTTGATGTAAATCGAAATGATTAATTTGATTTAAGATAGACGTTTCATCGAGTGATCTTTCACGTCCTCTTGCATACGGAATAATACAGTAAGCACAGAATTGGTTGCAACCATCTTGGATTTTTATATAGGCTTTCTTCTGATGATCGAAAGAATGAATGGGTAAAGCTTCAAATTTGGGCGGAAATTGATATTCAGTTGTTTTAAGTTTAGACTCAATCAGCTCAACTAATTCATTTTTATGGGATGCACCAATCAACAAATCAATGTCATACTTGGATTTAAGTTCTTCATGAGCAATTTGAACATAACATCCAACCACCACCACACATGCATTTGGATTATAGCGTTTCGCTTGATGAATGCGTTGTCTACTCTTAAAACTTGCTGCATTGGTTACAGTACACGTATTAATGATAACAACATCAGAGGCCTCTTTTGGGAGCACTTCAAAATACCCTGCTGACTTCATCGATTGACGATAGAATTCAGATTCATAGGTGTTCACTTTGCAACCTAGGGTATAAATAGAAAATGTCTTCATTCCAAAAAGAATTCCTTTTTATATTTAAGTTTAATTCTACGTTTAGTTTTATCCGAAAAAAGCATCGATTCTAAAATGTGTTTTACAATTGCTTCTTCTTGGTGTGAAACAATCACATTGGCAAGTGCTAGTAAGTCCTTCTTTAATGGATGAATTTGACACAGTGTTTTATCCAGCGGCCATCGCTCTATTTTCATTGATCGATCAAGTTTAAATAAGGATTTTAAGGGTTCATAGTAAAACAGTTTGATGTCTTCATTCTCAAAAACTTCTGTAATATCAATAAATTGAGTTTGATAAGGATACCAGCCATAGTAATGTTGATGTACACGTCGATCTTTAAATTGTTTATAGAGTTTAAAATATTGGTCAAGTTCAAAGATTGCAATTTCATGATGATAAAGTGCATTTAATAATTCATCAAAGAAAGGTATCCATGTAACTTTTCCATTTTTATCTTTAAAATATCTTAATGTATTTTTTAAATCATTTAATTCCACATTTATTAATTTGTTTTTTTCTTGATAAGACAAATGATCCCAAAGATCTATGATTTTTCTGCGTTCATTTTCAAAACAATCTTCAAAAACTCTTTTATTTGTTAAGCCTTGATATTGGATCAATGCATCAAAGAAGTCAGCTTCTGTATTAAGCTTGATTTGAATACCAAACATCAAAAAAGATCGACGTATTTCAATACATAAAGTACGAAGCTTAAGATTATTTTTTAGAGTGATCTTATTTTCTTGAGTCAGTATTTTTAATATTTTTTTCATGGTTCTAAAACGGTTTGAATAATCGTACAGGCGACCAAACCGGCTGTTTCAGTCCTTAAAATACGAGGTCCCAAATGTACCGACTTAAAGCCTAATTCACGACATTTCTGATGTTCGAAGGGACTTATCCCCCCTTCAGACCCGATCACGATGGAGACTGATGAACAAGGATCTAATGCGCTTTTTAAAGCGGTAGAGGACTCTAGTTCATAGGCAATAAAGTTTAAGTCTGAACGATAGTTTTCAAGCTCTTTGAGCGTAATGGGTTCTTCCAAAATAGGCAGTTGAGTTCTTAAAGATTGTTCAGCTGCTTCTTGAATGATTTTACGATAACGTGTCATTTTAGTTGTCGAATCTTCTCGGTCCCACTTCACCACATTCCGTTCAAGGATTAGAGGTACAATCCGATAGACACCTACTTCCGTTGCTTTCTGTAAAAAATATTCCCAACGTTCTTTTCGAATTAGTCCTTGGATTAACGTTATTTGAATTTGGTGATTTAAATCTTGAAGCATGACTTCTTGGACATGTGCAAAGACCAACTGTTCTTTAAAGCTTAGACTGGCCAATGCATAGGTTCCATCTATTCCAACCAGTCGAACGATTTGCCCATCTGCGTACCTTAAAACGAGTCGACATTGTCGAGCGACCTCTATCGGTAAACACAATGTTTCATCCGATACGAGTCGTTGATTCACAAAAAACTGCTGCATTATTCTTCTTTTCCAGTGCCTGCGAGTGCACGTAAACGTTTGACTTCAATTGGTTTTAAACGACGATACTCACCTGGTTTTAAATCTAGGATGGTAATAAATGCAAATTTAAAGCGATGAAGTCGCGTGACTTCATGCCCTAACGCTTCCATCATTCGTTTGATTTGACGGTTCTTACCCTCTTGTATACTCAATTCTAACTCCGAGGTATTTTTCTCGAAGTTTTTACGTGTGACATAGACTTTGGCACTTTGAGTGACGGTTCCATCATCCAATGTTACCCCTCGTTCTAAGGTCTTAACTTCATCGGGGGTGAGGATGGCATTGATCGAAACTTCATAGGATTTCGTTAAATGGAAATGAGGATGTGTCATTTCATTTGAAAATTCACCATCATTGGTTAACAATAGTACGCCACTGGTATCATAATCAAGGCGTCCTACTGGGAAGATACGTTCATTGCTTTCAATTAAATCGACCACTGTTTTACGTTGATGTTCATCATTGAGCGAGCAGATAACTTTCTTAGGTTTATATAATAAATAATATACTTTATTTTCTCCATCCACCTTTTTACCATCAAAGGTTACAACCGCCCCTTTTTTAACCACAAATCCCATTTGTGTAATGGTGATGCCATCGACTTGAACACGTCCCGCTAGGATGAGTTCTTCAGCTTTTCTACGCGAAGCTATTCCAGCTTTTGCGATTACTTTTTGAAGTCTTTCCATTATTCGAACAACTGGCTTTCTGTAGACTCATCTTGAAAATTAGGTAAATGCGGAAGTTGTGTTAAATCCATCAGTTTAAAAACATCTAAAAACTCTTCTGTGACTTCATACAAAATGGGTTTACCCACTGCCTCAGATCGACCAGCTTCTTGAATTAAATCAATGGATTGTAATTTTTTTAACATTAATTCGCATCCAACACCACGAATTTCTTCAATATCTGTACGTGTTATAGGTTGACGATAGGCAATAATTGCTAACGTTTCAAGGGCTGATTGCGATAATTGACGCGTTTTACTAAGGGCTAAAATCCGTTGAACTGGGTCATGGACCGCAGGCTTAGTAATAAATTTATACCGATCATTGGTAACTACCAATTCAAATCCATAATGTTCTTGTCGATAATTGATCATCATTTCATCTAAGATCGTCTTAATTTGTAAGGGCTCAATGGCTAAAGCATCTGAAAATTGTTGAAGGCAAACACCTTCTTCTCCAAATACAAATAAGATTCCTTCCATGATTGCTTTAAGCGTCAATTCCATATTTACGTCCTTTTCTAAAATGAATTTCATCTGACTTCAAAATGAAACTAATTTGTTCTTGTCGTGTCATTTCAAGAATACTCAAGAAAGTAACAATCAACAGATGGATATCTTCACAATCTTGGGTTAAATCTTCAAAACTAAAGGGTTCTTTTAGGGTTAACATGGTTAACAATAATTGAGATGTTCGAAATTCAATAGAGACCTCTATCTTATTTATTCTGACTTGGGTTGGATGCGATAAGGTGAATCTTTGCATAATACGCTGCATAGCTTTGATGAGATCAGATTGATCCGCTTGAAGATGACTATAATTATCGTGCGCATCCGTGTCGATAACTTGTTTTTCGATCGGTTTACTAAACTGTAGTAAACGTTCTTCATAGCGTTCATTTAAGAGTTGACTTACTTCTTTAAATTGGCGATATTCTAAGATGCGTCGAATTAATGCATCTTTTGGATCTTCTTGATAAGCATCCGCATCTAAATGATTTATTTCTTGAGGTAAACATTTCTTAGACTTGTATTCGATTAAATTGGCAAGTTCTGCTAAATAATCACTTGCGATATCTAGTTTATTCTCTACCGCATCTAAGTACGCAATATATTGATCGATTAATAGATCTATTTTCAAATCAAAAAGATCAAGTTTTTTTTGACTGATAAGATGAAGCATAAGATCAAGTGGCCCTTCAAACTGAGCTAAGTTTACAGTAAAGTTTGTCATAAAACACACCTCATTATAACAAAGGTTTGACAGAAGTAATACGCAACTGTAGTTCTTTTAAACAGGCTTCATAACTTAAATCTAAATATTCTTCATGATGTAGGGGTAAACAGACTTCTACGTTAACCGTATGGAATCTCCCCTTTTTAAGAATATTTGAATTCCCCTGGATTGAGATTGGGATTAATGTGAGTTTCATTTCATAGAAAATTTTAAAAATCTCAGGATTTAGTGCTTGATTTTTTAAATTTTTACTAAAGATAGTGACATTATGTTGACCCATTAACGTCGTAAGTTGAGGGACATTGAGTGAGGTATTTGATTCTTTATAGGAAATATATAGACTTTGTAGACGTTTAAACCAAATATTTAAATAGGGGGTTTTTTCACGGTGATCAAAAATAAAATTCGTCGATACAGGTAAACAATGAATCAGGCTTAAAGCATCAAAACTAGAATCATGACTGCTTACAAACACATATCCATTCTCTAAGGGGATTAGCTCTTGGTGTTTAAGGAGTACTTTAACATTGCCCATTTTTAACAGTGTTTTGGCCCAAATTTGAAGCAAGGCATATTTCAAGTCAAAACTAGATTTTAAAACATGTAAAGAGCTAAAGACAATGACGGGATAAACGAAAATCATTTGTAAGAATAGGATCAATTTTTTCATCACTTTATCCTTCTAAAAATTTGATGCTTAAATTGATCAAACTCTTTTTCAGCATATAAATTAAATAGATTTTCGTCTATTTTCGGGAAAAATACATCACATTCATAAGTACCATGAATTCGTGAGATGGATATTTCTTCTACATACGGTAATGCTTGTTGATACAAGCTCGCACCACCAATAATATAGACATCAACCTCTAGCGGCTTTATCTGATTTAGATAACTTATAAAATCATCTACAACTTCTATACCAGGGTATTTCTCAACCAGATTCAAATCATGACTAACCACGACATTTTTTCGGCCAGGTAAAAGTCTTCCAATACTTAAGAATGTATTTTTACCCATGACAATGGTATGTCCTAAGGTCATTTCCTTAAAAAGTTTTAAATCTTCTGGGATATGCCAAGGCAATTTGTTCTTTAGACCTATTCCCTGTTGGTTATCCATCGCGACAATCATTTTAAGCATTAGACACTTACCTTAGCTGAAATGAGTGGATGAGGATCATACCCATCAAGTTTGATATCTTCATAGGTAAAATCTTCGATATTTTTAATCATTGGATTCAACCATAAATTTGGTAATGTTTTGGGTCGGCGAGCTAATTGAGTCTTAACTTGTGTTAAATGATCATTATAGATATGGACATCTCCAAAACTATGTACAAAATCTCCAGACTCTAATCCTACGGATTGTGCAATCATTGCGGTAAAAAGCGCATAGGAAGCAATATTAAATGGCACGCCTAAAAATACATCTGCCGAGCGTTGATAGAGTTGGCACGATAGGCTTTTTCGATCACTGGATACATAGAATTGCATCATCATATGACAAGGTGGCAAAGCCATATCACTTAACTCAGCTGGATTCCAAGCGCTGATGATATGTCGTCTTGAAAAAGGATTGTTCTTTAAACCATCGATGAGGATAGCAAGTTGATCGACACCATTAAAATTACGCCATTGCTTCCCATAAACAGGACCTAAATCACCGAATTTTTGAGCGAAATATTCATCCGATTTAATTTTTTCAATGAATTCAATTAAAGTTTCGCCTTTATATTCCTGGTGTTTTGTATATTTTTCAAAAGGCCATTCATTCCAAATACGTACATCATTTAAAACCAATGGGCGAATGTTTGTAGAACCTTGGATAAACCAAAGCAACTCATATACAACGGATTTAAAATGGACTTTCTTCGTTGTTAAGAGAGGAAAGCCATCTTGAAGATTGAAACGCATTTGATAACCAAAGGTAGAAAGCGTTCCTGTAGATGTCCGATCTGTTCTAGGTGTTCCCACCGTTAGGATATGTTGCAATAGATCTAAATACTGTTTCATGGATTACCCTCAAACTAGTACCATTATAACAAAAAAACGGTTTTTAGCCGCTTTTTTAACTATCTTGGTGTTAAGAAAGAAATCTTTTCTGCAATCACTTCACAGTATCTAAAGAGATTACTTTCTTTGGTTTCAAAACTATTGGCTTGTAGACGACCTTTGATTCCAACTAATGTGCCAACTGCACATTGTTCAACGGCAGTTTCAGCCAATCCTCTCCACAGTGTACATTGAATTAAGTCAACTTCTAATTCACCTTGTGTATTCTTAAAATTACGATCAACTTCAACTACCATTTCTGCTAATTTAACCCCTGTACTTGTGTCTTTAAGAATGGGTAAACTTGAAACACGACCAACTAAAACAACTTGATTTAACATGTGATGTCCTCCTACAACTATCTACGCAGTAAGACACATAATTCCTAAATTTATTTAGATTTCATCCAAACACTACATGTTTTATCTGAATTAAAATATCGATTACTTCCAAGTACTTCTTCATAGGTAATGGAATCCAAAATATTAAATTGTTGATCAAAGGGAATATGGATAAATTGACTTCTAATCAAGCTTAATGCGAAGTCATCATGATCATCCAGTGATCTGATCAAGAGTGCTCGATAACGTCTTTTTAATGAATCAAGTTTTGAAGTCAAAGCTTCCTCTTCAAGAATAAGACCTTCATGGATCAATTGAATGAAATCTTCTTTATGCTCAGATTCGCCATAAAACATGACAAAACCATATTCATCATTGAGTTCAACATCATAGCCAAAATAATCATGGATGCGTTCTTCTTCAATCCATCTTTGATAGCGTGAATTCATGGGTGAAAATGCTAGCTCTAAGAAAAGTCTGAGTAACCATTCTCGTCGAAGGTTCTCAAGTGCTTGATTTGTCATACAATCTAGTTTAAAAGAATACGTCAATTTTGAACTTTGTATCTCCATCGAAAATTCAAAGTTCTCACGATAAACAGAACTTGGTTCATGGCTATTCATTCTTAGAGGTACAGATTGAGTTAGAAATGTTTTAAGTTTTTGATTGGCTTCAATCATTTCTAATAATTTCTTGGGTTGAGTTGCGCTCACACACACCAATACACTGTTAGATGGATGATAGTTGAGTTGATAGCAGCGTTCAAGTTGTGCTTTGGTGATTGAATTTACAGACGTTTCAGTACCACCAATATCTAAGCGAATTGGATGTTGATGATATAAAGATTGATATGTTTCAAGCATCAGTCTTTGTTCAGGCATCTGCATATACATTCTTAACTCTTGGACAATAATGCCCTTCTCTTTTTCAACAGATGTCTCAGTGATGTTTAGGGATTGTACAAAATTTAACAATAAATTGAGAGGTTTTTTGAGTCGATTGTTTGAAATATTGAAGGTATAAACTGTCTCAGTATGGGATGTAAATGCATTGACATGAGCCCCTAGCAAACTAAAAGCCTCCATAATATCTGTTCCATTATTATTTTCGAAGAGTTTATGTTCTAAAAAATGGGCTATTCCTGAGGGTTGTTCAATCTTTTCTCCATCAGTGGTCTGATTCAAATCCATCGATCCATAAGGTACAGCAAGATAGAAAGAACTTGTCATAAAATCTGGTTTTTCGATAATAAAGACTTTCATTCCATTCTCAAGCACAGCTTCTACAATCGTTTCATGAATATCTAAATAGGTTATTTTATGCATTATCTTGACCTTTAACAATCCCTTCACTGATGAGTTCTAATAGATTGGCAACACGCATCACATCTTCAAATTGTACCTGTTGGATGGCTTCCAAGACAGGTTCAATTTCTAGACTTTGCTGCGTCATTAACCGTTGATAGATAAAATTTAAGTACGCAGGTCGATCATCTTTTATGGAACGTAGACTTGATAACATAAGGAGTTTAGCTGTGTGAAGTAAAGACTTAGAGAACTTCCCCTTGCTTAGACGTTCAATTTGATCTTGAATTAGGATCTTTACTTCTTTGGGTTTATCAAGACTAATCCCTGTTTGAATCGACATCAATCCTTCAAAATTGAGAGAACTGGCTTGGATTGAATAACATAAACTTCTTTTCTCTCTAATTTCATTAAAAAGTAAAGAATTTGGAAGCTGACCTAAAAGGATTACCATTATTCTCATCGCATAGTAATCTTTTGAACCGTAAGCAATTTGTGTTCGATAGAGTTGTGTTAATGTTGTCTGTTGAATCTTACGATCGATTTGATTCTGTACATATGGATGTTGATTAAACACATAACTTGGAGAGCCATCGTGTACTTCCTTATGCTTAAATCGTTCTAAATCCAATTGTTTAAAAGCTTCTGGATCTGCACTTACAATGATCACCGGCTGTTTTTTTATAAGGTCCTTATGGAATTTTTGGAGATCAGATACTTTAGTGTGTTTCAGTTGTTTTAATGATCCTTGACTAAAAACAGCTAAGGGCGATTCTTCAAAAGCTTGAGTTGCTAATAAAAAACTTTTATAAACAGGATGATCCTCAATTCGTTTGAGTGCTGATTCTAAATTAATTTTAGCTTCTTTAAATGTACTTGAATTGATGAGCGGGAAATGCAGACATTGATCCACGAAATCTACAACTTCACTCAATATTTTCTCGTGTGTATAACGCGGATTTAGTGTTTTAACTCGAATCTCTAGAGTATGCAGATTCCCAAAACTTGAAGTTTTAGTATCTAAACTTAAACCATAAAGTTCATCCATGCGCTGGCTCATCGCTTGTTTAGTTGGATATAGTCGACAACGATCAGTTAATAAATACGCTAAAAGATTAGCATAGGTCACTTCAGGTTCTTTATTTGGATAATGAAATTTTATACTCAAACTCATGTCTTTAAATTTATCTGTAGCCACAAATAAAATAGGATTTCGATACGTCATTTCAACCATGAATGAATCCCTTCTGGTGCGATATGTTATAATTAATATACCTATTTTACCATATTTGAAAGGTCAACTTGATGCCCATGAATACTCTTCAAAGTAACGCTACTTTTACATCTTCATTGTTAACAGATCTCTACGAGTTCACCATGGCCTATACTTATTTTAAAGAAGGTATCCATGAAGATATTGCATACTTTGATATGTTTGTTAGAAATGTACCAGATAAAGGTGGATACATGATTTTTAATGGATTAAATCAACTCATACGACAAATACAGGCCTATACCTTTACCTCTGAGGATATCTATTATTTAAGATCAAATGGTCATTATGATGAAGCATTTCTCGAGTATCTTTCCGCATTAAAACTTGAATTAGATATTTGGTCAGTCGAAGAAGGCACACCTGTCTTTGCAAACGAGCCCTTGATGACCGTCCGAGGAACATTACTACAAACCCAACTCATAGAAACCTTACTCCTAGTTTCAGTGAACTATTCAACTTTAGTAACAACCAAAGCTTCTCGAATTGTACATGCTGCTAAAGACAAACAAGTCATTGAATTTGGGATTCGTCGAGCACAAGGTGTGGATGCTTCAGTTGAAGGTGCACGAGCAGCTTATATTGCAGGATGTGTTGGAAGTTCCAATACCCTCTCTGGTAAACTGTATGGCATTCCTATCTCTGGAACCATGGCACATAGTTATATTCAACTCCATGCCTCTGAATATGATGCTTTTCGTAGTTACGTTCAGGTTCAGCCCCATAATTCAGTTTTATTGGTGGACACTTATGACACTTTGAACAGTGGGGTTCCCAACGCTATAAAAGTTGCACAAGAGATTTTAATTCCGCAAGGTTATCGTTTGAAAGGCATTCGTTTAGATAGTGGCGATTTAGCTTATCTATCCAAAAAAGCTCGAATCCTTTTGGATGAAGCTGGTTTGTTTGACTGTAAAATTATTGCATCTAATGCCCTAGATGAAGATATTATTGATGATTTAATCTTACAAGGCGCGCAAATTGATTCCTTTGGTGTAGGTGAAAATCTGATCACATCTAGCTCACAAGCTGTTTTAGGCGGTGTTTATAAAGTTGTAGCTTATGAAAAGGACAATGAAATTATACCTACCATTAAAATCAGTGAAAATATCGAGAAGATTACCAATCCTGGATTTAAACGACTCATTCGTTTCTATGATCAAGAAAGTCATAAAGCGTTAGGAGATGTTATCTGTTTAGCAGATGAAATCATTCCCAATGATGAATATGTACTCTTCGATCCCATTACTCCATGGAAGAGAAAAACCATTACCAATTATGTCTACAAGCAACTTCAAATCCCTATTTTTGTGAATGGACATCTTGTATATGAACCTAAAGATACACAAGCTACTAGGGCTTATTGTATTGATCAATTAGCCACTTTATGGGATGAAGTAACTCGACTGAGAAATCCTCATAATTACTATGTTGATCTCTCACAAAAACTATATGATTTAAAGAATCAAATGATACAACATAACAAAAAATCTTGATATTACTTGTACTTAATTAAACTTAAACACCATAAAAGAACCTACTCACTGAATAGGTTCTTTTAGTAATTTATCAAATTTAAGACTTGTATGAGTAAAATCAACACTAAAACTAAATGTACTTAAGATTGTTATAATTAATCCTTAAAAATCTTCATTGTTGATAATCTAGCTTTTTTTTCTGCGTACATAAGTTGATCTGATTCTTTAATCGTTTCATTAATATCCTTAATATCTTTTTGTGTCTTAGTGATTAAACCATGACTAACACTGATTAGGAAAGGATACGATTGTTTCCTATTTATTAAATCAAAGTGATTTTGTATTCTTTCCCATACTCTAAGTCCATCCTCATATTTAGTTTTAACTAAAACCAATAAAAATTCATCCCCACCTAAACGCATAAAGATGTCTGTGTCGCGAATCTCTGACAGGATCGTTTCCGTTGTTAAGAGGATTAATTGATCACCCTGTAAATGTCCAAAACGATCATTCACTTCTTTGAGCCCATTAATATCCATATAACAAAAACTAATAGAAGCGGTACTATCTTTACTCGTTGACAAATAATTCTCAATATCTTTTAAACCAGCTCTTCGATTTAATATTCGAGTTAAACCATCATAAGCTGCGTGATACTTCGTCTTTGAATAATTAAGAATGTTTCTATAATATAATGCTGATAAAAGTGCACCAAAGAATGTCATAAAAATAATCATGATCATATATTTTTTAAAGATATGCGTCCAAAAAACAAATAGACTAGGATTAAAGAGATAACTGGTATCGTAATTAATTGGGATGCGCGAAACAATCCACCAATTTTGTTCTTCAATCCCTTCGCTGGTTTGATTATGATAGATTAACCATTTTTGATATAAGTTTATTTTTGAATAGATAAAGAATCCATTATTTGTAAACTCAGAAGAAGTATTACTATTCATATTTGCCCATTCCAAAGGATAATTTTGTGCAAAAGAATCTGATAGTTTATCTTCAAACATGAATGTGAATTCTTTGTCTTTATTCATATTCGAAATCCAATATCCATCACTATTTAGAATCTCAATTTCACCATTACTTGTTTGTGATAAAGTATCTAATTGATCAATCAAATAGTCAGCTCTATAATTGATAATAACCATACCTTGTCGTTGATTAAATTTGTCATAGATGGGCATAGAAAAACGAATGGTGGGTAAATAAGGTATCGCAACGACACCATTCTCTACATTCAAGTCTATCTTTGAAATATACATATCATCCTTCGAAAGTTTCATGGTTTCGATAAAATAGTATCGATCACTTTTGTTTTGAAGAAGTGATTGGTCTACAATAACCCCTACCCCATCAACATTATTGATACGAATTAGTTCTTTGCCCTCTTTGTTAAGATAACGAATTTGATCATATGTTTTCTTTTGAGTAGAGATAATTAACCAATCTTGTTCAATTGTTTGATAGTTTTCGTAATTAATTAGTCTTTCTCCATAGATTTCTGAAATAGAGGTTATGTCAGAGAAAATACTGTTTAATACATATTGAATTCTTTCACGATGAAGATTGAGGGTAGTTTCTTCACGATTGATTATGTTTTCAGATTGAATCTTAATATTGCCTGATTCAATAAAAAACAAAAGTACGAATGTACTAAGAATGAAGAATATAAAAATAAGATAAGACAATATCAAATGTGTTTTTTTATTGATATTTTTAGTTTTAGTACTCACTGATGTTCCTGCCCCATCTTATAAATATAGTAACTTCTATAAGGATAGATTGATATTATATATTGAATTAAGTATACATTATTTTTTAATAACTCAATTAGATTTTGACTTTATATATTTCTGTTTTGTATAAAAAGATACGTAAAATTTAAATAAAAGAGATAGTCACCCTTGTGTTTAGTAAAGAACACGTGTTTATCTCTTTTGAATATTGGACGTCAACTCTATTATCACGACTCAAGAAAATGAATATAGGGATAAACTATTAACGTTTTCCTTGATCGTAAGGTTCACCGGCTGCTTTAGGTGATGCTGACTTCTTTGAGGTCAGGGTTAAGACAACCAAGGTGGCGACATAGGGTAAGATTTGATAGAAATAAGTGTTGATATGAAGTGCACTTAAGAGAGATAATCCACTTGAATTTGAAATCGTCTTCATAAGACCAAAGAACATCGCTGCTAAGAAAATCTTTTTTGGATTCCATTGGCCAAAAATTAAGACAGCTAAGGCTAAGAACCCATACCCTGCGACATCCCCTGTGAATTCAGTAAAACTTGGGAGAATAAGGATGAGTCCTCCTAAGCCAGCTAATGCACCTGAAATCATAACACCAGCATAACGCATCTTATAAACATTGATGCCGACTGAATCAGCTGCTTGTGGATGTTCACCACAAGCTCTTAAACGCAATCCAAAGCGTGTTTTGAAGAGTACAACACTAGAAACAACTAAAATGATAAGACCTAACACCGTGGTTAGGTAAACATTCTTGAATAAGATCGTTCCAATAAAGGGAATTTCACTTAGAACAGGGATACTCGCGATTCTAAATTGGTTCTCAAACTGAACACCTTCAACTGAAAATATCATACGGGCAATAAAGACATGGAATGAAACTGCAAATAAATTAAGCGCTGTACCACTAATGACTTGATTGGCCTTTAGATTAATAGAGGCATACGCATGCAGTAGTGAGAAAAGGATTCCCGTAATCATAGATATAAACAATGCAATAAACAACAAAGTCTGACCATGGATTGAATTTTCAAAGAAATGAATAAAGAAGATGCCTGCAGAGGCAGAGAAAATCATAATTCCTTCTAAAGCAATATTTACAACACCACTTCGCTCAGAAAACATGCCTCCCAAAGCAACCACGGTTAAAGGAATTGTAAAAGGAATCATATTTTGAAGTAAGAAAATGATTGAGTCCATTATTTTACATCCTTTCTCGTAAGCCATCGTGTTAATTTCTCTCTAAAGATCAAAGAGAATGCACTGGCATAAATGATGGTAGAAGTCATAATACGTACAACTTCTTCATTAAACCCTGAACGTGAAAGAGGTAATCCTGCATTTCTCAACATACTGATGAAGAATCCTGAGAATAGAATTCCAATCGGATGACTTAAACCAAGTAACGCGACTGAGATTCCATCAAATCCTTCTTTTTGTAAGACTGTGAGTTGATCAATGACTTTCGTAATGGAAGCAATATAAACAAGAGCCCCTGCTAAACCGGCTAATGCGCCTGCAATAAACATCGAAGCGATAATTCCTTTGGAATCATTAATCCCCGCATATCGAGCTGCACTACGGTTAAATCCACAGGCTTTAAGTTCATATCCAAATGTAGTTTTACTGAGTAATATCCAAATAAGAATAACCACTACAATGGCAATGATGATGCCAAAATCTACCGTGTTCTGTCCAAAGATTTGATCTAATCCAAAGGTTGGAATACGACTGGGTGGAATTTGTGTTCTAGAGGGATTAAATTTATCTGGAATAAGATCAACCAAATTACTAACGGTATACATACCAATATAATTCAACATGATGGATGAGATTACTTCATTGACATTACGGGTAGCTTTTAATACACCACTAATCATGCCCCATAATCCACCCACCAATACAGCTACCAAAATAGCCACAACCCAACGATACTCTACAGGAATAAACTCCCATCGAACGGAGACAAAGGCTGCACTGAACCCTCCCATGATAAACTGGCCAGGGGTTCCAATATTAAACAATCCTGTTTGAAAAGCAAACCCAACCGACAGCCCTGTTAGAATTACAGGGGTAGCATAGCGAAGAATTGTGCCTAAACCCTTTAACCCACTGGTGGTCAATCCACCACTCATAATCGTAATTAATCCCTGTACTGGAGATGAATCTTTGACATTAATCAAACTTGCAAAACTCAAAATAATAAAGGCAAAAATAAAACCAAACAAAACCGCTACCAATGAAGCAATAATCTTCTGATTCATTTCTTGTCTTAAGAATTGCTTCATGCGACAACCTCTCTTTTAGATCCAGACATATAGAGACCTAATTCTTGTTGGGTTACCACCTTAGGATCAGCTTGACCCACGAGTTCACCTTCATACATAACCAAAATACGGTCTGAGACATTCATGACTTCACTTAATTCAAGTGAAACCAGAAGCACAGCCTTACCATTATCGCGTTCTTGAATAAGTTGTTTATGAATATATTCTATGGCGCCTACATCTAAGCCACGGGTGGGTTGTACGGCGATGAGTAAATCAGGGTTATTATAAATTTCACGCGCAACGATTACTTTTTGTTGATTGCCCCCTGACATACTTCTGGTCATTGACTGTGACCCTTTCCCACTTCTAATGTCAAATCTTTGAATGAGAGATTCTGCATTCTCATTCATTTTCTTCATATTTAAGAAACCAAACTTTTGAAATTCTTGCGTATGATATGTTTTTAAAATCAAGTTCTGAGCGACATTATAATCTAAGACTAACCCATGTTTATGTCGATCCTCAGGAATATGTCCCATCCCTAAATCCGTTCTAAAACGAATTGATTTATGCGTGACGTCTTTTCCTTTAAAAATAACTTGTCCGGACTCAATTTTTGTTAAACCACTCAAAGCATAAACAAGATCCGTTTGACCATTGCCTTCAATCCCCGCAATACACAAAATTTCTCCTTTTTTAACTGAGAAGCTCACATCGTGAACACTATTGCGTATGCCTAAATGCGATTTAACCTGAAGATGTTTAACTTCTAACACGACATCCGTTGGGTGAGCTTCACTCTTATCGACTTCAAGTTGAACTTTTCTTCCTACCATCATTTCCGATAAAAATTCTTTAGAAGAATCTTTAACATTTACGGTGTTGATTAACTTCCCTTTACGAAGGACAGAAACACGATCAGCCACGGCTTTGATCTCATTGAGTTTATGCGTAATAAAAAGTATGGTTTTACCCTCAGAAGCTAAATTCTTCATGATTTTCATTAATTCATCAATTTCTTGAGGGGTTAAAACAGCGGTAGGTTCATCAAAGATTAGAATATCATTTTCACGATAGAGCATCTTCAAGATTTCAACACGTTGTTGCATACCAACAGTAATATCAGAAATAAGATGATCAGGTTCTATAAATAAATTATAGCGTTTAGAAAGTTCTAAGATTCTAACTCTTGCTTCATCCATCTGTAAAAAGCCATTTTTAACAGACTCTACGCCCAACATTACATTTTCAAGCGCTGTAAAATTATGCACCAATTTAAAATGTTGATGCACCATTCCAATACCGAATCGATTAGCATCATTGGGATTATGAATTTTAGCTTCTTGACCATTAATCTTGATATGACCCTTTTCAGGCTTATATAACCCAAACAGAATACTCATCAACGTAGATTTACCAGCTCCATTTTCACCTAATAAAGCATGTATTTCACCCTTCTCAATCTGTAGGGTAATATCATCATTGGCAATGATACCTGGAAACTCTTTAGTGATGTTAAGCATCTCAATAACATAGCTCATACATTTGTCTCCTAATGTTTCTATTATACTGTATCCACTTAAATAGAACCAATAAAAAAGTCGAAAGAAAAAGCCAGTGATTACTCACTGGCTTTAAACTGTTGTTATGAATTATTCTAAAACAGTAACAGTCGTTTTAACTAAAGCAAGTTCAGTTACAGCTGCAACATCAGCATCTTTTTTGATGGAGGTTGTAACACCATTGGTATCCGCTACGAGTGCAGCGAAGATGGTATCATAATCAGCTTGAGTGAAAGTAGTAAAACGAGAAAAGTCTGCAGGTAAACCAACACCATTCTTAGCAACATCTAGAGTTTCAACAACACCACCCTTGAAGCTACCAGCATAGAAATCAGTTAATGCAGCATATACAGAAGAAGTTAAACCTTTGGTTGCAGATGTAAGAACACTTGCAGATAAGTTAGATTGGTCAACGTCAACACCGATGACTTTGCCGCCGACTTCGTCAGCACCAGCCATAACGGACAAGCCAGCTCCGCCAGCAGCAACGAAGATAACTTCTGTGCCTTCAGAATACCAGCTCTTAGCTTCAGTAGCCCAAGCGGTATCAGGTGCGAAACTATTTAAATACTTATAAGTAACGTTAACATCAACACCAAGTTCATTTGCAGCATAATCAGCGCCTTGAACAAAGCCATAACCGAAACGAACGACTGCAGGAACAGCCATGCCGCCCATGAAACCTAATTCAGTGTAGCCATCTTTAACAGCAGCATAACCAGCTAAGAAACCAGATTGTTCTTCAGCATAATAAACAGAATAAACATTCTTTTCAATACGGAAAGTAGCGTAATCAGCTGTATGTGGATCAGCATCCAATAAGATGAAACTTACTTCTGGGAAAAGATCTTGAGCTTCATAAATAGCAGGTGCAAACATGTAACCAGGGGTTACAACAACTTTAGCACCAGCATCTACAGCTTCCGTAATAGCAGCAACATAATCAACATCAGTAGCAGCAGCTGGTTTGTAGTATTGATAGGTTAAGCTGTTTTCTTCAGCATAAGCTACAACGCCTTCCCAAGCGCCTTGGTTAAAGGATTTATCATCGATGGTTCCGATATCGGTAACCAATGCGATTTCATAACCCGTAGGGACTTCCGGTGTAGGTTCTTCGGTTTTTGCGCAAGCAGTTAAACCAAATACAACTAATACAACGGAAAGCAAGACTAATAATTTCTTCATTCTTGTCCTCCATGCAGTGTTCTGCGCTTTAATTTTATGTTTTATAACCCTCAATGTCAAATAAAAACCTGTAAGTTTCATGCGTACAGGTTCATAAAAAACTAATTATGTTTATAAACGTCTCGAGGTTTAGAGCCCATAGCTGGACCAACAATTCCCTCTTGTTCAAGCATATCAATCATACGAGCAGCTCGATTATACCCTAAACCAAATCTTCTTTGAATGTTTGAGGTAGATGCACGTCCTGTTTCCATGATATATTCTTTCACTTCTTGATACATTGGATCATCAATTTGGCTAGCTAAACCGGTTCCGGTTTCAGGATCTGTTAAATTCAAGAAAGCTTCATCGAAATTAGGTTTTTGTTTAGACGCTGCTGAATCAGCAATGCGGTGCACTTCTTCATCCGATATATATGCCCCTTGAACGCGAACAGGTGCAGGTTCCCCCACTGGATAAAACAGCATGTCCCCTTTACCAAGTAATCTTTCAGCCCCAACATGGTCCAAGATAGTTCTAGAATCGATCCCGTTACTGACTTCAAAAGCAATACGTGATGGAATATTTGCTTTAATAATCCCAGTAATGACGTCCGTTGAAGGTCGTTGAGTCGCCACCACTAAATGGATCCCCGCAGCTCTTGCTAATTGAGTTATCCGTTGAATACTTGATTCAACATCTTTGCCTGCAACCACCATTAAATCTGCTAATTCATCGATAATAACGACAATCCAAGGCATTGGTTCTAATACTTCTTGAGTGTTTTTAACAATTAAAGCATTATAAGCTGAAATATTTCTAACCCCAACGTTTGAGAAGACTTCATATCTATTCTCCATCATATTGACAACAATTTTAAGGGCTCTTGCTGCTTCAGCAGCATCTGATATGACAGGTGCGATCAAATGCGGAATCTTAGCAAACGAAGAAAATTCAACCTTCTTAGGATCAATCAGTAAAAGTTTAACTTCATCTGGAGAAGTTCTTAATAAGAAGTTAACGATCATGACATTTATACAGACCGATTTACCACTACCTGTTGCCCCAGCAACCAATAAGTGAGGCATTTTATCAAGTTCAGCATAGACCGCTTTGCCCATCAAATCTTTTCCTAAAGGATAAAGTAATTTCTTATCCTTTTTGTCATTTGGAATTTCACGCATCATTTCAATTAAGCGAACGGGTGTCGTCTCAACATTAGGGATCTCAACACCGACTGCATTTCGCCCTGGAATAGGAGCTTCAATACGCAGTTCTTTAGCAGACAATTCCATTTTGATATTATCTTGTAAAGAGGCAATCTTTGATATTTTGACATTACTATCAGGACGAACTTCAAATTTAGTTACCGCAGGGCCGATATGGGTCGCCACAAGACTCGCATTCACTCCAAATTCACCTAAAATCTCAATCAAACGTTTGCCTTTAATATGCGCTGCAGCACTGTTGGCGTTAGATTTTGATTTGGTCGGCATTTCATCCAAAAGACTAATGGAAGGAAGTGCATAATTACCAATGGTATGAATGGTGGCAGCTGACTTAGTTTTAACTTCAAGATCATTACTAGATTTCACTTTTCGAGGAGAAACTGTTTCAAGCGAATCCACTTCCAGAAAATTAGCAGATTGTGCAAGTGGGAGCTCTTGATAATGATCATCATCTTCTTCAACTTCATGTGTAAACCATTTTGCAATATGGCGAATATCTATGAAGAATAAAAGCGAACCTAGGCTTCCTAAACACAAGAAAATGAATGTACCTTGACGGTCCATTAACCACGTACTTAGAGCATATAAGCTCATTCCAACTAAACCACCTTGTGCAGACATATCAAGCGCTGACGTAAACAGTAAAGCTGCTTGATTGATCCATTCTTTAAGACTTTCCAAACCTGTTGAAGATGTGGCTACAGTTAGATAGCTTGTCCATAAATAAACTAAAATAGATATAAAAAGATATGCAAAAATATATCTCTTTTTAAATTTAACTCTCTTTTTAAAGAACGCACGATATAAACAATAGACAGCCACAGATACATAGAATAAAACGCGTGACTCTCCAAAAAGTAAATTGATGAGATTATCGGTTTGAATCCCAATAAATCCAAGTCGAGTAAATGCCAAATATGTCCAACTAAAAACAGTTAATGCGGCAAGAATAACCCAACCATGTGCGATTAATTTTCTTTGTCTAGTTTTTCTCTTTTTCTTCGTCATGTTTATTCACTCACATTGAGTTCGATGATGACAGGTAAAATCATAGGTCGTTTACCGGTTTCTTTAAAGATATACTTACTCATCTTATCTTTTGCTTCATTACGCGCTGCCATATTGTCATATTTACGATTTGTAACAAGATCGCTTATGACTTTCTCCATGATATTCCCGACATCTTTAACAATGTGATCTGCATCTTTAAGATAGATCACACCACGGGATTGAACATCAGGTCCCCCAATGACTTCTTTGGTATTAAAGTTAATGACAATACCAACCACCATAACGCCATCTGTTGATAAGAGTTCACGATCTTTAAGAATGAGTCCACTAAAATCTAAATGTTCATTACCGTCGATTAAAATTTCCTCTAAAGGAATGTGATTGGCGGTATTGGCTAATCTGCCATCGGTGAAAGTTGCGATTTGTCCATTGTCTAAAACAACAATCTTATCCGCATAATACCCAATGTCTAAAGCCACATTCGCATTTGCGATTAAATGTCGATATTCACCATGAATAGGAATAAAGTACTTAGGTTTCATTAAGTAGGTCAACATCTTGATGTCTTCGATCGAGGCGTGCATGGAAAATACTTTACGTTTATCTAAAGTTACGACGCGAACATCTTCTTTATAGAGTTCATTTTCCATTCGTCCTGCTTCTATTTCAGTACCAGGAACCACAGGTGAAGCGATTAGAACCGTATCACTGGGTCTAAGTTCAATCGTACTATCTTCGCTAATGGCAATCTTATGCATAATTTTGAATGTTTGAAGACCACTGCCTGAAATAATAACGATGATATCTTCCATCTCATTTTTAAAACGAGCCTCAGTGACTTCGAGTTCCATCGGCATTTTGTAATACCCTAGTTTTTCAGCAAGTCCTAATAGTTTTCGTTGATTTGGATTCGCAAAATAAACTTTACGTTTATATTTTTTAGCCATTTCAAGAATTTCAATCAGTCTAAAAAGATTTTGTTCATACATCGTAATAATGAGACGCGTTGATCTTTCTTCGAGGGCACTTTCTATGAAGTCAGAAACACGATGCGCAGGCGCTGTAAATCCAGGTCGATCAGCAGCGACAGATTCAGTTAATAAAGCAAATACACCCTTCTTTCCAATTTCTGCAAAATTGGTAATATCGCAAGAAAATGCATCTAAACGTGTATTAAAGTCGATGATATATTCACCCGCATAGACGACATATCCCATCGGGGTATCAATGGCAAGCCCAAATGCATCCGCAATCGAATGGGTCAATCCAAATGTCTTAATATGAGTTCCATCAATTGTAAAGGTTTCATTTCGTTTAATAACCTTAATGGTGTAATCCTTAACTGCATTCTCTTTAAATACATCTTCTAATAAAGCCGCTGTTAAAGCGGTGGTATAAATCGGTAAATTAGCTTGTTTAATGAAATAAGGTAATGCAGACATGGCATCATCATGACCATGCGTAATAAAAATACCTTTAATTCTATCTTTCTTTTCAACCAAGCTTTTAAAATCAGGAATAATAAATTCTACCCCGAGGCGCTGGCCATCTGGGTATTTTAATCCTGCATCAATGATAAAAATATCTTGGTTTATCTCAACGACAGTTAAGTTTTTACCGTCCTCGTCTAAACCACCTAACGCATAAATGCGAACTTCATTCATTATATATGCCTCCTAAACGTCAAAATCATTATAAGGGATACCCTAAGAATAGACAAACATTATACTGTTTTATGTTCGCCATTGAGGGTCCAAGTTTTCGCTTGAGTAATAACTACTTCAATAATCTCGCCATTTACGGCTGAATTAGACGTAAAATTAACCAACTTATTCTCTTCTGTATAACCGGATAAAACAAGTTCATCTTTCTTAGATGGTCCATCGACCAACACTTTAACCGTTCTTCCAATCCATTTTTTATTATTCTCTAAAGCATAGACCGCTACTTTTTTATTCAGTCTTTGTAGCCGTTCGCGCTTAATCTCTAAGGGCACGTTATCTTCCATCTTGGCGGCAGGTGTACCTTCTCGAGCAGAATAGATAAATGTATAGGCATTGTCAAATTTAACTTGATCAAGAAGATCTAAAGTTGCTTGAAATTGTGCTTCCGTCTCATTTGGAAAACCAACAATAATATCCGTAGATAGGGCAAGAAAAGGCATTGCTTGTTTAAGTTTATTCACGAGTTCAATATACTGTTGAGGTGTATATCGACGACCCATAATTTTTAAGATTGCTTCACTGCCAGATTGTACTGGAAGATGAAGAAAAGGCATGATGTTTGAGTAAGACGCCATGATATGAATCATCGCATCACTAAAATCCCAAGGATGACTGGTCATAAACCGAACACGTTCAATGGATTTTTTAGCGCAAGCTTCCAATAAATAGGCAAAATCAATATTTAGGTCTAGATCTTTACCATAAGCATTAACATTTTGTCCAAGTAGTGTAATTTCACGATAGCCTTGAGCGATTAATTCATCGACTTCACTTAAAATGTCTTCAACCAAACGTGAACGTTCCTTTCCACGGGTATACGGAACAATACAATAGGTGCAAAACTTATCACAGCCATACATGATGTTAACCCAGGCTTTACGTTTCTGATGACGAATAACAGGTAGGTTTTCATAAACCTCCCCTTCTTTAGAATAAACTTCAACCACGCGTTCCTTATTAAAATGAGCTTGAAAGAGAAGACTTGGAAAGCGATGTAAATTATGAGTGCCAAAGACCACATCAATATGTGGATACGTCTTCAAAATTCGAGCGACCACTTCTTCTTCTTGAGCCATACAACCACAGACCACAAACAATAAATCAGGATTCTCATATTTTAATCGTCGAAGGGATCCTAACTCACCAAATACTTTTTCCTCAGCATTCTTACGAATTGCACAGGTATTCATAATAATCAGATCAGCTTCTTGAGCTGTGTCTACAGGTAAATACCCCATACGTTCGGTTAACCCTTGAATGGTTTCAGAATCCCGTTCATTGGCTTGACATCCATACGTTCTCAAATAATATTTCTTATTAAAACCGAGGTTTTTAACCTCATCCGGCAATTCAAAAAGAGATCTTTCAATCCGTGTTTCAAGCTGAGATCTCTGTTGAGCATTTTTTAAATTAGGAATACTTAAAGCATCTATTTTCATATTTTTCCTTAAAAAAACCAAGCTAAGCTTGGTTATTTAGAAGCAATCGCTTGAGTTGGACAAACTCCGATGCAAGCCATGCAATCAATACAAATGGATTCGTCGCATTCTGCTTTACCGTCAGCGTCCAAGGTTAATGCGCTGGTTGGGCAAACGCCTACACAAGCACCACAACCGATACAGGCATCTTTAGTTACAAATACTGGCATGATAACTCCTCCTTAACAGATTTTATTATACCATCTCATTCAATGACTTCAAGACTTATTCTGGGCGAATTTGGATTCTTTCGATACGTACTGCTTGAAAGGTTTGCTCATCTATTTCAATCATCACAGCGGATACGATGGCTGGACCTTCTGCAACCGTAAATGTTTTAGAAATCACCCCACTGAAACGATTGAGTACTTCTTGTGTATCTCTACCAATGATTGAGTGATACGGTCCTGACATCCCCACATCACTGATAAACGCACATCCATCAATGATCCTCTCATCCGCTGTTTGAACATGCGTATGGGTCCCCAAAACAGCCGCACATATATGTTTAAACATATAAGCAAATGCAATCTTTTCACTGGTAGCCTCGGCATGAAGATCTACAATCACAATCTTATTTTTAGAAGTGTCAACGATCGCTTGCATACTTACAAAGGGCGATTCGTAAATATTATCCATAAATACACTGCCACATAAATTAACAATTCGAACAGGCTTATTCTTTATTGTAAGATCAATGTAGCCTTTCCCATGTTCAGTTGGGATGAGATTTAAAGGTCTCACTAAACGTTGGCTTTGATTGATAAAAGTGAGAATATCGGCCTTTGAGAAGGCATGATTGCCTAAGGTAATCACATCAATACCTTGATCTAAGAGTTCATGGTAAAGCTTTTCTGTAATACCTTTCCCATGTGCGGTGTTTTCCCCATTCGCTATGGTTAAGTCAATCGAGTACTTTTCCTTAAGGAAAGGAAGATGTGCATAAACTGCACTTCTTCCTGTTTTTCCGACAATGTCCCCAATAAAGAGAATATTCATTATTTTGCGACTTCTGACGTACGTGTTTCACGGATGACCGTGACTTTAATTTGACCTGGATAAGTCATTTCTTTTTCTATCTTCTCACGAATTTCACGAGCCACACGATGACACGCTAAATCATCGAGTTTATCCGGCATAACCATGACTCTAATTTCACGACCTGCTTGAATGGCATACACCTTTTCAACCCCTTCAAAGGAATTGGCAATGGTTTCAAGTTGTTCTAATCGTTGAATATAGTTTTCAAAATTTTCGAATCGTGCGCCTGGTCGAGCAGCACTTAAGGTATCTGCGGATTGAGCCAGGAGTGAATAAACAGAACTCGGCGGAACATCTCCATGATGAGATTCAATACCATTAATGACATACTCATGTTCACCATGTTTACGACAAATACGTGCCCCTAATTCAACATGACTGCCTTCCATTTCAAAGTCGAGGGCTTTGCCAATATCGTGAAGTAAACCAACACGCTTAGCTAGGCCTTGATTTAATCCTAATTCAGCCGCCATCATGCCACACAAGGAAGCTACTTCCATACTGTGTTGTAGTGCATTTTGACCATAACTATAACGGAAACGTAAACGGCCTACTAAACCGATAATCTCACGATCCATTTTACCAATCCCTAATTTAAAGACTGCATCTTCACCAAACTTTTGAATCTTCTCACCCAGTTCATTACGAACACGTGTGGTTACTTCTTCAATTCGACCTGGTTGAATACGTCCATCTTTAAGCAGTGTTTCTAACGTTAGACGTGCAACTTCTCTACGAATCGGATCGAAACATGAAAGTGTAATGGTTTCAGGCGTATCATCAATTAAAAGATCCACTCCTGTCGCTTGTTCAATCGCACGAATGTTGCGACCTTCACGACCAATAATACGACCTTTCATTTCTTCACTTGGGAGCGCCACAACAGAGACCGTTCTTTCGATCGTCTCTTCTTGCGCATACCGCTGAATGGCTAACCCTATAATGTCTCGAGCAGATTCTGCTGCTCTTGCTTTTGCTTCATCTTCTTGATCTCTGATATATGCTTCTACTTCATTGCGTGTACGAACTTTAACGATCTCAAATATTTCATTTTTTGCATCGTTTGCTGTCATATTAGCTATACGTTCTAATTCTGCCACTTGTCCATCAATCTTAGATTGTAGTGTGGCTTCCATCTTTTCTAGACCGCTTAATTTATCGCTAACTTGTTTGTTTTTCTCATCGAGCTGTTTTTCTTTGCTTGTTAAAGATTCTTCGCGAAAAGCTAATGCATCTTCACGGCGATTTAACTTCAATTCAGCTTCTTGAGCTGATTGTCGTAATTCTTTAATTTCCTTTTCAGCAGCAAGTTTCAAATCATACGTTTGAGTCTTGCCATCTAAAACAGCTTGACGTACTGTGTTTTCTGCCTTGCTGTTTGCTTCATCTAAGACGAGTTTTGCTTTTTGTTGAGCGCGAATAAATCCAAGCTTTGAGGCAAGTACCATAAGGAACATACCTAAAGCGATACCAACGATACTAGCCAAGAGGGAATAAAGTATAATGTTTTCTTTCATACTTCTCCTTGAGCTATAGAGTTTTTACTCTTATCCTATTTTACCTTTTATAAATCCTTTACACAAGCCAAGCTTAAAAGAAAAGGACTTCCGTCCTTTTTCTAAGTTTTTGGGGCAAAAATGATTGCTTTTACTTCAGATTCAATGGTATCTGTAATAACAGGATTCGCTGATAAGAAAGCGCGTACAGCTTCTTTCCCTTGACCAATCTTTTCTTCCTTATATGACATCCATGATCCACTCTTTTGAATGATTTCATGTTCAACGGCCAAATCAATGAGTTCACCTAAACGAGAAATCCCTTCACCATACATAATATCCACAATCGCAATTTTAAATGGAGGAGCAACTTTGTTTTTAACAACTTTAACAGTTATTTTATTACCAATGATATCGGTCCCATTTTTAATGGCTTCACCTTTACGAACATCAATCCGAATGGAAGCGTAGAACTTTAAAGCTCTTCCCCCTGCGGTTGTTTCAGGATTTCCAAACATTACCCCAATCTTTTCCCTTAATTGGTTAATAAAGATAGCTGTACATGCACTGCGATTCATAACACCTGCTAGTTTACGCATGGCTTTAGACATGAGTCGAGCTTGTAAACCCACATGAGCATCTGACATTTCCCCATCCAATTCAGCTTGAGGGACTAATGCGGCTACAGAATCAATGACGATTAAATCAATGGCCCCACTTTTAATTAAAAGTTCAGTGATTTCCAATGCTTGTTCACCACTGTCAGGTTGAGAAAGAATTAGATCTTCAATGTTAACGCCTAAGGCTTTTGCATATTGGGGATCAATGGCATTTTCAGCATCAATGAAAGCAGCTTTTCCCCCTGCTTTTTGGACTTGTGCAATGGCATGTAGGGCTAAAGTTGTTTTTCCACTGGATTCTGGTCCATAGATTTCTACAATTCTACCTTTTGGATAACCGCCAATGCCTAACGCATAATCAATAGAGATTGATCCACTGCTGATAGAATCAACTTCAACATTGGCTCGATCACCCAGTCTCATGACGGAACCTTTACCATATTGCTTTTCTATTTGCTTAAGTGTCTCTTCTAATAAGATATCTTTTTTAGTTTCCATAAAATTCCTCTTTCCTCTTTATACGATAGATTTAAGTGTTTTCCTTAATCCATGTTTTAAGATATTCAATGGTGAGATTCACAGCATATACTTGCAGTTGATTTCTTTCTAATTGTGTCTGAAACTGATAAGTAATGCACCCTTTATGACTTGAAATCGCTAAATACCATAAACCAAGCGCTTTCCCCTCTAAACACGTAGGGCCAGCATTGCCTGTTAAAGCAACACAGATATCAGAATCCAAGAGTTTCTGAGTTTGTATGGCCATGGCTTTTGCGCAAGCTTCACTGATGGCACCCTCAGTATTTAATAGCTGCGCATCAATCTGTAGTAAATGCTCTTTAACACTGTTTTGATAGGCAACAATGCCTCCTTTAAAAACAGACGATACACCAGGTACGTGTGTAAATGCACTGGCGAGTAATCCTCCAGTGAAACTTTCACATACGGACACATTGAGATGATGTTCTTGTAATTGTTTAATAAGTTCTATCATTACATCGATTCCAAAATAATCGACTTGGATTGTAAGAAATAAGAGACCCCACTCAACAATGAAATACTTACGGTAAACCACAACATCAATTCATGAATAGGTAAATGAATCAGTTCAAAAGGTAGATTATTAAGCAGGTACAAGACTAAAGTAATGATTTGTGCCACCGTTTTTAATTTTCCTAAGAATTGAGCTGCTATGGTTACCCCACTTCGTGCAGTAATCATTCGAACTGCTTCTACAATGGTATCTCTCCAAATCATTAATAGGACTGCCAATACAGGTAAAACACCTTGAACGGCTAAAAGAATAAAAAGCGTATTCACCAAAAGCTTATCTGCGATGGGGTCAAAGAATTTACCAAAAGTCGTAATTTGATTAAGTTTTCTGGCAAAATACCCATCTAAGAAATCTGTGATACTGGCTAAAATAAATAGAACTAAAATAATAATATTTTGAATCGATAGCGTCACAAAACTCACATTAATATGCCCAAAAACAATGTTAAATTGTGCAAAAGGAAATAAACTCATAAATACGATGAGTGGAACAAAGATTAAACGTAAGATGGTAATTCGATTGGGAAGGTTCAAAATTAAGCTCCTTTAAAAGTAAATGTGAAGGTGACAGATCCTGTTCGTTTGGCAATCTCTGTATCTAATGGAACATCTAATCCATTAAAACTTAAACTATTACCATTCATCCAGCCAATATAGATTTCAATAACCATGGTATCCTTAGCATTGAATTTCATATCTAAGGTTGAACCCACTGTATATTTCTTACTGGCAGGATTTGACGTAAACACACCATCCACATTTACACTCACATACGCATTTGATTTAAAATGAATCAACATTTGGATTTCTTGAGCGTCGGTAAAACCACTTAAGGTATACTCTGTTTTGGAAGTTTGTTCAATTGCAAGCACCTTGGGCACTTCCACAACGACAGTTTCTGTTTCTTCAGGTGTTTCTACAATGGGACTTGGTAATTCTTCAACAACTTCGTTGGTAGGATCTTCAGTTTGATTCAGAATTTTGGGCAGAACCACAAAACTTAAAACCAACAATAAAGCAATCGATAGTAACGAAACTAAACTAACAAATGACCAAAAAGAATAATCAAAGCGTGTTTTCTTAGTGTTTGAAGTATTTTTTCGTTTAGAAGATTTAGCTGATCGACCACTGATTCTAGTTTGCATTTCTTCAAGTTCAACCATTTTTAACATTTTGGTTGTGTTAGAAAATTCATCCATGGAAGTTTCGAGTTCTGCTTTGAAATCATCAAAGTTTAAGTGAACAGCATTGCAATAGTAACGGACATAGAACTTTAGATAAGTGATGTCATTTTCGAAGTATTTAAAATCACCTTCTTCGATGGCTTTAAGTTTAGCAGCAGGTACTCTTGTCTTCTCACTCATCGAGGTTAAAGAATACCCTAACTCTTCACGTCTTTCTTTTAAAGTTTGTCCAATTTTTCGCATTAAAATCTCCTATGAGCATTATAGCAAGACCTAAGCTAAAAAAACAAACAAAAAGGAACCTAAGTTCCTTAATTGATACATCGTGTAAGCCATGTTCTGTCCCGTTGACCGGTGGCAACCATTTATCTACATTTTCATGTTTCCTGAGTGCTTCGATTCACACTTCGGAATTCCCCTACCATATTTGGGTTTCTCGCTTATGGGGTTTACCGCGTTCCACTCTTTAAGTTTCCTTAAAGACTCCGTCACTGTGGCACTTTCAAGAGCGCTTCCATAGCCTAAGCCTTAGGATTAACTCTGCCGTCACTTGCGTGCCTGAACTTATTTTTTCGTTCAGCATAATCACTACGATCATCACAGATCGTGCGAGCATGGACTTTCCTCTAGTCTTACGACCAGCGATTGCCTGATGTATTACTTCTGATAAACTTCTTGTTCTAACTTCGCTAATCTCTTTAATAAATCCGTTTGATGATTGCTCATTTCAGGACTAGAAGACACATCTAATCGGCCATCGAGTTCAATGACTTTAGCTTGTAAGCTTGCATTTGCTCTTTGTAGTTGCAGAATGCTTTCTTGTGCTTTTTCAACAATGGATTGAAATTGTTGATAATCATAGATGACATCATCTAAGAAGGCATCAACTTCAAGTGTTGAATACCCTTTGAATTCAATATTGAATTCTTTATTGTAGATCGTCTGATCCGTCAACTTTCCGAAATTCTTCATTGTGAACCTCACCGTACTCTTTATAGCAAATTATTGGATGAAATTCAACCTCGCTTAATTCACAGAAGTACTCAGTTTTGAGTATAATAGAACAGACATATGATTCAATATCCAACCAAAAGAAAAATAAACCCAAAAAAACAAGCAAGTTTGACCTCGCCAAAACGAGGTATGAACCTTGAAGATGACTTAAATAAAACAAATCAATACTATTTGGATCTTAACCTTGCTGTTATTCATAAAAAACCAACCCCCATCACGATTGTTAAAGTTGATTATCCTTCTCGAGCCCATTCTAAGATAACTGAAGCTTATTTTAAAATTCCCTCAACTACAGACTACAACGGTCTTTATAAAGGAAAATACATTGATTTTGAAGCTAAAGAAACGCAATCTAAAACATCCTTTGCCCTAACAAATATCCATGCGCATCAGCTTATTCATATGCAGAAAACGGTTGAGCATGGTGGGATTTCTTTCTTGATTCTAAGATTTACAAGTTTAGATGAAACTTATTTAATCTTCATTGAGGATTTATTGGATTTTGTTAAAATGAATTCAAGGAAATCTTTACCGTATACATGGATAAAGGAAACTGCATATCTCATTCCTTATACACTCACGCCCCCAATTCACTACTTAAAAATATTAAATGAAACAAGCTTAAAAGGAGTCCAATGACCACTCAAAAAAAATCAAAGAAATTAAAACTCAAAAAGATTGCACTCAATCCATTTAAGAAATTAGTTTCACATCAGAATAATGAAACCACTACTAAGCCTTATAAAAATCGCTTCCTAATTAAAAAAATAATCTTAGCTGCCATGGTGTTAGCTCTAATTGGCGGGAGTGTTGGCGTCACCTATATCGCTTATGTTATCTTAGGTTCACCTACACTAAATGTACTTGACTTTACCGCCTCAGATAGTTCAAAAATCTACGATTCAAATGGCCTATTGGTGTCTGATGTGGGTTTACAAATTAGAGAGAACATCAGTTATGATGATTTACCTCAAAGTGTAATTGACGCATTTGTATCCATTGAAGATTCCCGTTTCTTTGAACATAACGGTTTTGACTTACCACGCTTTACCAAAGCCATGTTAAGCAATTTACAGACCTTAAGCTTTGGTCAAGGAGGCTCAACCTTTACCATGCAATTGGTCAAAGGCACCTATTTTGAAACTGAAGAAGCGACGGCAGTTCGAAGTGGATTAGCTGGTGTAAACCGTAAAATTAGAGAAATTTACACCGCATTAAAAACTGAAAGACTTCTGAGTAAACAAAGAATTCTAGAACTCTATTTAAATCGAATCAATTTTGGTGTCCCTGGCAATAAGCGTGGAATTCAAACAGCTGCTCAATATTATTTTGGAAAAGATGTCCAAAATCTCAATTTAACTGAAGCAGCAATGTTGGCGGGGATTATCAATGCACCCAATGCTTACAACCCACTTAAGAATCTAGATTTATCACAACAACGTACAACCACGGTTTTAGATTTAATGGCTTATCATGGCTATATCACACAAAGTGAAGCAGATTTAGCTAAATCTATCCCCATGGAAAATCTACTTATTGGTACATCCAATTCAAATGCACTATCCATCCCATATCAAGCTTATGTTGATGCTGTGGTGGCTGAAGTCATTACCTTAACTGGATTGGATCCTGTTAATGTTCCAATGCGCATTTATACCACGATGGATCGTACGGCACAAGAAACCATTGAAGCCATTCAAAATGGAGAACTTACGAATGTAGCTTGGCCCAATGACATTATTCAAACGGCGATTATAACGCTCAACAATAAAACTGGCGAAATAATTGCGATGGGGGGTGGACGATTCTACAATGGAGAACGGCTTTTAAACCGTGTTACCGATATGTATCGTCAACCTGGATCTTCCGTCAAAACGGTATTAACCTACCCTTTAGCCTTTGAAAATTTAGGCTGGTCAACGCAACATATGTTGGTCGATCAACCCATCAAATATGAAGGCATCGATGTTATTATTAAAAACTGGGATGGCGTTTACCGCGGTGATGTTTTAGTCCCTGCTGCCATTGGAAGTTCTTTAAACATTCCTGCTATTGAAACGATGACTGAAGTCGTTAATACCATTGGCGTTAAAAAAGTTGTCAGTTATCTCAACTCTATTGGATATACGGATGTAACCAATGAGGCTTTTGATATTGGGTATGCGATTGGTGGCTCAAGTTTCCTGGCTTCACCCTTACAAATGGCGGGTGCTCATGGTGCCATTGTCAATGGTGGCAACTATATTCAACCCCATACCATTACGCGCATTGAGTTTTTAGATGGAACCGCGCCTATAACCCCGAGTTATACTTCTACTTCGGTCATCTCTTCTGAAGCAGCTTATATGTCGACGATGATGATGGAACAAGATGTAAGTGGTCCTTATGGTAATTTCATGCAAATCCTAAGACGAGATTTTCAAGTCTATGCAAAAACTGGAACCTCAGATTGGGGAGATACTGGCATAGAATACGGTATCCCTGAAGGTTCTGCGAAAGATAAATGGATGATGACCTCCACCAGCGAATTCACAACTGCCGTTTGGGTTGGTTATGATAAAGCTGTCAAAGATCAAATTTCCTATTTAAATCAGGCACAAATTAATCTGAACTTACCCGGCAAAATAAACAACGCAGTACTCACTTCTTTGTATTCTAACCGTGCTAAACCTGTCAATGTTACGCGACCCAGCGGCGTTGTGGATGTCACGCATATTATCGGAATTTATCCTTATGCATCCCCAAATGCCAACACCAATCCTAATTTGGTCGTTTCTGGTTTAATCAAATCAGAATACGCAAACCTTTCCAGTATTGCCAGTCCAAGTTTATATAACCCAACCAGTTTTACAGGGACCGTTACAAACTCAGGCACCACCAAAACATTTAATTTTAAACTCAATGATTATCCAGATTTAAATGCACTCAATATGGCACCTGGAACCAAAGACTTCTCTTTAACCGTCGCTGATCAAACCGTAACGGCAACTGGGCAAAGACTCTTTGATTACTCATGGATTTATGGACCTGTACGATACAAGATGAAGTTAAGTGTAGATGGTACCGTTGCTCAAGAATTACAATCTGCTTCCTCTACATTTACCTCTACGTTAACCGTCTCTGATACTTCTGTTGTTCAAGCTTGTGGTTTCTACGGGTATGAATACGCAGATATGAATAGTACTGAAGTTTGTCAAATCTTTAAAATGGCTGATTTATATTTAACAGTTCCAGATTTCACCAATAAACCCTTAAGCGAATTACAAAGTTTTATGACCGCAAATGGTCTCAGTTATACAAGTACTCAAGTCTATGTCCCACTTGCCAACGCAAGTTTAAATGGCTTAATTGCTTCTGTAACTTCAAATGCTACATCAACATCCTTGGATAAAACACAACTTTCAAGTTATACCTTTAAAGCTGTGGTAAATGCCACCAATACTAAACCTGTGATTACTTTACCCATTGCCAGTCCAAATGTAAGTACCCCTTACCTCATCACTAAAAATACAAGTAATAATATGATTTTACTCATTGCTACGGACACTGAAAATCAAAGTATAAGTTACTCGATTGTTACAAACCCAAGTAGTGGAACTGCCATCCTAAATGGAAGTGAATTACGCTATACACCGACTCTCAATTATGTTGGAAATGATGTGGTTACAATCAAAGCATTTGATGGCTTAGATTATTCAGATGTGTTTACAATCAACATCACGGTCAATTAAACTAAACACCCTATTCACTAGGGTGTTTTAATTTTCTTTAGATTATACTTACAGTCAAATTGGAATGGACATTCTAAGCATCTAGGTTTTTTAGCCATACAGAAATAACGTCCAAAGAACAGCATACTTTGATGAGCCTGAATCCACAATTCTTGAGGGATAAATTGCTTGAGTTGAGTTTCAGTTTGAAGTACGTTGGACATAGAAGTAACAAGTCCTAAACGAAGAGAAACACGGTGAACATGGGTGTCAACAGCTAAGGCTGGTATTTTAAACGCAACAGCTTGAATCACATTGGCTGTTTTTTGACCAATGCCCGCTAATGATCTTAGGGATTGGGCGTCAGAAGGTAATATACCTTGATGATGAGTGATCAATTCTGACGCAAACGCTTGAATATTTTTAGCCTTATTACGATACAAACCAATCGAATGCAAACATTTTTCTATGTCTGATACATCTCCTTGTGCTAAAGCCTCTAAACTAGGAAACTTAGTATAAAGGATGGGTGTCACTTTATTCACAGAAATATCAGTTGTTTGCGCACTCAAAATTACAGCAATGGCTAACTGTTCATGATTTTGATAGTTTAATTCACATTCTGCATGAGGGTAGAGGTCAATGATCTTTTGTATAACTTCAATTTTCTTGAGCTTCATGACGTTTGCCAGCATTGAGCTGTTCTAAAGTTACACCATCATTCACCCATTGAGCAAGAATTCGATCAATATAGGCAAAACTTAATTTACGATAAATCAGGGCTTCTCTTAAAGCATGGATTATAAATCCATAATCAACACGCATGATCCAGTCATTCAATTTGGAGATTTCAGCAGCTGAAAGAGGTCGTTTAAACTCACGTTCATAGATACTCACAAGGTCTTGCGTATCCTTTTCGATAACTAAGGGTTTTGACCTGTATAAACCTGTTAAATCATAATTAACTGTTTTATCCATCATTTCAATTTTTAAAAAGCCTTTCAAAACTAATTTAGACAAGACTACATCCACATCTTTCGTAGATATATTGGACTTTGTAGCAAGTTCATTTAAATTAATTTCATCTTGATGTTGATGGGCAGATTCAATCAGTAAAAGAATGATGGCCTCTCTAGGATCCAAGTTTAAAATAGCTAGATTTTCTAAAATCCATGCTTTTTTATCGATGTAACGGCTTAACCACCACTGTTCATTCATCATATAACCTCACTTTACTTAGAATACTCAAATCCATACGATTAAGATAGATGATATCATTCTTAGTTTCAATTCGATAAATAAGTTCAGAATCTTTATACACCCACATCATTTTAGAAGTTAAAGCATAGCGATTATTAATTTTTTCAAGATCCACCATAATTTGTTCTGGTGCTGCCAAAACTCTTTTTATAATTTTAGCATCTGTATCTAAAACAACAAGAATTGTGGTTTGTTGGTGAGATAAACACGAAGCAATATGGGTAAAAATTGTTTCATGAGATTCATTAAGATAGTCACACGAAATAAAAGCACTTTTTTGTAATAATTGATTCATCAGCTTATTTTCACGTTCGATTGCTTGATAAGCTGGACCCAAAATATTCATAAATAAGAAAAGCACTAGTAAGATTATAAACCCGAGCCGAACGATGTTAAATGGATCAAATCGATATACATTTTTCATGAATTCTATTATACCAAACTTATCAATAAACAAAGGAGAAGATTTACTAGTATCCCCCTTCCATGATAAAATGACCACCGTACACCTATGAAAAAATTCAAATTAAAATATCTACTTATTCCACTCATGATTAGTCTTAGTCTATATCTGATTTTTCTATTTTTTCAACCTGAGAAAAAAGTAAATGTACTCTATGATCAAGTCAATTCATCCTGGGTCCATTATGAAGATTTGATTCAACATTTAGGCGCTGATCCAAAAGCCTACTTCTTTTGTACAGAAATAGAAGCAAATTGTATCTATACCAATAATGAAATTTTAGATGAGTTAGCGAAAGATGCAAATACGGTTCGATTTACTCAAATCTATTTTGTTGATATGGCGCAATTAGATATTGAAATCTTGCCTTCAGCCATAAAGTCTAGTTTAGGGTTTTCTCATTATCCAGCTTTTGCAATGCTGTCTAGAAGCAACAAAACCATCCAAATACATGCTGTATATGAATGGTCAGAAGACGCTGTATTTACACCCTACGGTTTAAAATCTTGGATGATGGCCAATGGCCTATGGTTAGAGGAATACACCAATTAATCTTATCAATCATCCATTCCATTTATTCTTCCATAACGATGCGATAAATAATAAGCAATTCCAAGAATGAGTACACTCACTAAAATATATAGTGGATTCTCTGTGATATTAATCAAGGTCTTCCCAAAAACAGTTAGAAGACCTATCATCAAAAACTTTCCAATGGCGATACTGATCACAAATCGTCTTTTACTATACCCTGATAAGCCAAAGGCAATATTAACAAATGAACTGGGTGTAAAAGGTATGGCACTGATCACGGTTAAAAAGGATGGAGGTTGAGAAACCACCCAATGAAGCATTTTAGATACCCGTTTACCATGGATAAAGTGGCCGATAAGTTTTCCGCGCTCTAACATTCTAAACAACAAAAATACTAAAATTGATCCCACAAGATTTCCAATATATGAATATAGAAATCCTAAGATAAAACCATGTGCACTGGTATTAAATGCAATGATAAGTACCAAGGGTAATGCTGGGATAAATGATTCTAACATCGCTAAAAGAATTGGCGCTAAAGGCCCGATATCTTTATATTGAACCACTAAATCTAACCAGAACTGAGGTTCAAAAATCGGACTATTAAGGAAAGTTCCCACTAGACTAAACCCACAAAATCAAAACACAATTGTGCGCTTCGATCACTAGCTTTATGAAGATAAGTTTCAAAAGACATTTCATTTTTTGGATGGATAACCAAATCAGAAATGGATCTAAGAATTATAAAAGGAACTTTAAACTCAGCGGCGACATGCGCAATCGCAGCAGCTTCCATTTCAACACAAATGGCAGAAGGATAATACGTCAGTATGGTCTTTACTTGACTCTCTTCTGAAATGAATTGGTTTCCAGAAACCATAGGACCGACAAGTACTCTATCTCCAATGAGTGTTTTAGCCTTTTCGATATAGTATGGATCTGCGTTAAATACAAAACGATTTTCACTCGAAAAACTACGTGGATTCCCAAACACAGAGATATCCATATCATGATACGTGACTTGAGTACTGATGACTTGATCTAAGACGCATTGAGACTCTAATAAACCCCCTGCTGTGCCGATATTAACAATTCCAGTGAGTGGATAATGAGCACAGGCTAAACCTGTACTCATCGCAGCCATGCTTAATCCAACTCCGGATTTAAATAAAACAACCTGTGTTTGATTCAAATAACCCTGTACAAATAAAACAGGTCCTATGTTTTCCTCAGCACAGTCTGTCATTCGATTTCGAATGGCCGCTACTTCTTCATCCATGGCGCCGATAATCGCGATCATTTTTGTTTCCTAATCGTGAAGAATACCTTCTCCGATGTGCCTTTCGTATCGTATATAAAATCATATTTGAGTTCTACTTCAGTCTGTAAGTTTTCTAAAATATGCTTAATTCTATCACAGTCAAAAACAGTTTGACTAAATCGATGCACTTCAACTGAATCACCTTCTGGATAAAAGGCAAAAGTATGATGAATTTTGTTGGGTTCTTCAGTTTGAATAGTCCACTGATATGCCGTATGCTCGATAAAGCCTTCTTCAATATACATCTCTTTAAACTCTTCAAGTCTTAAGTCTGTATGCATATCGAATAATAGGACACCTTTAATAGCTAAATGTTGAAGACATTCTTTTAAAAAGCTTTCAACTTCATCTTCATCTTGAAGATAATTTAAACTATCTCCAAAGCATAAAATAGCCTCAAACAAGCCCAGATCAGAGAGATCCCTCATATCTTTTTGAATAAAGGTTAAGTTGGGATGTTGATGATATAAACGCGCTCTTTGAATCATCCCCTCATCTAAATCAAGCGCTGTTACACCATAGCCATCCCTAGCTAAGAGCTCAGCTAATTCACCATGACCACAAGCTAATTCTAGAATAGGACCAGAAGTCACTCGATCTGTCACAAATCTCTTCCAAGCTAAAGTCGCTTCAGGATCCGACATTAAAGCATCATAATAATCCGCAAACGTATTCATCGCATGACCTTATCAGCCCACAAAGCTTCTAATTGATAATAATCTCGAGCTTCATCTAAAAAAATATGACAACACACGTCATACACATCAATCAGTAACCAATGACTATTTTTCTTACCTTCAGTATGGTGAACTTCTATTTTATGGATTTTTAAGGCTTCTAAAACATCGTCACGTAATGCGAATAGATGTCTTAAATTAGAGGTCTCACAGATAATAATGTGTTCATGAAGCGCAGAAGATCCCATGTTTAAAACTAGGATACGTTGGGCCTTCTTTTCTTCAAGGATTTCATGAATAAACGAAGAAGTATTCATGTTAAATTCTCTTCTTGATTCAAATAGTTGATTTGGTGTTGACGCACCGCTTGATAACCACGGTTTAAATCTTGAAACGCAATGGACAGTAAAGTAGAGCTATCATACCCCCGTGTTTTATCACATTTATCTGCGATATAAATGAGTTGGGTGATCGCATCCTTGTTTAAGCCTACCACATGATGGGCAATGGCTTTTAAAATTTCAGGGTTAACCCTATTAAAATTCTGCTTCATCCAAAATGCACCAAGCTTTTGATGCCATAACGCAGGATGACTGTTAAGATCCTCTGGGCAAATAACTTCTAACCATTTTTTACTTTCTTCATAGGTCCACTCTTTTGCACAGTCATGAAAAAGTGCAGCCACATACACAAGATGAAGATCTATTTGATGTGCAGAAGCAAGTTCTAGTGCTAATTCTGTCATCGCTAAAACATGTTTCCAACGTTTAGAACTCACTTGTGATTGTGCAATGGCTTCTAAGTAGAGCTCATGGTCTAAGATGTAACGACGTACAGTTTTAGGACAATATTCAATACTACCTTCCCGAATAAGTGTACTCGACATTAAGTAGATTTGTTGATGTTTAATCTCCATCATATCGACAGGGATAACATCCTGAAGGGCTCGACGGTAGACGATAAATTGAATCATTTGCTTTAATGCTTCAGCCTCTTTCCATGCATCAAACTGCATGGCTTGATCACTTCCGATGAGCCAAACAAATTTATAGTCAGGATAAAGATTCTGTAAAGCTCGTACAGTTTGAATGGTATAGCTTGGGGCCATTAGACTGGATTCAATCCGACATACTTTCAACTTACGATAGGCTTTAATCATAATTTCGATCATTTGAGCACGATGTTCAAAAGGTGCTAAAGTTTGTTCTTTAAGCGGGCTTTCAAGGGTCGGTATAAACCACACTTCCTGAGCCTGAAGATAACGTTTAGCTACTAAAGCAATTTTTAAATGGGCAAGATGTGGTGGGTTAAAACTTCCACCAAAACAGATAATCGTTTTCATGGTAAATGAATTCTTTTTTTCTCGCTTGCTTTATATAAGATAAGTGTATGGCCAATGATTTGAACCACTTCAGAATGTGTCTGACTGCTTAAATCTAAAGCAATTTCCATGACAGGCGTTGAACAAGATTTTAAGACCGATAGTTTCACCAATTCATGTGCTGTCAAAGCATCTTTAAGACTCTCTATAAGTTTTTCAGACAATCCATCTTTTCCAATTTGAAAAATTGCTTTAGTTGTATTCCCTAATCCTCTTAGATATTGTTTTTGTTTATTATTTAGCATTTAAATCATGGCCTTTCTGAGTACTACTTGATCTTTTAATGGGCTTAATACTTCAATTTTCTCAACTGCGCCTGTAATGCAAACCCAGCCGATTTGTTTGAATACCACATCCATCTTATCTTCAGTCTTCACTAAAACCAAGCGCTTCATGTCTGCAGCTTTAGAAAAAGGTTGATGTTTCTCTAGATAGTCATCTCGATGGGCGACTTTGGTCCGATGGATCTTTAAATTTTGTGAAAAATAGAGGGTGATGGTTGCTTCACCCTGGGGAAATACGCTTAAACTTCCAATATATGGAAGAATAAAACATTGATCACCACTTAATTGATAAGTAATTGGCTTTAGGCGTTGATTCATAACAATCTCAGGTATTTGCTCATGGGGAACAAAATCCAGCAGAGAAGCCTCTAAACGAATTCCTGGTGTATCATAAAGTGTATGACCTTCCCAAGTAAAAGCTTGAATGTCTAAGGTTGTATGGGGATAGGGTGAAATGGTTAGTTTTGACGGTTCATCCAACAAAGCATTCAATAAGGTAGATTTACCGACATTGGCATATCCTGTCGTAATGATGTTTTGTGATTTTGGTAATTTCCTAAGTAACGTTCTAAGTGATTCAATGTTGTCTTTAGAATGATTCCCTAAGAGTACAGCCCCTGTACTTTGAATGGATTCTTCTTTTAGTTTACGCGCCAATTGACTTAATATTTTAGATTCACTCACCGTTGACGGTAGTAAGTCTCTTTTTGTCACAGCCAAGATAAACTCACGATCGGGCAAATGCCTACGTATGCCTTTAAATAAACCACTCTCGAGGTCTGTTACATCCAAGACCAATAAAATCGTTCCTGGTAGTTCTCCAATGGTTTTAAGTACTTTTAAACTTGAAACCCCTTCTTGTTTAAACGAAGCGTAATCTCCATAATGGCGTATCCTAAAACAACGTTTACAGTAGTCATTTTCTAAGATATTAATATACCCCACTTTAGTTATTTCCGTGGTTTGCAAGAGTATGCCACAACCTAAGCATTTCTTATCTGTTGTCATTGAGGTCTTTCTAGGATGAAATGTTCGATCCATCTCAAGCATCGTGTGCTGATCCAATCTTTTGAGCTTAAAGGATTGATGAGCGCCGTGTCAAATTTTAAACTTTTTCCTAAACGTACATCGGTAAAGATTTGATCACCCATGATCAAAGTCTTTTGTTCTTTAATCTGTTCTTCAACAATCTTTCTAATTCGAAATGTGAAAGGTTTCATCGCGCCCTTTAAATAATTAATCTGTAATCGGTGCGCTAATTGTTGACTAACTTGACTAAAGTTATTCGAACACAATAGGATAATTACGCCTAAAGTTTTAAGCTCATGTACCCACTGTTCATACGCCTCAGAGATGTCTGAAGTTCCTTTAGGAACAAGGGTATTATCCACATCTAAAATGAGCCAAGTATACCCCAGTCTAACGATTTCTGTTGGACTGAAGTCTGTTAACTTTCTTAAAGTGAAATCTGGGATAAAATAGCTCTTTTTCACCTGTGTATTATAACATTTAGAGGTTTTATAGTATATCCTTTCACAATTGATCTGATTTGTGTCAAAATAAGCCCATGACACACGCACAAAACCTCATCATCAACCTCGATGAACTCCTATTGGACCTTCCATCCCTCAAACAAAAGATATGGCAAGACTTAGCTGATATTCATAACTTTGAGATCACAGAAACGTTTCTTTTAGCCTCATTTGATGCGAATTCTGATAAAGTTGAAAAACTTCAACGAGAATACCCTAAACATGCGCCTTATTTTGATACCGTTCAAAAAAGATATGAAGGCATGATTGATGCAAAGCTCAATACACTAAAACCCTCTGCTTTGCGTTTAATAGAATTGCAGCGTTTAGCTCAAGAGTATGCAATTTCTTTGTGTTCAAATTTATCTAGACGACAATTAGAGGGCCTCAGTTGTTTAAAAGAACTTGGGTTTACCCCTATTTATGTATTCAGTACCAAAGAAGTGATGCTTTCAAAACCTGATCCAGCAATCTATCTTAAAATCGCTCGTCTGCTTAAGGAACTTCCCAATAAATTAATCGTGGTGGATGCAACCCTGAATGGTATTCAAGCTTCCTATCTTGCCAATACCAAAGGCATCTTCGTAGCTGAACACTTTGAACCAAGTTCAACCGTTAAAGAATATAGCACTGCCTATACAGAACACTTTAACCAAGTAAAAACCATTCTTGACGAATGGCTTAAAGATCGAAATGAATAAATTCTACATCGCTGGGAGCTTCTTCTCCTTCAGCTAATACCTCTTTAGGTAAATCTTGTGAACCTGTGATATAGACAGGTTCTTCTTTTGGTTGTGTAACAACTTGAACATTTGGTTTTTTGATCATGTCTACTTGCTTCAGTGGCATCGTATCTGTAATTCTAACTTCTTCAATATCTTTCACTAAGTACCAGGATGGCAGCGCACTTAGGCCTGCATTGTAGCTGGCTGATTTATCCATAAAAGGAATGTCCTTAACTGCATACCATAACTTCGCATCCGCTGTGATTTTAAGTGAATCATAGGTATATCCTAGTTTAATGTGTTTAATCAACATTGGGTTTGATTTAACTTTTCGTGCCAACAATTCTCCTTTTGCAGGACGACGGTTGAGTGCAAAATCACTGATCTTTAATCGTTTCATTTGGCCATTAATAGTCATCACAACCACAGCCGCTTTTTCATCACGTAAAGCAATCGCACCCGCAATTGAATCCAGTTGACTCAAATTCATGGCCTTCACCCCTTTTGATTTGGTGAGTGACTCAGGTAAATCATCAAAATCATACACAACCCCATAGCCCTCTTGACTAACAATTAAGACCTGTTCATTTCGATACAAAACAAACGTACTGATGACTTTATCCTCTTTTAAAAGACTGATCGCATCATAAACCTTAGAAGTTCTAGATACTTCATACTCAGAAATAGGCGTGCGTTTAATCTGACCTTTTTGAGTTACTGATACCACAAAAGCATCAGTTTTATAGTTCTTAACCATGAGTGCAGCAATTACTTTCTCATGCCCCTCAGATTTTGCGTAATGACTAAAGTGATTCCCTAAATCTTTCCATTTAGCTTCTTCAATGCTGTACAAAGGGAGTGCTGCGTAAGAACCATTATCCGTGAAAAGAAGAATCTGATCATACGTTTCCGATTCAATGACACCAATCAACTCATCCCCTTCCTTAACGGTAGGGACTGTATTCTCACTGGATTGATAGGATCGCAATGAAACACGTTTAATATACCCATCTTTGCTTAACGTTAAAATTGTTTTATCATTTGGAATCATACTCATTTTATCAATCACAATCTCTTGGACTTCATCTTCAATTTTGGAACGTCGTGCTATTTTAAACGCAGCGAGAATCGCTTGTAATTCTTTGATGAGTACATTCTTTAAAAGCTCAGGACTTTGGAGAATGCCCACTAAGAGTTGTAAGTCATGTTGAAGCTCAGCCAACTCTTGTTTAATTTCAAAGATGTCTGTATTGGTTAAACGATAAAGTCTTAAACTTACAACGGCTTCTGCTTGGACCTCACTAAATTTGAATCGTTCCATCAGGTTATCTTTAGCGGATTGTTTATCTTTAGAGGAACGAATCAGCGTAATGACTTCATCTAACACCGAAATGGCTTTAATTAACCCGTCAAGAATATGAATGCGTTTAGAAATGGCATCATGTTGAAAACGACTTCTTTTTAAGACGACTTCTTTTCTAAACAGAATAAACGCATCTAAAATTTCGATCAGTCCACATAAAACTGGACGTTGATGAATGATGGCGACCATATTGTAGTTATAGTAAATCTGACAATCTGTATTTTTGAAGAGATAATTAAGAATCAAATGTGCATCTGCATCTTTGCGAATATCCAAAACGATTCTCAACCCATTTCGATCGGACTCATCTCGAACATCTAATAAAGCTTCAAGTTGCTTATTCAAACGAATGTCGTCGAGTTTCTTAACCAAATTAGATTTGATCACTTCATAAGGAATTTCAGTTATGACGATTTGTTGAATGGTTTTAGTTTGAACAATATCCGTTTTAGCTCGAATCACTACCCGACCTTTGCCCGTCAAAAAAGCATCATGAATTCCTTTTTTTCCTTGAACAATTCCACCCGTCGGAAAATCTGGACCTAAGATTAAGGTTTCAAGATCTTCTAAAGTACTGCTTGGATGATTAAGGCGATAAATGGTACCTTCCAAGATTTCAGTTATTGAATGCGGGGGAATATTGGTTGCGTACCCTGCCGCAATACCACTCACTCCATTGATCAACAGTTGCGGTAAACGCGCAGGCAGAACACTGGGCTCTAAACTTGTATCATCAAAGTTAGGTGTGAAAATAACCGTTTCTTCTTCGATATCTTCAAGCAATCCTTGGGCGAATTTCGAAAGTCTAGCTTCGGTATAACGCATTGCAGCTGCAGGGTCATCATCGATTGAACCATTGTTTCCCTGCATATCAACCATGGGAATGTTCATTTTCCAACTTTGACTTAAACGCACCATCGCTTCATAGACACTACTATCTCCATGAGGATGAAAATTACCAATGACTAAACCTACTGTTTTAGCTGATTTACGATACCCTTTTTCAGCCGTATTCCCATCTGAATACATCGCATAGAGAATTCTTCTCTGAACTGGTTTTAACCCATCTCTGACATCCGGAAGCGCTCTTTCTTGAATGATGTATTTCGAATAACGGCCAAAACGATCTGACATTAATGTCTCAAGGTCTCGAATCAAGGCATTATTTTTATTGTCCATGTTTTGCCTCCAACTTAAAAGCATCTTCGAGTGTAAAGGCAACATGGTCCTCAATCCAATCACGACGAATATCTGCTTTATCCCCCATCAATACACTAACCGTACGTTGAGCCACTAATGCATCCCCTAAATTGACTTGAATCAGCGTTCTTAAACTTGGATCCATGGTGGTTTCCCACAGTTGATCCGCATTCATTTCTCCTAAGCCTTTATACCTTTGTATTTCACATTTACCCCAAGCCTCAATGACTTGTTTCATTTCATCATCGGTATAGACATATTGAGATTGTTTACCTTTTGAGACACGATACAAAGGAGGTTGGGCAATATACACATGGCCTGTTTCGATTAATGGGCGCATATAGCGATAGAAAAAAGTTAACAGTAAGACTTGAATGTGAGCGCCATCTGTATCTGCATCGGTCATAATAATGACTTTATCATAATTGATGTCTTCAATTTCAAAATCACTTCCCACGCCCGCACCTAAAGCATGAATAATGGTATTTAATTCTTCATTTTTTTCGATATCCGCTAAAGAAGCTTTTTCAGTATTTAAAACTTTTCCACGGAGAGGTAAGATGGCTTGAACTTTAGAATCTCTTCCTTGTTTGGCACTTCCACCCGCAGAATCCCCTTCAACTAAGAAAAGTTCAACTTTACGGACGTCCTTTGATTGGGCTGGGGCAAGCTTACCTGAGAGTAAACGTTCAGATTTGCCTCCCTTCTTTCCTTTGCGTGCATCTTCGCGTGCTTTTCGAGCAGCTTCACGGGCTTGAGATGCTTTTTGGATCTTTTTTAGAATTAAACTGGCAAAATCACGATGTTCTTCTAAATAGTAGGTCATTTGTTCAACCACAAAATTCTCGACTGCTGCTTTCGCATCTGGAGAACCTAATTTACTCTTGGTTTGACCTTCAAATTGTAATAGCTTTTCAGGAATACTCACGGAGAGTACGGACGTTAAACCTTCTCGAATATCGTTACCTTCAAAGTTTTTATCTTTGTCTTTAAGAATATTCAGTTTACGAGCGAAATCATTCATAACTTTTGTTAAGGCTGTTTTATAGCCAATCTCATGGGTTCCCCCATCAGGTGTTCTCACTAAGTTAACAAATGAATAGGTATTTTCTTGGTAATCATCCGTGTATTGTAAAGCAAAACGTACCCCAATTTCAGAGGTTGAATTTTCAAAAGTGATGGGGTCGTGTAAAGGAACACGATCTTCATTTAAATATTCAATAAAGTTTCTTAAGCCATTTTCATAAAAATAGTGTTCGGTTTTCTTTGACTTTTCATCAATCACCGTCATGGTGATTCCTTTAAGTAAGAAAGCACTTTCTTGAGCACGTTCTTGAATTTGACTTAGATTAAAATCGATATGATTAAAAAGCTTGGAATCTGCTTTAAAATGGACTGTACTCCCTGTCTTGTTTGTTTTCCCTAGGGTCTTTAATTCAGATATTTTAGATCCCCCATCTGTAAAGCGCATTTGATAGAGCATTCCATTATATGCAACATTGACGTCTAACCACTCACTCAAAGCATTAACCACACTGGCTCCAACGCCATGAAGTCCCCCAGATGTTTTATAACCTGCTTCTTCGGAAAATTTCCCTCCCGCATGGAGCACCGTAAAAATAACTTGAAGCGCACTGACCCCAGAAACATGTTTACCCACAGGCATCCCACGTCCCTCATCCTCAACTTTAATACTTTGATCCATGCCTAAAGTTATTGTAATGTGTTTTCCAAACCCATTTAACGCTTCATCAATGGCATTATCTACAATTTCCCAAACTAAATGATGAAGACCACGACTATCTGTACTTCCAATGTACATCCCAGGTCTTTTACGTACAGCATCCAAACCTTCTAGGATTTGAATACTTTGTTCATTGTATGTGCGTTCTTGCGCCATAAAAGCTCCTGTTCTAACTTAATTATTATACAATAGCAAGCGACCAGAGTTTGCTATAATAAGTATAACTTAAGGAGATCGTATGTTAACCTTAGATTTACTCTTAGCATTGGCATTTGGTTACCTGTTTGGTTCTGTTCCTTATGCACTTGTGATCGGCAAAGTATTTTATCATACTGATATTCGTACCCAAGGAAGTGGCAATTTAGGTGGAACCAATGCAGGTCGAGTGTTGGGGAAGGCGGCTGGGATTAGTGTTTCTGCCTTAGATGTCTTAAAAGCAGCGATCGTGGTGGTGATTGTATATCAATTTAAACCTGAATATGCGGCGATTGCTGGGGTCTTTGCAACCTTAGGCCATTGTTATCCACTCTTTGCACAATTTAAAGGGGGTAAAGCTGTATCAACGGCTTATGGGTATTTATTAGGGGTATCCATCGTAATTGTAGGAAAACCCTTAGAACTCTTCGTTGTGCCTGTACTCATGTTTCTTACTTTTCTTAAGCTAACGAAATGGGTTTCATTCTCATCGATGTTATCGGTTAGCATCACCGTCATCTTATCGCTCTTTATACAAAGTGATCGAATGATTAGTTTCTATCTATTACTGATAGATCTCCTCCTCATTTGGCGCCATCGCAGTAATATTAAACGCTTACTTAATGGAACTGAAAGTAAAGTTAAATGGATATAAATAGAAAGAGCACGATGTGCTCTTTCTATTTATATTGATCCATAGACTTCATGATTTGCTTGATTTGTACTTCAGAGGGTTTACGTCCCATCTGCATGTACATAGCACGAATCATTTTTTCATTGATTGGTGGATTATCTCGCAATTGTTTCATGAAAGTACGACGTGTGAAATAGAAACCTAAACCACCGCCGATAATTAAGCCAAACAGTAGACTGAAAAAACTAGACCAGAAATTAGACATGTTACTACCATCCTTACGTTCTCATTTTAACGGAAGTCAGCAAGGGTTTCAAGTAAAACCAAAAAGTTGAAAGTAACCCTCTTCAACCTTTAAGCCAGACAGCTCTGGAAGATCTATTTTACACACAATAGATCAGGTCAATTGTCACCTCCCTTAAAAAAATATTACACAAACTTAGTTTATAAATCTAGTTTTTTTTTTGAGTTTAGACTTAACCCAAGTAGGCACTATTCTTCACTTAGTGTTTCATCTTGAATCTTCTCAGACAAAGTCAAACGAGCATATAACCCGTTGTTTAAGATTAATTCGTCGTGAGTGCCAGATTCTACAATTCCCTCTTTTGTTAAAACTACGATTGTATTTGCATCGGTAATGGTCGATAAACGATGGGCAACCACAAGCGTGGTTCTATTTTGAGCTAACGTATTTAAGGTAGCTTGAATTTCCTTCTCTGTGATATTATCTAAAGCACTGGTTGCTTCATCGAGAATGAGAATAGGCGGATTCTTCAAAAAGATACGCGCTAAAGCTAAACGTTGACGTTGACCACCTGATAATTTAACCCCACGTTCACCAATATACGTATGTAAACCATCTGGTAACGCTTGTATAAAGTCCCATGCCATTGCTTTTTTAGCTGCTTCAATAATCGCTTCTTCATTTGCATCAAAATCACCAAATTGTATATTTTGAGCAATGGTTCCAGCAAAGATGAACACTTCCTGTTGAACTATCCCGACATGATCTCTTAAACTCTTTAATTGATAGGATCGTATATCACGACCATCAATTAAAATTTGACCAGAACTTACTTCATAGAAACGAGGTATAAGATTACATAAAGTGGATTTCCCACCCCCACTTGGACCAACAAAAGCTACTTTTGTACCGGGTTGAATACTCAAATTTAATTGCTTAAAAACATGAGGATGTTCAGCATCTCCATATTGAAAACTCACCTCTTTAAATTCAATATGCGCATTGGGTTCAATCATCTCTATACTGTCATCTGAATCACTTTGAATGGGAACTTCCATCACTGAAACAAATCGTTCAAAACCAGCCATGGCTTGGTTATACATCATAATAAGCGCTGATATTTTAGTGATGGGTTGTTGAAACAATTGGACATAAAGAATGAACTCAACCAAAGAACCAATACTCATTTCTTGTTGAATCACAAGGTAACCACCAAAACACAATACACTTAAGGTAATTAGACTGACGAAAAACTTCACACTGACTCCAAATTCAGCCATAACCTTAAGCGCACCTTTTCGTGAGGTGGCAAACATTTCATTACCTAAAGCAAAATAAGCTTCTTCGCTTTCTTCAGCATTAAAAGCTTTCACCACACGAATCCCAGAAAAATTATCTTCAACACGTGCATTGATTTCAGCTAAGTTCTCACGCATTACTCTAAAAGCACTCCGAAATTTTAGATTCTGTTTGACACCCACAATAATCATCAAGGGTACTAAAAATGCCATCAGCAAAGCTAATTTAAAATTAGCATTAAACATAAGTATAAAACTTCCCAACAACAAAACAATTGAGACCAATAGATCTTCAGGACCATGATGCGCTAATTCAGAAATCTCATTGAGATCATTCACCAAACGAGACATCAACTTACCGACCTTGATGTTGTCAAAATAACTAACAGGTAATCTTTGAATATGGGCATACATATCTTTACGCATATCAAATTCCATATGTACACCTAAGACATGTCCCCAATATTCAACCACATATTGTAAAAGCACTCGAACGATAAATACCATGCCTAAGAGAAAAATCCATCGATATAAAGAACTGAGTTCTTGAGCAGGTAAGATCGAAGAAATGAGAAAATTAGTAAAACGAGGCGTTACTAAATCTAAAGCTGCTATGAAAATAGCTGAGATGATATCCAGCATTAATAGCGCTTTATAGGGTTTATAATAACTCATAAATCGATTGATCATAGAAAGTGTCCCTTTATAATAAAACCCGAATAAATCGGGTTTATAAATTGCCCCAAAAGGAGATATGTTCCCTGTGTTTGCAGGTGGGTAATCTGTAGCAGGTTTTAGGATTCTATATCGTGTCTAGCATTCACACAGCCCACCAACATCTGATTTCCCGTATATCAAAGTGTCGGAAATAATTTTGGCCTCTTGGGTAAAGCCATTATATCACTTAATTTAATCGAGCTTAAGTTCAATGTGTAATTCTTTAAGTTGCTTCGCATCGACAGGTGTAGGCGCTTCTGTTAAAGGACAACGACTGGATGCGTTCTTAGGGAATGCGATAACATCTCTTAATGAATCCGATTGTGTTAAAACCATCGCAAAACGATCTAAACCAAAAGCCATCCCTCCATGGGGTGGAGTTCCATATTTAAACGCATCCACAAAGAAGCCAAAACGTTCTTGGATCTGTGTTTGTGTAAAGCCAATCAGTTCAAACATGGTTCTTTGAATTTCTTGATCATAGATACGTAAAGAACCGCCCGCAATCTCAAAACCATTTAAGACCAAGTCATAAGCACAGGCTAAGACTTTTGATGGATCCGTTTTTAATAAATGGATGTGTTCTTCCTTAGGTCGTGTAAATGGATGATGTTTAGCAACATAACGATTTTCTTCTTCATCAAAATCAAAGAGCGGGAAATCAACTACCCAAAGGTAGGAAAAATCATCTTTACGCGTTAAATTCAATTTATCACGAAGTGCTAAGCGTACTGCGCCTAAGGCATTTGTTGCTTTTTCCCAATGATCAGCGGTTATAAGAATTAAGTCTTGATCAACTAATCTTAAGGTTTCAACTAAGTCATTGGTTTCATGTTCAGAAATAAATTTAGCTGCACTGCCTTCCAAGACTCCATTGACCCACTTCAATACCACTAAGCCTTTAGCACCATTTTTCTTAGCGACTTCTGTAAGTTCATCTGTTTCCTTACGTGAAAAACTAGCGCCTTTTTCAACAATAATAGCTTTGAGTGAAGCGTCTTTATACGTCAGTGCTTGTTTAAAAACTTGAAACTCAGACTGTGCAAAGACCGATTTAACCTCATTAAGCTTTAATCCAAATCGATTATCTGGTTTATCACTTCCAAAATCATCCATGGCTTGTTGATAAGGAACTCGCATGAAAGGTGTGTTTACTTCGATATTCAAGACATTATGCATAACTTCTTTAACCATAGCTTCCATTATGCTTTGGAATTCTTGTTCAGTTAAGAAGGATGCTTCAATATCAATTTGTGTAAAATCTAGTTGACGATCAGCCCTTAGATCTTCATCTCTAAAGCAACGAGCAACTTGATAATAACGTTCAAATCCAGCCACCATTAAGAGTTGTTTAAATACTTGAGGAGATTGCGCTAAGGCATAAAATTCTCCCGCATGAACTCGAGAAGGAACAAGATACTCACGTGATCCTTCAGGGGTAGACTTGGTCAACATTGGCGTTTCAATGTCAACGAAACCAGCATCATCTAAAAAATTACGCATGGTCTTAACAATGCTCGCGCGTTGCATAAGTTTCTTTTGCATAAGTGGACGACGTAAGTCTAGATAGCGATATTTTAAGCGTGTGTCTTCGAGTGCATCCGTGTCATCTTGAATCATCATAGGCGTTAATTCAGCCGAATTAATGATTTTGACATGACTTGCTTTAACTTCGATATCCCCTGTAGAGAGTTTAGGGTTGCCATCTTTTCTTAATAAGACTTCCCCTTCGATTTCCAAAATATACTCATTACGGACATCTTTTACGCGTTCTGTCAGGAGTTCATCAAAAATTACTTGAGTAATTCCTGTACGATCTCTTAAATCAATAAAGACCAAACTTCCTAAATTACGACGTTTAGCGACCCAGCCCATTAATTGGACCGTTTGTCCAACATTGGATCGATTCAGTTGTCCATTGGTATGACTTCTATTCATGGGTATGTCCTCCGTGATCATGGTCACATACATGGTCTTCATTCAACCAGTGATCGAGTTGATGCAGGATCTCTGCCTCTGAAACTGTGACTTGTTCTTGTGTACTTTGTAGTTTTAGTACCACTTGATTCTTCTTCATTTCTTCTTCACCTAAGAGAATCGCAACTTTAGCACCTTTACGTTCTAAGGTTTTAAACTGTGACTTAAATGATTTTTTATAGACATCATAATCTGCCTTATAGCCATTCAAACGTAAATATTGAGTTAAATGATACGCATAATCTAAGGCTTTTTCATCTAAACTAATGGAGAATACATCGATGCCCTCTGCTTCAACCAATTGAACATTCTCAGCCTCTAAAGCAACCAACAATCGTTCAATGCCCATCCCAAATCCAATACCTGACAATTCTGGACCGCCAAGATCACGAACTAAGTTATCATAACGTCCACCCCCAAATACGGTCGATTGTGAACCCATGGATTGATGAACACTCACCACTTCAAAAACGGTATGAGTATAGTAATCTAACCCTCTTACCAAACGATCAGATACTTCTACTTCAACCCCTGAATCCTTAAGAATTTTAACCACTAAATCAAAGTAATCCTTGGAAGCTTGATTTAAACTATCTTGAAGTCTTGGAGCTGTCTTTAAAGCAACATGCTCAGCATCTACTTTACAATCTAAAATTCGTAACGGATTTTGTTCATAACGACGTTGGCAATCCGGACATAAGTCCATGACTGTATCCTTAAAGTGTTCCTTTAAGTGATGCGTATAAATTTCTCGACTCTCTTGATCGCCTAAAGTATTAATGAGAACTTTTAGGTCTTCTAAACCTAACGTTCTAACAATCGTCATGCCCAGTCCAATCACTTCGGCGTCCATATAAGCAGATTTCTCACCGATAACCTCTACACCAAATTGGTGGTGTATACGCATTCTGCCTTTTTGGGGTCGTTCATATCGAAAACATGGACTCAAATAATAATATTTAAGGGGTAAATCGGCTTGGTTGAACCATTTATTTTCCACCAATGCACGGATCACACCCGCTGTCCCTTCGGGTTTAAGCGTCAATGATCTTTCTCCGCGATCCATAAAGGTATACATTTCTTTATTAACCACATCACTGGCATCGTTCTCACGTGCAAAAACTTCTGTGTGTTCAAACTCAGGTGTTCTTACTTCAACATAACCATACACCTGAGTTATCTCTTTAATGAGTCCTTCAATTTTGTGCCACTTTAAGACGTCTAATCCAAAGATGTCTTGTGTGCCTCTAGGAACTTGATACTGTTTCATAACCTTCTCCTTTGTGATAAAAAAAACGTCCTGTTCAAGGACGCTTTCACGTGGTACCACCTTAATTTGTGTAAAAACACACACTCATTATGCGATAACGGTGCAAACCGTTTATCTCTACCTATCGAGATAAAACCTCATGGGTGTCGGTTAGTTTTGCCTCCACAGAAACTTTCAGCACTTCGTTTCTTCTCTAAAGTTTAGACAACTAACGTCCCATTCATTGGAATTGAATTCATCATAACATAGGAGAAAACTCCTATCAAGTGACTTATTTTTGCGAACGCGCAACTTCAAAGACATTGGTTATTTTACGTAGGTTTGCGATGACCACATTCAAATGCTCAGCATCACTTACCACAACACTGACATAGGTGGTCGCCAATACTTTATCTTCGTTCACACTTGAATTAACGGCAGACAATCCTGCTTTACATTGACTGATGACGGTAACAATATCAGAGACTAAGAAAGAACGATCTTGCGCAAGAATATAGAGTTTGACTTCATATTTCCCTTCAGGGAATTCAGTATCCCACTCGACTGGAATGAGTCTTTTTGTTTCATTTTTAATATTAGAACAATCCGCCCGATGAACTTTGATGCCTTGACCCTTAGAGATAAAGCCCACGATAATATCGCCAGGTACAGGTGAGCAACATCCAGCTAAGTTGATCATCATCGAATCAACCCCCGCAACACGTATCCCTGACTTTGAAAAACTACGTTTTGGAGAAGACTTAAAGATACGATCTAGATTAAAGCCTTCAAGAATGCCTCTTTTTTGTAGATTTAATTTTTCGAAAATAGCCGGAAGCGTGAGTGATCTCACAGCAATTGCGTGATAAAAATCATCTAGATTCTTTACTGCAAACATCGATAAAGCATTTTCTAAGCGTTTAGAATTAATGAGCTCTTTATCATCGATTTCACGCCGTTTGCATTCTTCTCTGAAGATACTTTCGCCCTTCTCAACCATCTCTTTACGATTCACAATTTCTTTTTCATTTAAGAAATTACGAATTTTGGTTCGAGCATGGGTGGTCTTCGCAATCTTAAGCCAATCCTCTGAGGGACCATTGGATTGTTTAGACGTTTTAATATTGAGCACATCCCCAGTTTTTAAAGGTGTATTTAGGGGTACCATGACGCCATTAACAATCGCTCCCACGGTACTATGTCCAATTTCGGTGTGGATCCGATAAGCAAAATCTAACGGTGTAGCGCCATTAGGTAAATCAATAACTCTTCCTTTAGGTGACATGACATATACATTGGCTTCAAAGACATCATGCGTCAGAATATCCATGTATTCATCTGCATCTTTACTTTCTTGAGTTAGGTTCTCAAAATCTTTGAACCAACTCAATCTTTCTTCTATTTCTTTTTGACTCTTCTCGTGGTTGTATTTAGTACCTTCTTTATAACGATAATGTGCAGCAATCCCACGTTCAGCAATTGCATCCATCTCTTCAGTCCGAATTTGAATCTCAAAAATATTACCTGAATCCCCCACAATGGTGGTGTGAAGTGACTGATACATGTTCATTTTAGGCATGGCAATATAATCTTTAAGTCGGCCAGGGATAGGTCTATATTTCGCATGAATGTAACCCAACACTTCATAACATCCCACTTCATTTGAAGTGACAATACGAATGGCATTTAAATCCAAGATTTCTTCAAATCGTTTTCCTTTGGTGGTCATTTTTTTATAAATACTATAAAGATGTTTTGAACGACCAAAAATACGATGCGGAATGGAATGTTCACTCAGCATCACATCGATTTCGCCAATCATCCGTTCAACCTGTGCATCTCGCTCTGCTTTACGTGTTTCAACCAAATGCGCGATGTCATAATATTGGTCAGGCCATAGATAATAGAAGCTTAGATCTTCAAGCTCATTTTTTATCTCACTAATCCCTAAACGATGGGCAATCGGTGCATAGACATCTAAAGTTTCTCGTGCAATCTTCAGTTGCTTAGGCTCTGGCATAAATTGAAGCGTGCGCATGTTATGTAAACGATCCACCAACTTAATCAAGATGACGCGAACATCCTTTGCCATGGCAATAAATATTTTTCGATGATTAACAGCCATATATTCTTTTTCATCTTTAAACTCAATATTCCCAATTTTGGTTACACTTTCAACCAATACAGTAATTTCTTCATCAAATTCTTTGGCTAACACGTCATGCGTTATACCACAATCTTCAATCACATCATGAAGTAAACCAGCCGCAACTGTTTTAGGCCCAACTCTTAAAGTACACAGAATATACGCCACATGAAGAAGATGATTGATGTAAGGCTCACCGCTCTTACGCAACTGACCTTCATGTTTGCTTTGAGCGTAGTTAAAAGCATGCTCAATCAACCGTAAGGACTGCGCATCAGAGATATAGGTTTCGGCTTGTTTTAAGACAAGATCGAAGTTAATTTCAGTGAATATTTTCTTTTCCATGTGTTTTAATAAAAACCGAAGAACTAGCTTCGGTTACTCGTAATCAATGAGGGTAAAGATTGGATAGTTCGTTAAGACTTTGCGTCCTTCAAGCGATTTTAGTTCAATTAAGAATGCACAACCAACGACACTGCCGCCAATTTCTTCGATTAGTCTAATGGTCGCTTCAACCGTTCCACCTGTGGCCAATAAGTCATCCACAATCAGGACTTTCTGTCCTTTTTGTATGCTGTCTTTATGAATATGGAGTTCATTTTTACCATATTCTAAATCATAACTATAACTAACAGTCTCACGCGGAAGTTTACCAGGTTTTCTGACAGGTACAAAGCCAATATTGAGTTCATAAGCGACTGGACATCCAAAAATAAAGCCTCGTGATTCAGGTCCAACAATAACTTCAGCCCCTACTTTTTTAGCAAATTCAACGATTTCTTGAGTGGCGTGGTGGAAGGCATCCCCATTTCCCATCAAAGGTGTAATATCTCTAAATAATATACCATCTATTGGGAAATTCTGAATATCAGCCACATATTTTTTATAGTCCATTTAAAGTCTCCTTACAACATCCTCATTATAGCAATTTCAGTCTAAAATACAAGGCTAGATGACGCGTTCAATCAATAACTTAAGCTTTGTATTCAGCGCATATTCATCTAAAGATAGACGACAGAAAAGTGTTTTATCTGGATCACAAATATCATTGGTTTCCACATTCTGTGAAAAATAGACAGAGTTATACTTTTCTCCATTTATACTCAATTGTGCCATCTTACCCCCTTTAATGATGCGAGAACTGATACATTGAATTCCACTCACTTCAAATAAAGGAATTTCAAATCCCATTCCAAAAGGGGCTAACGTCTTTAACGCTTTAAAGTTATCCACCGTAATAAGATCAGATTTGAAAGGTAGACTCTTAGGAATCAAGGAATGAGCTTCAATATCAAATACTTGGCCATTAATGAGTGACTTAAATTGCGCAAAGTTACTGACGTCTAGTTCTAGTCCTGCCGCTGCAGCATGACCCCCATATCGATTTAAATAAGGCAACCCTATTTCAAGTAAAGCTCTTAAATCAATATCGCCATAAGAGCGTGCACTACCCTTTAAACGTTGACCATTATCATGCATAACGATGGCAGGACGTTTAAACTCGTTGGCTAATCGACCCGCAGTAATCCCCACAACCCCTTCATGAAAACTTTCATCTTTAAGAATGAGTACCTTTGTATCTTCAATCATCGTAAGGGCTTTGGCATACATTGTTTGATTGATAACTTTTCGTTGTTCATTGATGGCTTGAATCTGAATCGATAAACTTTCAATTTGTTCCCTAAGTTCACTACACAAGAAATCAACCACTCGATTAACGTTGGCTAAGTCGGCCAGTCGGCCAACCGCATTAATCTTAGGAATGACTTGAAACGCTAAGATTTCTTCATTGATGCTTTGTATATCAGGTTTTAATAGTGTTTTAAATTGCGCAAATAGATGGTGATTAATTTCTTGAAGCGCTGTGGTAACCAACACACGGTTATAATCCCATAAAGGCATCATATCTGCGATGGTTGCAGTCCCTGCTAAAGCAGTGATGTAAGGATCATACCCGATTAAATGATGGGACAATTGATGAGCTAACCCACTACCACATAGATTGGTATGTCCTTCTTCAAGTAACATTGGATGCAAAAGTATATTCGCATCAACGCTCGCTGTAATTTCATGATGATCTACGACGATGACTTGCGCTTGATGTTGTTTAATTAAATCTAACGCTTCAAAAGCACTGACGCCATTATCAACTGTAATGAACAATTCATAGCCTTTATCTAAAGCTTTCTTTACCGTATTTGGATGTAATCCATATCCATCTTCAAAACGATTTGGAATATAAAAACCCACATCAGCCCCTAACTTTCTAAGCGTTAGAACTAAGATGCTCGTTCCACATAAGCCATCACAATCATAATCACCACAAATGATTATTTTCTTTTTATTCTGGATGGCGGTAAGAATCATTTCTTTCGCTAAACTGAAAAGTTCATTTTGAGAAGGTTTTAGTTCAAATGGATGTGTTAATTGTAATATTTGATCATCACTCAGTTGATTGTACGCAAGGATTGCTTCAATAAGTGGATTCGTGACAGGTATCATGAATAGAGTTTACCATACTCCTCTTTTTCAATTTTAATAATGCATAAAAAAGACTGCTTTTTACAGCAGTCTTAATTTTTTAATCATTTATACCAAATATCGTCATTTCTTCTACATCAGACTTCTTATTATTTTTCTTTTCCTTTACTTTAACGACTTTTACTTTACGGTTAATGCGCATAAAGTACCATAGTTGAGCTGCGATAAAGATAGAAGAATAAGCCCCGGCAATTAAGCCTACAGACATTGCAATATTGAAATTCAAGATGGAACTAGATCCCAAAAAGAGTAAGAAGATGATGGGGATTAGGGTGGTAATTGTGTTATAGAGTGAACGTTGAGCTGTAGCACGCAAGGAGTCATTGACGATATTACGATAATCATCTGGCGTAATATGAGGTTTAGACCAGCCCTGAATATTTTCGCGAATTCGATCAAAGATAACAATCGTATCATCGACTGAATACCCAATAATCGCTAAAATAACCGCAATTAATTCAGTGTTCACTTCTAATCTAAAGATTGAGAAGATTGCTAATACAATAGAAACATCATGTACCAGTGCAATAATGGTCGCAAAAGCATAGTCAAATTCAAAACGTATTGTGATAAAGATTAAAATTAGGATCCATGCTAATAAGGAAACGATAATCGCACTTCTTAGGAGTTCTTGACCAACAACCGCTGAAACAACACTATCATTGGACTCTAAACCATATTTTTCTGTTAATGAAAGATTAATAGAATCTAACGTGGCTCGATTAATGGCTTCACCTGTTGTAACATACGCAACTTTATCACCCGACAATTGTACTTTGAAATTACTTAATCCATATTCATTAAAATCTTGGATAATTTGGTCTTCTGTGAGGGCTGTGTTTGAGTTAACGGTAATTTTAGTTCCACTGGCAAAATCGATGCCTAGATTTAAGAATCCATTACCCGTACCAAACTGGACAAGTGCCATTAGTAAACCTGCAGATACAACGATAATCGAACCTAAAATAAAGGGTCGTGATAATTTAACAAAATCAACTTTAACAAAAATACCAAAGTATTTCTGCTCTTCACCTTTACTCACATCCGGAATCAATTCTTTTTTAACATTGAACAAATCAGGACGATCATCAAATTTACCGGACTTAACCAACAAACCCAATAAGAATTTAACAAAGAAGACATTGATCAGTAAGGTAGCAAAGATGGTCACCATCAGCATGGTCGCAAAACCTTTTACTGAACCTGATCCATACATATACAGAATAAACGCAGCAATAAAGGTACTAAATTGAGAATCAAAAATAGTTCTCCAAGCTAAGTGATGACCTTCATCATAGGATTTTCTTAAACTTCGGCCCAATAGGAGTTCATCTTTAATACGTTCAAACGTAATAACATTGGCGTCGACGGTCATACCTACCCCTAATACCAACGCTGCGATCCCTGGTAAGGTAAAGACACCCCCCATAGTATTGTAAAGAAGAATGGTTATAAAGATATAAAGTAACAACATGATTGAAGAAACAATCCCAGGTACTTTATAAACAAGAATCATGAATAAGGCAACTCCAATAACCCCAAGTAACCCAGCAAACGCAGTCACATTAAAGGCATTGATTCCAAATTCCGCAGAAACAACATTGGAATAAATTTCAGTCAACTTAACAGGTAATGAGCCTGAATTAATTAGACTGGCTAAGGTTCGTGCTTCATCTTCTGAAAATGATCCTTTAATAACAGCATCGCCATTGATGCCTGCATCAACACCCGCCGCTGAAATATACTTGGTTGTTTTCCCATCCACATAATTCTGATGTTCGACCGCATAAGAATCTGTTTCGGGATCAAAATCTAACCAAGTGACAATCACATTATTGCCACTGGCCATCCCTGCAATCTTAGTGGTGATGTCAAAAAACAACGCTTGATCAGCGATTTTTAAGCTTACCACTGGGTAACCATTTTCATACCCTAAAGATGCGCCACCTTCAGTTAAAATACTCGCATCCGCCAATAGATTATCATTGACATCTCTAAAGGTTAAGTTCGCAGTTGTTGAAATGATATCACGTGCTTGTTGTTGATCATTGACACCCGCCAATTGAATACGAACACGGTTATCCCCTTCAATAGCAATTTCAGGTTCATTAACACCCAAAACGTCGATACGTTTTGAAATACTGGTGGTAACTGCCCCCATTTCTGGCAAAGCATCCCCTTCATTCAGGGGGCTGACTTCATAAATGATTTCAAAACCACCTTGTAAATCTAAACCAAGGGTCATGTTGTTTTTAACATCTTGAGTAAATGTTACCAACAAGATGATTAGAGCTAAGACCGTAGTTCCAAATATAATTAATCGTGAATTCTTTTTCATTGATTCCCTCCGAAATAGGATGCATAGTCCGCTAGACTATTTTTTCTTGCATCTGTGACAGCCTTTCTGGCTAAATAAGCAACAATTTCATCTGCACTACAGGAGAAGATATCATTGATAATCTCATGTAATTGACGAGGCATACCGGCTTTCCACTTGATCGCATGTAAAGCTTGTTCGAATTGCTCCAAACTTAAGTTGGGCAAACTTGCTTTCTGAATCATGCCAAGTTTCAAGGCTAATGACAATTCTAGTTGTGCATTCGATACAAAAATATCTTCCATGGTTTCTCCGTTATGCTGTTTTATTATAATGCAAAAAAGTCCTTAGATAAAGATGAATTTCAGTTTTTGAGCTTTAAGACCCATTCCTTAAAAAGACGTCCTCTTTCTTCATAATTATGGAACTGATCATAACTAGCACAGGCAGGTGAAAAAAGGACCGTATCACCCGCACCCGATAACTGATGCGCAAGGTGAATAGCTTCTTGTAAAGTATCGACAATATAGGCTTCTGGATAGAGTTCTTTAAACTGATTTTTAGTCGCTCCGTACGCAATTAACAAACGAATCTGGCCAAGAACTGGTCTTAGCGCTTCAAACCCTGTCTTTTTATCATAGCCCCCAGCTAAAAGAATAACGGGTTGTTTAAATGCTTGTAGTGCAACCACTGTTGATTCAGCCGTAGTCCCTTTTGAATCATTATAATACTCAACACCTTCAATCGTTGTCACATACTCCAAACGATGTTCCACCCCTTTAAAAGATACAATCACATCTTGAATGGTTTGGATATCGACCCCCATTTTAAACGCCATAGCTGCAGCAACCATCGCATTTTGAAGATTATGTCTACCTTTAAGTTTTAAGGTTGTACTATCAAACAACATCTGATCAAATAAGACAACTTGTTGTCCTTTAATACATAGATCAGCCGCTTTTTCCATCGAATAAGTCACGACTGTACTATTTACATGTTCACAATATTTTAAAATATTGAAATCATCGATGTTTTTTAAGAACCAGTCATGTTTATCTTGAGTTTGATAGATGCGGCATTTAGCTTTATAGTATTCATCAGTATCCGTAAAGACATCTAAATGATCTGGGGTCAAATTTAAAATTACACTGACAAGCGGCTTCAAATTAAAACATCCTAATAATTGAAAGGCTGCGATCTCTAAAGCAATATCTATTTTCTGATAAGGATGACGCTCTACCACGTCACTCAAAGGAACGCCTATGTTGCCACAAATTTCATTGCTAGCATCTTTTGCTTTTAACATTGCACCTAAGATAGAGGTCGTCGTTGTTTTGCCATTGGTACCCGTCACAGCCGCATAGCGATAATTCTGGGCATAACGTGCAGCCACTTCGATTTCTGTTAAGATGACATGCCCTCTTTTAATAAACCCAAGAATAAAAGGATCATGATGCGAAATCCCTGGATTTTTAACGATGATATCAAAATCTTCTTCCCATAAACTTGTCGGATGAAGACCTTCATGAATAATCACACCCCATTGTTTCCAAAGTTGTTTATCCCCTACCGACTTAGAATCAATCAAGGTACACTGATAACCCTGTTTGAGGAGAAGTTTTGTGATGGCAGAACCACTTCTTGCAGCACCAATGATCAGTGCTTTCATATGGATAAACCTGCCCATAACCCTAATCCCATAAAAATAAAGCCTAAAAACCAGAAAAACTTCACCACGTTGGTTTCTTTCCAGCCAGACAATGTAAAACTATAATGAATGGGTGTATATTTAAAAATCCGTTTCTTACGTAATTTGACAGAACCGATTTGAAGCATAACACACGCAGTTTCAAACACAAATACACCACCAATAAGGATTAGACTGACTTCTTGTTTCAAAACTAAAGCATAGGCAGCTAATACAGCCCCTAAAGCTAAAGCGCCTGTATCTCCCATAAAGATTCTAGCGGGATGACGATTAAAGAAGAGATAAGCCGCTAAAGATCCTAATAAAGCTAGTCCAAAATACACCAGTGAGGTTTCATGTTGAAGATATGCAAAGATGATAAAAGGAATCATGGCTAAGAAACTTGTTCCTCCAGCCAGTCCATCCATTCCATCTGTGAGGTTAACACCATTTGAAGCACCGCTAAACATGAGTAAAACCAATAAAGCATAGAACCAACCTAAATCAATCGACAGCCCTTTAATAAAGGGAATAGAAATCTCCGTAGAGATATATTGACGGTAAAGAATAAAGAAAACCAAAGCTAAGACAACCTGTGCAGTAAACTTTACACTTGCAGGTAAGCCTTTATTATTTTTCTCTAAGATGATTTTAAGATCATCCACAAACCCGATAAGCGCATAGCCTAAGTACGTCAAATACACCAGAATATTCTTAATCGAACTAAAGGATTTAAAATCAAGGATAAGCATTATCACTAACGGAATTAAAACAAAGATGACCCCCCCTAAAGTGGGTGTCTTTTGTTTGATTTTAAAGCTTTCAAGCGAATATTCACTGACTGCTTGTTGATGATTCTTTTGATTGAGAAAGGCAATAAAAAACGGAAATAGACACCCAGCGATTACAGCACTCACAATAAAATACATGACCATTTTATAACCCTTTCACTTTCGTTTGAAATTATATCATATTAAGCTAAACCGATTTCAATGAGTGATGTTGCATCAATAGGGGTTAAGGCTTCTATATTTTGAGAAATAACTTCACCCTCTCCAACAATCGTTACAGGGATATCTACCAACTCGAAATAAGCCAACACATCTTTCTTACTCATACCTTTAAAATCAGGCATGACTATATTTTGCTTTTCCGTTAAAAGGAAAATACGTTGATTGTTTAATACTTCAGTTTGTGATTGAGGATATTGAGCTTGAATTGAAGATTGATTTCCAATTATCACGATACTTGAAGTATAGTTTTTCAAGTAATCCCGTGCATAGTCAATACTGTGATTAATGAAGTTTGGGAGTCGATATGCACTTAGATCACTCTTCAGTTCTTCTGAATTAGGCAATGCAGCAGTTCCATCCTGTAGGTTATATACAAGCGCAATTTGAGTCAATAATTGTTGAACGGCTTCGGTTTTAAAATGCGCATTCAAGGTTGCTGGAGCTTTGAAGGCATAATAAACCATGACTTTTGGATCATCAGCTGGTAAACCAATCATAACTGAATATAGAAACTCCTCCTCCGAGTAGCCACCCTCTACATAGATTTGAGCTGTGCCTGTTTTTGCAAGAATTTCTACTTCTTCGATCGCATAAGCACGTCCAGTCCCAGCGGGATCATGGGTCACTTTCTTCATTAATGCTTGCATTTTTAAAGCCGTACTTGCTTGAATAGGTTGACCTAATATTTCAGGTTGAGCTTGATAACTCATTGCATGGGTATTGGGATCAGAAATTGAATTTACAAGATACGGTTTTAACATCGATCCATCATTAAGAATTGCCGTATATGCCTGCATCATTTGCAACATATTCACAGTAATCCCCTGGCCAAATCCAACCGTCAATTGATCGTAGGGCCATTCAAAATTAATGGTTCCTGTAGATTCAGCTAGACGATCCGTCTTAACACTGTCATTAAAGCCAAATCGAATCAAGTATTGATGAAATACTTCTAGATCAAGCGATGTGGTCAGCAAACTTGCAATCCCCACATTCGATGAATACGTATACCCTGTATCATAATCAATGGTTCCCCAAGATCGATTATGCGCATTTCGAATCGTGCCAATGACTAACGAACTTCCATTGGATCGATAAGGTAAACCTTCAGAATCCAAACTCACTTCATAAGGGACTGAATTAAAGAACGCTTGTCCATTGTAGACATTGGTGTCAATCGCTGCAGCATACGTAAAAGTTTTTAATGTAGATCCAGGTTCATAGATATATTGAGTCCCAAAATTTCTAAATTCAGTCACATCTTTTTTATTGGGATCAAAACTTGGGTATTGACCCATGGCTAATATTTTACCTGTTTCAACTTCCATCACCCCACCAAACATTTCTGTTGCTTTAAAAGTGTCTTGTGTGATTAAGAAGGATGATTCCAATTGTTCTTGGATGCTTCGATCTAAGGTTAACTCTAAGGTTTGACCATCGATGGCATCTGTAATGGTTTCTGGGTAGCCTAAAAGACTATACCCATATCGATCCACAACAGACATCTTTAGACCATTTTTTCCAGCTAATTCAGCTTCATAAAAGGATTCTAAGCCCAACTTTCCAGTTTCATTTACGCCTGTATCATTCTTACCCACATATCCAATCAGCGAAGAGGCGAATACATTTAGGGGATAAGATCGAGCATAGTGCTTTATAAAACCTAAACCAGTTAGATTTAAAGCTTCTATGCTTTCTTTAGTCTCTGTACTTAAATTACTCCCATATAAGCCAAATTCAGTTTGATAACTTGCACTGTTTAGAAGATCCAAAATATACGTCTCTGGTGCTTTAAGAATCGCGGCTAAAAGAGTGGCTGTATTTTCTTTATCCACAACATAACTGGGTTTATCTTGATAACTAGGACGCGTTTCATCCACAATGGCATATAAAGTATAGGATTCTATATCTTGCGCAATAACCTCTCCATTACGATCGATGATAAGCCCTCTTTTAGCTTGTAAGGTGGTTTCAACGGTATTGACATTGGCCGCATACATCTTTAAATCTGTAGAACTGTTAAAATGATACCCAACGATGGATATCATAAAAATTTGACCAAAGATTAAAGAACCAATCAGCCCCAGTAATACGATGATAAAAAGAAGCATTTGATAACTTCTTTTTTTCATTTATTCTCCTGTGGTTACCAGCACAATATTATCTTGATTAGCACTCAAGCCATCTTCAGTTGCAATCGCCATGACACGATCTTTACTTCCAAGGATTTGAATCTCCGCCGATAAGACATTATTCGCTAATTTATTTTGTACGATTAAATTTTGAATATTTTGATGTTGAACAGAAAGATACACATTAGTTGCTCTTAAAAAGACCGAAGATAACAGAAAAGAAGTTAGGGCAATCGCAAAAATAAGACGAGCGATGCCATCTAGTTTTAAACTTCTATGTTTTCTAACAGTTACTTTTTTTGCCATCATTAATTCTTTCTAAGGACTCTCAATTTTGCAGAACGAGCCCTTGAGTTTTCTTCAATTTCATTTTCATTTGGGATGATTGCTTTTGAATTCAATAAGCTATACGCTGCTTGAGGTAAATCAATCAGAGGAAGATGTGCGGGTATATGGACTTTTGAATGAGCCATAAAAGCTTGTTTAACTTTACGGTCTTCCAAAGAATGAAACGTGATCACTGCGAGACGACCATCTGCTTTTAAACAATGGATTGCATCCTCTAAAGTACTTTCTAGGACCTCTAATTCAGCATTGACTTCAATTCGTAATGCTTGAAACACTTGTTTGGCTGGATGACCTTTTTTACTTAGAACTGCAGAAGGTAAAGCAGATTTAATAATCGAGACAAGTTCTAGCGTTGTTTCAATTGATTTTTGTTGACGATAAGCTTCGATTTTACGTGCAATTTGTTTTGCATAGGCTTCTTCGCCGTAGAGTCGAAATATTCTCACGAGATTTTCAAACTTATAACTATTCACGACTTCTTTTGCACTTAGGCTTTGTGTTTGATCCATACGCATATCCAACTCAGCATCAAATCGATAACTAAAACCTCGACTTGGATCATCAAACTGCGGTGAAGAAACCCCTAAATCCATCAATATTCCATCTACTTCTTGAATGTTCAATTCTTTTAAAACTGATTTGAGATGTTTGAAATTGGTTTGAACCACGATGACTTGATTAGAAGTTTTCTGTAAACGATACGCTGCTTCAATCGCCTGATGATCTTGGTCTAAAACAATGAGTCTTCCAGTTGTAAGCTGTTTGAGAATGGCTTGACTATGTCCGCCTCTTCCAAAGGTACAATCCACATAAATTCCTTCAGGTTTAATGGCTAAGGCATCTACCACTTCTTTAAGTAAGATGGGTTGATGTTCCATGTTACTTCACGAATTCAGTAAGTTGTTCTGCAACTTCTTCAAAACTTGCACTGGCGGATGCATAATAAGCATCCCAACGAGGTTTAGACCAAATCTCTACATGGTCTGCAACACCGATCACAACACATTCTTTTTCGATGGCAGCTTCCTCCATCAGAGGCTGTGGTAAATTGATCCGACCTTGAACATCAAATTCACACTCAGCCGCTCTTGCCGTTAACATGTGCACATACATTCTTGATTCTTTTTTTGTATTCGGAAGTTTCTTTAATTGTTCGAGGATGATGTCCCATTGTTCAGGGGTATAAATGGTGATGCACCCATCTAACCCACGGGTTAAGATGATGCTGTTTCCATAGGCTTCACGAAAACGGACCGGAATGATAATCCGACCTTTACTATCTGTGTTATGACGATACTCGCCCATAAACATCATCTAGTTATCTCCCACTTTGTACCACTTAGTGACACAATCTACCACCATTATACGTAGTAAAAGCTAAAAAGAAAAGAGATTTAGATCATTTCTTGATCAAATCTCTGTTTTTTTATCTATTTGAGTAAATCTATGAGGATTGAACTGAAGCGGGATTCCCAAGCTTCTTCATTATGAACAGCTTTCTTAATCATTTCAGCTCGAATATAATGATGATTCTTTTGTCTTAATTCTGCGGTTATAGAATCGTGTAGATCACGATAATAGCGTCTAACCTTTGCGTTCTTACTTTCCTTAGTCCCTGTATCTAAATAAATTTTTGGTAATTCACCCTCAAATGCACGAATACGCTCAACAAGAGGGTCATAGGCAAACCACCAGGCATTGGATAAACAAAAGACCCCATCAAAGATGTCTGGATAACTAAGCGCCCCTACTAAAGAAATATAGCCACCCATACTTGATCCACCCATGTAAACGGAATTAAATTTGAAATGCTGAGCTAACTCCGGAATAAGTTGATGGACCACCCAATCAAGGTAATGATCCCCTAACCCTCCAACCTCTAAACCAAATCCAGCATTAATGCCAAATTCATCCGAACAAACAAAGGGACTGTATTCATTTAAACGTCCATGTCCTATTTGGTTATTTGAGATACCAATTACTTGACATCTTGGAAACTCAGGATCATGAATCTGCGATAAAAGCCTCCAACTACGACCATACGCTGCTTCTTCATCACTGAAGAGGTTTTGTCCGTCTTGCATGAGAATGAGCGGGACTTCCGCATCATCCTCACAGTTAGAGGTAATGTATAAGACGACTTCTCTATCGAGGGTTTCGTCAAAATAGGTATATTTTCCGTAATTACTTAACATACAAAAAAAGCGAGTTTTCGCTTCCTTTATTTACTTTCGTAATTGCCGCATTCCGCACAAACATGATGGGGCAACTTAAATGCTCCACATGATGGACACTTCACTAAAGTTGGAGCGGCCAACTTATAATGGGTTCTGCGTTTTGCTTTTCTTGTTTTGGATACACGTCTTTGTTGGATAGCCATGAATCACACCTCCTACTCGTTTATGGGCTTATATTCCAGAATCTTGGCCAGACGCTCATCTGGCTTCTGGGTTTTGCGGCGATTGTATTCTGTTTCACTGAGGACTTCCCAGTCTTCACCGTGCGGAAATTCTTTGATATCTTGAGCAATGACTTGAGATGGGACTTCCATCCAAATCAAACCGAGTAACTCGGGATCTAGATCGACTTCATCTTTCGACATAACTAAGATATCAGGATACTCATCAGCCTTAAAGCCATAAACCAAAGTGGTGGATGTCTTAAAGTCAATGGGGACATCTCTAAACGTGATTGAACACGGTAGAATCATCCGACCTTTAAGTGAAACAGTTACTAATAGGTGTTCTGAATGTACATCATAGATTAACTTCCCTTTCACTGAAACTGGATCTAATCGACGAATCCCCATATACTCAGGAATATCATTCGATTCAAAGTTCAGGGTTAGTTCGAAGTCTTGTCCATCCAGCGGTAATCGCAGGATTTCGTTTTTTGACAACCTCATAAAATCACCTTTTCGTCAACGTGCTTATTATAGAGAATCCCACCTTAAAAGTCAACGCTTACTTATTTGGTAAAAGAGCGTCCATCCACGTAATGATTCGTAAAGTTAAAGCTTCTTTTCCAAAATCATTTAAGATTTCATGTCTTACACCATCTAGGTATTCAAAACTTATATTAGGATACCCTTGAGATTTTAAAGCAGCTACCGCTTTTTCTAAGCCTGAAGGTTGCCAACAAGGGTCAAGTTTTCCACTGAAAAACTGAATTGGAAGCTTTGAATTTAAGACATTCCAAGGTTTGGGTTCATACACTTCATGCATTCCTTCTAACATATCTACAAACCCTTGCGCGGTGAAATCAAATCCACATAATGGATCAGCCACATAGGTGCGCACATTGTCAGCATCCACACTCAACCAATCCATACTGGACTTAGGATTTTCAATGGCTTTATTAAAGCTTCCAAAAGACATTTTAGTGAGCAATGGACTTGGATGTTTTTTCCCAAATAAAAGCGCTATTACTTTAGCTAAATTAAGTCCAACCGCTGCTAAAGGGCTTTCATCAGGAGATCCACTTAATAACATTCCAATCACATTGTCAGGATAGTGTTTTAAATATGAACGTGCGAATAAGCTACCCATACTATGACCTAATAGGATGACTGGATATTTTGAATTTGGATTGATTTGTTCAACAATCGCATGGATATCACCTAGATTTCTACGCCATCCATCTTCATCAGCGAAATAACCCTTTAAAGACCCGTCAAATAAAGATTTCCCATGTCCACGATGGTCCATGGTTAAGACATCATAGCCCGCCTGCGTCCACGCATTGGCTAAGTCTACATATCTCTCTTGATGTTCAGCCATCCCATGAAATACCACCACCAATGCTTTAGGTTTGGAGACGACATAATGATACGCCGTCATAAGCTGTTGATCATAAGCTGAAGAATATTGAATGATTTGTTTTTTCATACGATTCTCCCCTTTTTTTAATCATACACCTCTTATGACACATAAGTTTAGGTATGGTATCATTTATTAACATGAAAATAACAGGCATTGTTACTGAATATAACCCCTTTCATAAAGGTCATAAATACCATATTGATGAAGCGCGTCGGATCACCCAATGTGACGTTTTAATTGCAGTTATGTCGGGTCAATTCGTTCAACGTGGAGAACCTGCCCTTTTAGATAAATGGCAACGTACACAAACTGCCTTACAACAAGGGGTCGATTTAGTGATTGAACTACCTTATGTTGCGTGTGTTCAAGAAGCCTCTCGATTCGCAGAAGCAAGTATCAAGTTGCTCTATCTTGCAGGTTGTGATCATATCGTCTTTGGCAGTGAAACGCACGATTTAGAAAAACTTCAGTTATTATCTGAGCTCCCCATCCATGTCGACCATCTTAAAGAAGCCTTAAAAACTGGGATGGGGTATCCAAAAGCCATCAGCAGTCTCCAAGGTCCTTTTGCCCCAAATGATATCTTAGGGATTGCCTATCTTAAAGCCATCAAGAAGTATCCGATGAACGTAAGCACCCTTCAACGGACCAATGCCTACCGTGGATTAGAGATGGATATCCCCTATGTGAGTGCAAGCGCACTTCGGAAAGCAGCCTTAAACCACGAAGACTTGCATCAACAAACCCCCATGGAGTCTAATATTGAGACGTCTTATTTAAATCATTGGGCACCCTTCTATCCTTACCTCAAATTAAAATTAATCACATCCGCTCAAGAAGATCTCGCACAAATCTTTTTAATGAGCGAAGGATTAGAGAATCATCTGGTTAAATGTGCATTAGAGCATTCAACCTATGATGCGTTTATTCAAAGTGCCATCACAAAACGTTATACGAAAGCGCGCATTCAAAGATGTTTAACTCACCTCTTAACGCAAACAACCCGAAATGAAGTCAATAACCTTCCCCCGATGCATACTTTAAGAATTTTAGGGATGAATTCTAAAGGACGTGCCTATCTTAAAACCTTAGTTCCTGAAGGTTATATCCTTGCTTCTCGATTCAATCATTTAAATCCTGCGTATCGAAAAATGGAATATCGAGCAACCTTAGCCTATGCTTCAACACTTCCCATAGATCAAGCGCAACGGCTGATTCAACGTGAAATTGAAGGCCCCATCTTAATAAAAGACTGAAACTTTTGCTTCAGTCTTATTTATTCTTCGATGTTGTGGTAGACTTCTTGAACATCATCAATTTCATCTAACATCGACATAAACCGCTCATAGAGTTCAACCTCTTCACCCGCTAACTTCACATACGAGTGAGGCATCATTGTCGTTTCTAAGACATCAAACTTTATCTCAGGGTAAATACTTTCAATGGCATCTTTTGCTTTATATAAATCATTTGGACTGACTGTAACATTCATCTGACGCTCTTCAAGTTCTAAGTCAATGACATCCACATCATTTTCAATCAAAGTATCTAAGACTTTTTCTTCTTCACTAGAAGCAAAGGATAACAACCCAATATGATCAAACATGTGAGATACAGAACCTGCAACACCCATCTTTGATTTAGTTTTCGTAAAGCAATTTCTGACTTCACTGACGGTACGATTTACATTGTCTGTTAAACAGTCAATGATGATGGTGGAATTGCCTGGACCAAACCCTTCATATCGAGCACTGGTATAGGACTCATCAGATCCTCCCTTCGCTTTTTCAATAGCACGCTTAATAACATCCGCAGTGACTTGAGCAGCTTTTGCTTTTTCAATGATACGCTTTAAAGTCTGATTCATTTCTGGATCAGGAATGCCTGCTTTAGCTGCAATATAAATCTCTTTACCAAAACGTGCATAGACTTTTGTCTTTGCAGCGTTTGTTTTAGCCATAGCGGCTTTTCTTACTTCAAATGCACGTCCCATAGTGTGAACCTCTTTTTACTTTTGTATTATAGCAAATCTAACAGCTTCAAGCACGCAGTTGCGCATTCAATTGATCACGACAAGCTTCCACCGTTTTTTGATGGAGTGTCTGGATTTCTTCATCGGTTAGGGTATGATCTTGGGCTTGATAAACGACTTTAAGCGCCATTGATTTCTTGCCTGACTCAATCTTATCTCCTTGATAGACATCAAAGATGGTAACGTCCATAACTTGAGATTTGCCCACCGAACGAATCAGCTTTTCAATATCGCTGGCTAAGATACTTTCATCCACCACAAAGGCTAAATCACGCACGACGGATGGATACTTTATAATGGGTGTAAATTTAACCTTAGCTGCCTTTAAAGTTAAGAGAGGTTCTAGATTGAGTTCAGTCATATAAACGGTCGATACATTAAAATCCTGAGCGACTTTAGGATGAATTTCACCACATATTCCAATGATTTCATTATCAATTTTAACCAACGCACTCTTCAAAGGATGAAACATTGGATGATTCGGGTTGGCTTCAAAGCGAACACGATTTCCCACAAACCCACGTTCTTCTAAAACAACTTCAATGAGCCCTTTTAAAGCATAGAAATCATAAGGAATACTTTGTTTTTGCCATAAAGATCGGTTATGTGATCCACTTAATACCAGTGCTAAACGTTCTTCTTGTTGGACTCTGGTATTCAAGTTAGATATTTCAAAAACGCCAAAATCTTTCATCTTATGGGCTTGATTATAAGCGACTGCTTCTAAGACACTGGGTAATAAGTTATTACGAATGGCTTTTCTTTCTTCAGAAATAGGAGAAATTAGGGTGGCTGGATTTTCTAAAGGTTGAATCCCCATTCTAGTTTTATCTTCATGGACTAACGTATATGTAATGACTTCATGTAATCCAAAACCAACACAGAGATGCCGAATCTGTTGACGTTGTAATTGACGAGTATTATAGCCACCAGAAGTAGTAGGCATCATCGGTAACGTACCAGGTAATTGTGCATACCCCACAATCCGTCCCACTTCTTCAATGAGATCTTCCGCAACATCAATATCCAAGCGATAACTTGGTATCGTACAATCAATCACATCTTGTTTAAGCATCGGCTTGAACTGTAATCGAGTATAAATATCTAAGATTGTTTTTAAGTCTATTGATTGTCCGATGAGTGCACTGATGTGCTCAGGTTTAACACACACATGTTTCTGAGTTGTTTCTGGATTTCCATAGATTTGTGTTTCTTCAAGATCACTAGCATGGGCTAATTCAAGTAAGAGTTCAACACTTCGATCCATCGCTTTCAAAGCACTTTGTGGATCTAAACCCTTTTGGAAGCGTAAACTCGCCTCTGTCATTAAGTTAACACTTCGTGAAGTATGTCGAATAGACGTTGGATTAAATTGTGCAGCTTCAATGATGAGTGCGTGTGTAGATTCATCAATCTTAGAATCTTCACCCCCCATAATTCCTGCTAACCCTATGGGTTTATCATTGGATGTAATGACCAAATCTTGATCGTTTAGCTCAAATTTGGATCCATCTAAGGTTTCAAGATATCCCTTTTGATGGTCTTTCACTATAATTTCAGGAGTCTTCAATTTATGCGCATCATAAAAGTGTAAAGGTTGACCTGTTTCTACCATGACATAGTTTGAAATATCTACTACATTATTGATGGATTTAATCCCCACAGCATTGAGTGCTTCTTGCATCCATTTAGGGGAAGGACCAACTTTTATCGAGCCGATTGTCTTTCCGACAAACAATGGACATTTCTTTGTGGTAGAGCCTACTTTTAAGAGAGATGGCTTCCCTTGTTGATGAAGATTCTTTATCCAAGGTAAATTAACCGGACGGTTTAAAAGCGCGCCTACCTCATAAGCAACGGACCATAAGGCATTAAAATCACTGCGATTAGGGGTAGGTTTCATATCTAAGATGACATCATCTAAGCCTAAATATTTCAGAGCTTCTTGACCAAGTGGCGCTTCAGGTGATAAGACTTCAATACCCTCTTTTTGTTCCTCCGTTAACTGCTTTTCATCCACACCTAATTCTAATAATGAACAGATCATCCCATTGGATGGTTTACCTTTGATGGTGGTGGCTTTGATGGTTAATTGGGGTAAAACAGCCCCTACTTTGGCAACAATGACCTTTTGATGTGCCGCCACATTGGGCGCTCCACAAATGATATCGAGAATTTCAGATCCAATGTCGACACGGGTCACATGGAGATGATCACTTTCTGGATGATCTACACAACTCAACACCTGTCCTATGACACAATTCGTCCCAGACGCTATCGGATCAATCGACTCTACTTCAAGACCCGCTAAGGTTAAGATGTCTGCTAAGCTTTGAGCTGACACATCTTTTAAGTCGACATAATGATTTAACCAATTGTAACTTACTTTCATAAAGTCTCCTTACTCGAAACGCTTAAACGTTTCTAAGAAACGAATATCGTTCATATAAAATTGACGAATATCATCAATCCCATATTTTAATAAAGCAATTCGCTCAACACCTAATCCAAAAGCAAATCCACTGCATTTTTCAGGATCAAATCCAGCCATTCTTAAGACGTTAGGATGGACCATCCCTGCACCTAGGATTTCAATCCAACCTGTGTGTTTACACGTTGGACATCCTTTACCATTACAAATGTGGCAAGAGACATCCACTTCAACAGAAGGTTCTGTAAATTGGAAATATGAAGGTCTAAAACGAATAACACGACTTTCACCAAACATGTGTTTAGCCAAAGCCTCCAAGGTTCCCTTTAAGTCAGAGAGAGAAATCTTATCTGCTACGACTAAGCCTTCCATTTGGAGGAATTGGTGAGAATGGGTCGCATCATCATCATCTTTACGATAGACTTTTCCAGGACAGATTACTTTAATGGGGACTTCGCCTGCAAACGCTTCTAAGGTACGTGTTTGAATGGCTGTGGTATGGGTTCTTAAAAGATACTCGACATCGATATAAAAAGTGTCTTGCATATCGCGTGCAGGATGATCCTGCGGAATATTGGCTCTTTCAAAGTTATAGTAATCCTTTTCAACTTCTGGTCCCTCTTCAACCCGATAGCCCTTGCCCACAAAGAACGCTTCTATTTCTTGTTGAACAATCGTTAATGGATGCAAGGTCCCGACAACAGGTTTACTAGAGGGCAAGGATAAATCTATTTTGCCCAGCTTTAAACTGGCTTCAAGTTGTAGACTCTGTAGTTTAGCTTCAGCTGCTTCCATCGCGGCTTCTAAGCTTTGTTTTAATTGATTGACAGCAGCCCCATAACTAGGTTTTTCTTGAGCACTTAAGTCTTTCATTTTAAGCATCAAAGAAGCGACCACACCTTTCTTGGATAAGTAGGTGTTTCTGACTACTTGTAAAGCACTTAAATCCTGACTCTGTTCAATCGCTTCTAAGACTTCTTTTAATAATTTTTCCATAGTTCTCCTTAAAATAAAAAAACGTCCCTACAGGAACGAAATTCGCGGTACCATCCTGCTTTGCTTTACAAGCACAGCTTTGATCCAATAACGGGGATATCCGTGAGGGATTAACTCAACTCAGAGGTGAATTCACAAACAGTGAATAGGTTTCAGCCAAGCCTATTCTCTCTAAGGGTGTTTGGTACTATGCCCCTGTACGATTTACTTTGTTATTATACCAAACTCCTGTTAGTTTTCAACCTTTACGGAAGTGATACGCTAAAATAGCGCCTGCTACGGCAACATTTAAACTATCAAACATCGACATTTCGATACAAATGGTCTCATCACACAAAGCCATCAAGTCCTTTTGGACCCCTTGGCCTTCATTGCCTAAAACAAAAGCGACAGGATAAATTGTGGGAATTGTACTAAGGTTTTGTGCAGCGTCAAATCCAGTTGCATAGACAGTAACACCTTGGGCTTTTAGTAAAGGGATGGCTTCATGTAAATCCATGATTACAATCGATGATTGAAATAAAGCCCCTTGGGTAGCTCTAATGACTTTATCATTGGTTACATCAACACAATCTTTAGATAAAATAACTTGATCAAACCCAAAACTAAGCGCTGTACGAATGAGCGTTCCCAAATTACCAGGATCTTGAACTCGATCACATACCATAAAACGTTGTCCTTCAAGTTGCTGCGCCATTCTAAAACGACAGACACCCATCACAGAACCTCCAGATACTGTTTGACTAAGCTTGTGAAAGACTGCCTCACTCACTTCAATGATTGTATGAAACTTAAAAGGCGAATCACACCCTTCTTTAAGTATTAACACCTCAAGAGCATTGGACTTCATGGCTTCTTGAATCAAATGTTCACCTTCAACTAAAAATTGAAAGCTTTGCTGTCTATATTTAGTTTGGTGAAGTTTCATCCAAGCTTTTACGTGTGCGTTTTGTAGAGAATTAATGACCATGCTTTTAGTATAACAAAAAAGCGCTCATTGGAGCGCTTTAGTCATGGACAACTGAATAACAACGATCACACAAGCCATCATCATGTGTATGTTCTTTTACATTCCAACAACGAGGACACGTTTCCCCTTGGGCTAACTTCACCTCTACGTGCGTAATGTCTGCTGTTAAAATAGTTACTTTAGAAACAATGAGCCATTGCGCAAAATCTGGTAAATATTGATGGATTAAGGCTTGCGTTTTCGCATCCACACTCAGAATAACTTGAGCTTCTAAAGATTTTCCAATCACCTTATCCGCACGTGCTAACTCCAAGGCTTTAAAAATTTCTGAGCGTAAACTAAAGAGTTGATCCCAAGCAAAGAAATCTAGATTTGGATAAGCTTTAACTTCTGGTAAAAGTTCTAAGTGAATTGACGTTTTAGATTGACCAAAATGATCCCATATTTCTTCGGTGGTGTGGGCTAAGATCGGCGCAAAAATCTTTACTAAAACATCCAATGCTGTATAAAGTACGGTTTGAACTGAACGACGCTTTAAGCCATCTTTCTTTTCAATGTATAAGATATCTTTCGTGTAATCTAAGTAATATGCAGACAAATCATTCGACATAAACGTTAAACAAGCACTGACCACTGTTTTATAGTCATAGGCTTCATAACTAGAACGAGCTAAATCTAAAATTTGATTTATTTTTTGCATCATATATGCATCCGTCGTCGGTAGATCTTGGTAAGAAACGAGATCTTTCTCTCCAAATCCATCAAGATTTGCCAACATGAATCTAAATGTATTTCTAATCTTCTTATACGACTCAATGACTTGTTTCAACAAATCATCGGAGATACGAACATCAGATTGATAATCGATTGAGGTTGCCCATAATCTTAAAATATCTGCGCCATATTGAGACACTACTTTATTGGGCTCAACGGTATTACCTAAAGATTTAGACATCTTCTCGCCTTTACCATCCAAAACAAAACCATGTGACACCACTGTTTTGTAAGGCGCATGCCCATGAACAGCAGTTGAAATAATCAATGAACTGTTAAACCAACCCCGATATTGGTCAGAACCTTCAATATAGATATCAACCGGTAGCTGTCCCCCACGCTCTAAAATAACGCCTGTGTGCGAAGAACCTGAATCAAACCAAACATCCATAATGTCAGTTTCTTTTTTGAAGATACCATTCGGACTTTCTTGATGGGTATAACCATTAGGTAACAAGTCTTTAGCTTCCTTCACAAACCAAGCATTAGAGCCTTCTTTTCTAAAGATTTGGGCTACATGTTTAAAGACATTCGAATCCATAATAGGATTGCCTTCTTCCGTGTAGAAAATAGGAATAGGCACCCCCCACGCACGTTGGCGTGAAATACACCAATCTCCTCGATCTTTGATCATATTATGCATCCGGAGTTTACCCCATTCAGGAACCCAATTGACTTGATCGATTTCACGAAGGAGTGGACCACGAATTTTATCAATAGAGGCAAACCATTGATTGGTGGCTCTAAAAATAACAGGTTTCTTGGTTCGCCAATCATGGGGATAACTATGTACAATCACATCAAGTGCCATTAAAGCCTTGAGTTCTTTAAGTTTTTCAATAACGGTTGTATTGGCTTCTTCGACAAATTGTCCTACGAGGAAGTCCCCAGCCTCTGCAGTCATACATCCTTTATCATCGACTGGACATAGAACTTCTAGTTCATACGCCTGGCCTACAACAAAGTCAACATCCCCATGACCTGGTGCCGTATGCACACAGCCTGTGCCATCTTCAGCAGAAACGTGTTCACCTAAAATAACAACGGAGACTCGATCATAGAATGGATGTTTAACTTTTGCATATTCAGCTTCTGAACCTTTAAATCGATGTAAGACTTTTGTGTTTTCTAGTTGAAATTTAAGCATTAAGCTCTCTGAGAGGTCAGCTGCTACAATCAAAACCCCTTGGTCAGTTTTAACGCGAACATAATCAAGATCAGGATTTAAACACACTGCTAAATTGGCTGGAATGGTCCAAGGTGTCGTCGTCCAAATAACAAAACGATCCCCCACTTGCACAGGCCCTTTAGGTACCACAACATCAAAGGCAACAAAAATGGCACTGTCTTTCTTGTCATGGTATTCAATTTCAGCTTCTGCTAAAGCCGACTCACTGGATGGACTCCAATAGACTGGTTTTAAGCCTTTATAAATCAAGCCATCCATCGCCATCTTTCCAAAGACTTCAATTTGAGCGCCTTCAAACTCAGGTTGTAACGTTGCATAGTAGTGATCATAATCACTTAAGGTGCCCAACGCTTTCATATCCTTCATTTGCGTTTGGATTTGTTCCTTAGCATAGCTCATACACAACGCTCTAAAATCTGCTGTGCTCATCGTTTTACGATTATGACCTAATTTAGTGATGGCCGTTTCAATGGGGAGCCCATGGGTATCCCATCCTGGCACAAATCGACTGGAATAACCCAATTGAAAATGGGTTCTCCAAACCATATCCTTAAGAATACGATTGATTGCGTGCCCAATATGAATGTTTCCATTGGCATAAGGAGGTCCATCATGTAAAACATAAGGGGTTTTATCCTTATGTTTTTCTTGCATGGCTTCATACAAGTGCATGTCGGCCCAACGTTTTTGAAAATTGGGTTCTTTTTGAGTTAGATTCCCGCGCATTTCAAATTCAGTCTTAGGCATTAATAAAGTATCTTTATAGTCCATTTTTTGTTCTCCTTAACAATAAAAAAGCATCCTCAATCTAAGGACGCTTAACGTGGTACCACCTTAGTTCGGTTTTCACCGCACTCTTCACATTAACGGTGTGCAACCGGCCTTTACAGGCAACTTCCAAGGGATATCTTAATGAAATCCTAAGCTTCTTTTCAGCACATCAGAAGTTCTCTAGTTTAGGTTCTTATTAAGACTTGTCTTGTTCAAGGTCTTTTTGATTTAATAACTCAAGTGCAGGAACTGTTGGAACGGTGAAAGCTTCTAACGAAGCGGTTAATGCTTCTAATTTTTCCTGCATATCTATTTTTACATCTTTAGCTTCATTGGAGATTCGAGCAATTTCTAAGAGCACTAATCGTGCTGTTACTAACGCTTCTTTAACAATTGAATCTGCATTGTTCTGAGCTGATGAGATGACCGTATTGGCTTCTCTTAGGGCCAATCGTGCAATGTCATCGGCCGCTTTCTCTCGAACATTTAATTCTGAGATAAGGGTTTGATAACGTTGCTTGATAAGACTTAACTGTTCATTGGACAACTCAGTTTGCTTCATATAACTGCTTAACTGAGCTTTTTGATGTTCCAATTCAAAATTTAACCGATCGAGTGCATCATCCACCGCAAATCTGTCATAGCCTTTTTTCATAATCCGAAATTTCGGGTTCGAAGCAGACATGTTATCCCCTTTTCTATCGTAAAGATGGTCTCATTATGCCATATTCAAAATCGCTTGGCAATTGCCTAATTGTCTTCATCTCCATCGATTGAAATCTTTCCATGAACACCGACACTTTTAGGTGCACAAAGGATGACATTGGTGCCAATTTTTTGAATGGATCCATCCAACGCAAAGACAACCCCTGTTAAAAAATCAATGCTACGCTGTGAATACTCACGGTTTAATCGGTGCAAATTAACAACAGCAGCACGTTTGTCTTTTAAATGACGCGCCACTTCCTCAGCCTCATCAAATGAACGAGGTTCAAACAAAACCATCTTCGTATCACTGGCAACCTTTGAAAATCCTTTATTCACAGGTGCTTCATAGTCACTAAGTCTTAGAGTCTCTTCTTCATCCAACTCTAATTCATCTTCATCGGCTGGTGCCATAAAATTCTTAATTTTATCAAATAGTCCCATGGTTAAATCCTCCAAACTACTCACATTATAACAAGAAAAACGAATGGTTACCCATTCGTTTACTTAATTCTTATTGTGCCGTTTCGAGAAGACCGTAGCCCCCATCGAGTCGTTTGTAGACAATAGAGATATGTTTGTCTTCTTCATCGGTATAGACAAAGAAATTATGACCCAACATCTCCATTTGCATGATCGCTTCATCTAAGCTCATTTCTTGAGCATGTATGGCTTTGGTTCTTACAACGGCTTCAGGATTTACTTGATCTTCTTGATCAATTTGATCGATAAATGCTTTCGCTAGTTTTTCTCGATGTTTGCGAGATAAACGTGTTTTCTGTTTACGTATTTGTTCTTCCAATTTGTCCATTGCGAGATCAATGGCTGTATAGTAATCTTCATGTTTAATCTCAGCGCGTAGTGTTCCAATTTTATTAAAGATGGTGACCTCTACTTTTAAGTCGCTGGGGTTCACTTTGACCGCGACATTGGCCTGAGTGTCCTCATCAATGAGGAAGTACTTTTCTAGAAAGGATAGTTTCTTTTGAGTACTTTGCATCATTGCTTCTGTAATCGTTAAATTCTTACCATGGATATGAAGTTTCATATAACTTCCTCCTTACTTAAAGTATACGCTTCATTAAGACGAAGATGAGTCTTTAAGCAAATATTTTTATATGCTAAAATGAAGTTAAACACGTCTTCTGACGTTTTTTTTATAGCTGTGCTTTTAAGAAATTTACAGCATTAAACCAGGTAATTTTTTCAACTTCAGTTTCATTAAAACCAGACTCTAATAATGCCTTGACTAGATTTTGAGACATGGTCGCATCTTCTAGGTCATGTGTCATGGCTTTACGTCCATATGCACCTTCAAGATAATCCATATAATCAAATCCGATCGCAATCTGATCGATCGAGCCTAGCATCTTATACCGTTGGGCATGTTGAGCTAAAGTTTTCGCATTTTGTAAAGCTTCCTCCGATGAAACGAATTTTCGGGCTGCGACTAAACCGATGAGTCCGCCTTGAGCCATCAAAGCTTTGACTTGTTGGTCTGTTAGATTACGTTCTACATTTGCCAAGACTCGGCTGTTAGAATGGGTCGCAATAACAGGTTTCTTTGAATACGCTAAGATATCCCAAAAGCTCTTCTCATTGGTATGAGAGACATCAATAATCATGTTCAAATCATTCATTTTGCAAATAGCTCTCTTACCTAAAGCAGTTAAACCTCGACTCGGATTACCATGGACACCTGTGGCCAATGCATTCTCATCATTCCAGGTAAGCGAAGCAATTCTTACCCCTTGATCATAGAGCCACTGAAGCGTCTCTTCAGGCTTTCGATGAATAAAGCACATGCCTTCAATTGTCATACACGCATTAATCTTGCTTGGATGCATATCCCCTTTTAAATAGGGCACACACAGATCTGCATTTAAACGGATTTCATCATGCAAAAAACCAACCATGGCTTGGGCATGTTTTAAATTCTCATGACCTTCAAAAAAACTAACCATCCCGACGCCCATTACTTCTCCGGATAGGAGTTTTGGTAAATGATGACCTCTAAGGACACCTTTTTGACCTTTTAGTCTACGGTTTAGGATGTCATAACCAATATCTGCATGTAAATCAAAGATGCGCATTTTATTCCCCTTCTAGATAAATGGGTCGATATGAAATCATCGGTCCCGGATTTGCGAATCCAGTTTCATAATCGCGATCTTGTAGGATTGAGATTAACGATGATGTTTTAAGGGATTGATTAAAGATTCCTTCCAAACTATATAAACACGCTTGAGCTCGTAAAACCCCTTTTTGGTATAGATCTATAAAGCTTTCATGGGTGCTAAGGTTTGGATCTGTTGGATGATTCCATGTTTGATGCGTTAAATTGAGGATGTCATGTTTTTCATCATTCTCACCTAAAATCATGTGACTAGAAAACTTCCAAGGTGTTTTCATTTGCTTCTCTAGAATTTTGATGAAAGGAAGCTTTGTTTGATGGGGATCAAAAAGAAGTTTAGAAACGGTATTCATACTTTGAAAACATTCAATATAAATGTCTTTCCCTAAGGAAACGTTATAAACCGCTGCTACAATAGCTTCATAAAAATCAGCAATAATATCCTGAGTTTCAGCCGTACTATATACCATTTCATAAGACTTCGTTTCACTGAGTTTATATTTCTTAACCTTTTGCACCATGAGTGTATCCAACATGGATTCAAAGCGATAGTGCCAATACTTAGTCGCACCTTTCATTTCACCTGTGTGAAAGTAGATATAGGGATGCGCACAGGAATCTAATGACCAATGCATTAAATGACCCGTGATAAAAACAGTTTGAATTTCTTGTTTATGGACATCACTTTCTAGTTGGATAAGTTCAATGGCTTTAAGATAAAAATCGTTAATTTTTGTTGAATGAATTTGATTGCCCACATGATAAACTTCTGAACATCGACTTTGATCTTGCCAGGGGAATGTGTGGTAATAGAAAATAAAATCAGGCCCACTGGATGCCATAGAAAAGACTTGAGGATATTTCTGCACCAATCGTTTTAAGTCTAAATTTTCTACAGTACTTAAGGCATCTTGCGCACATAAAGCATGGGTAATAATATTAGGCATATTAAGTCCTTCTTTCTATATAGTCTTCAACCATTCAAACACCTTCACCATGGCCAGTGTATCCATATGGCAATACGAAAGTAAAGCCTGACGCTTGGGTTCATCTGATTCATCGTCTTGTAGGGTACGATAATGCAAAACAGCATCGATACCATGACTAATCGCTAATTTCTCATAAGAAAGTTCAGGATCAATGGCTAGGACTAAATTCTTAAGTGAAAATGAACCTTTCATTTTGACATCATAGACTGTTCCACCCACAAAGACTTGAGCTAGATCGACAAACCGTGCGATAACTTGGTCCAATGCTTCTTTATAATGAGGAAATTGATCCCCTAAATGTTGAAGTCGTATGACTTCTGCACCAAAAGCATTATAGGCAAGAATCAGCCCTTCTTTGGGTAAACATTTAAGGAAAGATTGAATAAAGTCTTCTCGACAATCACCTTGTCCTAAGAATTCTTGATGAATTAATTTCCCGTCATCTAAACTATGCATCGAGAATTGAAAAGGTAAGACATCAAAAGGACGCATCCCTTCATAGGGTGGAATCCCGTAGGTGTCCCATTCGAAATCAACAAAACTTATCCGTTGACCTTCAAACTGCTTTAACCAATGCGTTAAACTGAGATGATCAACAAAACGCCCATTTAACTGATGGGCTTGGATTTGTGCATAATCCGATCGACTTAATGGATGGAGGGCATCGTCAACTTCAGGATTCTCTAAAACTTGACGCAATTTGTGCGATAAAACGTGTTCTGAAGACATCGCTTGCACCTGTTGAGGAAAACATTGCCCAAAGGATTCGCATTTATTTTGATAGGCACAGTCTTCCAATTGGTAGGGATATTCATCCATCGTCTTAATCCTATCCATCTGTAGGATATCTTCATGATAGGCTTGAATGCGTTTAGAAGAAATACTTAAAATGTCCCCTTGATCAAACCCACTGGGTTTAAGAAATCGCGAAGATAATTTAAAACATGCTTGGACATCCAAATCTTTTTGACGTCGATAATCTTTATCAAAATACATGACGATGACCTGGCTAGGTTTGATGTTATTTTTTTCAAGTACACTTAAAACCAATCCATAATAATTGCTATCCTCGATTTTGGGTAAAGATGCCATCGACGTGAAATATAAAGTAATCTCTTCTTGAGTATGATGGAGTGCAGATACTTTAACACGTAAACCTTCCGCTTCAAATCTTAAATTAAAAGCCCATTCATGTTGATTAAAGAGTTCTAAGCTATCTGTGCTTTGCATCCCACGAAAGCCATGAACAGCATCTTTGACCTGTAGTTTTTCGATTAATGCTTGTTGCATTGAAGAAATCATCTGCACAAACGCAAAATTGGCTGAACTTTCTTGATGTTGTTTTAACCAATATAAACGTGGACAATACCGATATTGTCTAAGATCTGAAATATGATGCATACTAAACTTCAAACGCTTGAAAAGGTTGATTGAAAGTTTGAGCCACAGCTAGATTGCATAAATGCCCAGCGTAGGTATTCACTGCACTGATCAAATCCTTATTTTTTTGACAAGCTAAGTCAAGTCCATTATCGGCCAATAAAAGACTATAATTCAACGTCGCATTGGTGAGCGCCATGGTTGAAGACATCGGCACAGCACCTGGCATATTGGCCACACAGTAATGAACAATCTCGTCTACTTTAAAGACAGGATCTGTATGAGTGGTCGCGTGGGTCGTTTCAAAACAGCCCCCTTGATCCACCGCAATATCAACCAGTATACTACCCGCTTTCATATGCTTTAAGTCGTCTTTTTTAATCAGATGAGGCGCTTTAGCACCAGTTACTAAAACAGCCCCAATCACCACATCGGTGGTGGGAAGTAAATTATGGATGGTTCCAGGGGTACTGTATAAGGTTTGAATTTCATTTCCGTATAAATGATCTAAGGCTTCTAGTCGATTTAAATTCTTATCTAAGATGGTTACATTCGCACCCATCCCAATAGCAATCTTAGCAGCATTACTCCCAGATACACCTGCCCCTAAAATCATCACGTTGGCTTTAGGTACGCCAGGAACACCGCCCAAGAGTAAGCCTTTTCCACCCATTGGTTTCTCTAAATATTTAGCTGCTTCTTGAACACTCAAACGACCTGCAATTTCACTCATTGGTTTAAGCAGTGGAAGTTGTCCATCCACGACTAAAGTTTCATACGCAAGTGAGGTCATCTTAGACTCTAATAAGGCTTGAGTCAGACTTTCCTCAGCAGCTAAATGAAGATAGGTAAACAGGACTAATCCTTCTCTAAAATAAGGATATTCACTGTGAAGGGGTTCTTTAACTTTAATCAGGAGTTGTGCTTGTTTCCAGATGTCAGAGGCTTGTTCCACCATGGTCGCCCCCATCTTTTGGTATTCTTCATCTAAGAAGCCTGAACCAAAGCCTGCACCCTTTTCAATCAGTACAGTATGCCCATGATCAATAAAACTTCTAACATGGCTTGGAATGAGGCCTACACGATATTCTTGAGTCTTAATTTCTTTTACACATCCAACAATCATCTTCACATCCTCCATATCATTATAATTCTAACACCAAGCGTCCCTCTCAAAAAAAAAGAATGACACATTTGTCATCCTTCAAATAAAATACATACAGCTTCAAATGCTTTAACGTCTTTTTGTAGACAAGTAAGTTCACCTGATTCTAAGTGACGACCATACAGTGTTAAGGTATCACTGTCCAAATTACCGACAACCAGATAACGATCATCTAGGCTCAGATTAAAGTCTCGAGGTTGTACACCATAAGTTGGAATATTCTGAACCCATTCAACTTTTTCTCCCAGTAGTTTAAACACTGTGATTGAATCATGGGCACGGTTAGACACATAAATATGCTTTGCATCCTTCGACATCCGAATGGCTGCTCCCCAACTTGGCGTTGTTACCCCTTGAGGTAAGGTGGAAATGCTTTGGATGAGTTCAGTTCCTTGTGAAGTACGTTTTATCACCAGAAGTTCAGAACTTAGTTCAGTAAAGACATACACCAAAGGAAGCGTAGGATGGGTCACCACATGTCTTGGTCCTGATTTAGAGCTTGCATGATAGGTATGCGCTAAGATCAGTTCATCTTGAACAACTTTAAAAAAATAGACTTTATCTAAACCTAAATCACACACAATGACTTCATCTAGACTCGGGGCATATTGAATATAATGCGCTTTAGACCCCTCTCCAAAACTAATTTTTTGAACATCCTTCAAACCATTTACTTCATCGAAACGATAACTATTAACGCGACCCCCATGATAATTCGCACTGTAGATTAAATGATGTTTGGGATCGACACTGACATAACACGGAGGTGCGCCTGCTTCAACCACTTGATTAATTACTTGTCCCTGTCTCAAAGCAACAATCCCGCCATTAGTCCCCTCTTTAACCACTGAAAATAAAACAGCATTTGACTCCGCTAAGAAAGTCGGATTATCCACTTTGGCAATACACTTCAAGTTTTGAATTTGATGATCGATGATCTCTGCTTGATAGATCCCTTCACTGCCTTTTTTTGTATAGGTCCCAATTTTGAATTTCATATGAATTCCTCACTGTTATGTATCATACGTATACAATGCCTAAGAATTCAAGTCTTCTACCCAATTAAAAACGGGATTTCTCCCGTTTTAATCTTATTTATTCTTTAAAGCAGCATGCGCCGCAGCTAAGCGTGCAATAGGAACTCTAAAGGGTGAGCAAGACACATAATTTAAGCCTGCGCGATGACAGAATTCAATTGAACTTGGATCTCCACCATGTTCGCCACAAATACCAAGTTTGATATCTGGACGTGCTTGTTTACCTAAGTTGACAGCCATTTGAACCAATTTGCCGACACCATTTTGGTCTAGACGAGCAAATGGGTCTTGTTCATAGATTTTTTTGTCATAGTAATGATTGAGGAAAGCACCTGCATCATCACGGCTAAAGCCAAAGGTCATCTGGGTTAAATCATTGGTTCCAAATGAGAAGAATTCTGCTTCATCAGCAATTTCATCTGCCAACAAAGCCGCTCTTGGAATTTCAATCATGGTTCCTACCATATATTCAATTTTGATGTCGCTTTTAGCAATTAAAGCATCTGCAGTTCTTACCACAATGTCTTTAACATATTTTAATTCTTTCACATCTCCAACCAGTGGAATCATAATTTCAGGTTTGATTTTCCATTCTGGATGTTTACGGGTGACATTGATGGCTGCTTCAATAACAGCTTGGGTTTGCATTTCAGCGATTTCTGGGTATGAAACAGCTAAACGACATCCACGATGTCCCATCATTGGGTTAAATTCATGCAGGCTAGAAATAATGGATTTAAGTTCAACAACATCCAATTTCATTTCTTGAGCTAAGTTAACAATATCTGCTTCTTCAGTGGGTAAGAACTCATGTAACGGTGGATCCAAATAACGAATCGTAACTGGTCTAAATTGCATGGCCATATAGATGCCTTCAAAGTCACTTCTTTGCATTGGTAATAATTTTGCCAAAGCAGTCCGACGTTGTTCTTCATTCTTAGAAACAATCATTTCACGCATCGCTTGGATACGTTCGCCTTCAAAGAACATATGTTCAGTACGGGTTAAGCCAATCCCTTCTGCCCCAAATTCAACTGCTTGCTGGGCATCTTTTGGCGTATCCGCATTGGTACGTACTTTTAAGGTTCTAAATTCATCTGCCCACGCCATCAAGACTTCAAAGTCTCCCGTAATGGAAGCAGGTACTGTAGAAATAGCTTCCCCATAAATATTCCCGGTAGATCCATCTAAGGATAAAGCATCCCCTTCACGGTATGTTTTTCCTCCTAAAGTAAAGGATTTATCAGAGGTAAACTTAATATCACCACAACCAGACACACAACAGGTTCCCATCCCACGAGCGACAACAGCTGCATGGGAGGTCATCCCTCCACGTGCGGTTAAAATGCCTTGGGATACATGCATTCCTTCAATGTCTTCAGGCGATGTTTCTAAACGAACTAAGATAACTTTTTCTCCACGTGCTTTCCAAGCCACTGCATCCGCAGCCGTAAAGACGACTTTACCACTGGCAGCTCCTGGAGAGGCAGGCAATGCTTTTCCAATCACCTGAGCCGCTTTTAAGGCTTTTGTGTCAAACTGAGGATGAAGCAGTGCATCTAATTGTTTTGGATCTACTTGTAGAATTGCTTCTTCTTTAGAAATCATGCCTTCATTGACTAAATCGACGGCAATCTTTAAAGCAGCTGCGGCTGTCCGTTTACCATTGCGGGTTTGAAGCATGTAGAGTTTGCCATTTTCGATGGTAAATTCCATGTCTTGCATATCCCGATAATGGTCTTCAAGTTTGTCACAAATTTCGACGAATTCATCGTAAGCATGCGGCATTACATTTTTGAGCTGATCGATGGTATTGGGCGTACGAATCCCTGCAACCACATCTTCACCTTGGGCATTCATCAAGAATTCACCCATTAGTTTACGTTCACCTGTGGAAGGATCACGGGTAAAGGCTACCCCTGTTCCTGAATCGTCACCTGTGTTCCCAAACACCATTGATTGAACGTTAACGGCAGTTCCCCAATCATTTGGGATTTCATTCATCCGACGATAATAAATCGCGCGTGGGTTATTCCAAGAACGGAAGACCGCTTTAACGGCTTCAATGAGTTGAATTTTTGGATCTTGAGGGAAATCGGACCCCAAATTCTTTTTATAGAAAGCTTTGAATTTATGAACCATTTCTTTTAAATCATCTGCTGAAAATTCTGTATCTAATTTAATGCCTTTTTCTTCTTTCATTTCGTCAATGATTTCTTCAAAACGTTTCTTGGAAATCTCCATGACAACATCTGAAAACATTTGAACAAAACGGCGGTATGAATCATAGGCAAAGCGTGGGTTATTGGTAAGTTTCGCAACCACTTCAACCACATCATCCGTCATCCCTAGATTTAGAATCGTATCCATCATTCCAGGCATGGAAGCCCGTGAACCAGAACGAACTGAAACCAAGAGTGGATTACGAGTATCCCCAAAACCTTTTTTTGTAATGTTTTCTAAGTGTGCGATGTATTCGAAAATTTCTTTTTCGATCTCTGAATGAATCTGTTCCCCATCATCGTAATAACGGGTACAAGCTTCAGTCGTAACGGTGAATCCTTGAGGGACAGGCATGCCTAACATGGTCATTTCTGCCAGGTTTGCACCTTTTCCACCCAGTAGGTTTTTCATTTTTCCGCTACCTTCAGAGAACAAATATACATATTTATGACTCATATGTCCTCCAACGCTTATAGCGCTTACATTATACTAAATAACTGCCCTTTAAACTAGTTTTTTTAGTTCACTTTCTGTTAATTCAAATTGACGTTTATATTCTTCATACTTATGCTTTTCTTCATCTAACTTAGCTTGTGGAGCTTTAGAGGTAAAGCGTTCATTTTGAAGCATGGATTGACTCCGACTGATTTCAGCTTCTAAACGTCCCTTCTCTTTGGTTAATCTAAGAATTTCTGCTTCTTTATCCACCAGTTGAGCTCGTTCAATGGCAAGTGTTCCGCCCAAGACAGGTCGTGTTAAGACATCTTGATGCAAAGTTGATACAACGTGTGTTTTAACCATCTTCTCTAAACTCTCTTTGAAGAGTTTTCCTAAGTCAAAAGATAATGTGATGTTCAAGGGGATACTCGGTTTAATATTATATTCCATTCTAAGTGATCTGATTTCACTGATGATGGAAATGAGTTGACCCACTTCTTTCAAACTGTCTTCTGCATTGAATCCATAGGCACTTGGCCATGTTTGAATACAGAGTGCAGATGTATCAAAGGCCCCATAGATTTTCTCAGTCACAAAAGGCATGGTTGGATGGGATAATTTTAAAATCCCTTTTAAAACAGAAACTAAAGTTTGACGTGAAGCTTCAACGATATCAAGATCACTCGAGTTTAGATTTGTCTTAGAGAGTTCAATGTACCAAGAACAATAATCATCCCAGATAAATTCATAAAGAAAACTACCTGCTAGAGCAAAATCAAATTTTTCCATCGCCGAGGTCACTTTATCTAAGGTCTCATCAAATCGACCTAATATCCATAAATCTACTGGAGATAGGCTTAAATCAGCTAAAGGTTTTTCAATAAACGTCTCAGGGAGATTCATCAAAACAAAGCGTGACGCATTCCATAGTTTATTGATAAAGTTCCAAGCTGCTTCGACTTTCTCTGTTGAATAACGCAAATCAAGTCCTGGGGCTGAATTGGTGGTTAAAAAGAAGCGTAAAGCATCGGTTCCATAGGTATCAATAACGTCCATGGGGTCAACTCCATTGCCCAAAGATTTGCTCATCTTGCGACCTTCACTATCACGAATCAATCCATGGATTAAGACATGGTTGAATGGTTTATCCTGCATAAATTCTATCGACTGGAAAATCATACGGGAAACCCAAAAGAAAATAATGTCGTAACCTGTGACCAACACTGAGGTTGGGAAATAACGCTCTAAATCGCTTGTTTTTTCTGGCCACCCTAAGGTACTAAATGGCCATAAAGCACTGGAGAACCATGTGTCCAAGACATCTTCATCTTGAATCCATCCATCTCCAGGACATGTCTCTTGGACTTTTAATTCTTCACCTTTATACCAAGCTGGGATGCGATGGCCCCACCAAATTTGACGAGAAATACACCAATCTTGGATACTATCCATCCAATTCGTTAAAATACTTTCAAAACGCTCAGGTACAAATTCAACCTTCTTATCACCCTCTTTTTGCCAGTCTAGAACTTGTTGAGCCAAAGGTTCCATCTTCACAAACCATTGAGGCATGACCATAACTTCAACCACCGCATCGGTTCTCTCTGAGTGGCCTACTTCATGCGCATGATCTTCAACTTTCGTGATCAAACCTTGAGCCATTAACTTTTCTGCAATCTTCTTTCGTCCTTCTTCACGTGTCATGCCTTCAAACTCAAGGGCATTCGCATTTAAAGTTCCATCTGGAAGAATAGACTCTCGTACTTCAAGATTATTTTTAATGAGGATTTCAAAATCGCCATTGCCATGGGCAGAACATTTCATAATCCCTGTCCCAAAGTCCATATCAATGTATTCATCCGCAATAATGGGAACAGCTTCTTGTCGAAACGGGGTAATGACTTTCTTCCCTAATAAATGGATGTAACGCTCATCTTTTGGATGCACCACAACCGCTGTATCGGACGCTAAGGTTTCAAGACGTGTGGTGGCAATTTCTAAGTAGTCGTCTGAGTCTTCAAACTTATACTTGAGGTAATACATCTTACCCATTTCAGTCTTATAAATAACTTCAATATTACTGAGGGCTGTTTTGGCGACAGGATCCCAGTTTATTGGTTTTGTACCTCGATAGACTAAACCTTTTTGAAATAAGTCAATAAAGACCTTATTGACGGCTTGATTGAGTCCATCATCTAAGGTGAATCGTTCACGACTATAATCCAAAGATAAACCCATCTTCGCCCATTGTGAACGAATAAAATCTGCATACTCTTCCTTCCAAGCCCAGGCTTGTTCTAAAAAGGCTTCACGACCGATGGTATATCGTGAGATCCCTTGTTCTTTAAGACGTGCATCAACTTTAGCTTGGGTTGCAAGGCCCGCATGATCCATCCCGGGGAGCCACAACATATCATAGCCTTGCATCCGTTTAAAACGTGCAATGATGTCTTGTAAAGAGACATCCCAAGCATGACCTAAATGCAATTTACCAGTCACATTAGGCGGTGGAATTACAATGGTAAAAGGTGGTTTAGAAGCATCCCCTGCTTTAAAGTATTCAGCTTTAACCCATTGATCATACACACCGTTCTCGACTGATTTAAAATCATACTTTTGATCTAAGATATTTTTCATACTGCTCCTTCGTATAGAAATTTTTCACAATTTCATCGCTTACCAATAATCCATAATACAGATAGTCAGCGCGATGACCATCCCGTTCAATTTTACGTTGTCTAAATCTTCCCTCTGTTTTAAATCCTGCTTTTTCTATGACCTTAGCCGACCCTACATTGTCTGCACAATGATTAATCTCTAAACGATAGAAACCACAGTAATTGAAACATACGGAAACCAACATCTGCAAGGCTTCTGAGACAATGCCTTTTCCCCAATAATCTTGGTGGAGCACATAGCCAATAACACCTACATCGCCAAAATGCACCGTATGGACATCAATGGTCCCAATCATCTGTTGATTTTCCTTGAACACAATCGCATACGCTTCAGGTATTCCTTTATCAAGACGAGTCAGGAAATTGTCTCGAATGGATTGTTGGCTTTGTTCGACACTTGTATGGGGTTCCCACCATAGATATTTTAAGACTTCAGGATTTGAAGCATACTTAAACATATCTTTGGCATCTTCTACCTGAATAGGTCTTAAAATAATCCGATCAGATTTAAGTCTTGGCATCTGTGTTTTCAACATATTTCTCCTTCAATAAAAAAACGCCCTATCAAGGACGTTAAACAACGTGGTACCACCTTAGTTTCACATAACATGTGCTCTAACCGATAACGGCGGATCCGAGATAACTTACCATCAATTTTCAGTTATCTAACTCACAGAGGACAGCTCTCATATCACCAGGTTTTGTCACATCTTCCCAAAACTTTCTGAACTGGTTAACTATGAAGCACTTCTGATCTTAGTCTTGAGATAAGTATAAATAAGATTATGCCCATCGTCAATCAAACATCAAAGTTTTGATCATGGATAGAATACTCGCATCCACAATATTCCTGGCGATACATCCCCAATGACTTCGCTGTATTCATCGCAAAATCAATTCCCTTTGCCTTTTTAAAATCAGAAAAGAAATACTTTAAATTCGGATATCCACTGGCTAACCGTTTCGCAATTTCATTGATTCTATCTGAATTCTTCTGTCTAGAGATGGTCATCACGGTGGTCACATACTCAAAATGGTGATTAGAGGCATAGTGTAATGCCTGATTAATTCTAAGTGAATAACACATCCCACATCTTAAACTACCCTCTTTATCCTTCGCTCTTTTCTCTAAGAATACAGACTTATAAGATTCGTAATCATAAGGTTCATCGATGATTTGAATGTGGGTTTGATGTTTAAGATTAAACGCTTCTACATACTGTTTAAGTTCATGTAATCTTAGGGTGTATTCTTCTTGTGGATAGATATTTGAATTGTTGTAGTAAAGGGTGATGTCAAAGATCTCATAGAGATACTCTAAAGGCCAAGAATTGCACACAGCACAACAGCTTTGCATTAATAATTTAGGTCGATTGGATAATTTCTTGAGTGCTTCAATTTCTTGAATTTCCCATTGATGGAGATTTTGAGGTTTTTTCATAAAATTAACATCGCATCGCCAAATGAAAAGAATCGGTAGTGTTCTTGGATGGCTTCATGATACGCACGTAGAATAAATTCTCGATTGGCAAAAGCACTCACCAACATTACCAACGTACTTTTGGGTAAATGAAAATTAGTAATGATGGCATTCACTGCTTTAAAGGAATATCCAGGTGAAATAAAGATGGATGTACTCGACATCTCTGCGACAAACTTTCCATGTTTTTGCATCTGACTTTCCAGTGTTCTCACACTGGTCGTTCCAACTGCAATGATTCTTCGTTTTTCATGAATGGCTAGATTAAGTCTTGAGGCGGATTCTATAGAAACGTCATAGACTTCTTCATGCATCTTATGATCAGATAACTCATCTGCATCGACAGGTTTAAATGTGCCTAAACCTACATGTAAGGTAATCTTAACAAGCTCTACACCCATCGCCTCAATCTGTGCCAATAACTCTGGGGTAAAGTGTAAACCTGCGGTTGGGGCAGCAGCACTGCCTAGATTTTTCGCATACACGGTTTGGTAACGCTCAGGATTCTCCAATTGTTCTTTTATATAAGGTGGGAGTGGAATATGGCCTAATTCATTTAGAAGTTCTAGAAATATTCCTTCACTTAAAATCTTAAACAGTCTTAAACCAAGATCTAGAATCTCTACACATTCAAATCTCAATTTACCTTCACCAAATTGAACAATAGTTCCCACTCTAACAACTTTAGCATTTCGGACCATACACTCAACTTGTCCATCCATAATCTTGAGAATTAAAATCTCGACATGGGCTAACGTACCTTCTTTTACTCCAAACAATCGAGCAGGAAGTACTCTAGATTCATTCACAACTAAAACATCCCCTGCTTTTAAATAGGAAGTTATGTCTTTAAAATGACGATGATCAATGCTTTCATCTTTTCGATTTAGTACTAAAAGACGCGAACTACTTCGATCGCTGAGTGGGTGTTGGGCAATGAGGGATTGCGGTAATTCAAAATTAAAATCTTGTGTTTTCATTTAGAATCCTTTGGAATCAACACTGTTCAAACCATGTTTTATAAAATAAGCTTCTTTAAAATCTAGAAAACGATCTTCTTGAATGGCACGTCGAACTTCTTCCGTAAGCTGAATCAAAAAACGTAGATTATGAATGGATAATAAGCGTTGACCTAAGCCTTCATCACAGCGAATTAAATGTCTTAAGTATGCTCTAGAATAATTCTTGCAGGTGTAACAATCACAGTGTTCATCGATGGGTCTAAAGTCTTTCTCATTCTTTGCGTTACGAATATTAAGTCGTCCTTCAGAGGTCATCAAAGTTCCGTGTCTTGCAATGCGTGTAGGTAAGACACAATCAAACATGTCTACCCCTCTTAATACCCCTTCTAAGATCGCATCCGTGGAGCCTACGCCCATCAGATATCTTGGTTTTTCCCAGGGTAAATACTTAATCGCATAATCGACCATTTTATAGAGTGTTTCTTTACTTTCGCCTACAGAGGTTCCCCCAATTGAATAGCCAGGAAAATCCATCTTGACCAAGGCTTGAGCACAATGGGCTCTTAAGTCTTCAAATTCTCCACCTTGGACAATCCCAAACAACATTTGATGCTCATTGGCATGAGCTTCCTTACCTCTTTGTGCCCATCGAAGGGTTCGTTCAACCGAATGTTTCATATAGGCATGGGTACTGGGATAGGGTGGACATTCATCAAAACTCATGATGATATCCGCGCCTAAATCATTTTGGATTTGGATGGCTTTCTCAGGCGATAAGAATAAAGCATCCCCATTGAGATGATTCTTGAAATGTACCCCTTCTTCACCAATCTTACGTTGATCGGCCAGTGAAAAGACTTGAAAGCCCCCAGAATCCGTTAGAATAGGTCCATCATAATTCATAAACCGATGAAGTCCACCTGCTGCCTTCACCACGTCTTCACCGGGTCTTAACCATAAGTGATAGGTGTTGGATAAAATGACCCCACTGTTCATCGCTTTGAGTTCTTCTGGAGAGACAAACTTAACGGTTGCTAATGTGCCCACTGGCATAAACATCGGCGTTAAAACATCTCCATGGGGAGTATGTAGAATTCCGGTTCGTGCGCCGGATTGTTTACAAGTATGCGTAACTTCAAAAGAGAATTTGTTCATAGGCTTCCTCAACGATTAAATTATCGTTTAACTGACACTTTTATTCAAGAAAAAGCATAAGGTTTCCCTTATGCTTGTTCAAGATCTCTGGCTGCACGTTGTGCATTTTTTCGTTCAATAGAAGACAAATAACGCTTACGTAAACGAATCGCATCGGGTGTAACTTCAACCAATTCATCATCATTGATGAATTCAACTGCATACTCTAAAGTCAATTGACGATGGGGGACTAGACGCATGGCTTCATCCGCACCAGACGAACGAACAGCAGTAGCCTTTTTATTCTTCGTAGGATTGACTTCCATATCTAAATCACGTGAACTCATACCGACAATCATACCGGTATAGACTTCTGTTTGTGGGCCAATAAAGAATGAACCGCGTTCTTGAAGATAGAAGATGGAATAGGTCATTGCAATGCCATTCTCAGTTGAAATCATCGACCCTAAAGAGCGCTGTGGAAGTTCTCCAACAAAGTCGGTATACCCTGCAAATTGACGCACCAAGGTTCCTTCGCCACGGGTATCATTGATGAATTCTGTTCGATACCCAATCAAGGCACGCGTTGGTACTTCCCACACTAAGGTAATATACCCATTTTTTTCATCTAAGGTTTTCATCTGAGCTTTTCTTAAGTTGAGCTTTGAAATAACAACGCCACTATACTCTTGAGGAACGGTTGTAATGACTTCTTCTAAAGGTTCCATTTTTTTACCATCGATGTAACGATAGATAACTTCTGGTTTAGAAACAGCCAATTCATAGCCTTCACGACGCATATTTTCAATCAATATGGTTAAATGCAATTCACCCCGACCTGAGACTTTAAAACGATCGGTACTATCCATCATTTCAACTTTTAAACCAACATTGACTTCAAGTTCTTTCAAAAGACGTTCACGAATGTTTCGTGAGGTAACATATTTACCAGACTTCCCAGCAAACGGAGAAGAATTAACAAGAAACATCATCGATAAGGTAGGTTGTTCAATCGAAATCATTGGAAGTGGTTCTATCTTATTCGGATCACACAAGGTATCTCCAATTGAAATATCTTGAATACCCCCGACGATAACAATGTCACCACTATGGGCAATCAGAACTGGGACTCTCTTTAAACCTTCATAAATGAAGAGTTGGGTAATGGTATGTCTTAAGGTTGATGAACCACGGGCTACAATTAGTGATTGTCCTACTTTTAAAGTTCCACGATATAAACGGCCAATCCCTAAACGACCAATATATTCATCATAAGCCAATGAACTCACTTGAACTTGAGTAGGTTCTTCATCACGATCAGGGTATAAACCCGCATGATGAATAATGGTTTGAAACAAAGGTTCTAAACCATTATCAGGATCACTCATATTCTTTTTGACAATTCCTTGACGGGCAATACCGTATAAAATTGGAAAATCCAATTGATCATCCGTAGCTTCCAATGACAAAAATAGATCATAAACCAAATCAACCACTTCTTCTGCGCGTTGATCTGCTTTATCAATTTTATTAATAAGTAAAATTGGTTTTAAGCCTAATTCTAAGGATTTAGATAAGACAAAGCGGGTTTGTGGCATCGGTCCTTCACTGGAATCGACTAAAAGAATAACGGTATCAACCGTGCGAATAATGCGTTCAACTTCTGAAGAGAAATCAGCATGGCCTGGGGTATCGACGATATTTATCTTGACGCCTTCATGAGCGACTGAACAGTTTTTAGAATAGATGGTAATCCCACGTTCTCTTTCAAGTGCATTAGAGTCCATAACTTGTTCAACAAGGACCTCGTTGGATCTAAAAACACCGGATTGTTGCAAAAACGCATCGACCAATGTACTCTTTCCAGCATCGACATGGGCGATGACGGCTATGTTAATAATTTTCTGTTCTCTCATAAAAACCTCGCTAACCTGTGTATTTTATCATACTTTAGTGAAATACCTGACATTATATTGTCTAAATTTTTCACCTTGCTTTCACACAGTAAAGTTAAAACTTGCTTATACTTTAAGTAGGGCAAGACAGAAGCCTTAATCGATAATCACGTTGTACTCTTCATATCCCTCCAATCTATATGCCAACGAGATTTATCACATTCCTTATATTAAAAGCGAGATTCCTCGCTTTTAATATGCTCATTTCGATATAATATGACCATGTCCATCGAACTTAAGCTGACCCAGTGGTATCAAAAAGCTCATCGCACTCTCCCTTTTAGAGTGAATCAGGATCCCTATCGGATTTGGATCAGTGAAATCATGGCTCAACAAACCCAAATTGATACTCTACTTCCCTATTATGAAAGATGGATGCTTAAGTATCCTGATTTAAAACAATTAAGCCAAGCACCGATTGCTGAACTCTTAAAATGTTGGGAAGGTTTAGGGTATTATTCACGGGTCCGAAATATCCATCAAGCCGCTCAAGAAATCCAACTCAATTATCAAGGAATTTTCCCTTCTAATTTAGCTCAAATACGATCCTTACCCGGTATTGGACCCTATACGGCCAGTGCCATTGCCTCCATCTGTTTTGAAACCAAAACAGCCGCGATTGACGGAAATGTTAAGCGTGTTATGAGTCGACTCTTCTTATGGGATGAATCCCTCCTAAAAGCTGAATTTACACAAAAAATAACTACTACGATTGAAACCTGGATGTTGACACAACAACCTTCAATCCTGACCCAAGCACTGATGGAATTAGGAGCTTTAGTGTGCAATAAACAAGCAAAATGCTTAGAGTGTCCCCTTCAAAATGACTGTCTAGCCCAGCAAACGCATCAAGTTCATCTTTACCCTTCTGTAAAAGAAAAATTAGCAAAAAAGATTGAGCACATCGAAGTTATCTATTTGATGAATAAACAACATGAAATTGCCCTTACCTTAGATCATTCAGATGCGTTAATGAAAGGTTATTATCGTTTCCCAACACTAAAGCAAGTCGATATCTCTTTGCTTACATTAAAAAAAGAAAGTCAAATCACCCATGTGTTTACTCATAAGCTATGGGAAGTTACTTTCTTTTCAGCTCAAACTGATCTAGACTATCCTGAATTTAAATGGATCTCAAAATCAAACCTAAATGATATTCCTATCATTACTTTACATCGTAAATTTTTACAATCTAAACCGCTTTAGATTAAGTTTAAATGCTTCAATCTCTTGAAAAGCTTCATCTGCCTTTTTATACCCCAAATCAATGGCTTCTTTACCCTTCTTAAAGGAGAAGATACCAATCCCTTTATGGTAAATATTTAGGTTGTAATCTGATAGCGCAATACTGGTTCTGATCATATCCGAATTGGTGACATCAAAGATCCGTTTTGCGATGTCACTCACTTTTTTAGTTTCTTTATATTCAGTCATATTCTCCATAGAAATCGAGAAAATCTTTTCAAATCCAATTTGGCGCATTGGTTGGACAGGGAGATTCATCAAGACCCCGCCATCCACCAATTGCATACCTTTATAGTCCATCGTATCAAAGACCATGGGAAATGCACATGAAGCTTGTAAAGCATCCACCAAAGCAAAATCATCGATGACTTTTTCAAAAGGACGTTTCTTAAACGCTTTCTTGCGGTTGGTAAAGATAACCAATGAACCTGAAATAAGATCGACAGATATGATGACCAAAGGTACTTTGACGTCTTTAATATGGGTTATACCAATATCATCGAGTTCTTTTTGGATGATTTCAATAAATTGTTTAGGTTGTATAAGTCCTGTAGCTTCTCTTCTTAACAATGGAAGCACTTGCGTGGTTGAAGGATTGAGTAAGTTTCGATCCACAATTTCCTTCTCAAGTCTTAGAAGTCTTTCTTCAATCTGTTGCGGACTTTGACCAAGTGCCGCAAAGGTCGCAATGATCGAGCCCATACTGGTTCCTGCATAGCCATCAATTCTGATGTTGGCTTCTTTAAGTCGCTTTAAAACACCTATTTGAACATAGGACTTGATGCCTCCACCACTCAAAACCAAACCTACAGTTTTTTCTAACATGTTACCTACCCTTTATTCTCATAGGAAACTTCATTTTCTTCAAGCCAAACCTGTTGATCTTTCGCTAAAAGTTCATCACTGGCCAGCGGTCCTCTAGAATTTGCTGGATAGGGATGTAGGACATAGCTCCCCAGTCGTTTCGCATCTTCAATGGCTTGGCCAAACTTCCATCCTAACTCAACCATTTCCCATGGGGTAAACAGACTATTATCGTGATTAAAAGCATCATCAAGTAATTTTTCATAGGCTTCAGGGGTATTGATACGATTTTCTAAGATACAGGACTGACAAAAATCCATTTTAACCGAAGTAATGGTATTCAATGTGCCTGGTTTCTTCGCATTAAACTCAAGACTAACACCTTCATCGGGTTGAATTTTGATGGTTAGAACTTCTTTTTGTTCGGTTACATATAAATTCGACTGTGCAGGTTTAAATATGACTTTAATATACGTTGCTTTATGATTGAGTCGTTTACCCGTTCTTAAAAATAGTGGGACATCTTTCAAAGGTCCTTTACTTAAGGATGCTTTAAGCGCTGCATAGGTTTCGACTTGAGAATGTGGATCTACCTTATCTTCTTGAGTATAACCCAACATCGTTTGATTTTGAGTATATTGACCTAAAATTAGGTCTTGAAGGGTTAAACTTTTAAGTACTTTGAGTTGTTCAACCAGCAAGTCTTGAGCATTTAACGCATAGGGTTGTTCCATGACGACATAGGATAAAATCTGAATCAGATGATTTTGAACCATATCTTTCATGGCACCTGCAAGTTCATAGTAGGAACCTCGAGTCTCAACCCCAACGGTTTCAGCGGCCGTAATTTGAATAGATTCAATGTGATGATTATCCCACACCCCTTCAAACAAACGATTTGTGAAGCGGATCGCTAAGATATTTTGAATCATTTCCTTGCCTAAATAATGATCGATGTGGTAAAGAAACTCAGACCCAAAGATGGCACTCAATCGATGATTTACAGTTTGTGCATGTTCAAGGGAGTCTCCAAAAGGTTTCTCAAGAATGACGCGATGGTGATTCGATTTGAGTAATCCTGAGCTCTGTAACCCTAGTCCGATGGTTTCAAAATAACTGGGTGCTACCGCAAAATAATAAAGATTATCTAAACCTTCAGGATATTTCATTAAAGCTTGATACGCTTCAACTTGGGTAAACTCAAGTTGTATATAGCGAACATGTTGGATGAATCGTTGATAGACCTGTTCATCAAACTTAAAACGGGATTGTTTCTCAATCCAAGGTTTTGCGAATTCAAGATAGGCTTGAGTACGATACGCTTTACGTCCGATACAGCGAATCTCAAAATCATCTGCTAAAAGTCCACGGTGTTGTAAGTGATACAAAGCAGGTAATAGCTTACGGTACGTTAAATCCCCTGTAGACCCAAAAATGGTGAAAATTAAGGAAACTGGATTCATACGTTGCCCCAGTGGTCAAAGTGAAAGAAACCTTCTCGATCCAACCGTTCATAGGTATGTGCCCCAAAATAATCACGTTGAGCCTGAATCAGATTGGTCGATAAATTTGGACTTCTAAAGGCATCATAATAACTCAAAGCTGAACTTAAAACCATCAGTGGAACCCCTTGAAGTGCTGAAATAGCAACAACTTCACGTAAGGATTGAATGGAACGATGTGCGATTTCACTGAAATAAGGTTCTAGGAGTAAATGATCAAGGTTTGGATTGTTTTCATAGGCTTCAGCAATGCGATTTAGGAATTGAGCACGAATGATGCACCCTCCTCTAAAGAGTTTCGCAATGGCTTTAAAATCTAACTCCCACGCATGTTCTATAGCCGCTACTTTTAATAAAGCAAAACCTTGAGCATACGATATGATTTTAGCCAAATAAAGGGCTTCTTTAACTTTATTTACCAAATTAGCATCTAATGCTTGATCAAAAGTTCTAGCCTCTAATAAGTGAGAAGCTTTTAATCTTAAGCTGCGATCAGAGGAAATAAATCGAGCATACACTGCTTGTGTAATGACGGACGTATTAACCCCTAAATCCATAGATTCTTTGGACGTCCAAATCCCAGTGCCTTTTTGACCTGCTGTATCCTTAATGACATCAATCAGATCTTTCTCACTTAAGTCATCTTTCGTTTTAAAAATATCACGGGTAATCTCAATGAGATAACTATTAAGTTCACCTTCATTCCACTGTGTAAAAATATCAGCGAGTTGTGTATTACTCATTTTCCCGATATTCTTTAGCACTGAATAAGCTTCAGCGATGAGTTGCATGTCACCATATTCAATTCCATTGTGAACCATTTTAACGTAGTGCCCTGCCCCATCTGTCCCAATATAGGATGTACAGGCTTCGCCTTCTGCTTTCGCTGCAATGGCTTCTAAAATAGGTTTGAGCGCTTGATGGGCTTCAACACTACCCCCAGGCATAATGGCAGGCCCTCTACGCGCCCCTTCTTCACCCCCAGAAACACCCATCCCAACAAAATTTAAGCCGATAGCCTTATAAGCTGCTTCACGACGAATAGAATCTAAATAGAATGAATTCCCTGCATCGACCACAATATCTCCCTTGCTTAATAAAGGCGCTAATTTATCTAAGAAAGTATCCACAGCTTGACCTGCTTTAACCATTAATATAATTTTACGAGGGGTCTTGAGTTCACTCACTAAAGCTTCTAAAGAAAGAACCCCGAAGAGTCTAGGGTGTTTATTTTGATCTATTACTGCCTGCATGACCTCTGTCGTACGATTATAAATCACCGTATCATAACCATGATCTGCAATGTTTAACGCTAAATTCTTCCCCATAACTGCCATTCCAATGACCGCAATATCTTTTAACATCTTGTGTGTCCTCTTCTTTTATTATCGTCTTCATTCTAAACCATCCACCTCTAAGATAAAAGAAGACTGATTATTAAATCAAAAGATTAAAAACCGTCTCATGGTACAATAATCAAGGTTTAGGAGGACGTATGATTGAAACTTTAGCCATCACTTTAAAGATTAGTCTTCCCGTCTTTGCCTATCTCATCCTAGGCATTCTCATTAAACAAACTAAACTTGTTCCCACTCTTTTATGGAAATATTTAGGACAATCAGTCTATTTTCTATTTATACCCATTCTACTCTTTACAAGTCTATATACCGCTAACTTAAGCCAAGCCTTTAATCCTCAGTTACTCATATTTGGGATTACAGGCATGCTTGCCTTAATTTTGCTGAGTATGAGGATTATCAAAGTTCTTAATCTTCCTCTACAGCAAAGACCCGTCATTGTTCAAGCTGTGTATCGTTCCAACATTACCATGATTGCTCTTCCCGTTTTGATGCGAATGTATCCCAGTGATGAAGTCGCTCAATTAAGTATCTTTGTGGTACTCATGGTTCCATTCTTTAATCTAGCGGCCATTTTACTCTATAAAATCTATCGTAAAGATCCTTTAGAGCCTTTATCTATCGTGCTGGATGTCCTTAAAAACCCTTTAATCATTGGCTCTATACTGGGTATTTTGCTTAATCTATTACAACTTGAATTACCAATAAATCTGAATATCGTGGTACAACTCCTACGCAGCCTTGCCAATCCCATTGCTTTAATCAGTGTAGGCGCTTCTTTGGCATTTCAAAGTTTACTCAAGCATAAAAAGTTATTATTAAACTTAAGTTTGGTGAGATTATTGTTAGTTCCAGCACTTTTCTTTCTTTTTGGATATCTATGTGGATTTAGACATTCTGAACTGGTCGCCATCCTTTTGGTTTTTGGAGCTCCCTTACCGACGGCTGTCTATCAGATGTCGATAATCTACAATGCTGATTATGAGCTCAGTGCTCAAACCATCCTTATTCATGTGTTAGGATCGATGCTAACCATCCCTTTTTGGATTTTTATCTTATTGAGTTTAAATCTCACATAAAAAAGCACGCACGTGCTTTTTTACTCATAGGATTTAATTAAAGCCTGAGTCCCTGCTAAAGCAAGGGTTGGATCCTTTTCCACCAGAGCTTCATAATCTTTTAAGACTTCTTCGACGACGGGTAGATGAAGATTCACTTGGTGAGCTTCATGAAGAACCAATTTTAAATCCTTAATAAAATGATGAACATAGAAGCCAGGACTTAAATTATCTTGAAGAATTTTAGGCCCATTATTTAGAAGTTGCCAAGAAGCAGCGGATCCCCCACTAATTGCACTTAAAACCAACTGTGGATCGAGTCCACATTTTTTTGCGTATTGAATACTTTCGCAAACAGCGACTAAATTACCTGCGATGACGATCTGATTGGCCATCTTGCAATGTTGACCAGATCCCGCCTTACCCACATAGGTAATGGTTTTACCTAATTTTTCAAAAATAGGAAGGGCTTCATGATAAGTTTGAACATCTCCCCCGACCATGATGGTTAACGTTGCGTTCTTTGCCCCAATATCTCCACCTGAAACAGGTGCATCCAAACAGTTTAATCCATATTTCTTGGCTTGAATCGCTAAATCCTGAGCTAGACTGGGGGCAGAGGTCGTCATATCAATACATAAGGTTCCACGCCGGGCATATTTGAATATCGCATCATAAACTTCTTGTACATCTTGTGGATAACCGACCATGGTGATCACGATATCTGCCTCTTGTACAGCTTCTTCAATGCTGAAACAAAGACGGGCTCTTAAGCCTTCTGCTTTAGAAGCCGTCCGCGTATACACATTTAAAGGATAACCTGCTTCTATTAAATGCGCTGCCATTGCATAGCCCATAACACCTGTACCAATCCACGCTATTTTTTTCATTGTGTCCCCTCACTTATCCAATAATCTAAATTTTTTTAGCCACTGCATCACCGTTTGATGCATAAGTCTATGTCCAAATGCTTCTCTGAATCTTGCCGATTTAGTTTTATCTAAAAGACGTAATGATTCTAAGTCTTCTTCAATCATCTTATCTTCTTGTTCAATGGCTTCCTGCATATCTTCATACTGAGCTAATCGATCACACAGTTCTTGGGCAGATGCACTTGAGGTATAGGTTTTGATTGCCTTTTGGGTTAAACGTTTCATAAACCTAAATCTGAGGCGACCTTCTTAATGATTTGAACCGCATTTTCAAGTTGTGACCGTGTATGCGCACTGGAGACCATGATTCGAATTCGTGCCTTCCCTTTTGGAACCGTTGGAAAAACGATGGGAGAAACAAATACACCTGCTTCAAGCAGTGCTTTCGCTAAAACAATGGTTTTAGCCTCATCGCCAATCATAACGGGTGTAATGGGAGATTCAGAGTGACCAATATCAAACCCAGCCTCGACCAATAGTTTTTTAACCAAATGTCCATTTTCCCACAAGGCTTTGGTGAAAGAATCGTCTTCAGATAAAAGCTTAACTCCAGCCCGTAATGCAGCTACATCCGCTGGCGATAGATTGGTACTAAACAATAAAGGACGTGCTTTTTGAGATAGATAATCTTTCATAACTTGTTTACCGGCTACATACCCGCCGATGACACCAAATGCTTTAGATAAGGTCCCGATGGTAAAATCAATTCGACCATGCAAATGAAAGTGATCTACTGTTCCACGACCATTTTCACCCAAGACGCCTGAACCATGGGCATCATCGACATAGGTTAAACAATTATAATGTTCAGCTAGTTCAACAATCTCGGGTAATTTCGCTAAATCCCCATCCATTGAAAAAACCCCATCCGTAATAATTAATACCTGTTGATACAAAGATCTTTTTGCTTCTAAAATTGCTTTTAATTCGGTCATATCACTGTGTTTGTACACTGCACGATCCGCTTTGGACAAGCGTATCCCATCAATAATGGACGCATGATTAAGTTCGTCTGAAACAATCAAATCAGCTTGTGTCGTGATGGCTTGAATGACACCTGCATTACAATTAAAGCCAGATTGAAAAAGCATGACTGCTTCTTCACGCTTAAAGATTGCCAACTCTTTTTCCAATTGATCATGTAATACCGAATTCCCTGCAATGGTTTTAACAGCCCCCGCACCCACCCCATACGTTTGAATAGCTTCAATGGCTGCTTGCTTTAAACTTGGATGCGTCGAAAACCCTAAATAATTATTTGAACACAGATTAATCAGTGTTTTTCCTTGAATCACAACAGTTGCAGCATTTGCACTCTCTAAGATAGGAATCTCTTTGAATAAACCCATAGCTTTGAGTTCATCCACTTGGGCTTGTAAGAAAGCTAATTCATGAAGATCATTCATCTTACTTACCAATTTTTAAAACAACTTTCCCACAGTTGCCGCTTTCCATGAGTTTAAAAGCTTCTTCATAATCTGCCCAATCAAATCGATGGGTTACAATTTGGTCTAAATGTAAACGTTGTTCATTCAATAGAATTTTGATTTGATCCCATGTTTCATACATGCGACGACCCGTTATCCCTTGAATCGTAATCCCTTTAAATACAATATCTTGCCCAATATCTAAGCTTACTTCTTGGGTTGGAATTCCCAGAATAGACATTCTTCCGCCTGGTTTCAAATAGCCCAGGGCTTGTTTTAAAGCTTGGCCATTTCCAGACATTTCTAAAACCACATCCACACCATACGGACCCACCAAAGCTTTAATTCTGTCATCTGCATTTTCGTTAAATGAATGAATGGCTGCATCTGCCCCAATTTTCAAAGCTAAGTCTAATCGATACGCATTCACATCCACGGCGATGACTTTAGAAGCGCCCATGGCTTTAGCAACATCAACAGCTAAGATGCCAATAGGGCCGACCCCTAAAACTGCCACCGTTTTATTTTTAATGTCTCCAGCCATCACGGTATGAACCGCATTCCCTAAAGGTTCTTGAACACTCAGTAAATCATGATCCATCGTTGGATCACATTGAATGAGATTGGTGGCAGGTAGTGCAACATATTCAGCAAAAACCCCATCGATATCAACCCCTATTACTTTCGTATGGGCACAGATATGCGCTTGATGGCTTAAACAAAACTCACAGGTATGACAGACAATATGGGTCTCAGTGGTTACGATATCGCCCACATTGAACCCATTCACATCTTTCCCAAGTTCAACAATACGCCCTGATAGTTCATGCCCCATGGTGTGTGGCTGTTGAATGCGATTTTGTGCCCAAGCATCCCAAGTATAAATATGCACATCGGTTCCACAAATGGAGGCAGATAAGACTTTAACTAAGACTTCATTGGCTTTTATCTGTGGAATGGGTTTATCTACCCAGCTCATGCCGGGTCCTAAGTGGTGTTTGCTAAGTGTTTTCATGGTTTGCTTCATTGGGTAACGACCTTTATGGTTTAATTCTAGCACGAATATTCTACTCCATAGGGCTTGTCTCAATGCTTTTATGAAGAAATCATGGTTCATGTTAAAATAGGCATATTACTAAACCCAAAGGAACAATTCTCGATGAAATACCAACGTAATTTAAAAATCACTTATGCCTTTGAGTTCTTCATGAACTTAAATTTCATGCAAGCTTTATGGATGACCTACTTTGCCTTTAAAGGCTTAAGCCTATGGGAGATTGGTCTAGCAGAAAGTATGTTTCATGCGGTGTCTTTACTGATGGAAATACCCACCGGGGTTATTGCCGATTTATATGGACGTAAACTTTCACGCATGTTAGGCACATGCATGCGCTTACTCTATCTTTTGGTCCTCTTTTATGTAGACTCATTGCCCATGGCATTACTGGCTTTTACCTTGACTGCCCTCTCCTATAATCTAGAATCCGGTTCAGATACTGCACTTGTTTATGACAGCTTAATTGCAGATGGACAAAGTGAGTTATTTACACGTGTTCAAGGCAAACGTGAAGTGGTTTTGCAAGGGGCTGCTATGTTAGGTGTTTTTATTGGTGGTATACTCGCAGATATTTCTTATACACACGCCATTGCTTATACATTCCTGATCACTTCTTTAGCGTTGGTACTTGCAGCTTTCTTTATTGAAGCACCCCATCACGAAGAAAATCATCGACCCAAATTAAGACAACATTTTAGGGCGATGATGACTGCGTTAAAAGGTCAATATGAATTATTGGCTTTAATGGGGATGGCTGGATTCTTCTTAAGCTCTCTTGTAACTTTACATTTTTATATTGGTATTGTATTAAAAGATGAAGGCTTAAGTTTATCCGTCATTTCACTCTATTTACTGATTTCACCCTTAGGCGGCTTATTGACAGGCTTAAGCCTCAAGTATCTTGAGCATCATGCTCAAAAAATACTCTTAATTGCTCCCTTCTTTGTTCCTGTTTTCCTGACTCTTGTTTTATTTAGTCCAACTCGAATCTTGAGTTTATTTTTCTTAGGTGTTCTTGATACTTTAATCTTTGTATTCACCAATCAACGCATTAACAGTATGATTCAGAGCGCACAACGTGCTTCCCTACTGTCCGTAAATGGAATGATGTTTTCACTGGTGATGGTTATTCTATTTCCTTTGGTAGGTTTTGTGGGAGATCTTGTCCAATTAAAAACGGCTTTATTTGGTTTAGCCGCTTTTAGTGCTGTATTAGCGTTTATCTTTTATCGCTGGGGCCATCATCATCTTCAGTCTTGACGATAGTCAAAATCTGATATTGCATGCGGTCCATACAATACATGACGTTGGATTTGTAGAATACCTTCAGGATTGGTACTCACTTGCCAACGCACGGTCGTAATCTTATTATTTTCAATTTCAACACAACTCATACTAGAAGGATAGATACAACATCCTGTATTAAAATAAGGTAATTCTCCCTTGAGTGGATATTTAATACGATGCGTATGTCCACATATCAACATCAAGCCAGTCGTTTCAATCCATTTATTAAAATTCTTTTCAATTTTATGTCTTTTATGCTCATTTTTAACAGGACTACTAGGATTTTGAAAACCAAAAGCATGTAAGAATCGCCAAAAGTATTTCAAGGACAGCATGGAGAAAAACCAGAGTTGATCATTGGGTAAATCACCTTGATGACCATGTACTGTTAAAATTTCTTGACCCGTAATTCTGTGTTTTAAGCAGATGGCCTCATAGGCTTGAATCCCTTCAAAAAACGCATTGGTTTCACCTGTATAGTGATTATAGTAATGATACAGTTGATCTTGTATATAACTCTTATTCTTTAAATAGATATTATGATTTCCATAAAGCAAATAGAAACGATTATCTTCATAAAACTTCTGCATCACATCAAAGACTTCGATATGAGCATTTTTGATGACTGAATATTTTGAATGTTCCCACAATTCATCCCCATCACCTGCTTCAATCAATGTGAATCCAGCTTGGTAATACGTTTTCAAGGCATGGATAAAAGTATTTTGATTTTTGGTAAATTCATCCGATAAACTACCGTCACCGCGATGACAATCACTTAAAATAATATATTTAGAAGTCTCATCAAATGAGACGAATTTTGCCGTTTGATGAGCGTGTGTCAATCTTTGAATGGTTCGCATAATACCTCACAATCAACATGCTTAAGATGTTTTCTATACCCTCATTATAGGCTTAAGAACGATATGGTGGGTATAAACCTAATAAAAAAGACGATGACTTTAGTAGAATCACCGTCTTTTTATGTTTTATTTCTTAGCTAAGTATTTGCGGATATCAATCGCAACCGCAATGACAATGACAGTCCCAATCGCGACATATTGCAAATCAGGTGTTACCCCTAAGAATTGTAGCGATGTTTTTAACATCTCAAATATGAGAACCCCAGAGACAATACCTTGTACTGTACCAACACCCCCAGCTGTACTGACACCCCCAATGGTACACGCAGCAATGGCTTCAAGTTCATACCCAATGCCATAGTTCGCTGTGGCTCCACCTGATTTAGCAGCCAATAAGAAGCCTGCTAAACCATAGAATAAGCCAGCTAATACATAGACTCTAATCTTAGTCCAAACGACATTGACCCCTGCAACTTCAGCCGCAGCCTCATTGCCCCCAATGGCGTAAATGTATTTACCAAACTTTGTTTGGTTGAGTAGAAACCACATGATGGCAATCATGACGACTGCGATTAAAATAAGAATCGGAATATTGAGTAATCGCCCCGAAGCTAAATAGGTATAATCCGTCTTTAGACCTCCAATGGGTTGAGATTTTGTATAGATCAATGATAATCCATACACAATACTTTGCATCCCTAAGGTAGCGATAAAAGGTGGTACATGGAGAAATGAAATCACCAAACCATTGATTAAACCTAAGAGTGCTGTCACAAATACAGCCAATAATAAGATCACAACGACATTCATTTCACCTAAATTAGGAAAGAATTTAGCGGCATAATCAGGTCTTTGAAGTAACGTTCCCCCAATAACCGCGCCAACCCCAACAATACGACCAGCTGATAAGTCAGTTCCTCGGGTAATCAGAGCACCACTCACCCCTAATGCTATGATGATACGAATCGATGAATTCATGAGGATATTGGTTAGATTATTTGGCGATAAGAAGATAGGACGTAGGATAGATACCACAAATAGAATCGTAATTAAAATGACATACATCGCATTATCGATCAGTGTGGCTTTAAGATTTTTTGTTGAAACGAATTTTTGTAACTTGTCCATTTTCATACCCCTCACATGTACTTGGTAGCCAATTCCATGATTTTCTCCTGGTTGGCTTCTTCTCTGTTCAATATTCCACTCAATCGACCTTCACACATGACCATAATACGATCACTGACCCCTAAGAGTTCAGGCATTTCTGAGCTAATCATGATGATGGTTTTGCCCTGTTTTGCTAAATCAATCATTATGCTATAAATTTCATACTTCGCGCCTACATCAATGCCTCGCGTAGGTTCATCTAAGATAAACACATCGGGTTCAACCGCTAACCATCTTGAAATAATAACTTTTTGTTGATTTCCGCCCGATAACGATTGAATTTTTGTTCTTGTATTTGGTGTCTTAATGCTTAATTTCTTGATATTATCTTCAGCAAGTTTATTTAACTTGCGGTTGTTGAGTTTGATATGGAAATCCACAAAATCATCTAGACTTGCGATGGAAACATTATCTCTTACAGAGAGAACACCAAAGATGCCATTGCCACGTCGATCTTCAGTCACCAGCGCAATGCCTTTTCTAATCGCATCCCGACTGTGTTTGATGTGTAATTTATGTCCATACAAGAAGATTTCACCCTTCTCAATGCCTCGTAATCCAAATATTCCTTCAACCAGTTCGGTACGCTGTGCACCCACCAGTCCACCAATCCCTAAAATTTCACCTTTACGAGCTGTAAAACTTATATTCTTGAAGGAACGTGGATTGGTCGATGTATAACCCTTTATTTCTAATGAAGTATCGCCAGGCACATTTGTCTTTGGCGGATACAGGTTAACAAGTTCACGTCCAACCATACTTTTAATAATCTTTTCAAGGGTTAATTCTTTAGACAACCAAGTCCCAATATATTTACCATCTCGCATAATCGTAACTTCATCTGAAATACGCAGTATTTCTTCCATTTTATGAGAGATATAAATAATAGATACACCAAGATTTCTTAAGTTATTGATAATCTCAAAGAGTTGATCAACTTCTTGTAGAGTTAATGAGGACGTCGGTTCATCCATAATAATAACCTTAGACTCATAGGAAATTGCTTTAGCAATCTCAATCGATTGTATTTGAGAAACTGAGAGTTCTTTTAAAGGCGTATTTGGATTCAGTTTTAAATGCACTCTTTTTAATAATTCAAGAGATTTTGTGCGCATTAATTTATGATCTACCACTGAAAATAAACCTAGTATCTTTTTAGTTGGATAACGACCCACCCATAAATTCTCAGAAATACTCCGATAAGGAATCGGCTGTAATTCCTGATGAATCATCGATATTCCAGCACTTAAAGCATCTTTTGGATTATGGAAATGAACCTCTTTACCATCAAATAAAATCTCTCCTTCATCTAATGAATAGATTCCGAAAAGGCATTTCATCAAAGTGGATTTACCCGCACCGTTTTCACCCATTAAAGCATGGACAGTTCCACGTTTGACGTGAAACGAAACATCGTCTAAAGCTTTTACCCCAGGGAAACTTTTGCTGATATGGTTCATGGCGAGAATGACATCTAGATGCTGCATATTAACCTCTTTCTAAATGATAATAGGAAATCAAGTGCGTTAAACACTTGATTTCCTAAAACGTTCTAATTAACTACGATTATTGGAAGTCTTTGTAGTTTTCTGGGGTTACTTTTACGTAAGGTACCCAGTATTCTTTTTCAAGTGTTTCGCCATTTAACAAAGCAACAGCTTTATCAACGGACGTGTGAGCTTGTCCAACAGAATCATTCAAGACTGTACCAGCTAAGTCGCCAGCAGCAATTGCATCAAGTGCAGGAGCTGTAGCATCAACGCCGATTACAGGAATAACTTTTCCAGCAGCTTTGAGCGCTTCGATAGCACCTAAAGCCATGTCATCATTATTCGCAAATACCATTTCAATTTCGTCGCCGAATTGTGCCAAAGCAGCAGCGGTCTTTTCTTGACCTAATACACGGTCCCAGTTTCCACGTTCTTGGAACAACACTTCAACTTCAATGCCTTCAGCTACGACTTTTTTAATAGAATATTCGGTACGAAGTGCAGCATCTTGATGGATTTCTTGGCCCATCAACATAATGTATTGCATAACGCCATCCGCATTTTTGTCTAAAGCAGCATCATTTTTCCATAAATCAACAGCGATTTCACCTTGGTAGGTTCCTGAATCTTCAGCTTTTGCGCCGACGTAGGTAATTTTATCCCAGAGTGCCATATCTTCAGTAGAAGGTTGTCTATTGATGAATACGGTAGGAATGCCAGCAGCTTTTACTTTTTCAATGATTGTACTAGCAGCTGTTAAGTCAACTAAGTTAACAATTAATAGGTTATAACCTTGAGCAATGAAACTGTCGATTTGTTCAGTTTGAGTTGCTTGGTCATTTTTACCATCGGTGATGGAAACTTCATACATCATCGCATCGGTACTCAAGGTTGCAAAGTATGCTTCCATTTCAGTACGATAATTGGTCATGAAGGTATCGTCGAATTTGTAGATGGCGATCCCAACTTTAACCGTTGAGGTTTCTGGTTCCGCAGGTGCACATGCACTTAGGGAAGTGACAGAGAGCATCAGTATAGCTAATAACATCAAAATCTTTCTCATAAGTCCTCCTAACTTTTCAGTTATGGCTCTATTATAGAAAAGAAACCCCTTTCACAACATGGAAAATTTGACACAGTTTTTATAAATTTCTACACTCATTCATCTTCTAAGCTCAGTTTTTGATAATTGACCCAGATGTATTGACCTTGGGTTAATGGGGTTGTCAAGGAATCTAAAGATGTCTCATTTTGTAAGGCCATCGCGAGTTCTATGATTGCATTTGCCATGGCAATGGAATCATTTCGAATGGTTCCATAGAGATAACCCTGTTTCATGGACTCAATGGCAGCATCTAAGCCATCGATACCTACGACTGGTAACCAGGGCTCTGTGTTTCGATCTAATAGACCATCCAGATTGACATCATCAATGCGTTTAACTTCCTTTAGCGTATCCAGTGCACCTAAAGCCATGACATCATTGTTTGAAATAACCAATTCAATTTGATCGGGATATTGCTTCATCCAATCATCCATCTGTTGTTTAGCACTATCATAGTCCCAGTTCGCAATCCCAATATCTAATACTTCAATGTGGTAATTCGCATCCGTTAAACTCGCAATGACATATTCTGTACGCGCTTCCGCATCTTGATGTCCCTGCTCACCTTTGAGAATAACCACTTGAATACTGTTGTCTTGATTTAAATCATACGCATTTAACTTATTTGGGTTTCCAAATAAGTCCATAATCAAAGAAGCTTGTAAAACAGCAGATTGAACCGCATCTGCACCCACATAATACACTTGATCATACAATTGCATATCAGACTCTAAGGGTTGACGATTAAAGAATATAATCTTATTTTTGTATACTTTTGCTTTTTCAATGATTGAAAACACACTCAATCGATCCACTGGATTAATAATGAGAATTTCATGATCCTTCATCTGAAGGTCAATTTGTTCATTTTGAATAATTTGTGATCCATTCGCATCTAAGGTTAAAATAGGCAAATTTGCTGGACTGGCTAATCTTATGTTTTCTTCAAAATCAGCCATATATGCATCTTGCATATCATAGATAAACAGGGGTAAAACAACTTGTTGATTTGAACAAGCCCCTAACAGTATTAATAGAATTAAACTCAGTTTCTTCATACTCACTCATCTTTCTTAATGGGCATTTTTAGAATTACTTTTGTATAGATATCCAATTCACTCTCAAACAGTAAATCAGCTGCATCTCCATAATAAAGCTTTAACCTTTGATATACATTCTTAAGACCCAATGAATCTGAGGGTTCACTGCTTTGAATCATATGTTGAATCTCTTCTATCCGCTGAGCTGTTAATCCAAACCCTTGGTTATAGACTTCGACATATAAATATTCATTCAAAACATGTGCACTAATTCTGATTTTTGTAAAATCTTGATCGGGATGAATACCATGTAAGATGGCATTCTCAACCAGAGGTTGTAAAGATAATTTAATCACAGGGAGATGGTTTAAACGTTCGTCAATATCGATGATGAATTCAAAGTTTTGACGATAACGAATTTGTTGAATGAGCAGGTAATGGCGGACATGATCCACTTCTTCCTTCAATGCAACTAAGTTCATATCATTGGTGATGCTCATTCTAAAGAATTTAGATAAAGCCACAATGGCGTTTTCAACATCCTTATTTCGATTGTTCTCACTCAAAGCCACGATAGAATCCAAGGTATTATATAAGAAATGCGGATTGATTTGATTTTGTAAGGCAATGAAATGCGTCTTTCGTTTCTCATTTTGTTCATCTAAGATTCGCATCATAAGTTCATGAATTCGATTACTCATGATGTTGAATGCTTCCGCCAATAAAACAACTTCCTTTTGGCCTTCGACATGAACTTGAGCCTCAAAATCCCCTTCTTCAAGTCGCTGAATATGTTTCTTAAGAATGGACATTGGACTCGTGATTCGGCGTGCTAACCAAGCTGACGTAACCGCAATCGCAAAAAGCGTCGCCATGAAAATCAAAATAACAGATATCAAGACATCTGTCTTTGTTTTTACAATCGTATCAACATTGATAAACGTTGTAATTTTCCAACGTGTATCTTGTAAGGTACTGACATTAACATACATATTGATGCCATCAACTTTCATCAGTTGACCCCCTAGAATTAGGGTTTTGACGGTTTCAATACTGGCACAACCGATAACTTCACAGTCCCCATTGGAGTCATAGACCAGATCATTGTTGATATCGGTGATTAAAATATGTCCATTTTCCCCAAGATTGGTTCGAATCGCAAGCGTCTTTAAATCTTGAGTTGACACATCAATCATCAAAACACCTGCTTTGATTTCACCGTTTTCAATGTATTGAACTTGTTTAGAGATGGTAAATACTTCATCGATGCCTTCTCTGACTAAATTTTCGACATGCGGTGTACTAAAGTGGTGAATATCTTTAAATTTTAGGGCATTGCTAAACCATGTGGTTGATTCTAAATCAGGATTTATGGGTTTTGTACTGGTTGAAGCAATGACACTTCCCTGAGTGTTAACCAAAGCAATGTTTAAAAGGTTAGGTTGGATTTTGAGGGTTGCATCGAGAATATTAACCAAACTTGTTAGATCATCTTTCTGTGTATAGTCCACAATATACTCTTGAAGTGAATTTGAAATTTCAATGACGTGACTGAGATAATTCTCATAGTTCATAATAACTTGTTTGTTGATTTCTTTAGAAGTCTCCGCAATCAAAGTATCTGTTCTAGAGAAAAAAAGTTGATTACTGATCACGGTCGACATAAACAAAAAGAATCCAACCAGTAGTGTCGAAGCAATGAATAAGGATTGACCAATGGTAAGATTGTTAATTCTTTTGTTCATGTCTAAAATCCTTTGGGCTCATTCCTGTAAATTTCTTGAAGCTATAACTAAAGTAATAGACATCATTGTAGCCTACTTCTTGGGCAATTTCATAAATCTTCTTTGAGCTAAACTTGAGGAGTTCTTGAGCTTTTTCCATTCTAAACTTTATCAGTACTTTATTAAAACTACTGTCCATTCCTTTTTTAAAGAGCGTGCTTAAATAAGATACACTGATGCCCAACTGTTCGCACACACTATCCATACTCAAATCAGCTTCTGGGTAATGAGATTCGACATACGCTAAAGCCTCTGCAAAAACATCATTCACATTGTTTTGAGATTTTTGAACATTCAATTCTCGAAGTTTTAAGACCAAAGCTTTAAGATAAGAAAAAATCGCATGGAGATCTTCAAAACTCTTCAGTTTTTCAAATAAATTCATATCTAGAACAGATTCTAGTTCAATGTTCAAACTATTCGCAAAATCAATAAAGATATGGGAAAGATTAACTAAATAATATTGATTATTAAGTAGATACTCACGGTGATAGGCATCATCTTGACTTAAGGTATTAAAGAGATGATCGATCTCACTAACCGATCCAAATTTGATGACGTATTGAATGGTTTCGATCTCTTGTTTACTCAGTTTCAAATCGACTTTCTTCTTATTCAAAATATCTTTATGATGAATAATGCTCCCAACATTCATATACTGACTCAAGGATAATGCTTTCTTAGCTTGTAAGACAGACTTAGGAAAATCTCTAAATTCATCAAATCGTTCAGAAACACCAATCTGTATTTTTATAGTAGAGTATTCTTTCTTCGTCAATAATACTTCATAGAGTCGATTCTCAATTTCTTTAGAATCTGCTTTCTCTTGATGGATGATAAACACCAAACCAAAACCACTGTTAACGGTGTAGACAGCTTTAACATCTTTAAACTTCTTATTTAACAGATTAACTAAGAATATTCTTAAGTATTCCACTTCATAAAAATCAGCAATTGCATCAATCTCAATGATGCCTGTGGTGAAGTACCCATGACTTAGGTCAACCCCAAATACCTTAAAACGCGTCAGTTCACTCTCTTGAATATTGGCCGCATGCAACAAAGAGTTAAATTGGTTTTCTAATAAGGCTTGTCGATTTTGACTGAACATATCATCCAATTGCTCTTGATTAAAGAGGGCTTGATGTTCTTCATCTAAACGGGCACGTAATCGTTCTAAAAATGTATTAAGTTCATCTGTCCCAATGGGTTTAGATAGATAACTGACCACATCTAAACTAATGGCTTCTTTCGCATAGGCAAATTCATCATAGCCAGAAATAAAAGCAATCTTCGTTTTAGGATACTGTGAACGAATAATCTTTGCCAATTCAATGCCATCAATATAGGGCATTTTGATATCTGTGATAACTGCATCTGGATGGTATTTCTCAATCATTTCCAGTGCATCATAGCCATTACTCGCGGTTCCAACCACTTCAAAACCCAGATTCGATGGAATCCTAGATTGTATTCGTTGTGTGATCTCAACTTCATCATCAACCAGTAATAATTGATACGTTCTCATGTCACGATCTTTCTATAGTCTTATCGTTTCCATTATACTCAGGATACTCACCCCATGAACAGATAAAAGTAAAACGCTTACATCTTCTCAAGATAAAAGCCAGAGTGTTATACTAAAACCATGTTGACCTGCTTTAAAAATCCAAATCATCCCACGCATCAAACCATTGTTCTAGAGAACGATACTTTAAAAGCTACATTTTCAAATTTTGGTTGTACCCTACAATCGCTATGCTATAAACCTCTACAGCGTGAAACTGTATTAAGTTTAGATCATTTAGAAGATCAAATGGAACAAGGTTTTTATCTTAACACCATAGTCGGACGTGTTGCTAATCGCATCGATAATGGACACTTTACCCTAGATGGCATCTTATACACCCTTCCCATCAACAGTCCCCCACATCATCTTCATGGAGGGCCCATTGGTTTTAATCGGAAGTTCTTTGAGGTCAGGATTCAAGATGAGACCCTCGTCCTGAAACATACCAGTCCAAATCAAGACCAAGGTTATCCGGGCACCTTAGAGATTGAAGCCCGGTATCATCTGGAAGAATCAAGTTTGATCATCGAATTTATTACTCAAAGTGATCAAAAAACCTTAGCTGATCTCACCCAACATACCTACTTTAATCTTAATGAGAATAAATCCATACCCATTGGTAATCATCGATTACACTTAAATAGCGACTCCTTTAGAGCCTTGAATGCGTCTGGTTGTACTGATCTTGACATCATACCTTTCGATGAAACTGATTTCGACTTTAGTCAATCCACTTTAATACAAACTGCTTTAAACTCTAAGCATCCTCAAATCATCATGGCTAAAGGGATCGATCATTACTTCCCTAAAAAAGACTTAATGAATCCATGGTTTTCAACCTTATCCATTGAAGGATTAAGTCTACAGGTTGAAACAGACTTACCCGGTGCACATCTTTATAGTGGTAACTATTTAAGTTCCAGTGCAAGCTTACAAGCCCCCTTCTTACGTGAAAATGGAGGGATATGCTTTGAGACGCATCATCATCCGAATAGTATTAATTACGATATCCATTTAGCGCCCATCTTACTCCCCCATATACAAAGACATGTTAGGACTGTTTACACATTCATAGGAGAAAACATATGAACCGACAAGCTTGCTTAGATTGGACCCACTCAGAATCATTCAAAACCATAACGACCTCGCTCTATGGTGTGCGCAATTCACTCCACCAAAGCGAACGTTATGAACATTTAATCCAAACCTTTACCCAACATTTTCCAGATGCGCATGATTTGAATATGTTTAGCGCTTCAGGTCGGATTGAAGTGGGTGGAAATCATACAGACCATCAATTAGGTCAAGTCTTAGCTGCGGCCATTCACCTGGACACGGTTGCGGTGGTTCAAAAACGTGACGATATGATCATACAAGTCATCGCGAAAGGTTATGAAATCCAAGCTGTAAATCTAACTAACTTAGAAATACAAAAAGATGAATATTACACTTCCATGGGACTGATTCGTGGATTAGCGTTTTACTTTAAAGAACTCACCCATTCATTGGGTGGTTTTAATGCCTACATTGAAAGTGATGTTTTCTCTGGATCAGGTTTATCTTCTTCGGCTGCTTTTGAGGTTCTAATTGCACAAATTCTAAATCATCTCTATGGGCATCAAACATTGGATGCAAGTACCCTTGCCATCATTTCACAAAAAGCTGAGAATACATACTTTAATAAACCCTGTGGATTAATGGATCAGATGGCCATTGCGCAAGGTGGTTTTTGTGCCATCGACTTTTATCATAAAGATACCCCCGTTGTAACCCCAATAAAATCTAAAAATCTACTCAATGAGTATGAAGTCTGTTTAGTTCAGACTGGAGGCTCACATGCTGATTTATCCTTTGCTTACGCTCAAATTACAGAAGATATGCGTTTAGTGAGTGAAGCCTTTAAAGTGACCCATTTATCCCGTGTCAACCCACATGAATTTGAAACCAAACTTTCTACCCTAAATCAAACACTCCCCACTCGTGCCCTCCTTCGTGCCCATCACTACTTTGAAGAAATCAAACGCGTAGATCGTCTAAAGGAAGCCATTCAAACCGAGAATACCCCTCTATTTCTAGAAACAATCATCGCTTCTGGACGTTCATCCTATATGTATCTTCAAAACATTATGCATCCCACAAGTGAAGCTCAACCACTCGCCTTAGCTTTGGCAATGGCAGAACGTCTTCTATCCAAAGATGGGGCTTGGCGAGTACATGGAGGAGGATTTGGTGGAACCATTTTACTCTTTGTCCCTAAACCAAGTCTTGATTCTGTAAAAGCTGAATTTGAATCGGTTTACGGCCCAAATTCCTTTATTACAGTACACATACGCCCACTGGGTGTTACTTGCTTAATCTAAAACAAACACCTTCATACTTGAAGGTGTTTGTTTGTATTGAATGAGAAGGTAGATTTTGAATCAAAGAAATCTACTTTTTTTATATAAAATATCTTACTTAATGCAAGTCTTATTTTAACGTTTCGTACATTTCTTTTAGAGCATTCTCTAATAAGTTAGGTAATTTACGATAGACAGCATTAATTTTATTATAGGCATCATGATTAGCCATATTCGGGGTAAATTCATCTCTTTGTTTAATCATTTTACGAACAGCGGTTTCATAATCAATATAGAACCCAGTCGCAACAGCTACAGAGATTGCAGCACCTAAAGAAGCTGCTCCATTTACCACATTTCGAACTGTTCTAACGCCATAAATATCGGCAATCATTTGCATGTATAGGTCACTGTTTGACCCTCCACCAGAGACAATAATCTTCGTTGGCTTACTTTCTAATTCTTGACACATAGCGTCATAACTATTCTTAAGTGTTAAGGCAATACCTTCTAATAAAGAGCGGTAAATATGCCCTCTGGTATGACGTTCATCAAAACCAATCATGACTCCCTTACGATACAATTGAGTCGCAGGAGCTAACCAATCAGGAATGGTAAACAATCCATCAGATCCTGGTAATAAGAGTTCAGCTTCTTTGGCCAAGTAATCTTCTACCATAAAACCTTCTGATTGTGCCTTTTTAGCATATTCTTCACCAATAATGCTCTTATACCAAGAAATCAGCCACATCCCCCGTCGAATTCCACCACTTTCATAAAGATACTTATAAGGTAGATTCGATAAATTGGTAAAGAAGTTTGAAGAATTCTTAATATTTTTATCTCCAAAAACCATCGAGGTAATATAGGTTCCTAAAGAAACGAGTCCAACATTGGATTCAATTAAACCTGACCCTAAAGCTTCAACTGCTTTATCATTTGCGGTCGCTACAATCGGTAATCCTACAGGTAATCCTGTTTCTACTGCAGCTTGACTTGTTACATAACCCAGCACTGTGCCAGGCAATTGAAGGTCAAACAACTTTTCTCTTGGAATATTAAATTTATTAAAATGAGCCTCTTCTTTTGACCATTCCCAGGTATCTAAATCTGTTGGAAATTGCCAATCATATGCGTTTGCTACGGTATCTTTAATTTCACCTGTTAGTCTAAATGTTAAATAACCAGAGGTAGAACCTGTGTATGCAATTTTTGCATCATCAATATAGGTTTCATACGCTCTAACATCCATCCAACTCATAATCGGCTCAGCTAAAGCACCATCTTTATCCATAAATACTCTACAACATCTGATCGAACAAATGCCCAGTCCAACGATTTCCTTTGGATCTCCTTTAAACTCATGCATTAATTTCTTTAAGACGACCTTTAAACTGTCCCATAAATCATCCCCAGGATGTTCAACATAGCCTGGTTTACGACTCATCATCGGTTTTAAAGGTTCACTGGCTCCGCAAATAACATTGCCATCTTGATCATAGATATAAACTTTAGTGCTTTGTGAGCCACTATCAACGCCAATTAAATAGGTATTCATGTGTAACCTCCTCAGTTAAAAATGATGCTTTACGCATCATTATCTTAATAAATAACCGCCATCCACAACAATGGTTGCACCATTAACATAATTCGCAGCAGAACTTGACAAGAAAACACAAGTCCCCATTAAATCTGCTAAATAACCCCAACGATTTGCAGGAATATGCGCAAGAATTTGTCCATTACGAACTGGATCGCTTTGAGTTTTTACAGTTAACTTTGTCGCAAAATAACCTGGAGCAATGGCATTAACTTGAATGCCGAATTGAGCCAATTCATCACACATAGACTTCGTTAAACCTACGATACCATGTTTTGTAGCTGCATAAGCTGGAGACCATTGTCCACCTAAGAAAGCGAACAAGGAAGCGATATTAACAATTTTGCCACTCTTTTGTTTAATCATGTATTTACAAGCTTCATGGGTCATTTCAAACGCCGCAGTTAAATTAACTGAAACCATTTTGTCCCATTCTTTACGAGTAAATTGAGTTACATCTTCGATGTTGATACAAATCCCAGCACAGTTAACAAGAATATCAATACTACCAAACGTACTGACACATTCATCCACGACACGTTTGCATTCTCCATCGGCTGTAATATCTGCGAAAACATGGTGGTATTTAACCCCTGTATCTTCAATGAGTTGTCTGGTTTCTCCGCCATCATCCATAATGCTTGCAGCTAAAATATTAGCGCCAGCTTTTGCTAATGACAAAGAGAAAGCTTGACCTAAACCACTATTACCCCCAGTCACGACTGCATTTTTGCCTTTAAGCGAAAACATATCTAAGTTAAAATCTGTGATTTTCATTTTATGATCCTTTTCTTTCTTTTTTAATAATTTGAGTCAATCGATGGGTAAACTCAATCGCATCTCCTACGACCACGATATCCGCGATACTATTCAGAGCTGCATTTTCATCTAAATTGACTGAAATAATGGTCTCAATATTACGTAATCCTTCAATATGCTGCGTTGATCCACTAATGCCAAGTGCAATATACAAAACTGGACTAACCGTTTTGCCCGATTGTCCTACTTGTATTTTTCTTGATACAACACCAAGATCAACTATTTTTCGACTGGCTGATACTTGAGCTTTTAGTTCACTCGCAAGTTCATAAATCTGATTAAAATTTTTCTCAATTCCATATCCACCAGAGATTAAAATCTTACTCTGTCGGATATCTTGAGTTAAATCGTTCTTGTCGACACGTTTAACACATTTTATCTGATTAAGTTTAAAATCTTTAAATTGAAATTCAATAACTTCACTCACAACAGAATCATAGGCTTGTTGACTAAATACATTCTGTCGAACAGTCATCATGATCGGTTCTTTCAAACATTCAATCGCAGCCATAATCTTGCCCCCATATGCAGGTCGAATGATTTCTAGCTTTCCATGATTAAATTGAATATCTGTAATATCCGCCACCAGACCCACATGTAATCGCATGGCTACACGAGGCGCAATGATTCTTCCATTCATACTGGACGGGAATAAAATACAATTATACGTATGAGTATCCTGTAAATCAGCAATCCATTGTGTCAAATTTCCATAATCATAGGGAACAATAGTATGGGAATGACAATTAATAATGGTATGCACTCTACCGATCAATTCTTGATTATGATTTGAAGGATTTAGTGCATGAATCGATATCTTTTCATTCGGATAAATCTTCGATGCTACACTTAAAAGTTCAAGCGAATTATCACGATGCTCATCATCAAAGTAAATCAGTACCTTTTTCACTTGAGATAACCCCATTGTTTCAAAGTATGATAAACCTTCATGACGCCTTCATCATCACATCGAACCACTAACTTATCTTTCTTATTCTGAGGCTTTATGAAAGAACGACTTACGTATGTAAGGGATCCTTCAAGACCTATCTGATGACGATCAAACTTGAGATTCTCATTATTTAGAATCACGAGTTTGTCAGAAACAACCTTGTGCATATCTTCATATCGAACATAAGGCAGTTTCAGTTTTGACTCTCTACTAAAACTAAGCAGTATAGGCAGTGAAACTTCATAGGTTTCTATGAAGTTTTCACGCTCTACACTGACATTGAAATGTTTGTTTAGATTCAAGTCGTATTCACCATCTAAAACATTGGGATATTGCTGAATCGAAAGGTACTCAGCAATCTGACTTGGAACATGTGACGTATCACCATCCAATGAATGCATTCCACTTAGAATACAGTCATAATCAATCGATTGTAGATATCTAGCTAAGATATGACTTGTAACATACGTATCACTTCCTACAAATAGAGGATCTGTAATCAAAGTCGCTTGATCAATCTTCAATCGCAGTAGATTTTCTAACATTGGGGCAACACTTCTGGGTCCCATACTCAAAATTTCAACCATAACATCAGGGTTAAGCGCTTTGACTTTGAGCGCGAAGGCAATTGCCTTCGCATCATCAGGATTAAGAACCAAATCTGCATTCTCACGAATGATGATATTTCTCTCAAAATCATATTTGAAGTTATCAACGTCTGGTACAAACTTAACTAAACAGATTAATTTTGTCATTTTTCCCTTAATAGATTTAAATTAAGCTTTGTTTTCTTTTTTAATGACTTTACTGAAAACAAAGACTAAGACTACACCAATTAAACCTAAGATTGCACTGGAGATAAAGTATGCATTGAAGCCACCCATATCACCAAATGTAGCCCATAAGAATGTATTGAAATCTGGAAGGAGGATATCAGGTAAGTAACCAATAAAGGATACAGCCCCAATCGCAGTTCCAAGAATCAATGCGTCTAGTTTAAGATCACCCAAGAGTGACCAGTAGGTACCACGAATTGCATAAAGGAAGATGCCTAATAGAATGATTAGAGGTTGGAATAGGCCTTCATTGCCTGATACTGGTAAGACTGAGATTGCAACTAATACGACTGCAGCTCCCGTTAAAGAAATCATTTGAACAGTTGTTCTACCGATTTTATCCCCTAAGTAACCCCCGATAAAGCCACCTACTGGACGCATCCATAATACGACAACCATTGTGCCAGCTACGGATACAGGATCGATACCAACGTATACTTCTAAGAACCATGATAAGTAGTAATATGTCCAGAATACAGCGTATCCCATGAAGATAATACCACCTAATAGATAGACTTTTTTGTTTTTGAATAAGTTGCCTAATTCAGAGAATTTGAAAGCAGGAGATTTAAGCGCTTCTTTCTTATCTGCATCAAGAGCCAATACTTTTTTGTCGTCTTGTACAAAGAACCAAATAAGCACTGAAGTCACAAGTAGAACTGCAGAATACATATAGATAACGGCAATAAGGGCTGCACGTTTGTCCATAGCTTCTAAGCTGTTGCCTAAAATACCTGAGAAGATAAAGAGGGCTAAACTCGCCAATAAGGCTTCTACAACGCCACGACCACCGTCCAAGATACCAAAGAATGTTCCTTGTTCTTTTTCAGTCGCAAGTAATTTTACAATCTTCATGTGGGCACTCCAGAAGGTAAATACAGAGAAGAAACCCCAAACTGCGAAGATCGCCATAACATATTCATAACTAGGAACTTGTGCGAACCATAATCCACCTAAACCGGTGAAGAATAGGGAGATCGCTAATAATTTCTTCGCTGAGAATTTATCACTCAAGATTCCACTAGGAATATAACCAAACACGAATACCCAACCTAAAATTGTATACATAGAATTGAGTTGTGCATTAGACATATTGAAGACTTGCAAGATTGTTTCTTGATAGCCACCCTTCAAATAGATCAATGGATAAATTGACCCTGCTGCTAATACTACCAAAAAGAACTGAAAATACTTCTTAAATTTTTCCTGGCTCATAGGCCCTCCTTGTTTATTATACTCACTTAAATCACTGACTAATCATTACGACTTTCCCCTATAACTTGTCTAGATGCTTTGTACAACACATGATTCAGTGAATAATAATCTGACTTATTTTATAAACTTCATACCCTCTTCTTGTGGGAAAATAGTACCGAAATTCATAATACCTTTAGGATCAAATGCTTCTTTAAGTTTTTCTAACATAAAGTAGGCTGATCCATGTTCTTGTTTAGTCCATTGATTTCTGAATTTACCAATGCCGTGGTGATGGCACATCGATCCACCCAGCTTTAAGGTTTCTTCAACAATAATTGTTTGTAAGGGGTGATGATACATACGCATTTCATCTTCAGGCTCACAATTAATCTTGTAGTTATAAACGAAATACATATTGGTGCCATTCATGTAACTGTGAGAAGAATGTCCACCTAACATGGTTAAATCCTTCGCACGATCGAATTCATTTCTAACACGTTTCATCACGTTGTCATAAATCTTAGGAATGGTTTCCCAATCTGCAGAGATCTCAGTGGTGAATCCAGCATGTGAATCATTTTCAACCATGCCTTCAAATTCATCATCAATATCTTTTTGTGACCAATTTAAGTGATTGAACCAATTTTGAATCAGTTGAGAATCAACTTTTTCGACGATACTATGTTTAAACTTTTCAACGGCTTCATTAATTCCATTAGATGTCGCATTCGCGATATGTTCATTGCCTTCTGCCATAAAAATGAGTACACACTTATTTTTATAGAAGTGATTGAAATGTTGATAGGCATCTTCCTCAGAATATACGCGGGCAACTGAAGGACGATACCCATTCACCATAACTTCGCGCAAGATTTCAATACCGCTCGCGACATCTTTGATTAAATAACCATGGAATTGGTGATTTTTAGGAAAGTATTTAAAGAGCTTAACGGTGACTTCTGTGATGTAACAAAGGGTACCTTCATTACCAATCGCAATATGTCGAATATCAGGACCCCCTGCACGTCTTGATACATTCTTAATTCTTGATATATGACCATTGGGGAATACACATTCTAGACCCACCACCATATCTTCGATCCCACCATATAAGGTTGAGAATTGACCAATACTACGTGTTGAGACAAGTCCACCAAATTTCGCAACTGGTTTGGATTGTGGAGAATGACCTGTTGTTAAACCTTTTAGTCTAACAATGTCTTCTAAATCTTGTAAGCGAACACCTGCTTGTACAGTCGCTTGCATGTTATATTCATCGATCTTAATAACTTTATTAAGAAGTTCTGCATCAATGACAAGTGTGTTCTCTTTCCAGTTTTCTAATCCACCTTCAGTCGCGGTTTTACCCCCACGTGCAATGACATTAATTAAATTGTCATTACAGAATACGAGTAATTTGCTCACTTCTTCAGTATTAGCCGGATAGACGATCGCAATTGGAAGTGGAACATCCAAAACTTTTCTAGCTTTTGCGTACTTCTTGTAACGATCTGCTGAGGCATCATACAACTCTTCATAATTCGTATTAATCTGTTCTTTCTTAATAATCTTAAGTAAACTTTCTAATATTTCTTTATGTTCCATTTCTTTCCTCCATAAATGCTTCCATACACATAATATGTTTCAATTATTACAATGTCAACAAAAAAACAGAATAATTTTTCATTCTAAGCGTTTTCATTCTGTCTATATGGAAAGTTTTCCATTTTGTTAGAATGAAAACATCAAACCTTTCTTTACTATAAATCTGTAAAATGCTAATATTAACCAAGAAAAGTAGATGAAACCATGATAAATATTGACCTTAACAACCTAAACACACTCGAAAAAGAAATTTACAACACGCTTACTCAAAAAGTCTTATCTATTCCTAACATTAAAATCATCCAAGCAGCAGAATTTTGTGGTTGTTCAATCTCAAAGATCTCAAAAGTCGTTAAAAAATTAGGGTTCAAGAATTATAAGCAGTTCATGAATTTTTTATACGGAGAAACCATCTCTGTGGCTTTCACATCTAATGAACTTAATCGTATTAAACAATTTATTGATGATTTTGATTCTAAAGTTGTGGATGATTTTATACAACTGATCAATCAACACGAAAGAATCATTCTTTTCGGGTATGGCCCTTCTTACATCGTTGCGCAATACTTCGAGTATAAGCTTCATACGATCACAAATAAATATTCCATTGCAATGCAGGACTCCCTCTCTGTAAAAAACATGACCAACAACAAGACGTTACTGGTTGTATTTACTGCAACCGGTGCATTTAAATCCTTTGAAGATATTTATCTAACTGCCAAAGAAAAAGATTGTACTGTCGCCGTCGTTTCAGAAGAATACAATCCATCGCTTGTTAATACCTGTGACAATCTATTTTGGTTATCGAAATACAATCAACCCAGTGAACTTAAACCACATGAAAAATCACGCACCATCTTTTTTATTTTTATTGAAGAAGTCATTCACAAATTAATGGAAAATCAGTAACCCTCTATGGTCATTAAAGTTCCTCAGTGGAACTTTTTTTATGCATAGAAATCGTCAATACTGAATAAATTTAAATAAGGTAACTAACTTAGTATGGAAAACTTTCCATTTACACTTTATTTTATCTATTATAATAGAAAATTATCTTGACAAGAAAAATGTAAGCGGTTACGATAAAATCAAATCTAACCCTTATTCATCTTGGATATCTTACCCATGGTTGGATGTACCTAACCTATTTAAAAAGGTTGTTTGTACCACACAAAGAAAGGCTTCTTATGAATAAAACTCTGTTTAAAAAGTATTTTCAGTTGTTTCTAGTCGTATTAGCTGCTGGTTCTATTTATCCCCTTATCTTCTTAAAACAAGGTTATCAAGAAAGTATGCTACAAGTGTTTAATATGACCTTACCTCAATTGAATACGATGTATTCAGTTATTGGTCTGGTCTTTGTATTCGGGTATGCGCCCAGTGGGTATCTGAGTGATGTCTTCTCAGCGAAGAAATTGCTTGCTGTATCCTTGTTCTTCACCGGTTTAGGTGGCTTGTGGTTTGCGCAAATTCCTGGCTATAATCATGTTGTTATCATCTTTGGATTATGGGGATTCTTCTCTGTCTTCACCTTCTGGAGTGCACACATGAAGATTGTTCGTTTACTGGGTACAGATAATGAACAGGGTAAATTCTTTGGTATCCTGGATGGAGGCCGCGGATTAGTCGAAGCCATCTTAGCCAGTTTTGCCTTATTTATCTTCTCTGGTATTTTGGGCAACAGTATTGAAATCGTTGATAAACGTGCAGCCCTCATCGCGGTCATCTATATGTATTCGATTATGTTGTTGGTCGTTTCCGCATTGGTTATGATTTTCGTACAAGATGATAAAAAATTAATTTCGAATAAAGATGACAAGGCCAATAAATTCGAATGGGCTTATGTCAAAATGTTATTTAAAAACAAAGATGTTTATTTACACGGTGGCATTATCTTTATGGGATACATTGTGTTCTGGACAGTTTATTACATCGGTGGTTTCTTAGAATCTAATGTTGGTCTTGATTCCGTTACGGTTGCTTCGATTATGGTCGTTGTCTTATGGATGAGACCTATTGGTGGCTTCTTAGGTGGTTTACTTGCGGATAAATTCGGACGTACAAGTGTTCAGATCGTCGCTTTAGTGATCGCAAGTACTTGTTTACTCTTAGCCGCATTACTTCCTGTAAGTCTTGGCAAAGCTGTATTCTTCCCCTTAGTTGTCGTATTAGCCATCTTCTTCTATACCATTCGTGGAACGTATTGGTCCTTGTTGGGAGATTATAAACTTGAAGCCTTTATCTTAGGCACAGCAATTGGCGTCGTTTCATTCATCGGTTATCTTCCTGATGTTCTAATCCCAATCGTGAATACCTTCTTATGGAATACGTTTGGGGCTCAAGGTGGTTATAATGCTTACTTCATCGTCAGTGGACTATCTGGTTTTGTGGGCGTTATTTTGGTTATCATCTTCTCTAAATCCATTAAGAAAAAATCAGTTTAAATTAGACTTATCAAACCACTCTTTATGAAAAGAGTGGTTTTTATTTACTGTATATAAAAAAAAGAGTACTCTAAGACCTAGATTACTCATTTTATCGTTTATGCTGATTGAACTAATTTTATGAGTAATCCTATAAATAATATAGTTATATGATTAGAAAATAGGTCGTTTCACCTCTTATCCTTTAGCCATATTGACTTGAATGTATCGAAAATAACTACTTACCACGGATCACATCCATCGGATCAAGTAGATTAATATGGTAGGTTAAGGTAAAGATAAGCACAGTGAACACTGTTAATAATAAAAGCCCTACTTCAATAATATGACTTAAACCAAAATCAAAGATTGAATAATGAAAATAGGAAATATAGGTATCTAAGAAATGCACCATAAAGGCAAAGTTTAAGAGATCAATTAGAAATGGAACCATCCATACCACTAAACTCATAATCAATGCGCCTACCACAAAGGCCTCAATCCTGAAAATTCCTTCGATGGTTGCGATATCCGCCCCTAAAGCCCTGAGAATTCCTATTTGTTTCTTTCGATAGGTAATACTCGTACCCACATAATTCCCTAAGAAGATTAACGCAAAGTATCCAATCATGGGCACAATTAAAGCCATAATAAAGGTAAGTTCATAGCGCGTATAACGATTGAGTTGATCTGCATAACGCGGTAAAACTGTAAGGTTCCCTTGTGCTTTTAAGGCTTCAAGTAAAGATGTAAGTTGGGTTTGATCATCGATCATGATTCCATAAGATACAGTATGTTTCTTAAGACTTGTAAATTGAAAGAAATCTGGGTGAACATAGAGATCTCCAAAACTAGCCACTAAAAGAATGGGATCTTCTCTTAAGACCACGGCGGTTTGGACTTTAACACCTACAATTTTTAAATGAATTGAAGGCGATAAAGTTAAGATGGGTTGGTCTTGAACAAGTTGTTCAATGGTAGTAGGTACATAAACCCCCTGTTGCGTTTTTAAACCCATTTGTACAATTAATTCAGCAATATAGTTTGAAACAACCACTTCATCTATGGATTGAACTGTTCGACCAAGGATAGGAATTCTTGATTGATCTAAACTAAAGTTTGAAAAATTTAAGGTTGATTTTAAAATTTGTGACGCTAAGATCTCATTGGGTTTTGGGATTAAAACTGTTTCTAATTGCTTAACCTCCCAATTCACAAATGGAATGCTTTCTACCCTTAAATAAGCATCTTTCAACATCAGTTGTGTCTTCGACATAAAATCTGCCTTATTTTGCGTAGCGATGGACTCTAGCTGATGAAGGATGGATGGTCTTAAATGATCTGTATCTTCAATTTTTGTTGGGTCAAACGTTTGAGTAGAGCGAATTACGCTGGGCTCAGTAATGAGTAGTTGATCCATGCCACTTAGACGAATTAAATCTTCTGTCACTGAAGCATTCGCATACAATGCAGTATACACTGCAGATAAAATCGCAACTAAGAACGCCACAATGATGGTGGTCACAGCCAAACGTAATTTATTGTGTAAAAGATTCCCAATACTCATTTTAAACACGAGAAATGAAGGTAATTTTGCCCGTTGACTTAGACGACTAAGACTAGGTTCAGTTGAAGCTTCAGGCATCGAATCATGCACAATCTTTCCATCCGACAATTCAATAATACGATCTGCATAATGACTGGCATATTCTGCATCATGACTGACCACAATGACCAAGCGATGTGTACTTAATGATTTAAGTAAATCAAAGATTTGAATGGATGTTTCAGAATCTAAGTTCCCAGTGGGTTCATCTGCCAATACGATTAGGGGGTCTTTAATCAATGCACGTGCAATCGCTACTCTTTGTTTTTGCCCTCCTGATAATTCATCTAAATGACGTTGTTCAAACCCAGCTAAACCTACATCTTCTAAAGCTTTCGCAATCGTAGAACGATGCACACTTTGTTTTAACATCCTTAAAGGTAAAGCAATGTTTTCATACACCGTTAAATTCGACATTAAATTATAATCTTGAAAAATAAACCCAACTTGAGTATTTCGGTATCGAGCACAGGTACGATCATCAAATCGTTTAAGTTCAACCCCATCGATCAATATTTTACTTGAATTGGCGATATCCAAACCCCCAATAATACTTAACAGAGTTGTTTTACCACTGCCACTTTTTCCCAAGATAAAAACCAATCCGGTTGAAGAAAAGTGCAGATTTAAACCTTCAAGCGCTTGAACTTTGTGTCCAGATTTACTGGTAAATATTTTATTGACGTTAAGAAAGGATATCATTTTAGTTCTCTTTCAATAAAGTAATCACTGGGTTCTTTAGAATCGCATGAAACGTTAGAGTTACCGATAAAAACAAGGCAAATCCAAAGACCCATCCTAAGTTCATTAAGCTGTGCTCAAGACTCAAAGATAGTAAGACCATCCCATCAAAGAAACGATGATTGATGTTTGAAACATACATAAACCCTAAGAGCATGGAGAACGTCCACGCAGCTAAAGAAATTAAAGCCCCTTCCCAAGCATAAATACCTAAGACTTCAATTGTTTGAGCACCTATGGCTTTAAAGATTCCAATTTGTTTTATCCGCTGAGAAATACTCATCGACAAAAAGACATATAAACTACTTCCCAGTAAACCATACATCGCATTATACAAAATCAAAGCATGGTCATAGGATAAGTAGCCGAGTAAGTCTTGTTGAATGGATAATAGTTTTGGTTCTGATAAAAGATGTGCATAGCTTTGCACATTTGAATTCAGAAAATTCAGATACGCCCCTAACAATAGATTGAAGAAAAGACTTATACTAATGATAAAAATAGTCATCGCGAGTTGAAGTTTCTTTTCACTAAAATTATGTAAACCATATCTAAAGCTAGCTGAAAGTCTTAAGTGTTTAACGTGTCTTGTGATGAGTTTTGGTTCATAACTTAAAGGATGAATGTTAACATCTTCAAGGATGTGTCCATCTTTTATTTTAATAATGCGATCTCCATAGACTTTTGCTTCCTCAGGATCATGAGAAACCACCACAACTAAATTATGAAGTGAAATAACTTTAAGTAAATCTAAAATTTGAGTTGATGTTTTAGAGTCTAAATTACCTGTAGGCTCATCCGCTAAGATAATACGAGGGGTTTTTATTAAAGCTCGTGCAATGGCGATTCTTTGTTTTTGCCCACCAGATAATTCATTTCCTTTACGACGCCCTAGTCCTTCAAGTCCAACTGTCTTTAGCATGTCTTCTAACTGTTGACTTGTACAAGTTTGACCTTGGAGTTCCAAAGCAAAAGCAATATTCTCTTCAACGGTAAAATGATCTAGTATATTGAAATCTTGGAAAACAAATCCTATTTTCTGGTTTCGATATTTGTCCAAATCTTGATGATTTTTAGTTTCAATTTTTTGGTCATCTATCCATAACTCACCAGATTCTGCTTGATCTAAACCACCTACAATATTTAGAAGTGTACTTTTCCCACTCCCGCTTTTACCTAAAACAAAAATCAAGCCCTGACTTGGAAGCTTTAAATCGATATGATTTAAAGCAATGGTTTGTACACCCGATCGGGTGATATATGTTTTGGTGAGATTTCTTATATCAATCATGTCTATCCCTATTATACGTGGCTTTTTTATATAACAACTACGAAGTCATAAACATTATATAATTTGGTTCATACTTTTCACATCACCTCTTTTTTATGAAAAATCTTACCAAAAGAAAAACATATTTGTGCTTATTGTCTTTTGTATTTCTCAAGAACCCAGGGAAGTTCAAATTCAATGTTGGTAAATTTAAACTTGTAAAGAAAGAGTGGATCAACAAACATCAATTGACGATTTCTAACTAAGTGTTTGCCCATATCCATTGGCATTAAACATTTCACTTCAAAACCCAATTCATGGGCATAAAGGGTTAAGGATAAGTACAGTTCTTGAGCTGTTTTTTGATCTAAAGAATAATCAAACCATTCAACACGCATCGTCTTTATCCCAGCTTGATATGCAGCTTTAAAACGAGTCTGGATGGCATCTTGCGATAAAACTCTTGGATCTAAACTTTCTTGATTAAGAATAAACATAGGGTCTCATTTCTTGGATTTAACCATAGTAGTTTTCTAATACAACTGCAATTCCATCTTCATCATGCGATAACGTAACGTGATTCGCAATATTCTTCAATTCATCCACTGCATTGCCCATGGCAACCCCTAAACCTGCGAATTGAATCATGGTCATATCATTATAATTATCTCCAAAAGCCATGACTTCACTGGGGTCTATCCCATTTTTCTCACAATAATGTTTAAGGGCTTCGCCTTTATGTACATCTTTTACCACACATTCTAGATAGAATGGGGCACTCTTCACAAAATCAACTTGACCCATAAATGGCTGAGTAAACTCATCTTTTAGGGCATCTAGAATCTCTTGAGGTGCTGAAAATAGTATTTTTACTGGATCAAAATCCAATTGAATATCTTCATTTAATACAGGCTTCATCCCATTAGAAGATGCTTCATATTGAACATGTTCACCCTCCAAGTTAGTTACAATCAGTTGATCATCCAGATAAACCATGGCGGTGATGGGAAAGGCTTTAGCGCTTTCTAGTATGTTTTGAGCAAGCTCTCTTTGAATCGCATGACTGTAATAAATTTCTTTAGACGTTGCATCGGCAATCATCGAGCCATTATAACCCAATAGGATTAAACCTTGTGTGTTTAACTTCATGGTTTCTGCTTGATGAAATAGACCAATCATAGGTCGACCTGAGGCTAACATAATGGTTGCGCCTAATTCTTGAGCTTTTAAAATCCATTTTCTTGTTTTGGGAAGAATATGTTTAGCACTACTTAAGAGTGTTCCATCCACATCCATTGCGATTAATTTATACATGTTTTTACCTCAGATTTATGATATAGAAACTTTAGATTGGACAGAAATCGCCAAATAGCGTTAATGCTTCATCTCAATGGGATGGAAAATAAAGACAAACACACCCATCATAAGATATAAAATAGACCAGATTTGTAAGGTTGCAAACTGAAACTGTTGAATGGATACGGCAGCCCATATCCCACCCACAAGAAAACACGCTAATGTGTACACTAAGAATAAGAATCGATCCCACTCATCTGTTTTACCGCGAAGAATGTGTCCTATACTCAAGGCAGCATCCGTTAAGGTACCAGTCATATGTGTGGTACGTACGATAACCCCATAAATTCTAATTTGGGTTCCATTTTGAAGACCCATCCCAAACGCGATGATTCTCAGAATGTTTTCATTTGTATTCCCTGTCCATACCCCAATAAACAAAACACAGCCAAACACGATGGGGAGTAGACTGTGAAGAAGTCTAACCCCTCTATTTCTTTGATAATACAAAAGTCCTGAAATCATAGCCCCAAAAAAGAAAAGAACCACATACGAGATCATATCGAAAAATAACTTAAAATCCCCTTCCGCCAGTGCCATCGCAGCTCTACTTAAACTGCCGGTGTGATGACTGATGGTGGTGTTAAAAAGAAGAATGGCTGATACATTCATTGCGCCTGCTAAGAACGTGAGGGCAGCCACCCAAACAAGTGTGAATTTTTTACGTTGCGTATAGGTCATGGTTACTTTTTGATTATAACCCATCTTTCAAGCGAAGTGATAAAACAAGAAAAAACCTCTTGTAAAGAGGTTGATTCGTTAAGGAAAGGTAGGTTACACTATTAGCTCTTCATCATCGAAGTGTCCATGTGTGGATGATGATTCATCGCTCCCTTTTCGCCGGAGAGATCATCTTTTAGTATGGGATTCAATGGTGTTTAAATCCATCTTAGTCTTATGATCTTCCTGGTACAAACATCATATCACTGGGTCTTTGACTGATTGTGTCAAACCCATGAAAGATAGGTATCAAATTTGTGAAAACTTGTGCAATTTTTGAGGATAAAATTGATTCTACTCTATCATTCGTTGGTCTGTTTATGTAAACTTAATTCATCTAGGTTCAATCAAATCAGATGATTTTAAAATGGAGGTTAAACATGGAAATTCTAAAACAACGCATTCTAAAAGAAGCTAAACTCTTACCAGGTCAAATCATCAAAGTGGATGCTTTCTTAAACCATCAGATTGATGTCGAGTTACTCGATCAGATGGGACAAGTATTCTATGAACGTTTTAAACATGCACAGGTCGATCGTATCTTGACCATCGAAGCTTCTGGGATAGCTTTAGCGGTAAGTGCTGCTCATTACTTTAAAGTCCCTGTGGTATTTGCGAAGAAAGCCCAACTCAATATTTCTAATGAACACTATTACTTAAGTCAGATAAAATCCTATACCAAGAAAGTAGATTCCATCATTTCAGTCTCTAAAGATTATCTTAAAGAAAATGAACACATCTTAATCATCGATGATTTCTTAGCGCATGGCCAAGCCATATGTGGTTTGCTTAGCCTTGTCACTCAAGCTCATGCGCTCTGTGTGGGTGTAGGTATCGCCATCGAGAAAGGCTTTCAAGATGGGGGGAAATCCTTACGTGCCCAAGGCATTCCGTTAGAATCCTTGGCGATTATTGAAGTCATGGATGATGCCCATATCGAATTCAGACCAGAGTAAAAGCGCCTAGGCGCTTTTATATTAAGATAAGGTTTGATGAAGTCGTAAACTAAGAGACTTCATACGATAAGCTAAATAAGCAGCCAACATAACTTTGATCATATCCCCTGCCATAAAAGGAATAGCGCCGACCATAAAAGCTTGTAGATGAGTCATATTAAGAATAAATGCCAACCAAGTCACCCCAAATAAATACACAATACCAATCCCTCCTAAGAATGCAGCTACGGTATAACCTTGTAGATTAGTCCATCGAGTACGTACATAGTAAATCATTGAAATGGCAAATATAAAGCCAATCAAATAGCCACCACTTGGACCAAAAAGAACCGACAAACCAGATTGACCTTTCGCAAATACAGGTAAACCAATACAGCCTAAAAGGATATAAAGTCCAACACTTCCCATGGCCGTTTTCAATGGAAATACCAGCGCCATAAAAATAATCCAAAAGCTTTGAAGACTTAGAGGCACCATTGAAAAAGGTAATGGTACTGCGATCCAAGCAGAAGCAGTGAGTAAAGCTGCATTGAGACTCATTAAAACCATTTGTTTAGTTTTCATAGTATCTCCTTTCTTATGCATATACATCCATATTTTTTTGAATTATGGTTTTAAGTTGCTGGCTGAACTCTAGATATGACATCGATTTGAAAGATTCATAGTCAATTTTTTCTCCATAAATTACTTTTAAAGTCTTTGTTAATTTCTGGGCATGGTCTAAGTGATACGCATACATTTGCGTTACTGGAATAACACTAACTCTCGCTAAATAAGCAGGTAAGAGTGCCCCTTCTTTGAAAGGTAAGAGGGTTGAACCTTTAGAGCGAGTTCCTTCAGGAAATACCAATAAAGATTTACCTTCTTTTAAGAAACGTGTAGCTTGTCTTAACATCGATACATTTTGGTCGAAATCATCTCTTTGAAAGGTAATAAACTCGATGAGTCTTCCCCACTTCCCGACAATCGGTAATTTTAAATTTTCAACTTTCGAGATAAAGCTATGTGGTTTAGGAGCACACGCCATCAATAAAACTGGATCAAACGTTCCTTGGTGGTTCGAAACGAAATAGATGGCTTCATGATGAGGGACATGCTCGGGATGAATACAGACATATTCAATGTTTAAACGAGCAAAGAAAGCTTTACACTCCGTTTGTAAAACACTGAATTTTTCTTCAAAGTTCAAATCTTTTGACTGTTCAGCCTTTTGACTTAAACGTGGAAACATGGCAAGAAATAGGAGCCATTTCCAGAGTGTCATTTAACTGCCTACCTTAAAGATTAAGTCAGCCACTGCTACTTCTTGTCCTTGGACCGAAGCCACCGCATGGGCAAACCCTACTGAACCTCTTTGGCGAGTTAAATTAACTTCTAATTTTAATACATCCCCAGGTCTAACGGGTTGTTTAAAGCGGACATTGTCCATTCCTGCAAAATAAGCTATTTTACCTTTAAAGGCTTCTTGAGATAGCAGTAAAACTGCCCCAGTTTGAGCTAAAGCTTCCAGAATTAAAACACCAGGCATAATGTGTTCTTGCGGAAAATGGCCTAAAAACTGAGTTTCATTCGCACTCACACACTTACGACCAATAATGGTTGTCTCATCAATGATTTCTTCTATCGCATCGACCATAAGGAATGGATAACGATGCGGAATAATACTTTGAATTTGATTGGAATTATAAAGCATCTTAGTCCTCCCAACGCTTTAGAATAATGGATGCGTTGTGTCCACCAAAACCCAATGAGTTCGACATGACATACTTAAGCTTTTGAGAACGCCCAACATTTGCGACAATATCCAAATCACATAAGGGATCTGGATTTTGATAGTGAATGGTCGCAGGAATGTATCCGTCTTGTAAGGCTTTTACACTAAAAACTGCTTCAATGGCCCCGGAGGCACCCAGTAGATGACCTGTGTTTGATTTGGTTGAAGACATCGCAACTTTAGAAGCATGGTCTTTAAAGGCTGATTTAACCGCCAAGGTCTCCGTTTTATCATTCAGAGGCGTACTGGTACCATGCGCATTGATGTAGTCAATGTCACAGGCTTGAAGCTTGGCATCATGTAAAGCCAAGGTCATGGCTAAAGCTCCTCCTGCTCCGGTTTCAATGGGGGCCGTGATGTGATAGGCATCACAAGAGGTCCCATAGCCAACCATCTCAGCATAAATCACAGCTTTACGAGCTAGAGCATGTTCCAATTCTTCAAGTACTAAAACAGCTGCACCTTCACCCATCACAAATCCACTTCGATCAGCATCAAAAGGAATACTGGCACGATTTTTATTTTCACCGGTATGCAATGCACGCATGACCATAAAACCGGCAATGCCTAAAGGAGTAATGGCAGCCTCAGATCCACCTGCCAACATCACATCTTGATAACCATCTCTAATTTTATGGAAAGCTTCACCCAGTGCATTGGTCCCAGCTGCACACGCTGTAACCACCGCACTACAATGACCTAACGCTTGAGCATCGATGGCAACACTGCCTGCTGCTAAGTTGATAAGCGTCATTGGAATAAAATAGGGAGAAATACGCGAAGGACCCCGTTCAGTTAAATTCCCTTTCGCATTCTCTAAGGACTGTAAACCTCCAATCCCTGAACCTATGATGACGCCAAAGCGGGTATGATCAAAGGGTGCTTCATTTAATTTAGCGTCCTGCATGGCTTGTTGTGCACTAATCCGTGCAAACATTGTAAAGCGATCATTGAATTGAAGTTCACGGGAGGTGAAGTATGCTTCTGTGTCTAAACCTTTCACTTCAGCAGCCAATTTAGCTTTATACTCAGAAACATCAAACGCTTGTATAACCTCAATCCCACACTTTCCTTCTTTGATAGATGTCCAGCTTTCTTGGACTGTATTCCCAATGGGAGACACCGCTCCCATGCCTGTAATGACAACTCTTCTTGACATGTTTTACCTCACATGGCCATTCCGCCGTCCACATGGATGACTTGACCGGTTATATACGATGCATTTGGACTGGCTAGAAAAAGCGCACACTGGGCCACATCTTCAGCATTTCCTAGTCTTTGAACAGGGATTCTCTTCAAGATAGAAGCTTGTTGTTCTTCACTTAAGGCTTGCGTCATTTTTGTTTCAATAAAACCAGGTGCAATGGCATTTACGGTAATGTTGCGTGACGCCAATTCTAAAGCAACAGATTTAGTGAAAGCAATGATGCCCCCTTTAGAGGCCGCATAATTGGCTTGACCTGCATTGCCTACCACACCAATCACACTAGACATATTAATGATGCGACCAAAGCGTGCTTTCAACATATGTTTAGAGACATGGTGCGTACAATTGAAGGTCCCTTTAAGATTCACTGCGATGACTTCATCAAAATCTTCTTCTTTCATTCTAAGTAAGAGTTGATCTTTGGTGATGCCTGAGTTATTCACCAACACATCAATTCTGCCAAACTGTTGGATGCTTTGATCAATCATTGCTTTTACTGCTAAGTGATCTGCAACATTACAACCCAAGACCAAAGTTTGTACACCATAGCCAGCACATTCTAGTGCAACCCCCTGAGCACTCTCTTTAGATTGAGCATAATTGAGGATGACATCATAACCGGATTTCGCAAACGTTAACGCGATTTGACGACCAATACCGCTAGAGGCACCGGTTACTAAACAGACGGGATTAGACATAGAGTTCTCCTTTTAAACGGTCAATATCATTGACCTTTCCAACGGTAAAAACCCGTGCATTGGGCAGAATTGCATTCACAAGTTTTGTAAGTGTGTTGCCTGGTCCGATTTCAATGAAGGTATCAAAACCATCTCTATCTAAATTTTGAATGGTTTTAATCCACTGAACAGACGAATAAATCTGTTGGGTGAGTGCACTTTTTATATGATTCTCAGTTTTGCCACTTAGATTGAAATAGACAGGAATGATCGGTTCACTTATACTTGCTTTACTCAAGATTACCTCAAGTAATATTGATGCCTCTCTTAACAAACGGCTATGAAAGGCCCCACTCACATTCAAAGGAATTGATCGAATGCCTTGTTCAGACAATCGATTTTTGGCCACATTAATGGCTGTTAGTGAACCACTGAGAACTGTTTGATTGGGACTATTATAATTGGCAATGTCTAGGACGCCTGCTTCTAAAACCATAGGATCACAACACAGTTGTTCTAAGCGTTCTTGATCACCAGATAGAACCGCCAACATTCCACTACTCCCCATAGGGAGCGCATCTGCCATGAGTCGACCACGCTTTCTTACGACATCCACAGACACATTGACCTCCATGGCGTGAGCATAGGTTAAAGCTGAGTATTCACCTAAACTTAATCCCGCAACCCCTTGAGCCTGAATACCCTCACTGCGTAAGGCTTCAGCCATCGCTAATGAGGTCGTGAGTAAGCAACTTTGGGTATAGGATGTATCATTGAGTACTTCTTTGGGTCCTTCAAAACATACTTTCTTTAAGTCAAAGTCAATTTGAACTGAGTCATAGAGTGCTTTAGAACTTGGATATTGGGTATAGAAGTCTTGACCCATCCCAACATATTGGGATCCTTGTCCAGCAAATAGAAAAGCTGTTTTCATACAAGATTTTCCTCATTCATTTCATTCAGTAAAGTTTGAATCAAGTCATGCACATGCACAATTTCTTTATTTCGATATCCATTTACACCTGTGAAAATAAGTCCCTGATCTGTATCGCCGCTGACTGCTTTTATCAATGCATCGGTAATACAATAAGGAGTTGTCGTTGGATTACAGGGTTTAAGACAGTTGTAGCAATGCGCAACCTTAACCGTTTGCCCAGCCATAAGCTGCTCAACTAAAGGATTATTAATGGCTCGACCTGGATAACCTGAGGGGGAAATGACAAAACGGATATCCGCTTGCTTAGATTGAAGAAAAGCTGCTTTAAATTTGGGATGGGCATCACATTCATAGGTACAGATAAAACGTGTCGCCATTTGAACCCCACTGGCCCCAAGCTTTATGAATCGAGCTATGTCAGCACCAGTATAAATACCCCCTGCCACAAATATAGGGATGTCTACATTGAAGGTTTTTAATACATCAAGTACATCTTTTAAAATTTCCTCTAAACTTGGATAGGTTAACGTCGTGAGTTGATTCCATGAGAATCCTAAATGCCCCCCCGCTAACGGACCTTCAATGATAATTAAATCAGGTAAGCGATTTGAACGTTGTAACCAACGCTTGCATAAGAGAAGTGCAGCTTTACCACTGGAGACAATTGGCGCTAAGGAAACGGTAGAGTTCCCCACTAAAGTAGGCAGTTCTAAGGGTAATCCTGCGCCTGAGATGATGAGATCAATATCCATAGCGCTGATTGCTTTAGCATAGATATCATAATATTCTGCAGCCACCATAAGATTAATCCCTAAAAGACCTTTGCCATCTGAAAGTTGTCGAGCCTTTTTTATTTCAACTTCTAAAGCATTTAGATTAGCTTGGATAGGCGAACGTTTGAACTCAGGATCACGATACCCCGGTTGAGCGGCTGAGATAACGCCTAATCCACCCGCTTTCATCACGTGTCCCGCTAAATTTCCTAAAGAGACACCGATTCCCATGCCCCCTTGAATGATCGGGACTAAGAGCGATTTACCTTGGTGGGTGAATTCCATTCTAGTTTCTTCCTTCTAATTTGGACTGTAAAACAAGCAGTTGAAGATGGGCATCCATCATCATCTCTTCAAAAATAGTCTTTAAAGGTTTAATGTCTTTAACCATACCAGCAATTTGTCCCATCATGACCGAACCATTTTCCATATCTCCTTCAAAAACAGCTTTGCGTAAAGAACCCAAAGTCAATTTTTCCAGTTCTTCACGATCTGCCCCTTCTTTTTCAAGTTTGATATATTTTTGACTCATCGCATTCTTTTTGATGCGTACAGGTGCAGATACACTACGTCCTGTCACCACCGTATCTGTATCTTTAGATTCAATAATGGCTTGTTTATAATTGATATGAACTGGACATTCTTCAGCCACCAAAAGACAAGTCCCGACTTGTACCCCAATAGATCCTAAGGAAATGGCTGCATTAAAACCTCGACCATCGGCAATACCACCCGCTGCAATCACAGGAATATGAACCGCATCTACCACTTGAGGCACCAAAGCTAAAGTGGTGAGTTCCCCCACATGTCCCCCTGCTTCTGTCCCTTCAACGATTAGCATATCTGCACCTGCTTGTTCCATTCGTTTCGCTAAGGCCACTGTGGGGACAATGGGGCAAACTAAAATACCATTGGCTTTAAGCCGCTCAATATATTTACCAGGATTGCCTGCCCCTGTAGTCACCATTTTAGGTTTAAGCTCACAAATGACATCCATAATGGCATCACTGTGTGGATTCATCAACATGACATTCACCGCAAAAGGTTGATTCGTTAAGGTTCGGCATTCTAGAATCGCAGCACGGGTTTGATCAGGATTCCATGCCCCTGTACCAACGACGCCTAATGCCCCAGCATTACTAACATCCGCTGCAAATTGTGCCGTGGCAATGTTAGCCATCGCACCTTGAATAATGGAATATTTAATCCCAAGTATTTCATTTAACATCATTTTGTTTCTCCTAAAGCTCTACAAGAGCTGAAGCCCAGGTTAGCCCTGCGCCAAATCCAACTAAGATTATTTTCTGTCCTTGTTTAAGAATTCCCTCGGAATGCATCTTGGCTAAAACAATGGGAATACTCGCCGATGAGGTATTGCCCACTTCATCTAAGTTGGTATAAAACTTAGACATCTCTATCCCCATTTTCTCTGCCACATGTTGAATGATGCGCAGGTTGGCTTGATGGGGAACAATCCAATCAATTTGATTTATAGAATAGTTACGCTCTTTTAAGACTTGTTCAATCCCATCTTGGACAGCACTCACCGCAAATCGATAAACCGCTTGCCCCTTCATTCGTAGATAACCCTTAAAGGTTTGTTGAAGGTTCATGGAAGGATTCAAAGGGGTCACCTCATTGGTGAGCACTTCTTCTAAATCCCCTTTGCTTTGCGCAAAATGAACCATTTTCTTAGTTTGATCATCTTGTTGAATAAGTAAGGCACCTGCCCCATCTCCAAAGAGAATGGCAGAGCCCCTATCATTAAAATCCAAAACTTTGCTTAAAGTTTCTGCTCCAATAATTAAAGCTGTATGGGCAAGATTACACCTCAGATAAGCATCTGCTGTTTGCAATGCTATCATAAATCCACTACACGCTGCATTCACATCGAAAGCCATACATTTTTGATCATTTAATCCTAGTTTAGCTTGGATAAGACAAGCTGTAGAAGGCATCATTGAATCTGGCGTAATGGTAGCCACCAAGATTAAATCGATTTGTTTTGGATCAATCCCTGAATCTAGAATAGCTACTTGGGCTGCGCGCGCACCTAAATCTGACGTATTTTCATATTCAGAGAAGTAACGACTCATTATGCCTGTTCGCTCTACAATCCAGGTATCCTGTGTATCCATCACACGTGTTAAATCATCATTAGTCACTTTAAGTGAGGGCAAAGCAGCCCCATAGCCCATGATTTTAGATCCACTCATAGTTTTGACCCAAATGAACGATATTTCTTATGCCTTTGCGTAATGAGTTGAGATTTCTTTAATAGTCTTAAACCTTTAAGCTCTTGTCTTAAGGTATCTTTGATATGGGTTAATGTTAAGAAGATATTGGTTTCAAAACCCCCTTCAGGTTCTTGAATAATGCCATCAATAATCTTTTTATTCAATAATTCTGGAGCCGTACATTCCATCAGTTCTGCGGCTTCTTGGGCACGACTTTCATCTTTCCATAAAATACTCGCAAACCCTTCTGGAGAAAGAATCGAATAAATAGCATTTTCCATCATATAAACACGATCTGCCACACCTAAAGCTAAAGCACCTCCACTGCCCCCTTCTGATAAAATTAAGGCTATGATTGGGGTTTCTAGCATTGAAAAGAGGTGTAAGTTTTTAGCGATGGCTTCAGCTTGACCACGCTCTTCTGCCCCTTGTCCTGGATACGCGCCTGCTGTATCAATTAAGGTAATGATGGGTCGATTGAATTTGGCCGCTTGTTGAGCCAAACGATACGATTTACGATAGCCTTCAGGATGACACATCCCAAAGTTTGAGGCTAAATTCTCTTCTAAATTACGACCCTTAGATTGGGCCAATACCGTCACAGGGATTCCCTCAAAATAAGCAATTCCACCAATTAATGCGCGATCATCTCCAAAATAACGATCGCCATGGAATTCAATGAAATGATCAAAGAGATGTGGAATGAGTTCTAAAGCTTTAGGACGTTCTTGTTTACGGGCCAATTGGATCCGTTGCCATGCTGTTCGTGTCATTTAATCTCCTTTTCCATGAAGGATAATCAAATCTATTAAGACTTGCTTCAATTTTGATCTTGAGATAATCGCATCCACAAACCCTTTTTGTAATAAGAATTCAGATGTTTGAAAATCAGCGGGTAGTTGTTCATTAACTGTTTTCTCAATGACTCGGCGTCCTGCAAACCCAATGGTTGCGTGAGGTTCCGCTAAGATAACATCCCCTAACATCGCAAAACTCGCACTCACACCACCCGTGGTAGGATGGGTTAAGATCACACCATAAAAGCCTCCCTTTGCTTGAAAGTGGGCTAATGCTGCACTGGTCTTGGCCATTTGCATTAAGGATAAGATACCTTCTTGCATGCGAGCGCCCCCTGATGCTGTAAAGATAAAGAGTGGTAGTTGTCGACGATCCGCCAATTCAACCAAACGTGTAATCTTTTCACCTACCACCTGTCCCATACTACCCATCATGAATCGATTGTCCATCACCGCGATGGCGACTTTATGATTTTGGATGGAACCGATGCCACATACCACAGCTTCACTGAGACCACTGCGTTTTTTAGACGCATTGATTTTGTTTAAGTATTCTGGAAAGTTATTGATTTTATGGCTGGATGCTTTGGTATAAATCTCATAGAACGATTTAGGATCTAAAAGCATCTCTAAACGCTCATAAGCCCCCATACTATGATGGTGCTGACACTGAGGACACACTGAAAGATTGGCTAAAACATCGCAATCGCGATTGGCCATTCCACACGTTGGACACGCAGTGACTGCTTTGTCTTCGATGCTTTTACTTTCTTGTGAAGTAGGTTTACGACTGAATAGGGTCTGGAATAAATTCAGACGTTCCCGTCGTTTGTGAAAGAGTTGATTCACGCGTCAATAGCTCCTTTATCCATTCACCTGCAAAGTCAGTGGTATATCGACCTTGGATGAATGTGAGATTAAATAAGGTGAAATAGCAAAACTCAATGTTATTCTCTACCCCATCAATAATGAATTCCTCTAAAGCTCCACGCATGCGTTTAATCGCATTTAGACGTGTATCCCCAAAAGTGATAAGTTTTGCAATCATGGAATCATAGAAAGGTGGAATGGTATAGCCATTATAGATGGCTGAATCAATGCGGACATCTTTTCCTCCAGGTGCGTTAAAGAAACTAATCTTACCCATGGAAGGCTTAAAATCTTGTCTAAAATCTTCTGCATTGATTCGACATTCGATGGCATGTCCCAGTAATTTGACATCCTTTTGCGAGATGGATAAGCGTTGATGATCAGCAGACCGAATCATATGTTTAACAATATCTACACCAGTTACCATTTCAGTAACAGGATGCTCAACTTGAATACGAGTATTCATTTCCATGAAATAGAAATTCTGTGCTTCATCCATGAGAAATTCAATGGTGCCTACACTGTCATAATTCACAGCATTGGCAGCTTTTACTGCAGCTAAACAGATGGCTTCACGTTTCTCTGGGCTAAGTACATGACAAGGTGCTTCTTCAATTACTTTTTGATGGCGTCGTTGGAATGAACAATCACGTTCATAGAGATGAAGGATTGTCCCATGTTGATCCGCTAGGATCTGAACTTCAATGTGTTTAGCATTGGTAAATAACTTTTCGATGTATAAGGTATCATCTTTAAAATAGTTCTTAGCTTCTTGTTTTAAAATAGGGAATACTTGCGTAAATTCATCCTCCGAATTTACCCTTCGAATCCCTCTTCCTCCACCCCCCGCAGCTGCTTTAATGATTACGGGGTAACCGATCTCTTGGGCTTGTTTAAGCCCTTCTTCTACATCTTTGATCGGATCGAGTGAACCTGGAATAATGGGTACCTTGGCCATCGACATCAATCGACGCGCATTGATTTTATTCCCCATCATTTCAATGGCTTTGGCATGTGGTCCAATAAAGATAAGCCCACATTCCTGTACTAAACGTGCAAAGTCTGCGTTCTCCGCCATAAACCCAAAACCTGGATGAATCGCATCCGCATGCGTCAAGAGGGCTGCACTAAGAATATTGTTAATATTTAAATAACTGTCTTTACTGTTGGCATCGCCTACACAAACTGCTTCATCGGCCAATTGGACATGAAGTCCATCTTTATCCGCTGTCGAGTAAATCGCAACACTTTTAATGCCTAAATCCTTACAGGCTCGAATAATCCGTACCGCAATCTCGCCGCGATTCGCGATCAATATTTTTTGAATCATACTAATCGCCAATGCAAAGGATACGTTGGTTGAATTCAATCATTTTACCTGAAGTCGCATTGATCTCAGTGATGGTTCCAGATTTATGCGCTTTGATTTCGTTCATAACCTTCATGGCTTCAATCAGACAAAGCACATCGCCTTCTTTTACTTTTTGGCCAATTTGAACATAAGGGATAGCATCAGGATTGGGCGCATTGTAGTAGGTTCCTACCAAAGGCGCTTTAACCCATAAATGTTCTTGATTAAGACTAGGCACCTCAACACTGGTACTTTGAGGTACACTCTGAGTTTGCATTAAAATAGGCGCCTGTAGGTGGCCTTTACTGAGCTTTATTTTAAAATCATCCACTTCAAGTTCTAAATCATGAACAGAACTTTGTTCAAACAAGCGGATAATTTTCTCGATTGACTTCTGATCCATGGTTGGGGTCTTAAGCTTTCTTAGCGCTTACGACATCAACCACATCTTGTACGGTCAATAGTTTAACCAATTCTTCATCTTCAATCCGAATATCAAAAGCAGTTTCTAACTCTAAAGCAAGTTCAACTGCAGATAATGAATCAATATCTAAATCCTCACGCAATTTAGCAGTAAGGACAACGGATGCTGCATCAACATGAATGGCATTGACCAAGACTTCTTTTACTTTTTCAAACATTTATATTCCTCCAGAGTGTTTAAAAACACTAGACCACAGTATAGGGAGAAAAGTTTCAAAAGTAAAGTAATTTATGTGATTAATATGTGAAATATGGGAATATTTATGTGATATCGCTTTCAATTACCACATATTTATGTGATAAGTTTTATAATACACTCAATGAAGACACAATTACCACGCTTAAACTCTGAAAAGATACTCAAGGATTGTCCTACCTTCTTTCATCGCATTGAAATCGTTGAATCCATTGATTCAACCAATACACGGTGTAAACAAGAAGCAACTTTACACAATGAAGGTTATCTTTTGGTGGCTGAATCGCAAACCTCAGGTCGCGGACGATGGAATCGTGTGTTTAATTCCCCTGCTTACACAGGTCTTTATGTTTCATTGCTTCTAAAACCTAAGGATTCAAGCACTATTCTCAATAAACTCAGTTTGATTACCCCCTGTGCCATGGCCAAAGCAATTGTAGAGTTAACCCAGCTTAAAGTTCAGATCAAATGGCCAAATGATTTATGGTTTAACGGAAAGAAACTTGCAGGTATTCTGATTGAGTCAAGTTTTAAACCCAATTCAGATATTTTGGAGTATGTGGTGATTGGGATTGGCGTTAATGTCCATCAACAAGATTTCCCTACAGAGCTTAAAGATATCGCTGCCTCAATAGAAAACTTTACGGAGTATCCCTGTGATCGTAATCTTCTGCTCAATGCTTTCCTGAAACATTTCTATATCCTTTTAAATCAATCAGCCATCATAGATGACTACAAGACCTTTATGATGCCTAAAGGAACCCCCATTAAAGTAATCAGTACTCAAGAGCACTATCACGCGCTCATTGAAGATATCGATAATCAAGGTCATCTCATCATTAAAAAAGAGGATAACACTCTAGTTACCCTCATCTCTGAAGAAATACGCATTCGACCCTTATAGGGTCTTTTTTAATGAACTAAACTTAAGGATACTTTCTTGCGTTCTAAATCAATTTCAATAACTTGAACTTGGACAATATCGCCTACAGATACCACTTCAAAAGGCGAACTGATCTTTTTAGGACTGAGTTTTGAAATATGGATTAAGCCATCATTCTTTAAACCAATATCCACAAATGCGCCAAAATCGACCACATTACGAACCGTACCTTCTAAACTCATGCCTTGGGTTAAATCCTCAAGTTTTACAATATCTTTACGTAGGAGCGGACCATCAAAACGTTCACGATAGTCTCTAAATGGTGTTTTTAAGATCTCTAAGATATCTTTGACCGTATAAATATCTGCTTTTAGATTAGACGCCATGAGGGTCGCATTGGCTAAAGAGACGACTTCTAAACGCTTTTCATCTTTCAACGACTGTATTCCTAATTCTTTCATGATGTGACGTGCAATTGGATAACTTTCAGGATGAATGCCTGTTGCGTCTAACTCTTCTTTACCTGCGGGAATTCTTAGAAATCCTGCTGCTTGGGTATAGGCTTTTTCACCGAGACCTTTGACTTTCAAGAGATCTTGACGTCGTGTAAAGAGACCTTCTTGATTGCGATACTCGACCAAAGCTTGGGCAACTTTCTTATTTAAGCCTGCAATATGTCGCAATAATTCTTCACTGGCTGTATTCACATCAGCGCCTACACGATTCACCGTTTTTAGCACCGCAAAATCCAAACGTTCTTGAAGACGAGTTTGGGCAAGATCATGTTGATACTGTCCAACACCGATACTTTGTGGATCAATCTTGATCAGTTCTGAGAGTGGATCCAATAAACGTCTGGCAATTGAAACAGCGGAACGTTGTTCAACATGTAAACCCGGAAATTCTTGACGTGCTAAATCACCAGCACTATAGACCGATGCGCCTGCTTCTGAAACCATCGCGTATTTCGCATTCAATTCGGGGTGTTCACGCAAAAGTTCAGCAATCATGGCTTCTGATTCACGACTGGCGGTTCCATTGCCGATGGCGATGAGATTCACGTGATATTTTTGTAGGATGCTTAAAGTTTTAGCTTTTGACTCATCCATTTTATTCATAGGTGGATGCGGATAGATCACATCGATGTTTAGCAGCTTTCCTGTGGTATCGATGACTGCTAGCTTACACCCTGTTCGATACGCTGGATCGAGCCCTAAGATGGTGACCTCTTTCATTGGACTTTGGGTCAGCAAACGCTCTAAGTTTGAGGAGAAGACATCCATCGATTTCTCTTGCGCCATTTCGGTCATTTGAGCCCGTATTTCACGTTCAATCGAAGGATACACCAAACGCTTTAAGCCATCTCTAATGGCTTCATCTAAAAGATGATTCACCACGCTTTCTTTAGCATTGGTGAGTTGAATGAGTTCATACTTCGCAAAACGTTCACGGTTATACTCAAAATTCACATCCAGTATTTTTTCATGTTCAGCACGATTGATTGCCATGATTCGATGAGGGGCTAAACTTGTGCATTTCTCGCTGTAGTCATAATAGATTTTGTAGGTCTTTTCTTCATCGACAGCCTTTTTGGCCAATTTGACAACTAACCTGGCTTCACTCTTCACATAGTCGCGAATTCTCTGACGCAATGAAGCATCATCACTGACACTTTCAGCGATGATATCTTTAGCCCCTTGTAAAGCTTCTTCAATTGTATGAACTTCTCCTACCACATACTTCATGGCTTCTAGTGTTGGATCTCCCACTACAGGGCACGCTAAGATCCATTGAGCTAAAGGCTTTAAACCAAGCGCAATCGCTTCTGTAGCGCGCGTCTTGCGTTTTTGTTGGTAGGGACGATAAATATCCTCGACAAGCGTTAAGGTTAGGCATGCATCAATCTGTGCACTCAGTTCATCGGTGAGTTTACCTTGGGTAGAAATTAAACGTTTTACATCTTCTTTACGTTTAGCAAGATTTTTAAGGTATTGAAACTGTTCATCAATGTAGCGAATTTGTTCCTCATCTAGATTCTGTGTCATCTCTTTACGATACCGCGCAATAAAAGGAATGGTATTCCCTTCTTCTAATAAATCTAGGGTTTGTTGGACTTGTTTAGGTGTGATGTTTAAGGCAGAAGAGATTGCAGATACTTGAGGTTTCATGGGTTTTCCTTTAATGATGGTTTGTATACTTATATGACAGTTCTATTATAGATCCTAATGAGCGTGATAACTCAGACTTTAGTTAACCAATAAAAAAGATGCCCTATCAAGGTAAACATAGAAGTTTAGACTGTAAAGTAAGCACCTGGAACCTTCAAGTCTTCAACATTAGATTGGAAATAAACATAACTAAGCGTTGCTTTGTTTAGTGGGAATATTGATTAATTCCTCAATTCAAAGGTTATTAATAAGATAAACTAGTTTTTGTTGATAGTTTTATTTTTACTCTACAACATAAAAAAAGGATTCCATGACGGAATCCTTAATTATAATCAAATCAAAATCAAGGAGTAGCAGGAGTAGCAGTACATGTGGTGACACTTGTTGCAACTGTAAATGTACATGTTCTACCACCATATGCGGCAGAGTAAGTAGCAGCAAGCGCGGGTGTACCATCGGTAGCATAATCTAATGCGGCTACAGTATAAGCAGAGCGAGCATTAGCGGAAGCAGTCGCATCATTCGCTTTTTCAATATAACCAGTTATACTTGGAATCAAAATGGCCGCTAAAATTGCTAAAATAGCGATAACAACAATCAATTCAATAAGTGTGAAGCCTTTTTTATTACGAATAAGCTTTTTCATAGTTAATCCTCCATTTATGGTTTAATTTTACCATGTGTTTTATGAAATTTGTATAAATATGTTTCAAATATGGCCAATCATTTAAATCTAATACGACATTAATCTCTTCAATTGATCTGGACTACTGGTAACTGCGTTGGCATCTTCAATAGATATCTCCTTTTCTGTTACAAGACGTGCTAAATTCGCATCTAGCGATTGCATCCCCAACCGAGTGCCCGTTTGAATCGCTGAGTTAATCTGAACGATTTTGTTCTCGCGAATCATGTTTCCGATGGCATCGGTCATAATCATAATTTCATGTACTGCGATACGTCCTCTATGGTCAGCTCTTGGAATCAGAGCTTGCGAAATTACACCTTTAAGTACGCTTGATAATTGTGAGCGGATTTGGTTTTGCTGATGAGGTGGAAAAGCATCAATGATACGGTCAATCGTGTTGGCAGCACCCATGGTATGCAGGGTCGATAAGACCAAGTGTCCTGTTTCAGCAGCCGTCAGGGCCAAACTGATGGTTTCATGGTCGCGCATTTCACCTACCAAGATGACATCTGGATCTTCACGTAGTGCTGATCGCAGTGTCGAGGAGAAATCCGAAGAATCCTTATGAATCTCACGCTGATTGATCATCGCCTTTTTTTGGGTATGGAGGTATTCGATGGGGTCTTCTAAGGTTAGGATATGATGCGCTTTATTGACATTGATAAAATCAATCATGGCTGCTAAGGTGGTGGACTTTCCACTTCCTGTAGGTCCAGTCACCAAGACTAAGCCTCTTGGCTGCATGGCTAGATTCTTCAAGATTTCAGGTAATTTTAACTGTTCGATGGTTGGGATCTTGTTGCGTAACAAACGAAGTGCTATGGCCGAATCGCCGCGTTGTCTGTAAACATTCAAACGGTAACGATTGCCGTTCATGTCTGTGTACGCTGCATCGACATCATGACCAGCACTATAGTGATCCAATTGCGCATGTGAAAGCAGTGTTTTGATGAATGCCATGATTTCCTCTTGAGTTAGGACAGGCATTTCTAGTCGCAATAACTCACCCACCAATCGAACAATCGGTGGGTTATTTGCGACAAGATGAATATCTGAACAATCTTGTTGTTGTGCATAATCTAAAATGGTTTGAATCATAATTGCCTCCTATTCCGCAGTGTATAAAATCAGGATAGCTTCTGCGATGGTCGTCACGCCCTTTTCGACAAGATCTAGGACTTCATCGCGAAGTAAGCGAATGTTCTTATCTTTTGTATATGCTTTCATGTCATCCATCGAAGCGCGGTTAGCAATCATCGCTTCAAGAGCGGAGTCAATGAGGATGGTTTCAAAGACAGCAGTACGTCCAGAATAACCAGTATTATTGCATTTCTGACAACCCATACCTTGACTGGCTGTTTTAAACTTTGTATTCAACAACAAATTGTCTTCAAAAGAAACTGGCACCTTTTTTTTGCAGTGAGGACAAATCTTTTTGACCAAGCGCTGAGAAATGACGCAACGTAAAGAGGAAGCAACCAAGAAAGGTTCAACGCCCATATCAACCAGTCTTACAATGGTTGATAAAGCATCATTGGTATGGATGGTTGAGAGTACAAAGTGTCCTGTTATGGCGGCTCGAATGGCGATTTCTGCTGTTTCATTGTCACGTATTTCACCAACCATGATGATATCGGGATCCTGACGCAAAATAGAGCGAAGTCCATTTGCGAAGGTTAACCCAGCACGTTCATTAACTTGGATTTGGGTAATGCCGTCAAACTTACGTTCGATTGGGTCTTCTACAGTGACAATGTTCTTCTTAATATCAGACAATTGAGCAATCATGGAATAGAGCGTTGTGGTCTTTCCAGATCCAGTCGGGCCTGTGACCAATAAGATCCCATGAGGTAAGCGTAATGCTTTAAATATGATTTCCTGAGTATAGGTCGATAGACCTAGCGAAGAGAGTTCATACGATATATTACGATCAGCCCCTAATAATCGCATGACGATTTTTTCGCCATAAGGCGTTGGAATGCTTGAAACACGCATATCAACGACGACATCCTTGTGGAATTGGAAACCCCCATCTTGTGGAACACGTTTTTCCGCAATATTCATGCCAGAAATGATCTTAATACGCGTAATAATCAGGGAGTGAAGTTCTGCGCTTAATTCTTTATGAAGCTGTAAGTCACCATCGACACGTAAACGAACGCGGGTCACTTTCTCATCGGGTTCAATATGGATATCCGAGGCATTTAATTGATATGCATCGTAAATGATTGAGCTGACAAGTTTAACAACAGGTGCAGAGTCCACACGTTCAGCCATTGTTTCATCTTCTGCTGTTTTCTTATCAATAATACCGGTGTTTTCTTTAGCTGAAAATTCTTCATTGATGTCTGCAAGTAATTCGTCCGATGAATGCTTGGAGTAAACACGGCCAATTGCACGGTCAATTTCATCTTTAGGGGAAAGGATGGTCTTGATTTCAAGACCTGTAACCATCCCAATGTCTTCAAGACATGCGAAGTCCAAAGGATCATTGGTCGCAATGGTTAAAGCCCCTGCCTTTAAATGGATGGGAACGATGGAATAGCGTTTGGCCAAAGTTTCAGGGATTAGTTTCACCACTTCCAGCTCAATGCTGAAAATTGGGGATTCTAAATACTCAACTTTAAGGCGTTTAGCTAAAGCCTGAAGAATGTCTTTCTCAGTGGCGAAACCCAGTTCAGAAACCACTTCGCCTAATCGTTTTTTAAGAATTTTTTGACGACTGAGTGCTTCCTCCAATTGTTCTTCTGAAATGATTTTTTCTTCAATTAAGACTTGACCTAAACGTAATACTTTCATAAATGACTCCCTTCCTGTTTAACTTCATGGTTTTTCAACTTTCGACTATAATAGAACTTAAGAGGTTATAAACATGGAAACCTATATTCTCACTTGTACATTTATTTTCGGCACGATACTTGGTTCCTTCTTCAATGTGGTGATTTGGCGAACGCCACGTCACGAATCCATTGTTGTTGGTTCTTCGCACTGCCCTAGCTGTAATACTCCCATTAAACCGTATGATCTGATTCCGATTCTAAGCTATATCTTTCTTTTAGGAAAATGCCGGGCATGTGGAACTAAGATTTCTGTGCGTTATCCACTGATTGAAGCACTGACTGGTTTACTTTTTACCTTAGTAGTTGCTCGCTTTGGACTAACAGTTACCACATTAATTAACCTCATCTTTACCTCCGTTTTAATCCTGATTACGATGATAGACATTGATACGATGGAAATCAGTGATCTTTGGATCTTTACAATTCTAGGCTTAGCGGTTGCGAATCTTTTTGTGACACCCTATCCAATCATGGATCATATCCTAGGTGGATTGATCATTAGTATTCCATTTCTAATCATCGCCTGGTTGACCCAAGGATTGGGTGGCGGAGACATTAAATTAATGATGGCTGCAGGTTTACTTTTAGCGTATCCTTCGACCTTAGTCAGCTTCTTTATTGCAAGCATTACAGGTGGACTCTACGCAGCTTATCTTCTCATCTTCAAACATAGCAATCGCAAGATGGCAATCCCATTTGGTCCTTTTCTTTGTTTAGGTCTTTATATTTCTTTATTGTATGGACCTGAACTTATCTACTGGTATATTTCAACCATGTTTTAACTTATTGACTGACGTAGACATGCGGATTGGCTTCAGGAACTAATTTATCGACCATATAAACATTGAAGGTAATCACTGCTTCACTGGTTGTGAAATCATAGACTGAATTTCCAACATAAATCGTTGTATTCCAAGCACTGATTTCATTCATAACGGCGCGATAGTTTTCATACGTACCTCTGAATTTATACATGTGCACCGACATCAGAAGCATGTTTGTACTGACAGGTTGGTCCGTAAAGATTGGCTCAATCCCATGGATTTCATCCACCCATGTTTTAACGTCATACACTGGTTTCGAATAAAGCAGTTCTAATGCTGCAGGTTGTACAACCATCGGTTCGTCGAATTGAGCATCAATCAATTTTGAATTGTATTTTTGAAGTATTGGTAAGACCCATTGATCAAATTGAGCTTCGTTCATTGGCGTCGCAAATTGGTTCAGTAAAGCACCCACTTCAATGGTTCTTGTTTCAACCTGTTTTGCCTTTTCACCATTGGTTACTGCATTGCTTTCAATCATTGTTTTTTGCGCTTCAAGAGCCTCTAAAGTTACAGTATTTCCATCTAATTTCATCTGTAGGGGTTGAATCAAGAAGAAAAACATTAAGCCGACAATACTGACAAATCCTAAGATAAAGACTAGAAACAATTCACGTTTAGTCATCTTCATGATTTAGTAGCCTCCCTTCACGATGCATAAAATTTGACCACGATAGACACCCGCAGTTTTATCATATTGATATCCGGTGTAGGAGACATCTTCGAAAATTCCAGTTTCCAATAATCTTAATGTAAAGGCAGAAGCGGATACAGGAAAATGTTCATAATACTCGATAGCCACGGTGTTTTGATCATAATTAAATTTCGTATAATGAATACTATCAGGTCTATTTTCAAAAATAATATCGAGAATTCGTTCATCATAAACTGGGATAAAATCAAGCACTTCATACATACTTTTAACTTGGGTTTCAATATCGGCCAAACGGACTAAATCTGCCTGATTCTTTGTATCTTGCGCTAATTTTTCAGCAACTTGAGGAGAAGTCAAATAAGCATTGAGATCAGTGATTCGATCTTCAACCATCAGATTATCAATGGATAATTTAAACCCATATGCGCCCATAATTAGAAATGCGGTTACAGTAATGCCAACGAAGAGCAGTCCATCTTTACTTTGACCTTTTTTGATTTTCTCTATGGAGTTGTAAGACTCCAGTAAATTCATGTCGTTTCTTTTCATGATCTTACTTCCTTATCAGCGCGCCAACAGCATTTATGTAGCGGCTTTCCAGTTTTCCCGTAATGCTTGGAGGATTTTTACAGATACTTGCAGCCAAGTTGAGATTTTCAATGGCCCTACGTTCAATTTCTGGCAATAATTCATCCACTCCCATCAAGTAAACCTTCTTGATTTCATGGGTGCTTTTACGGGTATAGGAGTACTGAATCATCTTGTTGATGTTCTCTTCGATGTTGTCGATAATCTCATCATTCGATGCTCCTACATAAACTCTATGTTTGGTATTGCGGGATAATGCATAGATTCCATCATCGAATAGATATAAACGTAAATGACCATTCCCGATATCCGCAATGATGACTTGTTCATCTTTTTGGGCAACTTTAGCTAAATTAATTAGTTTCAACAATGCATTGGTTGCAGAATCAATCGTCACAATCTTTAATTTGCACGCTGCGAAAGCTCTTAGATAAGACCTGATCGCCGTGTTCAAAGTTGCAACAGCTAATACTCTTAAATAATCGGTTTCCTCGTGTTTTAGAGTTTCTAGCTCAATGTGATCCATAACATAATCAGGTGTCAGATTTAGGGCACTCATCATTTCACTACGAACCAAGAGGGGTACGCGTTTCGCATCTACTTTTGGAATCGTCAACTCACGGTAAATGATTGAGCTGTTGTTGAGGCAAAGATTAACATTTTTTGAAGAGATTTGAGCAATTGCCAATTCTTTCATCAAGCGTTGTGAGAATGCTTCTACATCAACTATGCCTTGTTCTGTAATCCATTCCTCTGGAAATTCAAATTGATGGGTATTCTGAACATGGATATTGGTCTTATTAACTTTTGCTTCAACCATGTAAACGATATTACTGCGAATTTCAACGGATATTGTCATGACTGGATTTCCCCTTTCCTTATGCTCCGATAGAACCATACATTGAATAAATAGGCTGGATAATCGAAATAACAATGAAACCAATAACAACCCCTAAGAAGATCAACATGGCCGGTTCAAACAAAGAAACTAAACGTTGAATGGCCGAATCAGATTCATCATCAAAATAATCAGCGGTACTATTGAGGATTTTCCCCAACGATCCAGATTCTTCCCCAATATAAATCATTGAAGATAACATTTGATCGAAAGCACCGGTTTCAGCAATGGCGGTAGAGATATGTTCTCCTTTAGAAACTTGAGATATGACGGTAAAGAATAAATCTTCAAGATACGCATTATTGAGGACTTGGCCTGTAATCTCGAGCATTTGAATGGTTTGAACTCCACTTGAATAAAGTGAAGCAAGTGCTCGAGCACATCGTGCAGAATAGATGGTTTGGTTGAGTTTGCCTATAATTGGTAAATAAAGTTTGAATTTATCTACCTGAATACGAACCGATTTAATCTTAAGAAGCATAAACGAAGCGATGATCAATAGCGTTATTCCAATCAATAATGCAATCCAGTTCCCTGTAATGAAATTACTGAAACCTAAGATAACCCTGGTTGACCATGGCATTTGACTTTTATCAAACATCTTGGTGATGGTTGGGAGTACGAAGGTTACTAGCATTAAGACAACCCCTACCGATACTACACTCAGAACCGCAGGATAGATGCTTGCCGAACGAACTTTATTGTTGAGTTTAGCTTCCTTCTCGAAGTGTAAGGACATCCTAGATAAAGCATTGTCCAATGTCCCACCAATCTCACCCGCCATGACCATTTTCATCAAAAGCATTGGGAATGCTCCTTTTTGTAATTCCATGGCTTTCGAAAGGGAATTTCCTTTTTGAACCTCTTCATAAACAGAACGGAAAATCTTACGAGATTTAGGTGAATCTGCTTTGTTTTGAAGCATTTCTAAAGACTGCATAATAGGAATTCCAGAAGAAACCATCGTCCCCATTTGGCGACAATATATAATCAAGCTTTTCATCTTGAGTATACTACCCGAACTTGAGGTTTCATCCGATTGAACGAATTCCACCATAAAGAGTTGTTTGTTTTTGACCTGTTGACGTAATTCCTGCTCACTTTCGGCCGAAAAATACTCATGTTTGGTCTTCCCTTTTACATCAATAACGGTAACCTGGTAATTCTTCATAAGGGTCCCCTTTCAAATAAAATCATTGTTCTATAATCGGATAATAACTCATTTGTAAATCAGATTGTGTTGCAGTTCCATTCTCAATATAGGGCAAAGGTGTCCAAGCTTCAAAGGGATAATCAATATTCATACCAGTATAAGTTAAGAATGAATTATTACCAGTCATATTGATTGATGAAGACATGACAGAACCAAATATACCTGTGCCTTCAGATCCAATCGATACCTTCGCATTTGGCGCATAAATCCAAATAGGACGAGTAGCCGAACCGAATACAGAACCCGATTGTATGTCGATAAGACTTGCGTTTGTTACTAGGAAACCATAATAGGACACCTGTTGCCATTTAAAATCGCCAGTCGAATCAGACATGATTGAACCTACGAATTTTATTCCATTGGAAACTTCTAATGTTTTGTTGGTACTTGTATTCGGCCTTTTTAAAACCAAAAGGTATTTGGTCGGGTCTGTACCATTCTCGTTAACATTCCCATTAATTTTAAGATTTTGATTAAAATTAACTAACACCAATAGACGACCTAATCCAGTTACAGTAATTTTGCTATTAATTGAGAACGAACCGACAACTTTAAGATATATCAGCTCCTTATCGGATGCGCCATTCAATTTAATCGTTAAACTCGAGGATGGTGTTAAACTGTTAATGTAGAAGCCTGTTTTGGTCGGATAAGTGTTGAGACTTGGTAACGTTATCGTATTATTTTTAATAGTGACTTGCTGCAGATTGGCAACATCTGGATAAGAAGGCAAAATGATTGGGCTGAAAATGATTTCATTTAAATAAGGGGTATTTAATTGATTATTGCATATGTTCAGATCAGAAGCAGTGTAGTTATTTTTAAAAACACTAATATTCAAAGTATCTGTACCCGTTGGAATCGGGCAAGTATCCAAATTTATTTTAGAATTATTGATGAGATTACTAGCAATATCACCTGTAATGGTTCCGTGGGATTGAGTAATGGCGCCTTGAGTAATCACAGCTCCAGAAATGTTATTAAGAGTTCCTGACCCTAAGACATAATAATACCCGACATCCTGATAAACGCTGCGAGAAACTCCAGCAAGCGTTCCTACCGAAGTAATTCGATAAACTGTATAGACTTTGCCGCCAATTGTACTGGACGTAGGACCTGTGACACTCACTGTCGCTACATTTGAATCGCCTAAACTACTGCTTAAGGGGACCGTATTATTATTGTTATTGATACTGTTAACTAAGTTATTAATCGCATCATTGACTTGTGTAATGGTTGAGTTATTGGTCTTGGCTAATTGTAATAGTTCATCAAATTTAGCAACCTGAAGGTTTAAACCGGATTCAGCAGTGTAATAAGCTGTCGTAAATTTACTGGAAGTTTGGGAGTTGCGCTGGTTAACGGTTGCGTAATTCATGACACCCGCTAAAATCGTAATTAATACTAGAAATATTAAAATAACCGTGAGTAATGCCATTCCTTTTTGATTATTAATATTTTTAGGCAAATTGTAATATGAAGTCGTCCACCCAAATAAAATAAAAGGCATCATGCACGGAATCCAAGTATCATTGAGTTGCGAAACTTTAGAGAAAAGGAACCATGAATGATGCACCTCAATGATATAA